>Ga0157370_10006272_pt1 | contig 13162 bp, 10 predicted proteins | sample C35metaG_FD_113463 | JGI IMG/M metagenome (GOLD analysis project Ga0157370, IMG submission 113463) | Corn rhizosphere microbial communities from Kellogg Biological Station, Michigan, USA - C3-5 metaG | ecosystem: Host-associated > Plants > Roots > Rhizosphere > Soil | place: USA: Michigan...
CCAGTGTCAGTGTCTTTCGGATCATGAGTCGATTCCTGTAGGGGCTTTTGTTATTGGCAGGCAATCAGAAGATCAAAAAATCAAAACGTAGGTCTTGCGCACGGTTTCCTGGATATCCCAGATACCGAGACTGTTGGCTGGCAACATCAATGCATCGCCAGCTTCTATGTGCAGGGTTTCACCGTCGTCCGGGGTGAAAGTGCAGCGCCCCTGGATGAAGTGACAGAACTCCTGGGCAACGATTTGTCGGCGCCAGCGTCCGGGCGTGCATTCCCAGACCCCGGTTTCGACGCCGTCGTCGCGTTCGACGCTGGTGGTCGAGGCCACCGCCACGGGGGTCCCCAGTGGCACAGCGACCGGATTGGATTCTTCCAGCTGCAAGGTGGCGGTGTTCTTGAACTGCGTAATGCTCATGGGCGTACCTGTCGAGGGAGAAAGCGCTGTTTACTGCATGAAGCCTTCCATGAACCCCGCGACCCCGCTGGCCAGCTTGCGGCGCCAGGGTGCGGTAGCCGGGTTGGCCAGGGTCTGGTCTTCGTGGACAAAGCTGCGGATGATCGCGTTGTAACCGAGCCAGCGGCAGGGTTCCGGCTCCCAGGCCTTGAGTGTGTCGAGCCCACCCGGCATGACCCAAGGCTGGTGTACCAACTCGGTATCGCGCTCAAGAATCAGATCAGCAAGGGTACGTCCGCCCAGGTTGCTGGCACCGACACCCTCCCCGCCATAACCACCGGACAAGGCAATGCCACTGGCGTGATCACACAACATGTGCGGTTTGAAGCGCCGCGACATGCCAAGGTTGCCGCCCCAGGCGTGGGTAATCCGTGTGTTCTTCATCTGAGGGAAGAGCTCGCCGAACAGATAGCGCCGTAGCTCCACTTCGTGGGTTGTCAGGTCAAAGTCGTGGCGTAATTTGCCGGCGAATTGGTACCCGCCCCTCGCACCAAATACCAAGCGGTTGTCGGCAGTACGCTGGCCATAGGTCACCTGGCGGCTGCTCTCGCTGAACGCCTGGCCTTGATTCAGACCGATTTCGTCCCAGACCGCAGCCGACAGCGGCTCCGTGGCAACGATCAGGCTTTGCACCGGCAGTTGATACCGACCCAGCGGCGGCAAGGTGGTTGCGTAGCCTTCTACTGCCGGGACAATCCAGCGGCTGCGAACCTGTGCCTTGGCCGTGTGCAAACTCCCCGACTGCCACTGCGTGACCGGGCTGTTTTCATAGATCTTTACCCCCATGTTTTCCACCGTCCGAGCCAAACCTCGCACCAACTTTGCCGGATGGAGGGTCGCGACGTGCGGTGCATAGATACCGCCATAGGGCTTCGCAATTCTGATCTGTTGCGCCAGTTGCTCGGGACTGAGCCAGCGGTAATCACTTTCGGTCAGGCCCTGGCGGTAAAGGTCGTCCAGATAGCGGCGCAGGCTGACTTCCTGCTCGGGGTAGCGTGCGGCGCAGTAAAGCACCCCACCTTTGCGGTAATCGCAGGCGATGCCCTCACGCTCAAGGACGACTTCCACTTCATCAGGAATGGCGTGCAGCAGATCGAATGACGCGCGGCGTTGTTCCGGGGACAAATCGGCGAGCAAGCGGTCCTCACCCAGGATATTGCCCATCAACCAGCCGCCATTACGGCCCGAGGCGCCAAAACCGGCGGTTTGTGCTTCGACAATAGCGATGTCCAGGCCCGGTGCCAGACGCTTGAGGTAATACGCCGTCCAGAGCCCGGTATAGCCGGCGCCGATGATTGCGACGTCGACGTCCAGGTCGTGCTCCAGCGCCGGACGAGCCAGTAACGGCTCGTCGAGCTGATCCATCCATAAACTGATAGTGCGCCACGCCGACATGCAAGACTCCGCCACTCAAACTTCGATGGCGTCGATCCTAGTGCGTGGGCTCAGGGACTGTCTTGCGCGCGTGCACGCAAAGAAATTTGTTTTGCATAGGCCTTGGGGGACAGACCGGTGTGCTGGCGAAAACAGTTGTAGAACGCCGACAGCGAATTGAAACCCGCGGCAAACGCCAGCTCGTCGATACGCAATGGCGGCGTGGCAGCGTCCAGTGCGCTGAGCAGATGTTGCAAGCGCGCCTGGTTAACGTAGCGATAGAAGCTCTGGCCCAGCACCTGATTCAGCAAGTAGGAAATCTGGTTGCGACTGTAGCCACACTCCTTCGCTACCCGTTGCAGGTCGAGCTCGGGGTCCAGGTAAGGTTGCTGACGCTGGAAATACTGCTGCAAGTCATCGGCCATGAAACTCAATTGTCTCGGCGACAACCCCAGACGACTGACGGCCGGGCGCAGCGCCTTGCTCGCCTTGTTGTCTGCCTGCTCGTGGACCAGCGTGGCGTATTCGTTGACCCGCCAAATCAAGCCATCACGTACCGTGATTGCCTCGCTGGTGTGGAAGGACACCAGCCCCTCACCGCCACGCAAGGTCATCCGGTACTGAATAAACGCGGTGTTGCCGTCGAGGCGAATCCGGTCCGAATGTTCCAGCGCTTCGCCCGGGTTGCGAGGCATGCTGACGCGCACGTACTCACGCAGTTCATCGAGCCCCATCACGCGATTCTGGAAAAAGTCGTGGTACTGGATCTCGGGGTGATAAAGCGCCATCACGCCATCCAGATCGCGGTGCTTCCAGCACAAGTGGTAGCGCATGACCGTCTCGCCCGTGACCCGGGTCTGCTGCGGCCCATCATCATCGGTGTGCATAAAAAACCCAGGGCGAAAACGCCGAGCTTGCCCAAGTTCGGCGAAGGCTTCAATGGCTGCAAAAATGCCCTGCGAAAACCCAGCGTGACACCCTTACAAAAAAATCGACGAACCGCTCAATGGAACCGAAAAAAATCACATCGTTTTCACATACCGGTGCTACTTTTAAATGCAGTCACCGGTTGAGCCATTGAAGGCTCTACCCCTCCTAAACTGAGCTAAAGGAAGCGCTCGATGAAGAAGGCGGGCAACATATGAATAAAGGGTCTTTCAGCAAAGTCACGTTTCCAAACGCCTGCCAGCTGATGCGCTGGCATTTTCATCCCATGGGATTCGAGGCGAGCATGGACGCGCCGGGCAGCATGATTGCGCGGCTGTTTGATCGCGCCAGTGGCGAGACCATGATCGCCATTGCCGGTATTCCTTGCGCAACCGTCATGAACGCTGCGGATGTCGAGCGAATCATTGAAGCTGTCGAGGATGAACTTGAGGCGTTCATCCCACCTGTGGCCCTCAGAAGCTATGCCTGATGGCTGAACACTCAATAAAAAGCCCACGCGATGTGGGCTTTTTATTGGGTGAGATTCAGGTCACGCTGACTTCTGACCAACACGATGATCGGCAAAAAACGCTTTGCCGCTGCCGATTCGGTCGGACGCCTTGGGCATGTTCACCGCGGATGAGTCCTGCCCCTCCACATACCAGTAGCAATGACTCACTGCCCGGGTGATGCCAACGTACGCCAGTCGCAGGATTTCGTCCTTTTGCGCGCTGTCGTACGGCTCGCTGTCGCCTGCCTTGCCAAGGCCCGCCATCTGGTAAACCTGGTTCTTGTACGGTGACTGGGTCAAATGCTGACAATCGCCCAGCAAAAATACTGCGTCAGCCTGCAAGCCTTTGGCGCTGTGATAGGTGAGCTGTTTGAGTCGGCGCTCGTCATAAGGCAAGCTAGAATCAACATTAATAACCGACTGAATATGTTGTTCTATCAATAACTTATCGCTACTTTTTCGATACAACATCAAGATTGAATCACCCTGCCGGTAGTGTTCCATCAGGCGCTGTGCCATGCCCTGATCGTCTCGATCCAGAACGTTTACCGGCAACAACGCTTTGGGCTCGCCACAAGCCTTGGCTTTCTTGCCTGCGATAGCCGGCGCCGCACGGACGATATGCTCGGCAGCGTCGATGATGTATTGATGGCTGCGATAGTTGTCGCCGAGCATGACTTTGGTAGTGCCGGGTGACGGGAATTCTTTGTTGAACTCCATGAAGTACGTCGGCGAACTGCCGCGCCAGCCGTAAATGGACTGCCAGTCATCGCCGACGCACAGCAAGGATGAACGCTGCGCCCCCCGGCCAATGTGCATCGCCGGACCGCGACTGCGAATTTCCACCAGGCTTGCGCGAATCCAGGAGACGATTTGTGGCGATACGTCCTGAAATTCGTCAATCATCAGGTGTGACAGTGGCCGCAGCAGCTCGTCACTGAGCAGTTTCAGGTTTTCTGGAGAGTGCTCACTGAACAGCGCGAACATTCGGTTGTAGGTCATCACCGGGGGCTTTTGATCGAGCAGGTGATCTTCCAGCGCCCGCCAGAACAGACTCAACGCCTCGAAGAAGAACCGGTCGGGGTCATCCTTGGCGAAACTCATCTGACCAACTGCGCCCGGAACATCCAGGCCGAGGTTTTCTATGAACCCGGCCGCCGCGACAAAACAATCCAGCAAGGGGGCTGACGCCAGCTCTCCTTTTACCTTGTAATCAAAGCCCGGCCCCGCACTGGCATCGCCTGCCAACGAGGTCAAAATGCGCTTTGATGACTCGTAACTATCAAGCCATATCAATGGCTTACGACAGAAAGCTTGAAACAGGGTGCGCTTAACCGCCCATTCTGCACGGACCGTTAGCTTGGCATTCGGGCGGCAGACCTGCGGGTTTTCCCGGGGATCGAACCCCAGCACGACCCACGCATCCAGACTCGGGATGTAACCGTGGCAATGGAACGTCGAGCCATTGATATCGAAAGTCTGGCGTTTCGGCTCAATGCCCTTGATGGGCCAGGCGCCAGCGCGAAACCACAGGTCTTCAATGGCATCACATAACTCTTCATCGCGCTTGGCGGCCAATTCGGTCACGGCCACGCGTTTTTGTACATCCGGGTGGTCGCGCTCCAGCTCCTTGAGTTGCAAGGCGTGACGGGACAACGGCTTGATTAACTCGCGAAAGCGTTCGTCACGGGTATGCAACTGGTGATAACAGGCGTTGAGCCGCTGTCGCTGGGCATCATTGATACGCAAGTCGAACGGATTACTGTCGACCTCCTCGTCGCCGTTTTGCGCGCGATCACTGAGGTTTTCGAACGCTTGCAAACGCTCGAATCCCGGCAGGCTGCGTACCATCGGCAGGATACGAGAGTGGAAAGTGCGCACCAGATTGCGCGCCTCTTTGAGGCTCAGCGCACGGTCCCACAACGCAAACAGTTCGATCAGCTTGTTAATGAAGTCTTTACGTGACTCGCGAGTGAACGTCACTACGGTCATCGAATCCAGCTCGAAACCCAGGTAGTGAGTCAGCAGCAGGATGCGCAGCACCAGCGTGGTCGATTTGCCTGCGCCCGCCCCGGCAATCACTGACGTTGACGGCGTATCGCTGAAAATCATCTTCCACTGGGCAGCGCTCGGCTGGGCATGCGATGGCATCAGACTGGCCACATCAGCCCTCATGCGCCTCTTCAGTTCAGCGCTCAATGGCAGTCGCCAATCGTCAAACAGATTGTCATCGACGTTGGGTGGCCGATGTTCGGTTGAACGCGAGTCGCGGATCAGCAACACCTGCCGGCCTTCTTCCAAACCTTCGACCCGGCCTTCTTTGTAGCCGTAGTCGAACCCCGCGCTGTGACCGCTGCGAAAACCGTCGGCCTGCCCATGCAACCAGGAGGCGCGGTGTTGGGCGCGCAGGCGGGTCAAGCCATGACCGAAGAATCGGGCGGCCAGGCGTTTGAGCAGCGGCATCTCGGTCAAGGGACGAAGTTCGGGAGGAAGATCGGGGGTGTGTTGCGGCACGCGGGCTGACTCCAGGGTGTGAGGCTGTTGAGGGCTATGGTGTCTGCATTTGCTGTTCAGTTCTAGTGAAATGCTTACAGGTCATTGGCTTATGCGATGAAGTGAAGGCTGGATGAGAACGTTTTGAGGTTATTTTGCATCAACTAATTCGATGGTAATGAGGCATTTTTTACGCTTTTTATCGATGAGTGCCTGATAGATGATGCTCGCCATTAACCCCTTTCAGGAAACGATCATGCTCGAACTCAGATCCTTTAGCTCTTTGGGTGGCGCCCATCACGGCTGGTTGGATGCCCATCATCACTTTTCGTTCGCTGAGTACTATGACCCCAAGCGCATGAACTGGGGCAACCTGCGGGTGTGGAACGATGACGTGATCGCCCCTGGCACCGGGTTTCCACAACACCCGCATCGGGACATGGAAATCATTACCTATGTTCGTGAAGGCGCGATTACTCACCAGGACAACCTTGGCAACAAGGGCCGCACCGAAGCAGGTGATGTTCAGGTGATGAGCGCCGGCACCGGGATCGCACACAGCGAATACAACCTGGAGGCGACACCGACCAAGATTTTCCAGATCTGGATTATCCCGAACGAGTCCGGTCTTGCACCGTCCTGGGGCGCCAAGCCGTTCCCGAAAGGTGAGCGTGAAGGCTTCGTGACTCTGGCCAGCGGCAAATCCGGTGACGATCAAAGTTTGCGAATCCGTGCCGATGCGCGGCTGGTGGCGGCCAACCTGAAGGCCGGTGAATCGGCTGAATATCGCCTGGACAGCGGTCGTCGCGCTTACCTGGTGCCAGCCACCGGTGTCATTGAAGTCAACGGCTTGCGTGCACAAGCTCGAGACGGTGTTGCCGTGGCCGATGAGCAGGTGTTGCGAGTGACAGCGATCGAGGACAGTGAAATCGTCCTGGTCGACCTGGCTTGATCGAGTAAAAAACGCCGGATAAAAAAGGGGCGACCCTATGGTCGCCCCTTTTTTTGGATTTTTGGTGACTGTACCGACGCCATCGCAGGCAAGCCCGACTCCCACAGTGTCGGGGGTCAAACACAAAATCTGTGTTCACCACTGAACCTGTAGGAGCCGGGCTTGCCCTCGATAGGGTCTTCAATCACTTCGCAGCGATTGCGCCATCCACCAGTGTTTGTGCTTCTGCCACCAATTGCTTGAGGTGGTCATCACTCACAAAGCTTTCGGCGTAGATCTTGTAGATGTCTTCCGTGCCCGATGGGCGCGCCGCGAACCAGCCGTTTTCAGTCATGACCTTCAGGCCGCCGATGGCCTGATCATTACCCGGCGCATGGCTGAGGATGCTTTGGATGGCTTCGCCCGCCAGCTCGGTCGAGGTGACCTGATCCGGCGACAGCTTGCTCAGCAAGGCTTTCTGCTCAGGGTTGGCCTTGGCATCCACGCGTACCGAGAACGGCTCGCCGAGTTCGTCGGTCAATGCACGATAGGCCTGACTCGGGTCGCGGCCGGTGCGAGCAGTCATTTCTGCTGCCAGCAGTGCCGGGATCAAGCCATCCTTGTCGGTGCACCAGACACCGCCATCCTTGCGCAGGAACGAGGCGCCAGCACTTTCTTCGCCGCCGAAACCCAGCGAACCGTCGAACAGACCGTCAGCAAACCATTTGAAGCCGACGGGCACTTCGTACAATCGACGCCCCAGGCGCTTGGCAACGCGATCAATCAAGCCGCTGCTGACCACGGTCTTGCCCACGGCTGCATCGGCGCGCCACTGCGGGCGGTTCTGAAACAGGTAGTCGATCGATACCGCCAGGTAATTGTTCGGTGCAAGCAAACCACCGGACGGCGTAACGATGCCATGACGGTCATGATCCGGGTCGCAGGCAAACGCGACATCAAAGCGCTCTTTGAGGCCGATCAGGCCTTGCATCGCGTGGCTGGACGATGGGTCCATGCGGATCTGGCCGTCCCAATCGACGGTCATGAACCGGAACGTCGGATCAACCTGTTTGTTGACCACGTCGAGGTCCAGACGGTAGTGCTCGGCAATAGCCGACCAGTAGCGCACCCCTGCTCCGCCCAACGGATCAACGCCCAGACGCAGCTTGGCATCACGGATGGCGTCGAAGTCGATCACGTTGATCAGATCGGCAACGTAGGTATTGAGGTAATCGTGACGGTGAGTCGTGCTGGCTTTCAGGGCCTGCTCATAGCTGATGCGCTTGACGCCAGCGAGCCTGGCGGCCAGCAGTTCGTTGGCCTTGGCCTCGATCCACTTGGTGATATGGGTATCGGCCGGACCACCGTTGGTGGGGTTGTACTTGTAGCCACCGCTTTGCGGCGGGTTGTGGGACGGCGTGATGACGATACCGTCCGCCAGCCCCGACGTGCGACCACGGTTGTAGCAGAGAATGGCATGGGAAATGGCCGGGGTCGGCGTGTATTCATCGCCTTCGGCGATCATCACGGTGACGCCGTTCGCCGCCAACACTTCCAGGGCGCTGGCACCCGCCGGCGTGGACAGTGCGTGGGTGTCGATCCCGACGAACAACGGGCCGTCGATGCCCTGGGCTTCGCGATACAGGCAGATCGCCTGGCTGATAGCCAGAACGTGCCACTCGTTGAAACTCAGGTCGAACGAGCTGCCTCGGTGCCCGGACGTGCCAAATGCTACACGCTGGGTTGAGATGGCGGCGTCAGGCTGGCCGGTGTAATAGGCCGTTACCAGTCGCGGGATATCGACCAACAATTCTGCCGGTGCCGGTTTGCCCGCAAAAGGACTGAGTGTCATGCAAAACCTCTGAAATAGAGTGGTTCAGGAATTGGATCGCAGTTTACTGGCAGTTTGACCGCAACGCGATGTTATCGATCCAGGAAGATCGAGGATGTTTTATAACCTCGTTCAATCGACCGCCTCCAGACGCAAGGCATCCCCCAGCAAGCCCAGTGCAACGCCAAGATCATGCTCACCGCCAAAGGTATGGCTCAATCGTAAATGTTGCGCATGCAGCCCGCGCAAACTGAACAATTCCCCCGGCGCCACCACCACTTGTTGCTTGAGCAGGCGGTGGAACACGCCGCGCACATCGACCCGACGCAACGAACGAACCCAGACCGTCGCTCCGCCCTTGGGGTCGACATAGTGCAACGCATCCGCCAGGCGCTCCTCAAGCAACTGGGTCATTTGCACTTTGCGCTCCTTGAGCAGTCGTCGCAGCACCAACAAGTGCTGGTCGATCCGCCCATTGTTGTACAGGCGCGCGATGGCTTTCTGGCGGATCGGCGACAAGCGGAACGAGCGCAGCAGAAAGTGCCGCTGCAGTTCACTGCGCAGTTGCCGCGAAAGCAGATAACCATAAGGCGCTTCTGGCCCGATGACTTTCTCGAACGTGGAAAATACGATCAATCTGTCCGGGTCCAGTAAATCGCGAAACCGTGGACGGCCGGGTTCATATTCAAGTTCGCCGTAACAGTCATTCTCCAACACCCAACTACCGTGCCGCTCCAGCAACTGTGCGGTTTTCTGTCTGTTGCTGTCGCAGGCCACACTGCCACGCGGCATGTTCAGGCCGGACGACAGCATCACAAGTCTCACCGGCTCGGACTCCAGCAACAACTGCAGATGGTCGTGATCAAGCCCACCATCGGCTTGCAATGCCACCTCGACAACGTTTACATCGCAGGCGTCAAACAAGCGCAAGATCGACCAGTCGCAGGGCGACTCCACCACGACCGTTGCGTCCTTGAGACAAAGCACCGCGATCAATATTTCCAGTACGCCCCGCAGATCGGCGCCGATGTAGACATCGTCGGCGTGCCAACAACGCGCTGGCGAGGAGGTATAGCGTGCCGCCAGCGCCGCGCGCAGTTCCCGTTCGCCGCAAGGTTGAACACTCGATTGCGGCTGGCGCGGATACTGGCGCAACAGCTCTCGCTCCAGCAGCAACAGTGGGCTGTCCAACGGCTGCAACAGCGCAGGTTCATCGGTACTCAACACCAGCATTCCCGGGCGCCTGGCATTGACATAAACCGTCTCCAGCAGGTCATTGCCGCTGCACGGCGGCCGGATGAAGGACACGGGCAATGCGTAGTAACCGGATTTGGCGACCGAATAGACTCGCCCCTCCTTTTCCAGCAGCGAGTAAGCGTACTGAATGGTGGAAATCGATACGCTCAGGCGTTCCGCCAACTGTCGTAACGAAGGAAGCCGCACGCGCGTATCGCTGGCCGGCTCGCTGATGAGGTGGGTCAGGTAGCGGTACACCGCCTGATAAGCGAAATCGGTTTCTCGGGGTCCTTTCATGAGCAATGACCGAACACGCTGAACACGGCCCAAAGCCGCTGAGCGGACGTTACCAAGCCGGGCACCTTCAACGTCCCGCTGACCGTTCGCTCGTCACAACGTCAATCTCCCTTGTATCTGCGCTCTGCCCCACGTCCGCAGGTTCGCCGCTGACCACCGGCCCCATGCGATAAAGCGTACCGATCAGGCTGACGGGTAACCCGCTGACGTCGACCATCCATTGCAAAACCTGCTCGGGTGCAGGCATGCCCTGCATGGCCCGATGCAGGTCCGGCAATGCCACGAGCATGCCGGGATGACACTGGCGCAGAAAGTATTCAAGCGATGCGCCATGCTCGACAAAAGGAGCGAACAGCAAACACACCAACTGAGCTTCATTCAGACCCAAAGTCCTTTGAGCCTCTATCGCCGCCAATTCCCGCTGATCGGACAGGATTGCCGGGGCACAAAACGCCTGTAATGCCTGTTCACACGCATGCTCAGGAAGGTGCTTGCGGCGCATCATCACCAATACCCGCTGCACATAGTCGGCAACACCGGCCTCATACGCGCGACCCTGCACGAAGCAGGCTTGCAGCCCCCGCAGGTGTGCGGCAATCGAAAGGCTGACGAATTCGTAATCGCTCAATTGAGTCGTCAGCCCGTCAGGTTGAAACTTCAGGAACTCGGTGAGCAGCGGCCAGCGCTCTTCCAGGTTGCTGACCAACATGTCGTGAATATCGATGTAGGTCGCACGGCGACACGCCTCAAAACCTTCTGCGGGGCGCCACGCGGCTTGTTCGTGATCTGGATAAAACTCGCGATAGCAATCGCTGCCCAGTTCATCGAGTCGAGCAAAGAGCTGCTCATAGCTGGTTTCCGGTTGATCTGGGGCCTTGAAACCGGCCTTCGCCGCAGCACGGTTCAACCCCTCCAGTAACTGCTTTTGCTGACGAGGCGAATCGCTGCTGACCAAGGCATCGACACCGCGATCCCAGCGGGCTATCTGCCCGTAGAACTCGCCGGTTGCCAGGTAGGCGTCATCCCAAAGGTCGAGGGGGCCGTTCCAGGTTCGACGGTGACCCACCATCAAAAGATTGAGGCGATTTGACTCCCGTCCGGCTTCGGAGATTGCCACCGCATGATTGAACGGCAGGACCTCGCGGTTATCGACCATCAACACTTCAACGCGAGGATCATCGTAAAGAAACAATGCGCTACAACTGCGATGGATGTTTTCAAGGGCCGCCGACACCACCCCGTTCGATCGCGAGGTCGCCACCCGCAGCTGGAATGTCGCCGGCGCCCGGCCGGCAATACTCAATTGTGCGGCGCGCAGCAGAGCAAGGGTGTAGCAATTGTCTCGGGTGCCGGACTGGATCGTCAGCACCTTGTATTCGCCGATACGTTCCATGCCACCGGCTGCGACCACGATGCGCTGAATCATCAGTTGCAAAGCCGTACGTTCAGCCCGTGAGAAAAAACTCAGCAATCGTTGCAGTACTTGCTGATAAACATAGTTCATTGCCTGATCATGGGTATTGGTCATCTTCGTTTACCTGTTACTCATAGAGTCGATGTCACACAAACAACGTCATGCATGATGCAATCGGTCACCTGTCATGATTAGAGTGCTGGAGTTGATATGAAATATTAACACTTGGTTTTTAGTCATTATTTGAAATGATTAGGCGCAACCAATGATGCGCCGTGCCGCCGAGAGCCTTCAGCCCATGCAGGGCGGGCCTCTGGCGAGGGCACGAGACATCCTAGGAAATATCCGACAACTTCCCACAGACAGGTAGTACGACAAATAAAGAAAGAAGTTACCCTGCTCACTTCCTCAACTTTTCGAAAACACACTAATTGTTGAGCGTGTATTACGGAGCCCCTATAAACAGCCATAGCTCATTCCTTGAGATGAAAGTAATCATTCAATTATCAAGGCTTATATGATGATTAGAAGATACAGATTGAGGGCAAAAACCAGTTCAGTTGCTGAACGGCCCCGTCATGGATTGACAGGACGCCTCGTGCTTTCGACAAGGGAATGAAAAAGTCCGTGCAAGCACGGACTTTTTAGCGGGGAGTTACACAGGCTCGACCTGGAGGGCCACCCGCTCGCGGCACGGGCATTCGTCCATGTAGCGATGTGCTTCGACAAACTCGGAAAACGGAAAGACCCGAGTCTTGAGCGGCAGCAGCACGCGGTCCGCGGTCAACTGGTTGATGTCACGCAAGGCACGTTGCAGCGCGACCTGGTCCTGGATGATGCCCAGTTCCGGCTTGCCGGTGAAATTGCCGATACAGTGCACAAAGAACTGAATGTTCTTCTGGAACGCTGCACAGGCCGGGAACGGCGTCTGGTTGCCCCCTTGCAGGCCATACAACACCAGGCTTCCACGCGGTGCGAGCACATCACCGAGCAGCGACATCTGCGGACCGCCCAAACCATCGAACACCACATCCACACCGCGGTTGTCCGTGATTTTGTTGATCCGCATGAGCAGATCTTCTTCTTCGGTGACGATCACTTTCTCGGCACCGAGCGACAACAGGTACTCACGTTCATCCGCCGTTTTGGTGGCAGCAATCACGCGTACACCCAAGGCCTTGCCAAGCTGGACGAACGAAGGTCCGGCACAATGGCTGGCGTCGGTCACCAGGACGAATTGCCCGGGCTTGACGCGTGACAGATCGACGTAAGCAAAGTAAGCAATCAGCAACGGCGTGTAATGCACGGCCGCTTCGATCGGGTTCAGCACATCGGGATAGCGGGTCAGCGCCGAGCGAGGCAGAACAATTTGCTCGCCGTACACCGGATAATCGTTCGGGCTTTGCGACGGGAAGCTGGCGACCTTGTCACCCACTGCCAGGTCATCCACGCCCTCGCCGAGCGCCGTAACGACGCCGGACATTTCCTGGCCCAGGCCCGAAGGCAGACGAGCGTGGGACGAGGCCAGATTCTGGCGCCAAAGCGTGTCATACCAGCTGATGCCAATCGCCTCGACGCGCACCTGCACTTCGCCCGGAGCAGGAAGCACTGCCGCATGCTCTTCGCATTTGAGCACCTCGGCTGGACCAAACTTGTGAAAACGGATCGTGCGGGACATCGCAAACCTCGTCAAAG
>Ga0157370_10006273_pt1 | contig 13159 bp, 11 predicted proteins | sample C35metaG_FD_113463 | JGI IMG/M metagenome (GOLD analysis project Ga0157370, IMG submission 113463) | Corn rhizosphere microbial communities from Kellogg Biological Station, Michigan, USA - C3-5 metaG | ecosystem: Host-associated > Plants > Roots > Rhizosphere > Soil | place: USA: Michigan...
GACGATGCCGCCGAGGATCGTGCCGACGTTGATCGGTGATGTCGATCCGCCGCGGTACACGTTGATCGACTCGACGACCCCATACTCGGTGCGCTGCGACACCACCGGCGCTTCGCGGTAGACGGGATACGGCTGGTAGGTTGCGCAGCCTCCGACGATGAGCGCCGTGCCCGCGAGCGCAATTCCCCAGTAACGCATCGTTGCAATTTTCATTCACAACTCCATGACGATGGGGCCGGAGCGCTTCTTCCGGCCGTAGGTATATTAGACCGCGCAGCGCAGCAAAAGTGCGCCGTGCGCGAGGCGCCGTCCGCGACGCCGCGCGCAGGGTCGCCGGGAATGCCGATCTGCAAATGCTACCGGATGCGGCGCGGAGCCGCGATCGGCAGCTTATCCATTCGGACGCAGGGCTGCAGCCGACGCCGGACGGGCGAACAGAAACGAATCGCGCGAGAGCGCGCCGTTCTCGTAGCCGCCGACGACCCGCTCGGGTACGGCCGCCGTTCCCGCCGCACCCCACGCGACGAAAAGCGGCAGGAAATGCTCCTCGGTCGGGTGCGCGCGAACCGCTTCGGGCGCTTCGGCGCGGTAGTCGAGCAAGGCCGCTTCGTCGTGCGCCGCAAGGCGCGCCTCGAGCCAGTGCGCAAACGCCGCCACGTACGGTAGCGGATCGTTGCGCCCGCGCTGCCCGATCCAGTCGCGCAGATTGTGCGTCGCGTGCCCGGAGCCGATGACGAGGACGTTGGCGTCAGCGAGCGGCGCGAGCGCGCGGCCGAGTGCGAGATGATGCTGCGTCCCGCGCGCCGGCGAGACCGAGATCTCCACGACGGGGATATCGGCGCGCGGATACATCCAGCGTAGCGGCACCCACACTCCGTGGTCGATGCCTCGGCAACCTTCGATGCCCGCGGTGATGCCGGCATCGCGCAGCAGTCCGACGATGCGCTCGGCGAGCGCCGGATCGCCGCGCGCCGGATACCCGATCTCGTAGAGCGCATCGGGAAAGCCGCCGAAGTCGTGGATCGTCTCCGGATGCGCGCTACCGGTCACCATCGGAAGCGACGTCTCCCAATGCGCCGACGCCACCACCACTGCGTCAGGATGCGGCAGACGCTTGCCGAGCGCGGTCCACGCATCGCCGACGTCACCCGGAGCGATCGCGTGCATCGGCGAGCCGTGCGAAAGGAAGAGTGTCGGCAAGGTATCCATGGCGGCGGCGGGACGATCGTGAACGGGTCAGGCCGCGACGGCAACCGGCTTCTTCACCAGATGCTCGGCGACCAGTGCCTCGTTGACCCTTGGCCGCGCGGCGACGCGGTCCTGAAACGCCAGGAGGGCTGGCCAGCGGTCGATGTCGAACTTGAGGAAATTGTGCCAGTTGACGATCGTGAACAGGTAGGCGTCGGCGATGGTGAACGACGAGCCGGTGAGGTAAGGGCGCTTCGCGAGCGTCGCTTCGACGTAGTCGAGGCGGCGCGACAGCGCGTCCATCGTCGCCTTCTTCACCGTCTCGGGTGTGTCGGGCTTCCACAGCGGGCCCATGCCCTTGTGCAACTCGGTTGCGACGAAGTTGAGCCATTCCATCACGCGATAGCGCTCCATCGAGCCGAACGCGGGAGCGAGCGTTCCCGGCTTGCGGTCGGCGACGTACTGCAGGATGACGGCGACTTCGGAGAGGCGCTCGCCGCTGTCGAGCTCGAGCAGCGGGACATAGCCCTTCGGATTGATCGTCGTGTAGTCGGTGCCGTTGCTCAGCGTGTGCTTGCCGAGATCGACCCGGACAAGCTCGAACGGCAGGCCGGCCTCGCGCAGCGCGATATGGGGTGCCAGCGAGCAGGCGCCGGTGGCGTAGTAGAGCTTCATTGCGATTCTCCAGTGATTGCGGGACGGGGAAGGGTGGCGCCATTGCTTGGCTGCAGCCCTCCCTCGATGTGATCCGATGATGGGCCTTGCTGGATTAAGGATAAAGGTGTATCTGAGGAACGGATCATTGCGAATTTCGCAATAATGGATCGATTCCGAGCGATCAACGCGTTCGTACGCATCATCGAGACGGGAAGCCTCGCGGCGGCCGCACGGCGCATGGACGTCTCGGTCTCGGCGCTCTCGCGGCTCCTCGCCGAGCTCGAATCGCACCTCGGCGCGCGCCTCGTTCACCGGACGACGCGCAGGCTCGCGCTGACCGAAACCGGTCGCGCGTTCTACGAGCGCGCGGTGCAGCTGATGGCGGACCTCGCCGAAGCCGAGGAGGCGGTCAGCAGCGCTTCGGTCGTACCGCGCGGGACGCTGCGGCTCACGGCGTCGGCCGCCTTCGGTACCGGCTACCTAGCGCCCGCGATCGCCGATTTCCGGCAGAGATACCGGGAGCTTCGCTTCGACGTCGAGCTTTCCGAGCGGGCTGTCGACCTCGTCGAGGAGGGGCTCGACCTTGCGATCCGCATCGGCAACATCGGCAGCCAGACGCTGATCGCGCGCCGAATCGCCGACACGCGGCTCGTTTGCTGCGCGGCACCGGCATACCTCGAGCGGCATCCGCCGCCGAAGACCCCCGCCGAGCTCGCGGAGCACGAATGCCTGATCTACGAATACGCCGCGGGGGGTGCGCAGTGGACCTTCACCGATGCGGCGGGTGATGCGCACACGGTGCGGATCGCAGGGCCGGCGCGAGCGAGCAACGGCGCGATGCTGGCAGCACTCGCCATCTCCGCTGCGGGGATCGCCTGCGAGCCGGACTTCATCGTCGCTCGAGCGGTGCGCTCCGGACGTCTCGTGCAGCTGCTGCCAGGCTACACGCCGCCCTCGATCGGCATCTATGCGACGTACGCGAGCCGCCGGCACCTGTCCGCCAAGGTTCGGACTTTCGTCGATTTTCTCATCGCACGCTTCGCGGGGACACCGCCCTGGCGACTGGCGTCGGACGCGGCGTAGCGCAGCGAAGCGCGGCGGAGATGCCGGCTCGATGCCGGCCGGAGCAGCGTCTAGGGAAGCTGGATCTTGCCGCCGCCGCCCATGCCGCCGACCGGAGGCAGCGCAGCGCCGGCGGGAGGCAGGACGATCGACGACGACGCCTGCCGCCGCATCTCCTGCAACTCGTGCATCGCGCGCTCGACGCCGGCCTTCGTCGCCTCCGCATAGCCGGCGACGGCCGCGGCCAGCGTATCGGCCTCGATGTCGAAGCTGATCGGCAACGGTCCGACGTTGGTCATCAGTTGCGCCTCGCCCTGATAGAGCGTCCGGCGCGAGCGATCGGGCGCGCCGTCGGCGGTCACCGGGGTCAGTACGCGCAGCGTACCGGCCCGGCGATCGGTGTAAATCTCTTCACGGTAGAGCGAATCAGCGTCCATCGCCGCGTCGGAGGCGCGGCTCGCGGGGTCGAGGGCCATGGCGAAATCCTGTTATCGGGTTGCGGGTAGCGTAATGCGTGCGGTGCGCGCGAGGCAAGACCCGTCCCGGATCCGTTGCGGCAGCCCTGCCAGGTGCCGGCGATCGCGGATGCGTTCGCCGTCGGTGATCGCCCCGATCCAAAACGACGATTGGCGGTCAGCACGGCGGCGCAGTAGGCTGTCCGGTTCGGCATCGTTCACGACGTGGGCGATGCGAACGGAGACACCGCATGCATGCAGCAACGACCACCGGGAAGCGAAAGTCCGTCGGGCTCGCCCTCCAGGGCGGCGGTTCGTGGGGCGCCTATACCTGGGGTGCGCTCGATGCGCTCCTCGCGAGCCGCAGCGTCGCGATCGCGCAGCTCTCCGGCACCAGCGCCGGAGCGATCAACGCGGCCATCGTCGCAAGCGGCCTCGTCACCGGCGGTGCCGCCGCGGCGCGCGCGGCGCTGCGCGCGTTCTGGATGGGCATCACCGATCCCGCCGCCGACCTCGTCGCGGCGATCTGGCGCCCGGTCGACCGCGGCGTGCGCGAGTCGATCGGCGCCTGGTTCATGACGGCAGGACTCTCGCCGTACAGCGCGAACCCGCTCGGCGTCCATCCGCTGCGCGCGGCGATCGCCGCACAGGTCGACATCGACGCGATCAGGAGTCCGCGCGCCCCGGCGCTCTACGTGACGGTCACCAACGTACGCAGCGGGCTCCCGCGCGTGATCTCGAACGACGAGATATCGATCGACGCGCTCATCGCCTCGGCGTGCCTGCCGCAGCTGTTCCACGCCGTCGAGATCGACGGCGAGGCATACTGGGACGGTGGCTACAGCGGCAACCCGACGCTGTGGCCGATCATCCACGACGGCGGCGCCGACGACGTCATCGTCGTGCAACTGTCGCCCGACACCGCCGACGAGGTGCCGAAGGACGCGGCCGGCATTCGCCGTCGCGTCAGCGAGATCGTGTTCAACTCGAGCCTCGTAGCCGAGATGCAGGCGATCACGGCGATGCGCGCGATTGCCGCGCGCGCCGGCGAGCCGGCGCGTGTCGGCGAGCTCCGCCTGCACCGGATCGGACCGCCGCGTCGATCGCTGTTCGAGCAGGGCTCGGCAAACGAGCGCTCACGCGCGTGGCTCGAGTTGCTGTTCGCAGAGGGCCGCCAGACGGCACGTGGATTCCTCGCGCGCCACGCTGCCGACCTCGGCGTGCGCGAGACGCTCGACATCGCGCGAGTGTTCACCGACGCGCACAAGCCCAAGGTTCGCGTCGCCGCCAACGACGATTTCGCCGAGGACGGCACCGGCGGCGGCAATGGCAACGACGCGGTCAGCGCGGTGGCCGACTGCCGACGAGCGCCTTCCTGATCTCGCGCAGCTTCTCCTTGACGCGGAGCTCGTTCGCGACGCCGATGCGCACCATGATCTTCTGGCCGGCCGACATCGCCTCGAACTGCGGGTCGGCGAAGGTGTAGACGACCTTCGGTTGCGCAAGCGCCACCGGCGAGCTCGGCTCGGGCGCGGCGAGCAGATCGTCGATTGCGACGATCAGCCGGTCGTTGAAGTACTTGCCCGGATAGCCGAGGTCGACGTACGCCTGCTGGAAAAGCGGATAGAAGTGGACGTACGTGGAGACGAGGCGCGAAACGTTCGCCGCTTCGAGCACCTGCATGTAGGGCGCGTAGCGCTCGGAATTCTCCGGCGCGAGCGTGACGTCGCCGGACGACTGCCCGGTCACCAGCGTGCCCGCCGCCGGGCGCACCGGGAGCCTGTTCACCGAAGCGGTCTTGCGCGGCAGATTGTCGATCGTTGCGACGAAGCGCGCGACGATCTCGCGAAGCTGCAGGATGTCCTCTCCGCCCGAGCCGCCCAGCACGCCCGTGATCGCGTCCTTCATCGCGGTGTCGCTGTCGGCGAGCGCCGGCAGCGGCGTGGCCTGCGGGTTCACCGGCCCCGCGGACTCGATCGGATGCAGCGGTGCGCCCGACGCCGGAGTGGGCGTCGCGGCGGTGGCGGTCGCCGGAGGCGCGGCCGCTGGTGCCTCGGGCACGGGTGCGGCGTGCGGGTACATCAGGCGCCAGAGGAGCCAGGCGAGGCCGATCAGGATGACGACGATCGCCACCGCGGTCGCAGCGCTTCGCCGCGACGTCGGCGAGCGGCTTCCCGACGAGCCCCGTAACGCCGGCATCGGGCGCTTCAGCGACGGTTCGATGCGTTCCACGATGTTTCCTCCTGGGACACAGACCGTTCCCGCACGAGAAACGTTCGGTGAAGCTTCGGCAAACCGCCGCCGGCCGGCGCCACGTGTTCGAAGGATACGCGCCCGATGCGCAATACGCCGGTCGTCAGCCTATCGCGAGGCGCTCGCCGTGCTCGCGCGTTGCGTGAAAGCCGATGTCTGGCCAGCGCTCCATCGTCACCTGGAGGTTGTACTTGTTCGTGGCGAGAAAGACCGGGTTGCCGTCGACGTCGACGGCGAGCGCCGCCGCCTGCTCGCGCTCGAAGCGCCTCCGGGTCGCTTCGTCGGGCCAGGTGAGCCAGCGCGCCGTCGCGATGGCCGCGGGCTCGTAGATCGCGTCGACCTTGTACTCGGTGGCGAGGCGCTGCGCGACGATCTCGAACTGCAGCGGCCCAACCGCGCCGAGCAGCAGCGTATTCGTATGCGCCGAGGTGAACACCTGGATCGCTCCCTCCTCGCCGAGCTCGTGGAGGCCCTTGGCGAGCGGCTTCGCGCGAAACGGGTCGCGCGGGCGCGCGACGCGGAAAAGCTCGGGCGCGAACCACGGGATACCCCTGAACGCGAGCGGCTCGCCTTCGGACAACGTGTCGCCAATCTGCAACTGGCCGTGGTTGTGAATGCCGATGATGTCGCCGGCCACCGCATCCTCGCTCGCGATGCGTTCGTTGGCCATGAAGGTCAGCACGTTGGCGAGCTTCAGTTCGCGGCCGGTGCGGAGCTGCCGTGCCTTCATCGCAGGCGCATAGCGTCCCGAGCAGACCCGAAAGAACGCGATGCGGTCGCGATGTCGCGGGTCCATGTTCGCCTGGATCTTGAAGACAAACCCGCTGAATGCCGGCTCGGTCGGCTGCACGACGCGAACCGTGGCGTCGCGCGGCTGCGGCGGTGGCGCCCAATCGATCAGCGCCCGCAGAATCTCCTGCACGCCGAAGTTGTTGATCCCCGACCCGAAGAACACCGGCGTCTGGCCCCCAGCGAGAAAGCGCGCGAGGTCGAACGGATGGCTCGCACCGCGGATCAGCTCGACGTCGTGGCGCAGCGCGGCGATCTCGTCGGGGTAGAGCTGTTCGAGGCGGGGATTGCCGATGCCGACGATCGTCTCGGTGTCGGACGCGACGCGCTCCTCGCCCGCAGCGAAGCGGACGAGGCGATCGTCGAGCAGGTGGAACACGCCGCGGAAGTGCCGTCCCATGCCGAGCGGCAGCGTGATCGGCGCGCAGTCGATCGCGAGTACCGCTTCGATCTCCTCGAGGAGGGAGAGCGGCTCACGCACGTCGCGGTCGAGCTTGTTGACGAAGGTGATGATCGGCGTCGCACGCAGCCGGCACACGTCGAGCAGCTTGATCGTCTGCGCCTCGACACCCTTCGCCGCGTCGATGACCATCACCGCGGCGTCGACGGCGGTCAGCACGCGATAGGTGTCCTCCGAGAAATCCTCGTGGCCCGGGGTGTCGAGCAGGTTGATCACGTGATCGGCGTACTCGAACTGCATCACCGAGCTCGTGACCGAGATGCCGCGCTGCTTCTCGACTTCCATCCAGTCCGAGGTGGCGTGGCGCGTGCTCTTCCTCGCCTTGACGGTGCCTGCCATCTGGATCGCGCCGCCGTAAAGGAGCAGCTTCTCGGTCAGCGTCGTCTTGCCGGCGTCGGGATGCGAGATGATCGCGAACGTGCGTCGGCGCGCGACGTCGGACGCGAGGCTCGCCGCGGCCGCGGGCGGGCGGTCGAGCGGCGCTTCGATTGCAGCGTCGGACGTCGTCACGGGTACGGAATCAGCCGAACGGCGCGAGCCCGATCAACGGGCCGTGCAGATATTTCGCGAACGCCAGCGCAACGACGACTCCGGCGATGACGGCCGCGACATCGCGCGTCCCACTGCCGCGCGGATAGGTCTTCGCTGCGGCGCGGTCGCGCCGGCGGAGCGTTCCGAACATCCACGCCGACCAGACGAGTAGCGCGCCGAAGAGGGCGATGCCGGCAAGGCTGCCATTGCCGATCAGGTGTCCGAAGGCCCACACCTTGACGCCGGCGAGCATCGGGTGGCCCAGGACCGTCTTGATGCGACTGCCGGGGATGTACGCTGCCGCAACGAGGACGAACCCGACGACGGCGAAAAGCACGGTGACGTGCGCCATCCACGCCGGCGGCCGCCAGACGACGATCGGGTCGTGGCGCGCGATGCCGAAGCCCCAGACGACGAGCGCGAGTCCGGCGAGCGAGACCAGCGAGTAGATGCCCTTCCACGATCCGGCGCCGAGGCGCGCGACAGCGCGCTCGCGCGTGGCCGGGGCGAGTGCGCCGACCGAATGCACGCCGAGCAGCAGCACCAATCCAGCGATCAGCCAGAGCATCGAAGCACCCTCGTCACCGTACGCAGACGGCGCCGATGGTACCGGAAGTTCGTCAGATCGCCACCCGGGTACCGAGCTCGACGGTGCGGTTCGGCGGGATGTTGAAATAGTCGGCGACGCTTCCGGCGTTGCGCGCGAGCGCCGCAAAGACGAGGTCACGCCAGCGCGAAATCCCGCGCTGGCCTGCACCGGGCACGATCTTCTCACGCGACAGGAAGAAGCTCGCCTGCATCGGATCGATCGTGAGGCCCGCCGGGGCGCAGAGTTCGAGGGCGTGCGCGACGTCGGGTCGCTCCATGAATCCGTAGCGTGCCCGTACCCGCCAGCAGTCGCCGGCGATGCGCTCGGCGTCGACGCGGCCGAAATCGGCGACCCACGGCACGCCGCGAAACTCGGCGGTGAGGAACACGTTCTGCTCGTGGAGCACCTTGTAGTGCTTGAGGCTGTGCAGCAGCGCGTTGGGCGTGACGTCGGGACTCGACGTGAGGAAGACCGCGGTTCCCGGCACGCGCGGCGGTGGATCGGCGAGGAGTGTGCGGACGAAGCCGTCGAGCGGAGGCGTTCCGCCGGCAATGCTCGTGGCGAGGCGCTCGCGCCCGCGCCGCCAGGTCGTCATGACGAAGAACACGATCGCGCCCAACGCGAGCGGGAACCAGCCGCCGTCGGGGAGCTTGTGCAGCGCCGCCGCGAAGAACGCGGCGTCGACCACTAGCAGGAACGCCGTGCTCGGCACGGCGATCCACGCGGGGTAGCGCCAGCGGTGGCGCAGAACGTACCAGGTGAGAACCGTGGTGACGAGCATCGTTCCCATCACCGCAATGCCGTAGGCGGAGGCGAGGCGCGCCGAGCTTCCGAAACCGATCACCGCGGCGGCGACGATCGCGAGCAGCACCCAGTTGACGGCCGGGACGTAGATCTGGCCGATCGTGCGCGCCGATGTGTGGCGGATGGTGACGCGCGGGAGGAATCCGAGTTGGACCGCCTGCTGGGTCAGGGAAAACGCGCCGGAGATCGTCGCCTGCGACGCGATCACCGTCGCCGCAGTCGCGAGCGCCACCATCGGATAGAGCGCCGATCGCGGGAAGGCGAGGTAGAACGGATTGGCGATCGCCTCGGGCCGCGCGATCAGCAGCGCGCCCTGACCGAAGTATTCGAGCACGAGCGCCGGGGCGGCGACGCCGAACCATGCGAGGCGGATCGCGCGCTTGCCGAAATGCCCCATGTCGGCATAGAGCGCCTCCGCGCCGGTGACGGCGAGAAGCACCGAGCCGAGGACGAGGAACGACTGATAGCCGTGGCCGGTCACGAAGCGGAGCGCGTGTGCCGGATCGAGCGCGGCGAGGATTGCCGGGGCTCGCGCGATGTTCCACGCGCCGTCGACGCCGAGCGCCACGAACCAAGCGAAACACACCGGACCGAACGCGACGCCGACCACGCCGGTGCCGAAGCGCTGGATCGCGAACAGCGCGACCAGGATCCCGGTCGCGATCGCCACCACATAGGGCTCGAACACCGGCGTGCCGACCGCGAGACCCTCGACCGCGGAGAGCACCGAGATCGCCGGCGTCAGCACGGCGTCGCCGTAGAACAGCGAGGCGCCGAAGACGCCGATCAGCATGAGCCGCGCGCGCAGGCGCGGCCGTGCGGTGACCGCGTCCGTGGCGAGCGCGAGGAGCGCCATGATTCCGCCTTCGCCGTGGTTGTCGGCGCGCAGCACCAGGCCAACGTACTTGAACGAGACGACGATCATCAGCGTCCAGAAGATCGTCGATACGCCGCCGACAACGTTGGCGGGCGAAAGCGCGATGCCGTGCGACGCATCGAATGTCTCCTTCGCCGCGTAGAGCGGGCTCGTTCCGATGTCGCCGTAGACGACGCCAAGCGCGAGGAGCGCGAGCGCGGGGGTTGCCGCGCGACGCGGCTCGAGTGCGGCGCCGGCTTCCAGCGTCCGGCCGATCGGGGATTTCATGGCAGGGGAGCGTAACGGCTTCCCGGGCGCACGCGCCGCGCGACGGCGGATTTTTACGGAAAACTAATGCGTCGCGTGCGCTAAAGTACGCCGATGCGATTCGTACGCCAGCTTGCCGGCTACGCGTGGGCCGCGGGCGCCGTCGCGGTGTGCACGCTGGTCGGGCGGGCGATGGAGCCGCGCTTCGACCCCGTCAACATCGCGATGGTCTACCTGCTCGCGGTGGTGATTGTCGCGCTGCGCTTCTCGCGCGGACCGGCGGTGACCGCGTCGCTCCTGTCGGTCCTCGTGTTCGATCTCGAGTTCGTCCCTCCACGCGGCGCGCTCACCGTCGACGACGCGCAGTACCTGCTGACGTTCGCGATCATGGTCGCGGTCGCCCTGGTCGTCTCGCACCTGGTTGCCGATGCCCGCAGCGAGGCCGAGCGCCGCGCCGCGCTCGCGCTCGAGACCGAGAAGGAGCGAATTCGCAGCACGCTGCTCGCCTCGATCTCGCACGACCTGCGCACGCCGCTCGCCGTCATGGCCGGCGCCTCGTCGAGCCTCGCCGAGGAGAGCGGGCGGCTGGACCCCGGCGAGCGCATCGAGCTCGCGCAGAACGTGTTCGATCAGGCGCGACGACTCTCCGATCACGTTGCGAAGATCCTGCAGATGACGCGCATCGATACCGGCGCGATCCGGGTCGAGCGCGACTGGGTGGCGCTCGACGAGCTCGTCGGGACGGTCCTCGCGCGACTGCGTCCCGCGCTCGGCGCGCGGCGCGTGATCGTCGACTTGCCGGCGGACCTGCCGCTCGTCCGCGCCGATGCGGCCTTGATCGAGCAGGCGCTCGCCAACCTGCTCGAGAATGCGGCCCAGCACACGCCACCCGATACGATCGTGCGCGTTCGCGGACAGCGCGAGGCCGGCGAGGTCGTGCTGACGGTCGAGGATTACGGTGGGGGGCCCGAAGGAGACGATCTCGAGCGCGTGTTCGCACGCTTCCACGAGAGCCTTCCCGAGGGAACCGGCGCCGGCGTGGGGCTCGGGCTCGCGATCTGCCGTGCGCTGGTGAAGCTGCACGGCGGGAGGACCTGGGCTGAGCGCATACCTGGCGGTGCGATCGCCTTTCGCTTCAGCCTGCCGGTCGAGGAGGCCCCTCCGGTGCCGGGCGAACCGCTCGCCGACTGACGTGGCCGCCCCCGCGCCAGCGGCTTCGATCCTCGTCGTCGAGGACGAAGCGGACATCCGCAGATTCCTGCGCGCCGCGTTCACCGCCGAAGGCTATCGCGTCGTCGAATCGTCGACCGGGCATCGCGCGACGATCGACGCCGCTTCGCACAAACCCGACCTCGCGATCGTCGACCTCGGGCTACCCGACCTCGACGGGGTCGAGGTCGTGCGCAGAATCCGCGCCTGGTCGCCGATACCGATCATCGTGGTCTCGGCGAGGATCCAGGAACGCGCGAAGATCGAGGCACTCGACGCCGGCGCCGACGATTACGTGACGAAGCCGTTTGCGATCGGCGAGCTCCTCGCGCGCGTGCGTGCCGGGTTGCGCCACGCCGTTCGCGGCCCATCCGGCACACAGGTGCTGCGCTTCGGGAGAGCGCTGGTCGATCTCGGCGCGCGCACCGCGCGGCGCGACGGCGTCGAGCTGCACCTGACGCGAATCGAGTACCGCCTGCTCGGCGTACTTGCGCGCCACGCCGGGATGGTCGTCACGCACCGGCAGCTCCTGACCGACGTCTGGGGCCCGACGCACGCGGGCGACACGCATTATCTTCGCGTCTACATGAAGCAACTGCGCGGCAAGCTCGAGGAGGACCCCGTGCGACCGGCCAAGCTTCTCACCGAGACGGGCGTCGGCTACCGGCTGATCGAGGACGACTGAGCGGAAGTCCCGTTCAATCGTGACACCAGCGTGCGAGCGATGCTGGCGGCGCGAAGCGCCCCCGCCCGCGCGCCCGCCGGCACAGCGGCGGGAGCCCGGCGAGCGACGAACGCCGATTTTGCGATCGCCGCGGCAGCGGGCGCGATCGATCGCAACCCGGACGCGTAGATGTCGGTCGCATTGTCGCCCGCGGGTTCGAGCGACGCCGCGTTCGCGAGCGCATAGAACGGCGCGAAGTCGCCCGGCAGGCTCGCGACGCCCTGGTAATCGCCGATGAAGTAACCGCCTTCGACGATCGGCGCGACAGCGAAGTCGAACGGCCCGGCGACGTGGGCCTCGCTCCAGTGCACACCGTCCTGCGACGTCGTGAACCAGGCGTCGACGATCAGTGTCGAGGGATCGGCGGTGTCGTTGCGCATGTCGTAATAGAGTACGCCGACGGTGCCGTCGGTACGCACCGTCACCGCGGGGAGCAGGGCCTGCGTCGACGGGACCGAGTTGATCTCGACCGGTGCGCTCCACGTTTGTCCGCCGTCGAGCGAGCGCGACAGCGCGATCCCATCGCGCAGGCCGCCGGAGAAGCGAGCGTCCTGCCACACGGCGACGAGCTCGCCGCCGGGCCCCGCGGCGAACGAGCCGAGGTTGGCGCCGTCGCGCAGCTTCTGCGCCGGGTCCTGCGGGTTGTAGGTCCCGATTGCCTCGATCGCTGCGATGGTCGTGGCGCCCGACCACGTCTTGCCTCCGTCGGCCGAGCGGATCAACGCGAGGTGTGCGCTCTGGCTGCCGTTCGCGGCAGTGTCGAATTCGGTGAAGAAGTCGTAGGCTTGCGGCGCAGCACCCGCCGCGCGCGCGACGACAATCTGGTTGTTGAGCGTCTGGTTGCGTGGCCCCGGATCGTAGATCGGACGCGCCGGCTCCCACGTCAGTCCGCCGTCGGTGGTACGCGCGAGGTACGAAGGCCCGTGTCCGTCAGGCGCGAGCCGATCCCAAGTCACGTAGACGAGGCCAGGTGTGAAGGGGTCGGAGGTGATCGAGTCCTTGTCGTTGAGAAAGCCGCTGCCGTCGACGATCAGTGTCGCGGGCGAACTCCACGTTCGCCCGCCGTCGGCCGAGCGGGCGGCGAGGATCGCTCCGTTCGAGCCGGCGGCGAAGGTGACGCCGGTGAACGCGATCGCCGACTGCCAGACGATGCCGTCGGCGCCGATGCTGACCCACGGATCGCTCGCCCTCGCGTAGTCACCGCCGTTGGCCGCATTTCCGCCCGTGCAGCGTGAGAACGCAGCCTGCGCGAACGACCAGGTGAGCCCGCCGTCAAACGAGTAGGCGGTGCGCAGCCCGCGCGCGCCGCCGTCGC
>Ga0157370_10006274_pt1 | contig 13155 bp, 8 predicted proteins | sample C35metaG_FD_113463 | JGI IMG/M metagenome (GOLD analysis project Ga0157370, IMG submission 113463) | Corn rhizosphere microbial communities from Kellogg Biological Station, Michigan, USA - C3-5 metaG | ecosystem: Host-associated > Plants > Roots > Rhizosphere > Soil | place: USA: Michigan...
GATTCGGAATTTTAATTTTGAATTAATAATCCTTATCTTTGCACCCACAAAATTTCTACAATGTCTAAATCATTAATTCCAAAATTAGAAGCTATAAAACAAAGATATAATGAGGTTGCAGACCTTATTATACAGCCTGATGTCATTTCAGACCAAAAAAAATATTCTTCTTTGAACAAAGAATATAGTGATTTGGGGAAAATTGTAAAGGTTTATGATCAATACAAAGGAGCTTTGGATGCTATTGAAGAATCCGACGAGATTATTGCTGATGGATCAGACAGAGACCTTGTGGATCTGGCTAAAGAAGAAAAATTAGAAGCCCAGGCTAAAATTCCCGGATTGGAAGAAGAGCTGAAAGTATTGCTTATTCCTAAAGATCCTGCAGATGATAAAAACATCATCGTAGAATTACGTGCCGGAACAGGAGGTGATGAGGCTGCTATTTTCGTTGAAGATATCTACAGAATGTATACCATGTATTTCAAAACAAAAGGATGGAGACATGAAGTGACAGATTCCAATGAAGCAGCAAAAGGATACAAAGAACTAATCATGAAAGTGGAAGGAGAAGGTGTTTATGGAATCATGAAGTTCGAATCCGGAGTTCACCGTGTACAAAGAGTGCCTGAAACAGAATCTCAGGGAAGAGTACACACTTCTGCCATTACAATTGCAGTTTTGCCGGAAGCTGAAGAGGTGGATGTAGAGATCAACCCTGCTGATATTGAAATGCAGACATCCCGTTCGGGAGGTGCCGGGGGTCAGAACGTAAACAAGGTTGAAACTAAAGTTCAGCTTACCCACAAGCCTTCAGGACTTGTAGTGGTGTGTCAACAGGCTCGTTCTCAGCTGGCTAACCGTGAATTGGCAATGGAGATGCTTCGTGCTAAACTTTACGATATCAAATTGCAGGAAGTTCAGGGAGATATTGCAGCCCAAAGAAAAACAATGGTATCTACAGGAGACCGTTCTGCAAAAATTAAAACGTACAATTACCCACAAGGTAGAGTTACTGACCACAGAATCAATAAGTCTATGTACAACCTTGATGCCTACATGAACGGAGATATTTCTGAAATGATTGATGCGGTAATCATGGCGGAAAATGCAGAGAAAATGAAGGGAGAAGAAGAAAATTACTAAGATTAGAAAACATAAAAATAAAGCCTCTGATTCTTCAGGGGCTTTGTCTTTTCAAATAACTAAACATAAAATATACTATGAAAACCTACAAAATTATTTTGCTGCTGATGCTTACCATGATGGGACAGCAACTTATTGCACAGACTGAAGTAAAGAAACCTAAAGAAGCATTTGAATTGTTCTTTGGTACCTTCGTGAGCAATGATGAAATTACATTGAGAAAACTTAACGATTACCTAAAGCCTACAGTAGAAGGGCAGGATGCTTATCAGGTGAATTTTAAAGAAACATCACAAGAAGTGATGAACGGCAGTGTGGAGAATTTTTTGTCTGCTTTTCCTAAAGCTACGGGTTCAGCATGTAGAAAAGAAGCTGAGGACTATTTCAGTGCTATGTTTGACAATTTTAAAAAAGGAAAACTTACTGTTAAAGACGTAAAAGTAGTTCCTAATGAATATGTTGAAGGACAAAAAATTGCAGAAATAAGCTATTCTGTAAGTTTCCTGGTTCCATCAAAACTGACTTCCGGCCCCAAAGGAGACCTGAATAAAATAAAAGCAGAAGATCTGAAAAAATACCTGATTCAGGCCGTTCAGGATTTTAAAAATGCTGATAAAACCGTAACAACAGATCAAAATTTTAGTTTATATGAACTTAAAGAAGGCGATAAAATATACTATTGGAACGGAAGCCCGGACGAGATTGTTACCAATCTTACCGATTTCTATTTTGAAAGCTTCGGTGCTAATGAATAGTTGAAAAACTCCATAATAAATAAAAAAGTCTCAATATAAAGGGGCTTTTTTTATTTCACATACTTTGCGTATTTTTGAGAAAAACCGATCAGTATGAATTTTAAGCCTATATTGTTAACTGCTGGAGTCTTGTTTTCAGCATCTTTTTATTCTCAGAAAATGAATTACCCTAAAGCATTAAAGGGAAGCCAGACAGATACCTATTTCGGAAGTGCAGTTTCCGATCCTTTCAGAGATCTTGAAAATGATTCTGAACCTACAAAAAAATGGGTAGATGAAGAAGTAGCTTACAGTCAGAATTACCTTTCTAAAATTCCGTTCAGGGATAAAATAAAAAGCCAGTTGAAAGATATCTGGAACTATGAAAAAATTTCAGCACCTTTTAAAGAAGGAGATTATACCTATTATTATAAAAATGATGGCTTGCAGGCACAGTCTGTTTTGTACAGAACAAACAACAAGACCAATGCTACAGAAGTATTTTTAGATCCTAATAAATTTTCAGAAAAAGGAACTACTTCACTTTCCAATCTTTCTTTCAACAAAAAAGGAAATCTTGCGGCTTATTCTATCTCTGAAGGAGGGAGTGACTGGAACAAGATTATTATCATCGATGCTGTTACCAAAAAACAGATTGATGAAACTTTACTGGATGTAAAATTCAGTGGAATTTCATGGCAGGGAGATGAAGGATTCTATTATTCAAGCTATGATAAGCCAAAAGAAGGAACCGTGCTTTCCGGAATGACGGATAAGCATAAAGTATACTTTCATAAATTAGGGACAAAACAGTCTGCAGATAAATTGATTTTCGGAGGTGATAAAACGCCAAGAAGATACTTAAGTGCCGGAGTTTCCGAAGACCAGAGATATCTTATCATTTCAGCAGCTAATGCTACCAACGGTAATGAACTGTACATTAAAGATCTTCAAAAAGGAGGAGACTTTGTCCAAATTATGAGTGGATTTGACATCAATGCCAGTATCGTAGATACTCAAGGTGATGATCTTTTCATTTTCACAGATAAAGATGCCTCGAATATGCGTCTTGTAAAAACAACAATCGCTAATCCGGTTCCTGCAACATGGAAAGATGTGATTCCACAGACTGAAAATGTATTGGGAATCTCTTCCGGGGGAGGATATTTCTTTGCAACCTATATGATTGATGCGATAGATCAGGTAAAGCAGTTTGATAAAACAGGAAAACTGGTTAGAGAAATTGCACTTCCTGGTAAAGGAAATATATCAGGATTCGGAGGAAAAGAAAAAGATAAAGATGTTTATTTTTCTTTCAGCAATTATATTACACCGGGAACCACTTATAAATTCAATGTAGACTCAGGGAAATCTGAAGTATATCAAAAGCCGAAAGTGAAGTTTAATCCCGATGATTATGTTTCAGAACAGGTATTCTATACTTCCAAAGATGGTACAAAAGTTCCTATGATGATCAATTATAAGAAAGGGACTAAGCTGGATGGCAAAAATCCAACCATTCTATACTCTTATGGAGGGTTCAATATCAGCCTTCAGCCATCATTCTCTGTAGTAAACGCTATCTGGATGGAAAATGGCGGTATCTACGCCGTTCCAAACATCCGTGGTGGAGGTGAATATGGTAAGAAATGGCATGATGCAGGAACAAAACAGCAGAAGAAAAATGTTTTTGAAGACTTTATCGCTGCCGGAGAATACCTTCAAAGCAAAGGGTATACTTCAAAAGAATACATGGCGCTGTCAGGTAGATCAAATGGTGGATTATTAGTAGGTGCAACAATGACAATGCGTCCGGATCTGGCAAGAGTAGCATTCCCTGGAGTAGGAGTTTTGGATATGTTGAGGTATAATAAATTTACGGCCGGAGCAGGATGGTCTTACGACTACGGAACTGCAGAAGACAGTAAAGAAATGTTTGAATATTTGAAATCGTATTCTCCGGTACACAATGTAAAAGCAGGAACTTGTTATCCATCTACAATGATCATTACCAGTGATCATGATGACAGGGTAGTTCCGGCACATTCATTTAAATTTGGAGCAGAACTTCAGGAAAAACAAGGATGTAAAAATCCTATTCTTTTGAGAATTGAAAAGAATGCAGGACACGGTGCCGGAAGATCAACAGATCAGGTAATCAGTGAAAATGCAGATCTTATATCTTTTGCCTTATATGAGATGGGAATAAAGAAATAACTCTAAAAAATATAATATGTATAAAAACAGCTTATTTTATTTAAAATTGGCTGTTTTTTTTATGTAGTTGTGTTTATAATTAGTACTTTTATAGCGGATATTAAAAGTTTATTAATTCTAAACGAATTAGGTAATTATGAAAAAAAGAATTTTACTAGTTTGTGCATTAGCTGCTGGACTTTCCAGTTTCAATGCACAGAGGTGGGAGCCAACCTCTCAAAAAACCTCTCAAATCAGAAAAGAAGTAGAAGTTCAATATTCTTACAGGTTTGATTTACAATCTCTTAGGAATGTTTTGAAAAATGCTGTAGAAACAGGAAAAGGAGCACAGGCTGTTATCGTTTCTTTACCTACAGCGGAAGGGAAAATTGAAAAGTTTGCAGTATATAGCGATCCGGTTATGGAGAAATCTATGGCAGATAAATATCAGCTAGGGTCTTATGTTGGAATTGGAATAGATGATCCGGGTAAATATGTAAGATTCAGTACTGCACCTACAGAAATGCAGTCTATGATTATCAAAGACGGAAAGTTCCAGTTTATTGAACCTATTACTACAGATAAGCAGGTGTATGGTGTTTTTTATAAAACAAACAGAACAGAAAGCGAACACGGATTTGAATGTGCTACAGAAGAAAAGAATTTTAAAGACATAAAAGCATTAGAAGCTAATGGAAAAAAGACTCTTTCTAACGTAGGAATAACTAACAGACCGTCAAGTACAAAATTCAGAACTTACAGATTAGCAGTTTCTGTTACAGGAGAATATACCCAATACTTTATGAATTTGGCGGGTGTACCAGCTACAGCTACAGATGATCAAAAGAGAGCTCCGGCATTGGTTGCAATTAACAACACGATGAGCCGTGTGAACGGAGTATTTCAAAAAGACTTTGGAATAAAATTATTGGTTCAGAACTTCCCGAATGTTATCTATACAGATCCGGCTACGGATCCTTATTCAATTGCTGATGATGGTGTAGATGGAGCTTGGAATCTGGAACTTCAGAATGTTATGACGGCTCAGGTAACCAATGTAAACTATGATATCGGACACTTATTCGGTGCTTCAGGAGGAGGAGGAAATGCCGGATGTATTGGTTGTATATGTGTGGACCCTACCACTAGTGTACCTGCGGGTAAAGGATCGGGGTTTACTTCACCATCTAATAATGTTCCAAGTGGAGATTCTTTTGATATTGATTATGTTGCTCATGAAATGGGACATCAGTTAGGAGGAAATCATACATTTTCAAATAAATCAGAAGGAAGTAATGTTAATGTAGAACCAGGAGGAGGAACTACCATTATGGGATATGCGGGGATTACAAGTGATAATGTTCAAATGTCTTCAGATGCTTATTTCCACTATAAATCAGTAGATCAGATTTTAACGAATTTGGAAGGTAAGCCTGCAACATGTGGTACGTCAGAAAATATCACCAATAATACGCCACCAGTAATAGGAGCACTTACGTCATATACAGTTCCTAAAGGAACCGCCTATTATCTTGATGCATCAGCTACAGATGCTGAAGGAGATGCTATTAATTATACTTGGGAACAGACGAATAGTGTTACCGGCTTAGCTTCAATTTCCGGAGACACGGGATGGGGATACAATACACAGGGTGCTTTGACAAGATCCCGTTTTGGAACAGCTAGTGGAAGAAGGTATTTTCCAAGTTTTCCTCTAGTGATGAATGGCATTCTTACCAATAAAACGGATGCTGCGAATAACCCAAATCCAAACTGGGAAACTGTATCTTATGTTCCTAGAACGGTAAGCTATGCTGTAACTGTAAGAGACCAAAACGCACAAAGACCAATGTTATCTTCTTCAGAAGTGAATACAGTAGTAGGTAATGATGGTCCTTTCAAGTTTAACGGACTTACTGCATTATCAGTATTATATAAAAATGCTAATAATGTTATTCAGTGGGAAGTAGCGAATACAAATACAGCTCCTTATAACTCACCTAACGTAAAGATTGACTATACTTCCGATAATGGAACAACCTGGACAGACTTAGTAGCTTCTACACCTAATACAGGGAGCTTTACAGTGCAGATGCCAAATACAATTACAACACCAATCAAGTTGAGAGTATCATCAATTGGTAATGTTTTCTATGCGGTTTCTCCTCAGGTTACTGTTGCAGATGCTCCTACATCTACAACTGCGGCTCCAACAGGTCTTACAACAATAAGTACAGAAGTATTCAAGACAACAGCGAGAGCATCATGGAATAGCGTACCTGGTGCAACGTATTCTGTTAACTATAGAAAGCAAGGTGCTTCAAGCTGGTCAAATACAACGAGTACAACAAATTCAGTTGTATTAACAGGTCTTGAAGATGAAACAAATTATGAGGTACAGGTAGCAGCTGTTGTAAACAGTGTTCCTGGAGCATTCTCTAATAACTATGTATTTAAAACAAACGGTTTAAAGACAGGTATTGATTACTGTTTGATGAACTCCGGAACGTCATATGTCGGAGCTATAAGAGCCGTACAGGTAGCTAACCTTACTTATGATGATCCTTCATTAAGATCATATAAAGATTTATCTGAGGATCCTAGTAAGATTGTCAATTTGGTTCAAGGAACAGCATACGCTATTACACCTGTAGTGAGACAGGCGTTTAGCAACTCTAATGTTCCTTTAAATCTTTCTGTTTGGATTGATTATAATAGAAATGGAGTATTTGAACTGTCTGAAAGAGTAATTACTGTTTCAGGAGGTGTTCCTCCGGGAAGTGTGAGCTTTGGAGCGCAAAACTTTACAGTACCTTCAACAACATATGCCGGAGATAAGCTTTTAAGAATGAGAATTGTTACTAAGTATAATACTGCTGCTTTAGCAAGTGCATGTGGAGACATCACAACTGGAGGTGGTTCAGTAATGGATCTTCCTGTGAAAATTACAGGTACTCTTGCCGTAAACGAAACAAATGGAGTAAAATCATCTGAAATTTCAATTTATCCGAACCCAGCAGATACTTTCGTAGAAGTGAAAAATCTGAAAGGAAAAGCAGATTATAAAATCTATACTGCGGACGGAAGATTAGCTCAGGAAGGACAGATTGATGGGCAAAGAATCAACGTTGCTTCATTAATCAAAGGTATGTATGTGATCACTATCAAAGATGACAAAAATACTTACAATACGAAGCTTATCAAAAAATAAGCAGACGATATACCAATAAGAAAGGCCGGGCATTTGCCCGGCCTTTTTCTTTTGCTAAAGTTAAGAAAAACAGAATGTTAACTTAAGTTTCATGTTTCGCTCAAAAAAATTAACTTTACGGGGACAAAAATAATTGGAATGCGAAAGACAATTTCTGTGAAAAAACCGGATTTTAGTGTATCACCTCAGGAAAGAGAGATTTACAATTTTGAAAAAGATGGGCTTGAACTTAAGTCATCCTATGAAAAAAAAGATGTAAAAGATGAATCCTTAACGCAGACGTCTCCGGGAATCGCTCCCTATCTGAGAGGACCGTATTCCACCATGTATGTTCAAAAGCCATGGACAGTTCGCCAGTATGCCGGGTTTTCTACCGCCGAGGAATCCAATGCTTTCTACAGAAGAAATCTTGCCGCAGGACAAAAAGGACTTTCGGTAGCATTTGACCTCGCAACACACAGGGGATATGACTCTGACCATTCACGAGTGGTAGGAGATGTAGGAAAAGCAGGAGTTGCCATTGATTCTGTGGAAGACATGAAAATCCTTTTCAATGAAATTCCATTAGATCAGATCTCAGTATCGATGACAATGAATGGAGCTGTACTTCCCATTTTGTCTTTCTATATTGTGGCTGCAGAAGAGCAGGGTGTAAAACAGGATCTGCTTTCAGGAACCATTCAGAATGATATTTTGAAAGAGTTCATGGTAAGAAATACTTATATCTATCCGCCGGCACCTTCCATGAAGATTATTGCAGATATTTTTGAATATACTTCGCAAAACATTCCAAAATTCAATTCTATTTCTATTTCCGGATATCATATGCAGGAAGCTGGTGCTACTCCGGTTCTTGAAATGGCCTACACATTGGCAGATGGTCTTGAATATGTAAGAACAGGAATAAAAGCTGGAATGAATGTAGACGATTTTGCCCCCAGACTATCTTTCTTCTGGGCAATCGGGATGAATCATTTTATGGAAATTGCTAAAATGCGTGCCGCAAGATACATTTGGGCAACCCTTTTAAAACAGTTTAATCCTCAGAACCCAAAATCTCTGGCATTAAGAACCCATTCCCAAACTTCCGGATGGTCTTTAACAGAGCAGGAACCTTTCAATAATATTACAAGAACAGCAATAGAAGCTTTATCTTCAGCATTAGGAGGAACACAGTCTCTCCATACCAATGCGCTGGACGAAGCCATTGCTCTTCCTACAGACTATTCAGCAAAAATTGCAAGAAATACACAGATCATTCTTCAGCAGGAAAGCGGAATATGTGATGTGGTAGATCCAATGGGAGGAAGTAACCTGGTAGAAAGCCTTACTCAGCAAATGATCGAAGAAGCGATGAGGTATATTGATGAGGTAGAGCAGGAAGGAGGAATGACTAAAGCGATTGAAGCCGGAATTCCAAAAATGAGAATCGAAGAAGCTGCAGCGAAAAAGCAGGCTAAGATTGATAGCGGTGAAGAATTCATTATCGGAGTGAATTCATTCAAATCCTCATTAAAGCAGGATCAGATAGAAATCTTAGACATTGATAATACAGAGGTTCGCAGAAAGCAGATTGAGAGATTAAATACCATCAAAACTGTTAGAAATGCCGATGCTGTTGAGCAAATCCTGAATGAAATCCGCGAAAGCGCCAAAACAGGAAAAGGAAACTTGCTGGCATTATGTATTGAAGCTGCAAGAAGAAGAGTTACCCTTGGTGAGATGAGTGATGCCATGGAAGAAACCTTTGGAAGATACAAAGCAAATATTAAAACAATCTCAGGTGTATACGCAATGAATGCCGGTAAAAACGAATACTTTGAAAAAGCCCTTAATCTGACTCAGAAATTTGAAGAAGAAGAAGGACGCCGCCCAAGACTAATGGTAGCTAAAATGGGACAGGACGGACACGACAGAGGAGCAAAAGTAGTAGCAACCGCATTTGCCGATATGGGGTTTGACGTAGATGTTGCTCCATTGTTCCAGACACCGGAAGAAGTAGCTAAACAGGCTGTAGAAAACGATATTCACATTCTGGGAGTTTCTTCATTAGCTGCCGGACACAAAACATTAGTTCCTCAGGTAGTGGAAGAATTATCCAAACTGGGAGCAGATGATATTACAATCGTTGTAGGAGGAGTAATTCCACAACAGGATTATGAATTTCTGTATGCCAATGGTGCTGACTTTATTTTTGGCCCCGGAACGAACCTTCCGAAATGTGCAGTGGAAATTTTGGAAAAATTTTTAGAAAAATAGACAGAAAAGCTTTAATTTCAGTACAGAAATTAAAAACACTATGAATCTGAAAAATATAATAAAGCCTACGAGAAAAAAACTGTTTCTTCTTGTAGGCTTATTTATTATTACCGGGGTTTTCCTGTTAGGTTCAGGTAAGGAAAATATACTGATACAAAGTTCGCGGGTTGTAGCAGACACCGCTATGGTTAAAAAGCATTTGACGGCACTTACCCAAACTCCACAATTCCGTAATCATAAAAATATTGACCAGCTGAATGCAGTTGCAGACTATATCCATCAAACTTTTAATACATATGGTGACAGTACCTCTTATCAGGAATACGAAGTAGACGGAAAAGTTTACAAAAATGTTATTACTTCCTTTGGAACAGAAAATACTAAGCGCATCATCATAGGAGCACATTATGACGTTTGTGGAGACCAACAGGGTGCAGACGACAACGCTACCGGAGTTACAGCCCTTTTGGAGCTGGCAAGAATGCTGAAAGGGCAGAAGCTGAACTACAGAGTAGATCTTGTTGCTTACACACTGGAAGAACCTCCTTATTTCAGAACCGAAAATATGGGAAGCTACGTTCACGCAAAATATTTAAAAGACAATAATATCGATGTGTATGGAATGGCCAGCGTGGAAATGATTGGATATTTCAGAGATGAAAAGGGATCACAGAGCTTTCCTTTAGGGATCCTTTCATGGTTTTACGGTGATAAAGGAGACTTTATTACTTTAGCTAAAAAGTTCAGTGGGGCAGGTCCGTTTGTAAAAAACTTTATTAGCAATTTTAAAGGTTCAAAGCAGATCAAAGCAGAAACTTTTTCAGCACCTAAATTTGTGGCTGGAATAGACTTTTCCGATCATCTCAACTATTGGAATTTTGATTTTCCGGCACTCATGATTACGGATTCATCTTTTTTCAGAAATAAAAATTATCACGAACCTACAGACACTCTGGATACCCTCGATACAAAGAGAATGACAAAGGTAATTGATGCCATTTTCCTTAGCATTATTCACCTTAAGTGAAAAAAATATTTTGATTATCAGAAAAATGTATATATTTGCACCTGAAAATCAAGTTTAACCAATTAAAAAACAACGAAGCAATGTTCAATACAAAACAGAATTCTACAGTTGGATTGCCACTTATGGTGGTAAGGCTTCGCGGTTTGGTACATTCTTAGAATAACAGTACAATGAAATATCAAAACCCGAAGTCGTAGAGATTTCGGGTTTTTTATTGCGCAATATTTCAAACTTCAAGTTTCCCCGAAATCTTTTTTAGTGTCATTAAAGACAATACAGAATGAGGTTTACTCTTCAAAACTGTTAGTGTCTATTATTAATCCATTCAACTAGTATTTTAGTTGATTAAAAGCTGTGTGAGATAAAACAATTAAGTTTCTATGATCTCACATCAGACTTCTGTTCACAATGGAAAATGGTAACCTTCTGCATTTCCGCCTGAGAAGCGCAAGAAGCAGAAAAAGAACAATTAGAAAAGATGTAGAAAAGCAGATAAGAACAAAATACAAACGTAGTAGAGAACTCTGGAAAATAAGAAGAAATCTTCCGTTGATACCATTAGATAAACCTTATCAAAAAGGATTTGTAAGATTCTTTGTCGTAAGGGATGATGTAAAACAATCCAGGGACGGAGATTTTTTCGAAGGAATTTTAAAGAAGATAAATACCTATATGTATTCTGATAACCGAAAATTTCTAAAAAAGAAAAGAAAGTTCGGAAGAAAGATATATGTAGAAAGAGAACAGAAGCTCAGGTATATTACTTCATTTTCCTGGAATTACCCAAAATGGGAACTTACCGACAGAGAAAGACAATACTTTGAAAAGAAGGATGATTATTGTCCTGTCCGTAAAATATTCGGAACCTACTACAAATTTACCGAACCATGGAGATTTACTCTGAGAGTAAGGCCCAACATGATTACTCATTACAAACCCTTGGATCTGGAGCTGGAAAAAGAATATGCAGCACTGGATTCCTATTTGGGACAGTATAAGGTAATAGGGATTATGCATAAAACGATTTTATGTAAGTCAAATCCATGGAAAGAAAGGTATCAAAGAGAACTTATCAAAAGCAGGAAATATGCAACCTGCACAATGTCTGCAACAGAGATTGCAGAAAGCTTACAGGACGTATAAGTCCAACTGTTATTTAAAACAAAAACAATGGGAAATTTAAAACTAAAAGGAAAAGATATATTAAAACTGGGCTATCCAAATAACCAAAGCGTAAACGTAGCATTGGAAGTCATGAAAAGAAATTTTGCAACAAAGAATATTCACCACGTAAAATCTCTTTTAAAGGAAATCCTGCTGAATCCGGAAGAATTTGAAAAAGATCTCACCTTCGGACAAATTGCAGAAACCCTGCTTTCATCCAAAAAAACAGAAAAAAGAATGCTGAATTCACAGCGTGCTCCCTTTCAGATTTTTGGAAACAATATTTCAGAAGAGGCAAAAAATCAGTTGTACACTGCTTTGAAACTGCCTATTTCTACTCAGGGAGCATTAATGCCAGATGCCCACAGCGGATATGGACTTCCAATAGGAGGTGTTCTGGCAGTGGAAAATGCGGTAATCCCCTACGGAGTAGGAATGGATATTGGCTGTAGAATGAGCCTCAGTATTTTGGATACACCCATTTCATATCTTGAAGGAGCAAGAGATAAATACGAAAAAGCACTTGCAGAACATACAAAATTCGGAATGTATGAAACGCATAAATCTCACATAGATAATGAGATTTTCGAGAGAGATACATTCGATATGATCCCGATCTTAAGAAGATTGAAGGGAAAAGCCATCAAACAGATGGGATCCTCAGGCGGAGGAAATCACTTTGTTGAATTCGGAGAAGTAGCAATCACCGAAGAAGATGAACAAATTGGCCTGCCAAAAGGAAAATATCTGGGAATACTTTCTCACAGCGGTTCGAGAGGCCTCGGAGCAGAAATCGCACAGTATTATTCAAGAGTGGCAACAGAACAGTGTCCGTTACCGAAAGAAGCTCAAAACTTCGCATGGCTAGACCTTAGTACCCACCTTGGACTGGAATACTGGACGGCAATGAATCTTGCCGGGGATTATGCTTCAGCCTGCCATGATGATATTCACAGAAGGCTGGTAAAAGCAGTTGGTGGAAGAGTAAAAGCAAGAATTGAAAACCATCACAACTTTGCATGGAAAGAAATCCATAACGGCAAAGAAGTGATTGTTCACCGAAAAGGAGCTACTCCTGCCAATGAAAATGAATTGGGAATGATCCCGGGATCTATGACGGCAAAAGGATTTATCGTTCGTGGTAAAGGAAATCCGGAATCTTTGAATTCAGCATCACATGGCGCAGGAAGAGCGCATTCAAGAGGAGAATGCAGAAGCCTTTTTACTCAGCATGATATCAAAAAAGAATTAAAGCTTAAAAATGTCACATTGATGGGTGGAAATGCTGAAGAAGCACCTATGGCCTACAAAGACATCAATGAAGTGATGAACGCTCAGAGCGAATTGGTAGACATTCTGGGAACCTTCCAACCGAGAATTGTGAGAATGGATAAGTAATTAGCCTAATATTTTACAAC
>Ga0157370_10006278_pt1 | contig 13150 bp, 7 predicted proteins | sample C35metaG_FD_113463 | JGI IMG/M metagenome (GOLD analysis project Ga0157370, IMG submission 113463) | Corn rhizosphere microbial communities from Kellogg Biological Station, Michigan, USA - C3-5 metaG | ecosystem: Host-associated > Plants > Roots > Rhizosphere > Soil | place: USA: Michigan...
GTATTATCCCAGGTACCATAATTTACAAATGGCTTATCAAAAATGATTTCGAAATAACTGTTAAGGTCCTCTCTTATCCGGCCGTTATGAACATACCCTGTAATCTTCTTTTCTTTAGGATAGATCTTTACCTCACTTAAACCTGTGTAGCCATCCAATATTAGATAGCTTTTACCATTTTTTGGAAACGTAAAGCGCAGGTGTGCTCCTCGTTCTGTAGGAGCTATTTCTGTTACAATGTTATTATCAAGTTTTACCTTGTAGTAATTAGGCTTTGCTATTTCATTCTTATGATCAAAAGCTGTTTGACGATCATTTTCATTTACCGTTAGTTTACCTGTAACCGGCATTAAAGAAAACACACAATAATCATTTGTCCATGAGCTGCATTGGTGCGCTTGTTGAAAACCACGAATGGTTTTCTTAAAATATTGGTATTTCCAGCCATCTCCATTATTTCCTGTTTGTGGAGTCCAGGTGTGCATGCCAAAAGGTAGTGCTGTTGTAGGATAAGTGTTTCCTCTGGTAAGCTCATGCTTGGAATTGGTACCCTGCAGGGTATTTACGTACTGCACCAGATCGGATTGTTGCGCATATGCAACATTCAGGAGCAATACAAATGCGATTAAAATAGTTTTTAGTTTCATTTGTGTGTGGTTATCCCTTATTACCTAAATAAGGGGGTTTATATTTGGTTTAAAACGATTTAGTATCCCAATAATAGGAAAATAAAATAACTTTTAAAACAGAACGGGCAATTGTTTTTAACAATCGCCCGTTCTTAATACTTAGGAAATCCTAATGAATTATTGTTTAATTATAACCTGGGTTCTGACTCAAGTTCACGTTTAAATTACGTTGTTGCTGAGGAATTGGGTATAATGCCTTGTTTGCATTGGTAGGTGTATGATCCCACCATGATCCTGTAGCAAATTTACCAAAACGAATTAAGTCGTCTCTTCTGAAACCTTCAAAGATAAACTCACGTCCGCGTTCAGCAAGTAACTCATCAAGTGTAAGCGTTGATGTAGTGTATGCGTTAGCAGCCCATTCTGCATCAGTAAATGCACGTTTTTTACTATCGTTAACTAACTGTACAGCTTCAGCGTTTGCAACACCACCGTTTTTACGCATAATTGCTTCTGCTTTTGCAAAATAGATCCATGTTAAACGATAAATATTCCAGTCGGTATTGTTGTAGTTCACATTAATAGCTGGCACGCCACCCGGACCTGCAACCTGATTACCTAGTTTGTATTTGTTAAAACGAACACCACTGTTTTCCTCGCCTTCACTCATAGTTGAAACAGTTGATCCTGATTTTGCTTTACGGATATAGTCAACAAATTCCAATTGCTCATCTTTATATTCTTCAGAAGCCAAAACAGGTGTTTTTCCGTCTGAAAATTTCACCATTTTACCTTGAAGCAACCATTCTTTTTTGCGCAAATCTGCATCTTTAAATGTGGTATAAACTCCAGGAACAACAACAATACCATCATTACCATTACGGCCACCACCGTAAATTTCCTGCTGTTTGAAGTGATAAAATTCTGAAGGCCATGAAGGCTCAAAATTGGCTATAGTATAATTGTAAGCTACAGAGAAAATTGCTTCTTTAGAAAGATCGTTGGTTGGCACAAACTGATCGGTTATGTTAGGATCTAAAGCCATAGTTCCATTCTGACTTCCAGCTTCACCGCTAATCAATTTATTAGCCGCAGCGATACAATCATCCCAACGAGGAGTACCTGTCCACGCCTCAGCATTTAAGTAAAGCTCTGTTAACATTGCGTATCCACCAGCCTGCGACATTCTGCCCATCATTTCTCTGGATAGCTTAGGCGCCTTCTCGATATTTTCTTTTATCTCACGTTCGATAAATTCAAATACTTCTTTTCTGGATAATGTTTCTGGTTTTGCAGGTTCACCAATTTTTGTAACTACAGGTATATTACCAAACAAATCCATCAATTTCAGATAATGAAATGCCCTAAGCAATTTCAATTCAGCTATATAAGATTGTTTTTCTGTTTCCGTAATTCCCATTTTGGTAATACTTTGGCTTTCCAGGTTTTCAATAGGGCTGTTGCATAATCCCATACCCCAGTACATTAAAACCCAGGCTCTGTTGATTCCATCCTCATCTACTGTCCAGGTATGATAGTGTAATCTTTTCCATTTACCTCCATCTTCACCATGACGACCCTTGGTTGGCCATGCTAACTGATCTCCTGAAAGTTCAGCAAGTCGCCACCATCCATCTTGTCCTGAAGGACTAACCCATGCATTTGCATGTGTATATGGCCTTAGTACGGCCGATAAAACTTCTGTTTTATTGTTATAGAAATCATCAGCTATGATGACATCATAAGCATTCTCATCAAGCTTTGTACATGCATTTGTTAAGCACAAAACGCCTGCTAATACAGTATATATAAGTGATTTACTTTTCATTTTTTGATATATTAAAATCCAACATTTATTCCGAACAAGAACGAACGGGTACTTGGGTATGGCCCTCTTGTATCAATACCTAATGCTTTTCCGTCAAATTCACGGCCTATACCGTTATCCAGAACAAAATCAGGATCATTACCAGAGTATTTAGTAAAGGTTGCTAAGTTCTGACCAGTTGCATAAACTCTAAGATTTCTCAGTCCTTTTACATTAAGTTTGAAGTTATAACCAAGGGTGATCTCATCAATCTTTACAAAGCTTCCACTTTCCAAATAATAATCAGAATACATATAAGTATCATTGATTTGATTATACTTAGTAAATGTCTCTTTTAAAAGGTTTCCGCTCCAGGTTTTGTTCGCATAACTAAGTGCAGTGGTATTCAGAATATCAAAGTCAAACTTTCCTCTTAAAAATACTGTCAGGTCAAAGTTTTTATACTTAAAGTTATTAGTCCATGAAGCGTAGTATTTAGGAACGGCATTTCCCAGAGGAGCTAAATCAGTTGCATTTAAATCATCTCTTGAGTTATTGATCTGGTCATTTAAAACCTTTTCTCCATTTCTGTTGTAAAACAACCATTTTCCTTCAGGTGTAAATCCTGCAAATCTTTTACCGTAGAAAATACCAATTTGTTTACCGGCCATAATTGTAAAAGCATCACCAAGGGCTCCTGCTCCATTAATTGGACCTGTTGTAAAAAACTCTCTTTTGTAAATTGTATTTGAATAGCTCTCCAATATGTTTCTTGTAGTACTTGCAGTTACACTTGTACTCCATGAGAAATCCTGGTTAGTAATGGCTTTATAAGTCAATGCCAACTCAATTCCTTTAGATGATATGGTTCCTACGTTAGTCCAGATGTTGTCTCTAACATATGGTGGTTGAGGAGAAGTATAAGAATCTAAAAGGTCTTTTGTATCACGTTTAAATGCATCGATGGATCCACTTAATTTATTGTCAAACATAGTAAAATCAACACCTATGTTATACTCTCTTTTAGTTTCCCATTTTAAATCTGGATTTGCATTGCTATTTGGTCCGTAGGTTTCATAATAATTACCATCAGGGAATAAATATTTACCTCCACCACCAAGAGTTACTCTTGATATATTATTAGAAAGAGGAGCATTACCCGTTACACCAAAACCAGCTCTAAGTTTTAAATAGTTAATAAATTTAACATCCTTCATGAAATCTTCTTCAGACATGCTCCATCCTGCTGAAACAGCCGGAAAATTAGCCCATCTGTTATTTTTACCAAATTTCGAAGAACCTTCATGACGCAAGATAAACTGTGCCATGTATTTGTTATTGAATACATAGTTTACTCTCCCAAAAAATGCGATAAGTGTGTTGTCATTTTTGTAGCTATCCATGCTTGCTTTACCAACACCAAGGGCACTTCCTTCAGATAAATTATCTTCTCTAAAAAGGTCGTTAATAAATCCTCTGTTGCTTGCACTGGATCCTTCAAAAATGTCATACCTATAACTATAACCAGCAATAGCGGTCACCTTATGTTTTTCAGCAAAGGTATTTTCATATTGCAAAGTTGGCTCAACAGCGAATTTTTGTTCCAAAACATTCCCTTTTGCAGCGTATCCACCACCTGGAAAGTTCGTATTCTCCATCGAGTCTTCACTTGCTTTTAGTCTGTATTGTCCGTCTGTATAGCTATTTCTTTGAACAGATCCAAAAATTGAAGCTTTTAAACCGTTGATGATTTCCAAATCAACCTTACCATCAGCAGAACTTGTTTGCTGTTTTCTGTAAGAAGTTTCCTGAGCTAAACGTGCATACTCGTTAGTACTCGTTAAATCAAACCTGTAGCTTCCGTCGGCATTAAAATTAGAAAGTGTCGGATTCTTAGTAGATTCACTTTCCCATCCTCCACCACCAAGTAGGTTGGCTTTATTAAAGTTTGTTGCTAAGTTAATTTGCGCACTTAAGCGATCATTAAGCCCTTTTTGATTGATATTTAAACGAAGACCATATTCTTCACGACCATTTTCGCGACTAATACCTTCAAGGTTTCTATAATTTACACTAGCACGATACGATGTCTTATCTGTACCGCCTGTTAAGGCTAAATTATGATTTTGCGAAAAGTTATTGTGATTAATTAACCCATCAAAAAAGTCAGTGTTGTTACCAAAATCCTTTTGCTTAAGTTCTCCGGAAGCAATTTTTTGTCTAAATTCTTCTGCAGTAAGGAAATCAGGCTTGTTTTGAAGATACTCTTTTCTAAAATAGCTTGAATAATCGAATGTTGGCGCTCCCGATTTGCCTTTTTTTGTTGTAATAATAATTACACCAGCATTTGCACTTGTTCCATAAATAGCGGCACCAGACCCGTCTTTTAGAACGTCAACAGAAGCAATATCGTCTTGCTGTAATAAGTCTGGATTTGCCCCCGGAATTCCATCAATTACGTACAATGGACTTGCATTTCCTTGCGTAGTTACTGCTCCCCTTAACTGGACTGCAACACCACTATTCGGATTAGATCCACCGGGTCTTGACAACTGCAAACCAGCCACTTTACCTTGGATAGATCTAGAGGATTTCTAGAACCGCTTTGTCTGAACTCTTCTCTGCCAACGTGAGCTACTGATGAAGTAACCTCTTTCTGCTTTAATGTCCCGTAACCAACTCCTACAACAACAACATCATCAAGGTTCACACCTTCATCAAGAGCCATCTTAATAGTTAATGGGGCGCTGCCATTTCCAGCAGCTTTACTTTGTGTTGCATAACCTAAATAAGAGAAAGTGATTAATTCAGTTTCGCTTTCAGCTTCGACACTGAATTTACCATTAGCATCTGTTACTGTAGATTTATTTGACGCGGTTTTAATTCCAACACCTGGAATAGGCTGAGATTTTTCATCAAGTACAACTCCTGTGATGATTACTTTACGTGCAATGGCCTGTCTATCTGGCTGAGATAAACTGACCCTGCTTAAATTAATTGTTTCAAGGTAGCCCTCTGTAGCAGAATAGCTCCGAAAACTCATGGAACTGAGTAGGCATACCCCCGTACCAATTAGTAGTTTAATGTTCATGGGTGTTTTTAGTTTAAATTGTAGTTAGTGTTAATAAATGTTTCAAGTTCATACTATTGCAAAAGGGCATAAAATGTCCATTACCATTCCCAGCGTCAAAACCACACGACAAAACGAGTCGATGGCCACACTTTGGGAGTAGCCTAAAAAGAGAGAAAACTAGATTAAATTGAGAGAGGGCTTAAGATTATACCCTGAATCGGTTATTGATAAAAAGAAAATATTTTTCTAAAGGAATAACCTCAGTATTTTTTGAGAGTGTATCGGCTAAGAATAATCGTTGGTCTTTCATGAATATTTGGTATACGTAATTTTAAGTAAAACGTTTTATCAACGCCAATATTAAAGAAAATTGTTCAAACCCAAATCTTTTTTTTGCATTTTTTAAAAACATTATTGTTACAAATTGAAATAAAAAAGGGGTAAAATCCGAGCTAAGTCCTTTTAAAACAAAGCAATTACTACAAAAATTTAAGGCAAAAAAACCGGTTACATAATAGATGAAAATCTACCGTTTGTAGCAAAAAAATCACAAAATAAAAGAGCCTGCAAACATAAAGTATGATTGCAGGCTCTGCCTTGCTCAATAGCAAGAATTAACGCTTATTGATATCCCGGATTTTGAGGAGTAAGATTAGGATTATTTTGCATTTCGGGCCTAGGAATAGGGAAAAGCAGATGTTTACTCTGTAAAGGCTGATCTGAACTTTGGTTTACATGCCCAACAAAATTATCAAAACCTTTAGTAGTTTCATTAAACACCTTTCTAAGCCTCACCATGTCAAACCAGGTAATTTGTTCATAACACAGCTCATGCCACCTCTCTCTACATACCGCTTCGCGGAAAGTAGATTGATTGTAAGTACCCATAGCAGGTGTTACCAATTGTGCACGATCCCTTATTCTTTTGAAAGCATCATATGCATCAGAGGTCGGCCCACCTACTTCATTTTGGGCTTCCGCATATACCAATAAAATCTCCGCATACCTAATTACAGGTACGTTGAGGTTATTATTCCGGGTACCAGCTACCCCAGAAGACCCGTTGGCTATGGTATTGAAATGCTTGAAAATATATGGAGCTCCCAACTGAAACAAAGCCCCGTTTCCATTGGTAAAATAGCTGCTATAAAAATATCCCTCCCTATCTTTAGCTCTAAGGTCTCCGGTTTCATATGAATTGTAAAATTCCAGTGTTGGCACAGTACTTCCAGTACCAGAAGCTCCATTAAAAGTAACCGGTTTAAAATTAGGGTACATATTGTCCATCGGATTGCCAGCAACCACCGAATTGTACTGAAGCATAAAGATGTGTTCCTTTTCATTTTTCAATGTTTCTTTATGCACTTCAGCATAAGTAGGAAAAAGATCAATGGACGCAGGATTTGCTTTTGCATAAGTGATCACTTCGTTAGCTTTATCTGCCGCCAACTTATAATGAGATGCTCCTTTATTCAAAGGCTGACCAGCCATAGTAAGATACACAATGGCAAGTTCAGATTTTGCTGCCGCCAAAGTAACTCTTCCATTTTTATTCATCCATGGTAAGCCTGCATTTTCAGCTGCTATCAAATCTTCTACAATTAAAGCATACACGCTTTCTACAGAAGCTCGTTTAGGGAAAAAATCCTCAGATTCTAATGTTTGTGATTTTGTAATTAATGGCACATCACCCCACAGCCTTACGGCATAAAAATATGCCCAGGCACGCAAAAATCTTGCTTCACCTAAAATGCGTTTCTTTTGCGCTTCATCCATAGGAGTAATACCCGGTACATTGTCCAGAACCAGATTGGCCTGGGCAATAACCCTGTATATTCCATTCCAGTAATTAATTACATGGCCTGTGTTTGAATCATAAACCAATCCGTACAGGTTATTAAGATCCGAATTTTGCGCAGTTTCAGTGGTTGACGTTCCGGTTACTGCCTCTAGCAATTGCCAGTTTGACGAGAAAATTCCTGCACCATCACCCATAAATCTGGAACTTGAATAGACCGCAGCTATAGCAGCTTCTGCGTGTTCAGGTATTTTATAAAAGTTATCAGGTGTTAAGTTCGAGGGATCCTGTTCATCTAAAAACTTTGAACAGCCTGATCCAAACAGTAATACTCCAACAAGGAATATTCTGCTAATATATTTTGTTATGTTAATTTTCATCAGTATAAAATTTATTTTCATGAAACAGATTATAGCCCAATATTTAAACCCAGCATAAAAATTGTTGGTCGGGGATAACTATGCCAGTTCATTCCCTGTGAGAACACGTTGTTTCCATCGTTTGCATATCCACCTGTAGGTGTAGTTTCAGGATCGCCCTGCAACTCCTTACTGGTGATAAGGAAAAGGTTCTGTGCAGATACGTAGACTCTTAATCTGTTTAACCTCATTTTTTGCACAACCGAATTGGCGAAAGTATAGCCAAGCAATACATTCCTGCCACGAATAAACGATCCATCTTTAATCCAGTGTGTATCAACATTGGTTACATAACCTGCACGGGTATCACGAATTTCGGCAATTTGTGTATTTTGATTTTGAGGAGTCCATGCATTGAGTACTGTAGCATAACTGTTGGCTAGCGACTGTCGGTCTTCACTAGAGTGCGTGGTCATATCCATCACATCGGCTCCAACAGAATACTGAAGTTCAACTGTAAGATCCAGGTTTTTATAGCGGAAATTATTAGATAGTGCACCCCATGCATCAGGACTACCATTACCAATTATTGATCTGTCGGCATCATTTATGGCATGGTCTCCATTTACATCCAGGTATTTAATATCGCCCGGAAGGATTGTATTTCCATTTCTATAGCTCACAAATTTTGCAGCCTCTGCCCTTTCGGCCTCAGACCAAACACCTAAACGGGTCAGCCCCCAGAAAGAACCAGCAGCTTCACCAACACGGATAATATTAGTTGGATTAGTAAAATTAGGACCACCTATCCCGAATATATCGGCAGGTGTAGCCAGAGAAAGTATCTTATTCCTATTCAGTGATATGTTAAATGAAGTTTTCCATGTAAAGTTCTCTGAATCAAAATTTGTGGTATTCAAGGCTGCCTCTATACCCTTATTTTCCATTGATCCAATATTTTTTCTAATGGTAACATAGCCGCTTGTACGCGGAACAGGAGCATCCAGCAACATATCAGTAGTTTTCCTGTAATAAAGATCCAGCTCCAATGATATTTTGCCACCAAACATTCCCAGTTCAACACCAACATCGCTTTGTGTTGTTTTCTCCCAACGCAGATCTAAATTAGCAAGTCTATTTATCCCTGTTCCAACTACCCTTACGTCGTTAATAACCGCTCCAAAGTTTGAACTAAGTAGTGATAGTGAAGAATACGGAGGTATTTCAGAGTTACCTGTAACACCAAAACTGGAACGAAGTTTTAAATTAGATATTACCTTGCTATCTTTTAAAAAGTCCTCTTCAGAAACTCTCCACGCTATTGCTGCCGAAGGGAAAAAGGCATACTTATTATTTTTTCCAAATTTCGATGAACCATCTGCCCTTCCGGTAGCGGTAAACAAGTATTTATCCTTCAGGCTATAATTGATCCTTCCGAAATACGAATTAAGTGCCTGACTTGATTTATTAGAGCCAACCTGTGGATTTAAACTACCGGCACCAAGGTTGTTAAATTCAAAATAATCAGTTGCAAAGCCCCTTACTTCTGAGCTGATGTTGTTAAAATTGCTTTTCTGCCATGAAATACCTAATAAACCAGTAATTGAATGGTTTTCATTGAATCGTTTATTGTAGGTCAGAAAATTCTCTATAGACCAGAAAGCCTCTTTTCTGGTGCGCCCTGCCGCATAGCCCTGATCTGAGATATTTAATGTACGGCCGCTGTATTCATTATTTTCCTGTGAAATGATATTAGCTCCAATTATGGTCTTCATTTCCAGTCCTTCAACAAATTTGATATTCGAATACAAACTTCCAAGCGTTGTTTGAGTGCCTAGTAAAAACTTCGTATCGTTTAGCCTATGCACCACATTAAACCGTCCCTCAGCATTTGGGTAGTCTCTGTTGTCGGCATATTTACCATCACTGTATTGTACTGGCAAGAAAGGAAAATCCTCAACAATACTACGCGCTACCTGATCACTTTGATCCACAAGGTTTTCATTCTGGTTGGTATAGCTTAAAGTACCGCCTACCTTTAACCATGTTTTTACCTGATCATCTATACTAAACCTACCGGAATATCGCTTCAGAAACGAAGTTTTGATAAGTCCCTGATCATTCCTGTGCCCTACAGAGAAAGAATAGGTGGTACGTTCATTACCACCGCTAAAACCCAATTCATGATTTTGCGACAATTTATGCTGAGTAGCTTCTTCGAGCCAGTTTGTATCAAAATAAGGATTGCCACTACCATCAAATAACCTTGGATCTTTTCTGGCCAGAGCCGGATTTCTTGTAACATATTTTCCTGCTGCCCATCCGGCCGGGTCGTATTTCTCCATATTTTTATAAGCCAGATCCTCAACCGCAAGAAATTCCTTTGCATTCAATACTTTCGGAAAGTTAGGTCCTACCGTTGGCACACTAAAATCTACGTTATAGTCTATTTTACTCTCACCTGTTTTTCCGCGCTTGGTTGTAACCAAAATAACACCATTTGCTCCTCTTGAACCATAAATAGCAGTAGAGGAAGCATCTTTCAGCACCTCTACCGATATGATGTCATTAGGATTGATGTAATCAATAGCCTGACTTGCCTGAGCCTGATTTCCCATAGGCAACTGAACACCATCAACAACATACAATGGATTATTAGACGAATTGATAGAGCTAAAACCACGTATTCTAACATTGGCTCTCCCTCCAGGTCGCCCTGAATTCGTATTAACCTGAACTCCGGATATTCTTCCGGTTAATGCCTGGTTTAAAGACGATGCCGGACGTTCCTGCAGTTGCTCTGCCTTCACTGTCCCTACAGCACCCGTTAAATCAGATTTTTTGGAGGTACCATAGCCAATTACCACTACATCTTCCAGTTCTACTCCTTCTGCCGGAACCATCTTAATTGTAAGTGGCGAAGTTCCAGATCCCGCAGCGCGGGTTTGGGAAGCGTAGCCGATATACGAAAATGTAAGCTGCTCATTTGGATTTTCAACTTCAATACTGAATTTACCACTGGCACTGGTAACAGCAGATTTGTTTGTTTTGAGAGACTTGATCCCTACACCAGGTATGGGCCGCGAATTTTCGTCAACCACCGTTCCTGTAACTATAATTTTTTGTGTCTGAAAGAAGGCGACACTGCCCATTCCGGAACTGATTTTTTTGTAATCAGCGGAATGCGCCAAGGATTGGAACCCTGTTAAACAGAGCATTGGTATCCCTGCGAGGATAATTTGTTTGATTTTCATTAGCTTAATTTTAGTTTATATTTAGTTAGAGTAAGCGCACAAAAAACCCGATTCCAGGCAAAATCATAGGTATACAATGACACACATGACCTTAAAAGGAATGCTTAAAAAAGAAATTTGGGAAGAGTATGACTAGGCTGCTTTTACAAGAACCGGATCATACATGATGGGGTGTAAGAAAAATCCTATTCCTCTTACAATAAAAAGAAGAAATAACTGGTTTAGATTTAATGCGGGATGATTGGTTCTGTTTATCATAATATATGGGAGCTATATTTATAAAAACGTTTTATCTATACCAATAATAAGGAAAATAATTTATAAAAGAATATTTTTAAAAAAATAAATTAAGCTTAAGAAACTGAAAAAGAGGAAGTTCCTAACTCTCCTTCAGATAGGAAATTATGAGCTTGGCGGTACGCTCTGACGCACCTGCAGTACCCATTTTTGAAGACAGTTCCTGATAATCACTAAGCATTTTTTGTCTGCCATTTCCACTTAAAATTAAATTAAGTTCAGCCGAAATATTTTGGGTATTGCAATCTTCCTGAATCAATTCCGTTACTACCTTTCTATCCATAATTAAATTCACCAACGAGATAAATCTGATTTTAACAAGCATTCTGGCAATAGCTACTGAGATTGCACCTCCACGATAAACCACAACTTGTGGGATATGAAATAAAGCCGTTTCAAGGGTTGCTGTACCAGATGCAACAATTGCTGCTGTAGCAACGTTCAGTAAGTCATAAGTCCGCTCAAAAACCAGAATTACATTTTCAGTTGAAATAAATTGTTGGTAGTAACTCTGGTCAAAATTAGGAGCTGCAGCAACCACAAACTGATAATCAGGAAAACGGGCTGTTATACTAAGCATGTCGGGCAGCAAACGTTCTATTTCTTGCTTTCTGCTACCCGGAAGCAAGGCAATAATTTTATCATCTAAACCATAAGTCTTTTTAAAAGAAACATCAGGAGTAAATTGGGCAATTGCATCCAGCAGAGGATTACCCACATAATCGACCTCCATACCCCATCCTTTATAAAAATCTACCTCAAACGGTAAAATACAAAACAGCTTATCAACTATTCTTTTAATTTTTAAAACCCTCTTTTGATTCCATGCCCAAACCTTCGGAGAAATATAATAACAAACACGAATTCCGTTTTCTTTTGCAAACTCGGCAATTTTTAAATTGAAACCCGGAAAATCTATCAGGATCAGTGTATCTGGATTATACGCCAACACATCAGCCTTACATGCCTTCATGTTTTTCAGAATGGTTCTTAGGTTTAGCAAAACTTCGGTAAAGCCCATAAATGCCATTTCAGCATAATGTTTTTTAAGCACGCCACCCTCGGCCTTCATTTTATCACCACCATAATACCTGAATTCAGCATCTGGATCCTGAATTTTTAGTGCCTTCATTAGATTGGCACCGTGTAAATCTCCGGATGCTTCGCCGGCTACTAAATAGTATCTCATGACTTGGTAACTTTATAAAAAAAGAAAACAAACGCCCATAAAAAAGTTGCGCTGATGATGCCTCTGCCAACGTTATCTTTATCCTGTTTAAAAAAATGGTGCATCAATATTGCATTCACGGCAATACAACCTATCAGCAAAAGATCTGCTTTAGCTAAAAAAACAAACCTATGCATCAGGTACCATACACCGGTTAACAATATGCCCGGCACAAATGCGCCAATACCTAAACCTATAAATACCGAATTCTTTACATTTTTAAACATCAAACGTCCAGGTATTTAAAACAGGGATAGCATGATGAGCAGTTAAATCAAACTGTACAGGAACCACAGAAACAAAATCATTCTCTAGTGCCCAAACATCAGTATCCTCACCTTTATCATTATTTTGAAAAACTCCGGTTAACCAGTAATACGGACGCTCATAAGGATCTTTTCTTTCATCAAATTCTTCAGCCCATTTAGCGTTTGCTTGTCTGCAAATTTTAATACCCTTTAAATTATCGCCTTTCGGAAAATTAACATTAAGCAATGTAGCTGGAGGCAAACCATGCTCCAGTACCTGTAAAGAAATGGCTTTAATAAACTTTTTACAATGGCTAAAATCTGCCTCTTGTGAAAAATCATCAAGAGAGAAACCAATTGAAGGAATGCCCTCTATTGCTCCCTCAACTGCGGCCGACATGGTTCCTGAATAAATTACATTAATGGAATTATTTAAACCATGGTTAACTCCAGAAAC
>Ga0157370_10006279_pt1 | contig 13149 bp, 8 predicted proteins | sample C35metaG_FD_113463 | JGI IMG/M metagenome (GOLD analysis project Ga0157370, IMG submission 113463) | Corn rhizosphere microbial communities from Kellogg Biological Station, Michigan, USA - C3-5 metaG | ecosystem: Host-associated > Plants > Roots > Rhizosphere > Soil | place: USA: Michigan...
GAAAGAAGAATCTGGATTTCTCCTGGTTATGGTTTAGAAGATCGCTTGACAGCAGGAATTGGCGGCGAAATTACCCGAAATATTATTATCCCTGAATTTAAAGCAGGAAGTTATTACCGCGGACTTGATAAAGGTGCGGATGCACTTTTTGATGTTTTTAAAGGAAAATATAAAGGCGAACGCAAACAGTCTAAAGGAAACGATTTTCCAATACTGCCCTTTATTGTTATTGTTGTAATTGTTTTAATTTTACTTTCCAGAGGTAAAAGAGGCGGTGGAGGAAATTCTGGCAGTAATGGCGGAGGCCCAAGCCTGATGGATGTAATTCTTTTAAGCAGTCTCGGCAGAAGCAGCGGCGGTGGATTTGGAGGTTTTGGCGGCGGATCATCTGGCGGAGGCGGAGGCTTCGGCGGTGGATTTGGCGGAGGCGGATTCTCTGGAGGAGGTTCTGGAGGAAGCTGGTAGACAAAGAAAAAAGTTTTCAGTTAACAATAATTAATAATTTCATACTTTTACAAATTACAATTTAATATAGATGTTATCACATAAAGCAAAATACGCCCTTAAGGCCTTACTTTATTTAGCAGAACAAGACGAAAATCACATTTCCAGAACTGTGGAAATTGCTGATGGCGCTAATATTCCTAAAAAGTTTTTAGAACAGATTCTATTAGATCTAAAAAGAGGACGTTTTGTAAGCAGTAAGCAGGGAAAATTTGGCGGATACTATCTGATAAAATCCAAAAATGACATCACTCTGGCAGAAATTCACCGATTATTTGACGGTGCAATTGCACTTTTGCCATGTGCTTCTTTAAATTTTTACGAGCCTTGCTCTGATTGTAAAACCGAGTCTGAGTGCAGTCTGCGTCACGGTTTAATGCTTATTAGAGACAAAACTTTAAAGGCAATGGAAGGTATCACAATCGCCTCATTAGTAAAAAAATAAAAAAATATTTTCTAATTCCTAGTAAATCGATAGAATTAATATTTATATTTGCACAAAATATTTAACTAACCATTTACAAAATTTTTAACATGAAAGTACATTTTAGTTCATCAGGTGTCACAAAACTTTTGCAAAATAACCAAACAAAGCTTTCTGCTTCTGTAAAAAGAAATTCATCTATGATGTGTATATGTTGATTTAAAAAAATTTATTTTAAATTCTACTAATCACATATACTTAATATAAAAATGAAAACATCAATACAAAATATCTTTACAATATTATTCTTTTTAACCTTCTCTATCTCATTCGCTCAAAATATTGAAGGTGTAGTTACAACAAGTGAAAATGTTCCTTTAGAAGCTGTAAACGTAGTAATTAAAGGAACTACAAACAGTGCTGTTACTGATAACAGCGGTAAGTTTGTAATCGATTCTAAAGGAAGACTTCCTTTAACCCTTTTAATTCAGTATGTAGGTTATACAACTGCTGAAATCGAAATTACAGCAATCCCAGCAAATCCGCTGCAGGTTGCACTTAAAGAAGAAAACGAACTTATTGAAGTTGTCGTTTCTTCAAGAAGAAGAATCGAAAAAGTTCAGGATGTGCCAATCGCTATTTCTGTAATTACAGGAAAACAGGCAGAACAAACCGGAGCTTTTAACGTAAACCGTATTAAAGAATTAGTTCCTTCTGTACAGCTTTACTCTTCAAACCCAAGAAATACTGGTATTAATATTCGCAGCTTAGGTTCTCCTTTTGGATTAACAAACGACGGAATTGATCCGGGTGTAGGTTTTTATGTTGATGGTGTTTACTATGCTCGTCCTGCTGCCACTACTTTAGATTTTATTGATGTAGAACAAATCGAGGTTTTACGCGGCCCTCAAGGTTCTTTATTTGGAAAAAATACAACTTCGGGAGCTTTCAATATTACTACCCGCAAACCAAGTTTTACTTCTGGTGCTGATTTTGAGGTTAGTTATGGAAATTATTCTTTCTTACAGGCTAAAGCTTCTGTTACAGGTGCTCTAGGTAAAAAAGTGGCAGGTAGATTATCATTTTCAGGTACTTCACGCGACGGTTTAGTTGACAATATTGCAACTGGAAGATCTACAAACACTTTAAATAATCAAGGAATTAGAGGACAATTACTTTGGACTCCAACTGTAAATACAAATGTTATTTTTGCTGCTGATATTACAACGCAGCGCCCAGATGGATATGCGCAGGTTGTTGCTGGTGTTGCTCCAACACAAAGAGCAGCTTACCGCCAGTTTGATGCCATTATTGCCGATTTAAATTATAAATTACCAAGTTTAAATGCTTTTGACCGTAAAATCGATCAGGATACACCTTGGCGTTCTAACCAGGATATGGGAGGTTTCTCTTTAAATGTTGACACAAAAATTGGAGGCGGAACTCTTACTTCTACTACAGCATGGCGTTTTTGGAACTGGGATCCGTCAAATGACCGAGATTTTACAGGATTACAAGTTTTGGCCAAATCTCAAAACCCTACAAGACAAACACAAATTACACAAGAGGTTCGTTACGCCGGGCAGATTACTTCTAAAATAAGCGGTGTTGCCGGAGTATTTTTTATTGACCAGACATCACAGACTGATGGAACTGAGGAATCTGGAAATGCGCAATGGAGATTTTCTCAAAGCACAACAAGTAACTTATGGAAAACACCAGGACTTTTTGAAGGATACGGAATTAAAACTGATGCAAGAATCAGAGCGTCTAGTGCTGCTGTATTTGGACAAATTGACTGGGCAATTACAGATCGTTTACACATTTTACCTGGTTTAAGATATAATTTTGACAAAAAAGACGCGCATTACGCACGTACAACATACGGAGGTTTACAAACAACAGACCCACAATTATTAGCTTTGAAAAAACTGGTTTATTCTGATCAGGCTTTTGATTCAAGTACTGATAATACTGACTTTTCTGGAAACATTACGGTTACTTTTAAAGCTTCAGACAAAATCAATGCTTACGGAACTTTTGCAAAAAGCTACAAACCAGTTGGTGTAAACGTTGCCGGACTTCCAACCAATTCTGCAGGTCAGCCATTGCTTAATCTTGCGGTTATTAAACCTGAAAAAGTTTACCATTATGAAGTGGGAGTAAAAACTTCTCCTTTTAGAAACTCAATCTTCAATATTGCATTATTTAAAACTGATATTAAAGATTTCCAAACTAACGTTCAGGCAGCTGAATTGGGTGTAAACCGTGGTTATCTTGCCAATGCTGATAAAGTACGTGTACAAGGTGTTGAAGTAGATGGAAGTTTTGTTATAAGTTCAAACTTAACAATAAATGGTGCCGTAACTTACACTGATGGTACTTATGTGAAATTTACAAATGCACCGCTGCCGTTAGAAGAAACAGGAGCTCCAGTATCTTTCAAAGACGTTTCAGGAACTAATCTTCCGGGTGCTTCAAGATGGGCAGGATCATTAGGCGGTGAGCTTTCTGATAATGCAAGATTCTTTGGAAACGCAGGAAAAGTTTTCTTAGCTGTTGATTCTTATGCACGTTCTGAATTTTCATCAAGTCCTTCGGCTTCAAAATATTTAGTCGTTCAGGGTTATGCAATTTTTAATGCCCGCTTAGGTTTCCGCGCATCACAAGGTTTGTCTGTTCACTTCTGGGGTCGTAACCTTTTAAACAAAGATTACTACGAACAATTATTGCCAGCAGGTGGTAACGCAGGACAATATGCTGGTGTATTGGGAGATCAAAGAACTTACGGAATAACATTGAAATACAGTTTATAAACATATAAAATAAAAGCTAAAAACTAAATCAACGGGATATGTGTAAAGCATATCCCGTTTTTTTATTTTCTAAAATCCTAAATCAAACTCTCATTTGATTTAGGATTTTTTATTATAAAAGCTCCTGTCAGACAATATTTCCCTCCTCAAAAAATACCTTATTTTATTATTCTTTAAACTTTTAGGGGTATTTTAGGGAAATTCTACATAATAAATTTTCTCCTTTTACACCATTTACACAATTCTTTAAAAACCAATTTTCAAACATTAAAATGAGCAAAATGAACAAAGTAAAACAGTTTTTAACCTAAGTGCAACTCTTGTATTAACAACATGTTTTTTATTAACTGGATGCAAGAAAGGAAACACTGCTGATTCAGCAAGCGAAACTACACGTTTTATAAATGGTACTTATGCTATTTTGACGATGCAGAATCAAGGAGACTACAATTTAGTTGGTGGTCAGGATAGCAGCATGAAACAACCTATAAAACAAATGCTGCAACAATGGTGGTCAATATCTGATTTAAATTCAGGAATGAAACAAATTCAGGAACTTACATCTGAAAACGGAAAGCACAGCAAAGAATTTGTTGATGAAGTAAAAGAACTTGGCATTGATAAAATGAGTAAACAAGAGTTTGAAACTAAACTAGCTCTTATTACAGATCCTGAGCAAAAAATTCACTTACAATTATTATATGATGCTTATACTGATCTTGGCTATAATGCCATTTTAGGATGGGATCTTGGAAGAGCTAACTTCCTGTTGACCAGTTTTTATGTAGCTGGTTTTAATGATAAAAATACAGCTTTAGACAAAGCATTAGAAGTTTCAAAACGTATCCAAAAAACTTTTAAATCATGGGATGAATACAACAGAAGCTATATGTATGGCTATTTATACTGGAGTAAAGAAGACCCTAAAGACAACTCATCAAAATACGTTGAACGCCAAGGATTTATTTCTAAATTGAAAGAAGACACAAAAAGTCCGTTTCAGGTAAAATGGGATACGAAATTAGAAAAAGACTGGAAATAATCTTGTAATACTTACAATCTAAAATGAGTAATACAATACATGGCGTAAGCCTTTCTGAATATGCTGCCGCAATTGGTGCATTAACGACTCAGGCAATTGATAATAACGCTATACTTAACGCTTTAAATATTACTTATGAACAATGGACAGAGGTATGTACCAAATATCAATTTGCTGCCTTGCAAAATATGGGCACATATATGCAGTATTATAGTAATCCGGCGTTATGCCCTAAATTCAGCTATCTGGCTGGGGATGAAAAAATCGATACTAATTCTGAAGCGAATTCAGCCTTCAGCCAGTTAATGAATAATTTTTCAGGATTATTTGGCGGTGGTGATGACGATGACGATGATGACGATTTCGGAAACATTGAACCTGTACCTGATGACAAAAAAGAACTGCTTTCTATTGGTTCTATAATATTACACCAGCATCCTACAGATACATTTGAAATCAACGGTTATAAAAGTGATTTAAAAGACATGCTTGAAAATGCGTGGAATATTACAGATCATGAAGACGCAGTTGAAGTACTGGAATGACTGAAAGATGAAGGCCACAGAGAAAAAGAAGCAGAAATTGACGAAGATACTGAAGATGATATCAAAGAATATGAACAGGCACTGGCTCCTGCTTTAAAACTAAACATTGATGAAAACGGAAATCCAACTGACATTGATGCCTGGGATATTGAGCGTATAGGTTCTGTAGCAAGATATTGTTATGCTGCCGGATATATAGACCAGCAAACTTGTTTACAATATCTGGAAACTGCCAGTAAAATGGCAAAAGAAAGATATACTAACTGGTCTGAGTATGCTGCATCATTTATGACTGGCCGTGTATTTATGTACGGAGGCAGTCCTGTAGACTTTGCAACCGTTATATTAGGCATGCTGAGCAGCAATACGAGCATTTGGAATACTTATCCATTAAAGTAATCTTATATTACTTTTTACATGATTATTTTTTAGAGGGACTTATAGTCCCTCTTTTTCCAACAGCTATATAGTAGATTTTTTTACCGTAGTAAAAGATAAATAATTGCATAATTAAAAATACAATGAACAATAACAACATACAAGAAATCCTTTTACGAGAACATAATCGTGATAAAAAATTATCCTATTATGCTTTCGCTCTTTATGCAGTAATCGGTTTTATAGTTATAACGGTTTTATCACGTGTTTTTCTGTCGCGCTTTACTGGGAACGGAAATACAAGTACTCCTATTTATTACAAATTGATTATACCTGTAATTCTTATTGGGTTTGGGTTTTCAATATTTAAAAAAATAAAAGCACTTAACAATCGTCATTTATTAATAGAAAAGCTTTTTAATGATCTAAATGCTGAAAAAAAAGCTTCATCAATAACACAATTTGTTGATTACAAGATAACACTGCCATTAGGCAAAATCAGAGTAAGACTGTATCCTGTAAATTTCCTTTGTTTTTCAATACAAAATGAAGTCTACAATTTACCCGTACCTCCAGGTATTGAGCCCGATTTTAAGGTTTTATTAAGCGGTGTAAATATTGATCATGTTAATAATTTAAAAGAAAATCTTAATAGCGATAAGGTCATTGAAACTATCGAATCTGTTCCTTTAAAAACAATTCCTGAATTTAAGGAGTATGCTGATACTGAATTGGCTCCTGTATTGGAAAACCTTGAAAAAAGCCGAAAAAAAGGATTGAATTTTTCGATCATTGGAATAGTTTTTTCTGTTTTAATAGTTGGAGGATTCATGTTCTTTAATTATACAAAAGCAGCTGATCTTGCCAGCAATCCAGAAAATGCTTCTTATGGAAGTTCTATTTTTATAGTATTTGGAATACTTTGTGCCATAATTTATCTGGTATACATACCAATTATGAAGAAAAAACATAAGCAGATTGTAGATTCGGGAGAAAATTACACTTCGTTTAAAGAACAGATTTTCAAAAAAATGATTGCTTTTATTAACCCATCTTTTCAATATGTAGAGCATGGCTATATTGGAGCAAGAGAGTTACACGAACTTGCCATATTTAGAGATAAAAATTATGATGTTACAGGAAATGATCAAATACTGGGCAGTTATAACGGGGTTCCATTTCAATATTGTGACTTGTATATGAGCCATACTCCAACTTTTCGTTTACAAAACGAATCGCCTGAAGAAGTTTTTTCAGGACAATTTTTTATGGCTAAATTCAATAAAACATTTAGTACACAAATTGTAATTTCTCCAAAGGCCGGAATTTCAGAATATATTATTGGTAATTCTTTTTCTTCTAACATAGTGAAACCTTCTGGCAAGATAATACTGGAAGATCCTGAGTTTACAAAAATGTTTGATGTTTATGCTAATGATCAGGTAGAAGCGCGTTATGTTTTAACACCAGCCACTATGCAGAACATTAAAGATATTGCACATAAAGCAAAAGGAAATCTGTTCTTCTTTTTTATAAACAATAAAATAATTGCGGCAAACAATAATCGCATAAACAAATTTGAAACAGGAGTAACTACGAAGTTAAATCCTGAATTACTTGTTTCGTTTTATGAAGATTTATACAAACAGTTTTCAATTATTGATGATTTAAAACTGAATATCAATATTTGGAAACAACAAGCTAATTAAAAACATTTACATTATGACAGCAATAATTTTAGGCATCGTTGTAATTGCCATAATCATATTTATAATTTCTGTTTACAACTCACTAAATGAACGACGTAATCAAATTCAAAATGCATTCTCGTCTTTAGATGCTTTATTTATAAAACGAAGTGAGCTTATTCCAAATCTTGTAACAATTGTAAAACAATATACAAATTACGAAAAAGACGTATTAGAAAAATAACACAATTGCGTCAGTTAAAATCGAATACGATTGAATATAAAGCAGATAATGAAGCCAGTCAAATGATGAAACAAATTATGCTGCAAGTAGAAAATTATCCTGATTTAAGAGCAAATACTCAATTTTTGAATTTGCAATATACATGGACTGAATCTGAAGAACAAATAGCCGCCGGCCGACGCTATTTAAGTGCATCTATTACTGATTATAATAATGGGCTTAGTACTTTTCCCGGAAATGTAATTGGTTCAAAATTTGGATTCAAAAAGCGTGAATGGCAAATGGCATCAGAAGCACAGCGTCAAAATGTAAATGCAGAAGAATTATTTAATAAATAAGACATTCGAATAAAAAGAAACAGAAAACGAGATGTAAATTACTTTACATCTCGTTTTTGTATGTCCAAAATCACAAAAAGCCTTCAAATACAAATTTTATTCTACATTAAATTAATCCTTCTTGTATATATTCGCTGCTCGATTTATCAGCTTGATGAAGATTTTCAAATTACTATTTATTTTAGGGCTTATAAGTCCTTTTTTATCGGCGCAGAATATAAAGAAAACAGATCAGCAGACACTGACCTGGATTCGGTATTATAATATTCTTCCTTTAAGCGAAAAATGGGCTTTGCATTCTGAATTTGATAATCGCAGTTTTGTAAATCCAATTCATCAAAATCTATTTGTTATACGAGTACAAGGCCGATACCGAGCGACTCAAAATATCGATTTGGGCAGCGGTTTTGCATACTTTAACGTAAATACACAGGATCCAAATATTGATCCTGACTTTTCGATTCCAGAATATCGCACACAACAGGATATTACTTTTATAAACGATATTGCAAAAATTACTTTTCATAATCGATTTCAGATCGAAGAACGTTTTACACAAAAAGCAACACGAACAGAATTACTTGACGATTTCTCCTTTGCATTCCGATTTCGTTATAGATTACAATCTACTTTTGATCTTTGGAAAAAAGAAAAACAGAGCCTAAAAGCAACAATTTCTGATGAAATTTTATTGAATTACGGAAAAGATAACAAACGAAATACATTTGATCAAAATCGTTTTTATGCTGCGCTTCGCTATCACATTAATCCTAATATTGGTTTAGAATTGGGTTATTTAAAAAGTTTTCAAAGACGCGCCAGCGGTCTAGATTTTTATGACCGTGATATCATCAGGTTTACTTTTTACCATAAAATTGATCGCAGATTTTAGATTTTAATAAAAAAACCTAAATCAAATTTACAATTTAATTTAGGTTTTTTATTCTGTCCCTTTGCCCCTTTGAACCTTTGTCCCTTTGAACCTAAAAGAAAACTTAATCTCTCGGTCTTCTCTTTCCTCCTTTTTCAGACCCTGTAAAGTTTCCTATTTTATAAGCCAGAGAAAACATTACATAACGTCTTAAAACCGTATTTTCTTCATCGCGGATTGAAGTTGCCGAAATGGTTCTTGTTGCGCTTAAATTTTGATTTAAAACATCATATACTTTTACTTTAGCATAAAGTGTTTTATTTAAAAATCCATACGACAAACTCGTATTCCATAAATAAAAATCTTTTTTAAAGTCGCCTGAAATATTTGAATTATAAGTATAACCAAAATCATTTCCGAAGATTAAATTTTCTGGCCAGTACGTTGTAGTTTGCAAATTGATTCTGTGTACAACATTTGAAGTAGCATCTCTCGAATAATTCTCGTATTTCGACTGGTTGTAGGATAAATTATAAGATGGTGCAATCGTCAGAACATCTCCATAATCGTATGATAAATATACTTTTGGCGTAATAGAAGTCGATTTTGCATTATACAAAACAGCATTTGTAAAACCTTTATCAAAAGTATAACCAGCATTTAATCCTAATCCGTAACGCAGTGTATGCGCGCCAGATTTTATAGACTGGTTCCAGTTTGCTCCAATAGAAGCATTGTAAACCCCCGAAATATTTATATACGTTGTCGTTCTTTTTCCGCTTTCATCATAAATTGAAGTCGAAACAATATCATTATCATAATAATCTCCTTTTACGTACAAGCTATAGCCGGAACGAGAACGAAAATCGTAATTTCTATAATTAAAATTAATACTGTTTTTTTCTACAGGATGCAAATCAGGATTTCCGATAATCGTATTCAATGGATTATTAAGATTTACAACCGGCATTAATTGTGCAGCTGATGGAAGAGTATTTGAATAATCGTATTTGAATGATAAATTTTTAGAACGGTCAAATTTATATCGCAGCACCGCTGTTGCAAATGGCAAAGCATATTTTTTACTTAAATCTGTCGCATTATTCAAATACAATGAGTGATTATCAAAATTTACAATCGATGTTCGGCTGTCAAGGTTAAGCGTAAATTTATTTTTTTGAAGCGTAACCCCAACTTTTGGCGTAACCGAATTTTGTATTGAACTTGTATAATTACTCAATGCTAAATTAAGATCGGTATATTCTTGTGTATCCGGATCAAAATTAAAAGTTCTTTCGTCGTTTGAAGTACTTTTCCAATCAAAATTAGATCCAAATCGTACTCGCAGCGAATCTGTTATCGGCTCAGTATATTCAATATCTGCCGAATAAGAATCACTGGTATTTTTCTTTTTTGTAGTTTGATTTCTTTCATCATTCGGCTGATTGTCCTGATAGAAAATAGTTTCTGAAAGATTTAAACCATCTGCTGTATTGTTAGTGTTGTTATTGGTAAAAACAAAACTAAAATTTCGGGATTTCTTTTCGAAAGATTTATTAAAATTGATTGTGTTTCCAAAATTGGTATTATCACCTTCAGAATAAGATTTTGAAGTACTTCTGTTCAGCTCGTTTCCATCTTCATCCTCAGAAAAACTAGACGAAGTCGAATTACTGTTGGTTCTGGATTGATTCAATTTTGGCGCTACAACCAATCGAATACTTGGACTGATTTTATACTCTAATTCAAAATTGACGTTATTTCCTGTACTTTCGTTTCTTGTTTTAGCTTCGGCCTCGGTTATAATATTTCCAGTTGGTAAAAAACTAAGCTGATTTGATTTACTGTCGTTGTTATTAATGGTATTTGAGAAATTGTAACTCCCCATAGCCAGCAGTTTTTCAGTCCAGTCATCAGAGTAATTAACTCCCACTAGATTTGACTGCGTAATTCCTTTTCCACTAGAACCGGAGCTTGTACTTCCTCCTCTTCCGCTGCTGTTTCTTCCGCCTCCCATATTATCAAAAACATCGTCCATTGAAAATCCGGTCGAATTGATATTGTTTGACGAAGCGAGTAAACTTATTTTTTGCTTGTTATTAAAATAATTCAGATTCACATTGGCTTCATAACGATCATCGGTACCATAACCGCCCATTATTTTTCCAAAATATCCTTTGTTTTTCTTTTCATCAATAGTAATATTAATACTCGAAAAATCTGAAGTTGATTCTTGTTTAGAAAGCTCTTCTTTTTTGGTTTTAAAATCAGAAACCTGAATTTTTTTAATAATATCAGTCGGCAGATTTTTAATGGCAATGGCCCCGTCTTTATCAAAAAACGTTTTTCCGTTTACCAAAACCTGATTCACTTCTCGTCCGTTCACCGTAATTTTTCCGTCATTATCGACATCAAATCCCGGCAGTTGTTTTAATAAAGTTTCAACATTAGAATCCGGACGGACTTTATAAGAAGCTGCGTTAAACTCTAACGTATCTTTTTTGATAGTAATAGGTGCTGCTTCCGTTTTTATAACAACGTCATTCAGCGTATTTACATTTTCTATCATGTAAAGTTTTCCGAAATCTTTGTTTTCAGTAAGCCCCTTGTATTCTTCGTAATAGGTTTGATATCCCATATAACTCACCTTTAAAAAAACAGGCTTTTCATATTTTTTGATATCCATTCTAAAAGCACCATTTTTATCTGTAGTGGCGTATTCGATAACGGTAGAATCTTTTATAGTAGTAAAATAAACAGTTGCCATTTCCAGAGGCAATTGCGTGTTAACGTCTAAAACGGTTCCTCTAAGTGTAACGTCGTTTTGTGCATTGGCAGTCAAAACAAAAAGGAATAAAAACGATAAAAATGAATAAATCTTGGTCATAAAATTGGGTTAGTTAGATTAGTTAGACTACAGAAAAAACAAAAGGTTTAAAATTTTATTTTTTAATTGTAGTTTTTACATTTATTCAAATAACGTGCCATTAAAATTATCATATAAAAAAAGTCCCCGTTTTTGGGGACTCTTTTTATTATTTCTCTCTGATATAAATATCGATTGGAACTCCTGCAAAATCCCAATTATCACGAATTTTATTTTCCAGATATCGCTTATATGGTTCTTTTACATATTGTGGCAAATTGGCAAAAAATACAAACTGAGGAGTCTGCGTTGGCAATTGCATGCAATATTTAATTTTCACATATTTTCCTTTCATTGCCGGCGGCGGATATGCTTCAATAACTTTCAGCATATATTCGTTGAATTTTGAAGTAGAAATTCTTTGCTTTCTGTTTTCAAAAACCTGAACCGTAGCTTCTAATGCTTTTAATAAACGTTGTTTCGTTAAAGCCGAAACGAATAAAATAGGCACATCTGTAAAAGGCATTAATTCCTTGCGGATTTTCTCTTCGTAATCACGGCTTGACATAGTGTCTTTTTCAACTAAATCCCATTTGTTAACCAAGATTACAACACCTTTACGGTTTTTCTCTGCAAGCCAGAAAATACTCTGGTCCTGACCTTCAAAACCACGTGTAGCATCGATTACTAATATACAAACATCTGCATGCTCAATTGCTCTTACAGAACGCATTACAGAATAAAATTCTAAATCTTCTTTTACTTTTGCTTTACGACGGATTCCCGCAGTATCAACCAAGTTGAATTCAAAACCAAAACGGTCAAATTTTGTATCGATCGCATCACGTGTTGTTCCGGCAATATCGGTTACTATATAACGATCCTGACCAATTAAGGCGTTAATAAAACTAGATTTTCCTGCATTTGGTCGTCCTACCACAGCAAAACGAGGTAATTCTTCTGCTGCCTCTGCTGGTTCTGGTTTTTCTGGAAATGCATCAATTAAAGCATCTAATAAATCTCCGGTTCCGCTTCCTGAGATACTGGCGAAAGTATAATAATCTCCTAAACCAAGATTATAAAATTCTACAGCATCTTTTTCGCGCATTGCGTTATCTACTTTGTTTACAGCCAATAAAACAGGTTTTGTTACTTTACGAAGTAACTTTGCAACTGTTTCATCCATTGGTGTAATACCTTCTTCAACATCAACCACAAAAATAATAACATCGGCTTCGTCGATAGCAAGTTCTACCTGTTTACGAATTTCACCTTCAAATACGTCATCAGATCCGCGAACGTATCCTCCCGTATCAATGACAGAAAACTCTTTTCCGTTCCACTCGCTTTTACCATAGTTTCTATCACGGGTAACCCCAGATACTGAATCTACAATAGCTTCTCTTCTTTGTATCAGCCTATTAAAAAGGGTC
>Ga0157370_10006282_pt1 | contig 13147 bp, 7 predicted proteins | sample C35metaG_FD_113463 | JGI IMG/M metagenome (GOLD analysis project Ga0157370, IMG submission 113463) | Corn rhizosphere microbial communities from Kellogg Biological Station, Michigan, USA - C3-5 metaG | ecosystem: Host-associated > Plants > Roots > Rhizosphere > Soil | place: USA: Michigan...
CAGCGAACGGTCCGATGACCAAGAGCACGACCCAGACCGGCCTCATGGCGCGAGAATGGTCTCCTGGCTTGATGTCCGCAATGGGTCGAAAGCTGCCACTAGAGATTTCGTCCGGCCGGAGACCTTTGGCAAATAAAATACCGACGGAAAACGGGCGAGCACATCATGCCTCGCGAGCCGCGAGCGTGGGGGAAAATGTGGGGTGAGAATTTATCGCGTTTGAAAAACTATCAAAATTTCAAGTCGCTAGCTCATGAAGTCAGGGGGACTCCCGCTCCGCCACTTATCAATTCTTTTCGCTAGGGTTCCGCCGCTGATCCAGCAATTCATTTGGATTTTGGTTTTTCGACGGTCTTATGCTCGTCATTGGATGGGGCCGCGACGCCGTCGCTAAGCAAGTCCTTCACGTTGACGGGACCGGCCTCCACCGGCTTTGAGCTGACACTCTCTTCTACGACCGCGCGCCGATCCGCTTCAGACGTGTCGCCAAAACCGAAGGGTCGCCCCGCGTCCTCTCGATAATGCACCGCCGGATCATAAAGCTTGACCGGCAGATGCAGGGCTTCGGCTGTCAAATCGCCGACAGATGCAAGCACCTGATAGGCCGCAACAAAAGCGTTGCGGCGAGCCGTCAGCAGCGACGCCTGCGCGTTGACGTAATCCTCCTCGGAAATCAGAACTTCCAAAGTCCCGCGCTCGCCGATGACGGTCTCGGCCTGAGCGCCGACGAACGCTACACGAGTCGCTTCGACTTGCTTCTCGTTAAGCGGAATGGCGGCGCGTTCATTGCGCAACGTATCTTCGCTCACGCGGAGCTGCTGCCGCACCTGGCGTTCGGAATCGGCGGCAGTGTACCTCGCCTGGGTTGCCTGCTGCTTGGTCTCGCGGACTTGTGCATATTCGCCGCCCCCCTGGTACAGCGGGACATGCAACTGCGCGGTGACAGTGAAGTCGTTGATGCCGATCCCGGTCGCCACAAGATCCTTCGATCGCTCGTACTGTCCCTGAACTGAAACTCTTGGCGCAAGCGCGCCCTTTGCCGCGCTGACGGCATGATCGGCAATTACGGTCTGGTCGCGCGCATAGAGCACAGTCGGATTGTTGTTCATCGCGAGATTCAGGGCATTGTCGAAATCATCGGGTACGACTGGAAATGGCGGATCGACGAGATTTTCGGCCGGACGGCCGACCGCATGTTCGAAAGCCGCTCGGGCGCTTGCGAGCTGAGTCTGTGCGGCGGTGAGGTTCTCCATTAGATTATAGAGGCGGCCTTCGGTTTGTCCGAGCTCCGTCCGGCTGAGTTCGCCAACTCCAACGCGCAGCTGGACGGTTTGATGGAGCTTCTGCAGATCGGCAATCGAGGCCTGCTCGAGATCGACGATCTTCTGAAAACGAAGGACGTCCAGATACGCCGTCGCCGCATCGAGCAGCACCTGCTCCTCGGTCCCGCGTAGCTGTTCGCGGCTCGCCTCGACCATCGCGCGCGCCTTGCGGATATTGGGCAATATATCGCCCCCGAATATCGGCTGGCTCAGGGTTGCCGTAACGCCGCGTGGATAGGTGCCGGTGGGCGGGCCGGGGATCGCATGATATTCACCCCTCGCGTAGGCGTAAGTCGAATCCACAGTGGCCTTCGGCCGCCAGGCGCCATAGGCTTTGGCCACTTCTTCGTCGGTAGCGCGCACCGCAGCGCGCTGGGCCTCAAGCTGGGGATTTGTTTCGTAGGCGACCGCGAGGGCTTGGGCGAGCGTGAAAGGTTCGGACTGAGCAAGGCATGGCGAAGAGAATGGAAGAAGCGCTCCAGTCGCGACGCCGACAAACTCCTTACGCATGAGTGCCCCCTCACCGATCAGACCGGCCCATCACTCCCGCTGCACTTAGCAAGTTTGCCACGGATCTTTTCCACTGGGGAGGGGGAAGTTTCGCGTTCGTCGTCCGAGAGAAACGCTTCGAGCTCGCCGAGCCAAGGCCGATAGTTCCGCCAGCGGGCAACGGACGTGCGGTACATCGGTTGTCGGGCTTGCCAGAGGCTTGCTGTCCGGACGGGGCGTGTGTCGCGGTCATGGCGCAGACAGGAATCGTCCCATTCCAGTCCGCAGAACTCGATCAGCTTGCGAGTCAGTGGCTCGGGATCGGCGACGAGCTCTTCATATTGGACTTCGAACAAACTGTCGGCGGGAAGCACGGTTCGCCAATGCGCCATGAGCCGTTGATACTGACGATAGAAAGCGACAAGGTCCCCGCGGTCGTAGGCGAAGTCGACGTGGCGGCTGAAATTCTGGAAATAGATCGACAGGCAGGTGTCGACTGGATGGCGCATGCAATGGACGAAGCGTGCGCGCGGGAACAATGCACGGACAAGCGCGACGAAGTTGAAATTCTGCGGCATCTTGTCAGTGATGCGTCCCTTTCCTGGGCAAAGCTCTGTAAGCAGTTCCTGATAGTCGCGAGACGTTGCCTGGCTCCATTCCGGATCGACCCGGCGCGAGCGATCCATCCGGAAGCTTGCCATATGATCGCGCCAGAAGGGGAGCTCACCGCCTGCTCCGATTTCCGGATGGCTGGAGAGGATTTGCTCAACCAGGGTCGTGCCGGATCGCGGCATGCCAATGATTAGGACCGGCGCGTCCCAATTAGATCCGATATCAGCGTTGCGCGAAAAGAAGTCAGCGTTGAAGTTTTGGATCTGCAGGTCGACCCGAACACCGAAATTGGCGAATGCCGCGCTATTGGTCGAGGTCTGCTTGTGCTTCAGGCTGTTGGCGGCGTCGAAGTGCCCGATCGCCTTTTCATATTCGCCATAGTCGTCGTAAGCTTTGCCAAGAGCGAATCCGACGTCTATTCGGCCGTCTTCCGAAAGACCGCCTTCCTCCAGCATCCATTCGATTTGCGCGATCAGCGGACGGTCGTATTGCCTCATCTTCCTCGCGCTGACGAGCTGATGGTAACCAAACAGCTGCTGCCGATTGAGCGCTATGGCCAGATCAGCGGCGGTGGCGGCTTCATCAAATCGTCCGAGTTCCATCAGAATTGACGAGAGCAATATATGGGCATCGCTGTTGTACGGCTGGATTTCGATCGCCTTGCTGGCTGCCTCCTCGGCGGCGGCGGTCTTGCCTTCCTCGGCCAGGATTCTCGCCTCGCACATCCAGGCAATCGCCGACTCCGGTTTCGCGTCGACAGCCTTGCGGAACATGTCGAAGGCGCCGCCATGATCGTTGCCCTGCAACATTAGGCTGCCCAGCTTGGCATACGCTTCGGCAAATTTCGGATCGGCTTCGATCGCCTTCTTGAATGCCGCAATCGCCTCAGAGCGTTGCCCCTGTGCCTCGCATACAAGGGCTTTGTTGAAATGAGCGATGGCCATCTTGGGATCGAGCTCGGCGGCGCGTTCGAAGCATTCCATCGCTTCGGCCGTCTTGTGCGCGTCACGATAGATGAGCCCGATGTCGTTATAGGCAGCGGCGCTCTCCGGAGCGAGTTCGATTGCCGATTTTAGAGCAGCAATCGCCTCTTCGTCCTTGCCGTCCTGCCGCAAGAGCTTGGCGAGCTGAATATACGCATCGGCATGGCCTGGCTCGAGCTCGAGAATTTTGTTGACGAGTAGAATTCCGCGCTGGGGAACGCCGAACTGCCCGGCGACGGCGGCAAGCACCTGCATGGTCGCGATGTGCTCGGGGTTTTGCTCAAGGATTTGCCGGCACTGGACCTCCGCCTTGTTGAATTCCCCATTGCGATAGGCGGCCATTGCATTCTGGAGCAGCGCGTTAACCGAATCCGCTTCGGCGACCATCATGTGCCCAGCCCTTCGGCTTCCGCTTCAGGCATTTTCGATTCTTCGGACTCTTCCAGCGCGGCAAACAGCGGCCCGAGATGCTTTTCATACTTTCGCCAGCGGCCGATCGAGCTGCTGTAGATTGGCTGGCGAACCTGCCAGTGGCTGACCGTTGCAACGGTCCGCTCGGTCTCGTGGAAATCAAGGCACGAGGATTCCCACTCGAGCCCGAGGAACTCGATGATCCTCCGGCTTTCTCCTTCCAAATCGCCGACGAGCGTCTCGTAATTTACTTCGATCATGTGGTGCGGAAGGAGCTTTAGCCAGTGGTCGGCAAGTCGCCGGACCTGCACGCATCGCTTCCCGCAATCGGCAAGGTCGTAGGAAAAATGCTGCGCGCCCTCGACGAAGACCTGGAAGAAACACGAAAGGGAAATATCGCGCGGATCACGACTACAATAAATGATCCGGGCACGCGGAAAGAGGCGTGTGATCAGCCCGATCAGGATCATATTGTCGGGCATCTTGTCGACAACGCGCGAAGCGTCTCGGGCCAGGCGATGAAGGCGCACAATATGTGCATCCGCGGCTTTGCGCGCGGCTAGCTGAAGGTCGCCGCCGTCTCTTCGTTCGCGCTGAAGCTCTGCGGCCAACGCGCCGATGTCGTTTCTCTCCCCCGCCCCGAAGACGCGCGAATGGCTGGCGCAAATCTGCTCGACCAGGGTCGTTCCCGAACGGGGCATTCCGACGATGAACACCGGCATTTCGGAAATGTTGCCCGTCTTCACCGCTTCGGCGAGGGTCTCAGGCGTGTTGCTCGCAATCAGCGCATCGGTCGACTTTGCGAAGGCCTCCGCATTGAAACCATCTGCCTTTGCCGGCCAGTTCTCTCGCGCAACGCGATTTGCGGACGTATAGGCCTCGAAGGCTTCGTCATAGCGCCCAGCGTCGTGAAGCAGACGCCCAACGGTAAATCCTGCGGTGATGCGATCGAACGGCTTGTTCGCGACATTCTCGAAAACGGCGACAAGCTCATCTATGTTCTCGGGGCCGCGGTTTTGGCCGCCCGTGGCTGGCACATGTCGGACCGCGCGTACGTCGCTTGGATCGAGCTCGAGCAAACGCTCCAGGCAGTCATCCGCTTCGTCGAAACGGCCGAGCAAGCGCAACGCCCAGCTCAGACCTGCCCACGCGTCCTTGGAATCCGGCGAAAGCTCAATCGCCCTTCGGAAACATGCCTCCGCTGCTTCGCCATAATAGAGACGCAGCAGCATCGAACCCTTGCCGCAATGGAAATGCGCGTTTGCGGGTTCCAACGCCAGCGCCTGATCCTGGCAGTAGATTGCCTCCTTCAGCAGGTGCAGGTCGACCAATTGTACGCCGAGCTGTGCATAGGACTCGGCGCGGTCGGGTTTGAGAGCGATGATTTCACGCCAGGCCTCTGCCGCTTCCGGCATGCACTTGGCTCCTTGAAGCGCGGCGGCGAGAGTGAGGCGGGCATTGAGGTTGGTCGGTTCGATCGCGATAGCCGCGCGGCAGTGGCTGATTGCGGCTTCGAAATTGCCCATCTCGCCGAGTGTGCTCCCAAGCGCGATATGGGCCTCAACATAGTCCGCCTTGATCGCCAATGCGTCGCGGAATTTTGCAACGGCCTCCTCGCGCCGGCCGCAAAGGCGCAAAGCGCCGCCAAGGTCATGGTGAATTTGCGGTGACCTTTCGAGCGCCGGCAATGCCTCGCTGATCAATTCAACGCCGCGCGCCGGCCTGCCGCGCTGGCTTTCGATCAGGCCAAGAAGGTGCAGGGCATTGGCTTGATGCGGGACTTTTTTCAGGAGGCTGCGGTAGGCCGCTTCCGCCTCGTCCATTCTTCCTGCCTTATGATGCTCCAACCCCGCCTGAAGTTCAGCGTTTAGAGCCGCTTCTCGCGATCCATCCGACGCGGATGAATGACCGGCGCCGTTTCCCGAATGAGAGGGCGCATTCATCATCTCTCCCTCAGCGCCTCGTGACCGTAACGCATGAAGGGTGACAGCAAATAGCTGATGATTCGACGCTCGCCGGTCTTGATCTCGGCCGTCACGGTCATGCCTGGCTCGATCGGCTTGACGCCCTGCTCGGTTTGGATCGTATCCTGGTCGAGCGTAATCCTCGCCGTATAGGCGCTATCTCCCGACGCACCGGTTGTCGCATTTTGCGTTGGCGGCTTCTGAGTGCTCGTATCGCGATCCGGATCGGGAGCATCGCGTTCGTTTCGAAGCGCGTCCCGACTCACCGACCGAACCGTTCCGTGGAGCAGGCCGTAACGCGTGTAGCTGAACGCCTCGACCTTCACTTCGGCTGTTTGCCCCGCATGCACGAAGCCGGCGTCGCGGTTTGCTAGGATGCCTTCGATCTCCAGTTTCGAGCCGTTCGGAACGATGACCATTAGCGTCTGTGCAGGCTGCACCACGCCGCCGTTGGTGTGGATCGCAAGCTGCTCGACCGTGCCGTCGACCGGTGCGCGCAATACCTGAAGGCCAGTCAGCTTCGTGGCCTTCACCAGCTCATCATGTTGCTCGGAAACGGCTTGCTGGGCCTTGCGCATGTCGTCGAGCGCCTGCCTTCGAAAGTCGGCCTCGGTTTCGCTGCGCTGCGCCTCGAGCGCCTGGATTGCAGCAGCCGCTCCGGCGACTTCCTGGACCGCCGCGTCACGATCATGCCTCGCCTCGAAAACTGCCCGCTGCGCATCGAGCCGGGTGATCTCCGAGGAATATTGCTGCTCTCGCAACTTGTTGTAGATCGCAAGCTTGTCGTTGAGCAGCGGCAGGGACGCATCGATTTTCGCGATTGTCGCCCTTGCCTGGTCGCGCTCCGCCATTTTCTCTGCCGCTTGGCGGTCGAGTCCGGCAAGCTTGGCTCGCTCTTCGGCGAGTTGCTGGATCAGTTGGTTCCGCTCCATGTCTGCTGTAATCGGATCGACGCCCGCGGGGACCTGGAAGTCTTCTGCGCTCCCGGCAATGAAAGCCCGCAGGCGCGCAACGTCCAGTTCGGATTGCGCGAGATCATGCGCGTATCGGTCGCGGTCAGCGGCATTCGTTGTCGGGTCGAGTTCGACCAGGACATCGTTGGCCCGCACGTGGTCGCCGTCGGAAACTGCGATGGCTTTCACAACGCCGATCTGAAGCGGCTGGATGAGCTTGATCTGTCCCGACGGAATGACTCGCCCATTAGCGGTCGCCACGATGTCGACGTGACTCACCGAAGCCCAGACGATGGCAATGACGAGCAACAACCCCACTGCCGCCATCATGATCCTGCCGGCAGGCGACACCGGCGTTTCGATGATCTCGAGGGCTGCTGGAAGGAATTCGCGTTCCGCCGGCAGCCTGCGCCCGGACCAGGGCTGCGGCATTCGCTCGGGGCGGGCAGCTCTCGCGTCGTCAGGCATTGGCCACATCCGCCTTACCGGCCTGAATCCGGTGCAAGGTCGCATAGCGTCCGCCGCGGCGGATGAGCTCCTCGTGCGTGCCTTCCTCGACCAGCCGTCCGCGATCGAGCGTGACGATGCGGTCCGAGCCTCGGACCGTGGATAGGCGGTGGGCAATGACGATCACGGTTCGACCGGCAGAAATGCGCCTCATGCTTTCCTGGATGATGCGCTCGCTTTCGTAATCGAGCATGCTCGTGGCTTCGTCGAAGATCAGGATTCGAGGATTGGCGAGGAGTGCGCGCGCGATCGCGATGCGCTGGACCTGGCCTCCCGAAAGCGAGGCTCCGCGCTCACCGATTACGGTGTCATAGGCGTGCGGCAGTTCGAGGACGAAATCGTGCGCTCCAGCGAGCTTCGCCGCCGTCACCACCTGATCGAGCGGCATGCCTGGATCGGCGAGCGCTATATTTTCGCGCACAGAGCAATTGAATAGCGCATTCTGCTGGAGAACAATTCCGATCTGGCGGCGAAGCCAGCTCGTGTCGGCCATCGCAAGATCGATACCGTCGATGAACACGCGGCCTTCATCGGGCGTGTAGAGCCGCTGTATCAGCCGCGCGAACGTCGACTTTCCAGAACCCGAGAGCCCGACGATTCCAACGGTCTCACCCGCTGGAATGTCGATCGAAATGTCGGAAAGGACCGCGGGCCCGTCGAGACGGTAACGGAACGTCACGTGCTCGAAGGTGATGGCGCCCTTCATCGGTGGCAGGGAGGCGGCGCTGCGTTGCGCCATTTCGCGCGGCGAATTGAGGATGTCGCCGAGCCTGGCGACCGAAATCCGAGTCTGCTGGAAATCCTGCCATAGCTGAGCAATTCGAAGGACCGGCTGCGACACGCGCTGCGACAACATGTTGAACGCGACCAGCTCGCCGACAGTTAGGTCGCCCGAAATTACCGCCTTCGCTCCGAAGTAGAGCGTCAGGATCATCGTCGCCTTGTTGATGTACTGGACGACCTGCGTGCCGACGTTGCCCAGGACTTGGGACTTGAAGCTTGCATGCACATAGGCCGCGAGCTGCTCTTCCCAGCGCCGCTGCATCTGTGGCTCGACCGCCATGGCCTTGATCGTCTCGGCCGCCGTCACGGTTTCGACCAGGAAGGCCTGATTATCCGCGCCGCGCGAGAATCGCTCGTTAAGGCGCTTGCGGAAGATCGGCGTCACGAAGAAGCTGACCATCGCGTAGAACGGCAGCGACGCGAGAACGATGAAGCTCAACGTCGTGCTATAGATGAACATCACGGCGAAGAAGACGAAGGTAAATAGGAGATCCATCGACAGCGTCAGCGCCGAACCGGTGATGAAGCTCCGGATATTCTCGAGCTCGCGCATGCGTGCCACGGAATCGCCGACACGACGGGTGGCGAAATAAGCCAGCGGAAGCGCAAGAAGATGGTCGAACAGGCGAGCGCCAAGCTCGACATCGATCCGGTTGGTCGTCTGGCTGAACACGTAGGTTCTCAAACCTCCGAGAATGACCTCAAAAGTTGAGACGATGGCGAATCCGATCGCCAGCACGTCGAGCGTCGAGAAACTGCGATGGACCAGGACCTTATCGACGACGACTTGGAAGAAGAGGGGCGCCGCGAGTCCCAGGATCTGAAGGAAAAAGGAGGCGACGAGGACTTCGCCGATGATCCGGCGATAGCGGTACACCGCGCCCGCAAACCAGCGAAGGTCGAACACGTCGGGCAACGCGCTGAGCGACGCGCGCCGGGTGATGAGGATGATTCGCCCCGACCAAAATTCCTCGAGCTCGTCGCGTTCGATTGCGCGCGGCTTGCGCTGACCGGAACGGTGGACGACGAGCTTGTCGTCCATGAACCGGCTGGCGACGAAGAAGCTTCCGTCGATACTTTCAAAGACCGCGGGCAGGGGCGTCACCTCAAGACGATCCCAGCTGGTCTCTACGATACGCGACTTGAGCCCGATCCTTCGCGCGATGCGGACGATGTCTTCCGGCAATGCGGCTTCGGAGCTTGCAAGGTAGCGGCGCGCCAGTTCTTCAGGGTCGGCGGCAATTCGGAAGTGGCGAGCAATAAGGCAGAGGCAGACCAATCCAGTGTCTGCCCCTGCCTTCATTTGCACTTCAGTCGTCGTTTCACCCATAACGCCACCACATTAGCGGTGCGCCTCCGCTATGAGGCCGAAACCGTGGGCAGTGTCTGTCCCTGGAAGTCGACCGCGAACGTGTTGTGGTAAAGGGTCGCGAACGGCGCGGGCCCCAATACCGTCGTTGGATGAAGCAGCGGTCCAAAGCTCGTCGAAATCCCGCTCGCGCCAATGCTTCCCTGAAGCACCCGCAATCCGAGCGTGACCTGGCCTGCAAGACTGGTCGTATTCTCCAGATTGGCATTAGGATCGAGAGTCAGCGAGTAAGAGCCGTCCGAGTTCGGGATGATGATCGGAGTTCCGAAGCTGAATCCTTGGCCCGATCCTCCATCCGGCGTGATCGTGCCTCCACCAAGAGACGCGGTGAGGCTGAAGTCCTGCTGCAGGTCGATAGCAGGTGCCAGCGTCGCGGCGAGGATCGTGTAGTTCACGATACCGCCGAGGAAGCTGCCCTTCAGCGGGTCGGAGCCAAAGATCGCGTCGAGAACGACCGCGATTGGATCGATGTTGAGCGAGAAGATCGGGTTGCTGACACCCGTACTCGTGATCGGTCCCGGATTCGGATTCGTGCCCGTGGTGTTAACTGTCGGCCACGCCAACGACACGGTACCAAAGCCGTCCGGCAGCTGGAACGATGTCGACAGTGTCGAGCTATTGAAGTGGAACAGTTCGGTCGTGAAGTTGATCGTCGTGCCGGTACTCGCAGTCCCGAACAAGCCCGACGTACTAATCCGCGCAATTACGTCGAAGACGAAATCGAGTCCAAACGAGCCGTTCGGCGATGTCGTCTGGAAGCTTCCGCCGCCTGATTGCGAATCCGTCGGATCGACCTCGAGCGCTTGATTGATTTCATTGTACGTATTTGCGAGGTTCACCTGGAATGGCAGGTCGCCTGAGAAGGTCCCGCTGTCGACATGGAGGTCGGCCTGGAAACCGGTCTTCAGGAAGCCCGTCGCGCTGACGGTCTGGCCCGTACCGAAAATCGTGGCCGAGATCCCAGTGGTGTACGGGCCAAGGCTCAGGCCGAAGAACTTGTTAAAGTCCGCGGTGAATGAGCTGCCCGACGTCCAGATGCTCTGGCCGCTCGACAAGAAGTCCGGATTCTGAGTCGTCGTCGAGTAATTCACCCAGATCTGCTGTTGCGCCGTAGTGGAAGCGAGGTCAGGTGGCGCATTCAGTTCATTGGCATAGGACGTGACACCCATCATGAAGTTGGTTGTCTGTCCGGCCGGTGTAGTCACGTCGATTTCAGGGTTGAAACTGCCCGGATTGCCTGACGTCGTCAAAGTCCAGGTGCCGTCCAGGTTGTTGACCAACGTCCCCGCGGAAGCGGTCAGAGTGGTTCCTGTCGGGACGTTGCTGAAGACTAGCTTGTCGATATAGTCGTTGTTAGTGCCGCCGACGTTGTCGGCATCGTCGACAGCCGAGGTGACCGACAGGCGCGTCTCGGTGACGGGGTCGCCGGTCTGGTAAGCCATCGCACTCACCCCGACCGTCGGCGGAATCGCATCGACCACCAAATTGAACATGTGGGTCGAGCTTGCCTGCTGGCCCGACGGATTGTTGATCGTGACGCTGATCTGGTCAGGTGTCGGATAACCGATCGGTTCGCCCGCATTGAGCATCAATCCAGTAAGATCGGATGGCGTCAGCGACCAGGTGCCGGGGCTCGTCTGAGTCCCGTGATTGAGCGTTGCATCCGTCGGCACGCCGCTGATTGTGATCGTATCTGAGGCGCCGGCGAAGAAGCCGAAGTTGGCCGCGGTCAGAGTCGACTTCTGAACGTTTGTCAGCGTGACAGTGCCGCTGCCGCCTGGCTGCGTGATGACCACGTTCGGGCCAACCTGAGCCATGTTGGCTTGGACTGCCGCGTAGTTCGCAAAGTCATTCGTGTCGAAATAGATGATGCCGTTCGCGACCTTGAATCCGTTGACCGTTTCCGTCCCGAAGTCTGGCGGCAGGAGCGTGATCGGAATTGCAACCGAATGCTCCTCGGTCACGTGAACGGTCGAGCCCGGAACGGTGAATTTCGGCGTCAGGCCATCATATTTGATGGTATCCTTCGACGAATTCATGTTGACGGTGATCGTGTCCGTCGTTCCGGCGCTTACCGTGTCGGGGCCGGAGCCGAGCGTGATTGTGCTGTAAGCGCCCGCATGGACGTTGTCGGTGCCATTGCCGGCCTGGATTGTGCTGTTTGGGCCGGCGGTCAGATTGTCGTTGCCGTTTCCAGCCTTGACGCTGCTGTGGTCGCGGACCGTGACGGTGTCATTGCCGTTGCCCATGACGATCGTCTCATAGGCGCCGCCCGTGACGATCTGATATCCGTTCCCCGCCGTGAATGTGTCGTGGGCGCCCATCGTGATCGTGGAGTTGCCGAGGCTGCCGACAGTGATCGTGTCCCAATCGCCGGCCGTGATCGTGTCCGTTCCATTGCCGATCGTCACATTGTCGTGCGATCCGATCACGATCTTCCAGTTACCCGATGGAATGTTGGTCGTTAGGCCGTCGGCGACATCGATCTCGGTGCTCATCTTCGGACTCCCCTGCGTAAGAGTTGAAACCGAACGTGTTCAAAAGGCACAGCAATTCGTTCGCGCGGTCCCGAAGGGCCGTCGCCATGCAATTTCCGAGCAAATTTTAAGTCAGTAGCCCAATTCGTGGGCCGGTCTGGAAGCAATACCCCCTGAGTCGCAGACCGGGCACCCCAACGAGCGGCTATAGTCCTTCTAACGCAGGTTACGCAATAGCGCCCGTTCGTTGCGCGACCGATTCGAATGGAAGCCAAACAGATTCAACGCAAATGTCTGCTCGGGAAATTTAGTCAATTGCCGCGAGTCACTACGTAAGAATACCCACGACGCAATCTCCTGTGCGATTTGTCCTCGAGTCGAGTCGACCGAGCTTCACTTGGCGCAGTTGATCATTGCCGCGACACTGATCTTGAGCTCACCGAGTCCGTCATTCTATCGATAGCGGTACAGCCGCACTTGCTGCATCGAGAATCCGCCCGGAGGCAGGCGCACGTGGCGGCCCTGGTGAGTTTCGTCGCCGTTGAGCAGCCGTTCCGGCTTCCATTGGCCTTGCTCGAAGCGACCTTCCCAGGCGCTTTCAATTCCCACGTGGCCGCTGTCGTCGGCGGGCGCGAGGGTGACGGTGATTCCGCTGCCGGCGATCAGCCGAGGATCAGGAAAGGCCGGTTATCGACGATCAGCTGCCGCGCGGCGCCTTCGATGCGGACCTGCGGAATCGGACGGACATCTTGAGCGGCTAGCGAACTTGCGAACGACAGCGCTAGCACGGCGAAAGGCTTGCGAGCTCGTCATCAATGCCGACCGTCGAGAAAGCCCTCGTCCGCCAGCCAGTCGGCGAGGCGGTCGGGCCAGTGGATGATCGAGATGCGCTTCGATTCATCCAAGTTGAAGGCGTGCCCGGCGCCGGCATACATGTGGAGCTCGGCGTCGCGGTGGGCGGTGCGAAGCTGCTCGTAAAGCTGGACGGCTGGAGTGGCGCAGCAATCGTCGAGTGTGCCCGCCGTGATGAACGCCGGTGGCGCATCAGCGATATCATTCGCGGGAACGCCCTGCGGTCCCGGGAAAACGAGGACCTGGAAATCCGGACGGTCGCTTTGCCTGTCGATCGCGTCGAGAGCCGGGGAGGATCTGGCCGGCCGGTTGTCCGCAATGAGTGACACAAGTTCGCCTCCCGCCGAGAAGCCCATGATCCCAATGCGGTGCGGATCGATCCCATAATCCTGTGCATGCGCACGGACCCACCGGATCGATCGGCG
>Ga0157370_10006283_pt1 | contig 13146 bp, 10 predicted proteins | sample C35metaG_FD_113463 | JGI IMG/M metagenome (GOLD analysis project Ga0157370, IMG submission 113463) | Corn rhizosphere microbial communities from Kellogg Biological Station, Michigan, USA - C3-5 metaG | ecosystem: Host-associated > Plants > Roots > Rhizosphere > Soil | place: USA: Michigan...
CTCGATCAGCCGGAAATCTCCACTTTGGTGGACCAACGTGACGAGATGTCATGCAGGTCAGCTCCGCGGTGAGGCCACCACCTTCCGGGTGAACGACTTCTGGACATGCGGGCGAGTACCGACTGAGTACTGCTCTTGAGCAAGAAGGTTGGGTATTGGTGCCCTCGCGTATTGTTCATTGAGTGGTACATGAACTGACTGCAGCCATCGAAAAGTAGCGGTGGCATCACAACGTCTTTCCCCAATTTTCCCGGCTCTCCCCAAGCCGGGCTTTTTTCGTCGTCAGGACGTCGGGGCAAGCTCTAAAGAGCCTTATCAACGGTAAGCTCGCTCGGACTGCTGTGCCTCTGAGGGACGGCAAGGTGCGTTCGGCGGCATCGAGCCTGCCTTCCCTAAAGGTTATGGAGCGCAAGCGATCAGGGCAGGTTATCAGGGGTAGGAAAAAGCAGCTTTCGATCCAGAGCGGTACCCGAGAATTACCTCAACATCATGATACGAAATAAAAAGCAGCTTCAAGGGTGCTTCCTCTTGAATGCGGAGGTCAGTATCCAGCTACGCCAAATAACTGCTGTGCCATGTTATGAGGGCCGACAACATTGATCCCTGTTCCTATGCCTCTATCGCTGTGACGCAATAGTAGCTCAACGGCCTTGTCAAGAATCTTCGTATCGTTTTCCTCTTGCAGGTGCGCTTGATACCAACGCATAGATAGGCCCGCCACTATATCGGATAGCTGAATTCCAGTGCTCTCCGGTGAAGCCTTAAAGAACAAATCAGCCACTTTCTGGAAGTCGTAGTCCGAATATGGCATCTTGAAATTTGTGGGATGTACCATGGCGTTTTCGGCTTGAAATTTAGCCTCAGCAATGATTTCATCAAAGTGGTCTTGCTCATCATGAAAAATGCGGCATCCTTCCAATTTTCCCGACAAATAAAGATTCATTCGAGCATAGATGTTGGTAAAAGATGAGAAGTTCGGAAGCAGCCAAACTTCCTGGTCACGCTTACCTATGTCTGGGAGAGGCAAGAATCGTCTATGAGCTTTGTCCCCTTCCTGCTCAATCATGATACAGAAGTCATCCTTGCTTTCTTCAACCTGCAAGGCAATACCTTGAGCAACTTCGTGAGAATGTTGGCTCACACACCTCCTGAGAAGATCGAAATAGGCTCCAATCTTTTCATTTGATGGGTTGTTCATGCACTGAACAAACTCATAAATCACATCGTTGGGAACTCGGTAATAGATGTAGTCCGCAAAGATGTTTTTCAGCGAAACGGTATCTTGTGATTCATCGGTGTTGAAGTATGGAGGCCAGATGAAGCCGTTGGTGATGCTCACCGCGAGCTGATACTTCTTGTCCACAACTTCAACGAAGAACGGGAAATCGTTCCTCACCAATAGATCAACAGCGTCAAGAGCAAAGTCAGGCTTACGCTTCAGAATCTTGCTGAGTTTGAGTTCGGTGGCCTTTACCTTGTGTTTCTTCCTCAGAGCAGCAAGCTCTTTAGTAAGACTGCTCTCGTTGGCAATCCCCACTGCCGCCAAACTGAATACGGATTGTCCGCCGAAGTCAAGACCTGCACTGGTTCGTGCGAGATCTCCGGTGTTGCCACTCTCGTCTATGTAGAAATCCATACTCTCCCCCGTTGCCGCGATCAATTACGGATAGATGTCTTCAAGCCAGTGCTGCACATATTGCGTCCCGCGCCGTTATCGGAGAGTCGTAGGGAATTACCTTGACGACTGATGGCAGTCCGAGAGCCATGAGCGACACATAGCCTTCCCCGACTTGCAGCTGGTGGCTGGTGTGATCTGGATTTTCGTAGGCCACTGGAGACGCCTGATGCGCTCTGCTCGTCTGAAAAAGGATCGTGATAGGGATTGCATGCGACGCTGCGATCTGGAGCTCAATTCCCAAGCCTGTCGAAGGAAAACTGGCTTCTGCGACGACGACATCTGCCCATTCGACCATCTCCTTGTCCCACAGATAACATAGCCGCGCCCGCTCATTGAACGGCTTCTCCGCGAGCTGCGGGTCACTGTCGCGTAGCGCGTATTTGACCTCAGCCCCCAACTCTCGCTTGAGATGTTCGGCGGTGCCATGAAGGAAACGTACGTAATCATCGAACTCATCGCGAGGCACATGCGTGAGAGCACAAGCAAGATAGACATTCATAAGGCGCCTTAGGTCGCTGGTCGAACATTTGGCATCATGAATTGCTGACCGGTCAGCTCAGCTGCGATCTCGTCGATGAACTGGATGGGGGACATGCGTATGAACTCGGTGAGGAGCCAGTTCTTTTGGCCAGCAAGAAATGCTGCTAACTGCATCGGTCGATACCTACAGATTTCACTCAGTCTATGCATCGCAACGAGCGTGCAAGTAAGTGGGGAGCGGGCCAGGCGCGCCGGCCCGGGGACGACAGACTTTGCGTACCACAGCGTTTGAGACCCGGCGAGATACTGCAGATCCAGGCGTAACGAGCTGAGGAAAGCAGAGGCTTGCGCGATGGAGGCGGGGTGCCGATCAAGGGTCGGAGATGCCAGGTTGAACGTGGCGCGTGATCGTATCGCCCTGGTATCAGCGACTGCGAGATCGCGTACCAGCTGGGCTGGCAAACGGCGCACATATTTCGTGCTGGCAAAATCCTCAGAAAGCCGCGCTGTAAGGTACGCCTGACTCGTGGCATCGTCGAAGGTCAGGCGGCAATCTGTAAGCGGAAGAAACATATCTTCCTGGCGGGTATACGTCAGGCAAAACGTCCGATGGACGCACGGCAGGTTGAAGAGCAGCTGCTCGAGGCTGTGAAAGGTTGCTGTTTCAGGCTCACCAAGATAGCTCGACAACGCAGGTGCCACGCCGTGATTCAAAATTCGGACACCTTCGTTCGAGAGGGTAATCTTGGACGTTGCACCTCGCATATTGTGGGCGCGAACTCCATGGTGTTCTCCGAACGCGATCCCTTTAGCGACCAAGAGTGCCTTAGTAGCATTCATGAAGGAGTAGTAAAGGAGGAGGGGAGCTGATTCCACGGGGAGGCCGTTCGCTGCCGACGCAAACGTTTGCGCTTGTTGCCAGAAGAACAGAGCGTCGCTGTTGCCCCGCCGCTTGAGCCAAAGCGACACATATTCCCAGTGACTGTTAGTCAGTACTGTCCGTGTTCCCAATTGCGGCGATGTGGTCGCCTTGTGAGGTTTGACCTCACGTCCAGCAATCTTGACCGGCTCCGTCACGGCGGTATCCCCATGTGTACTCCCTTTGCAGAGAGGATATAGAAGGTAGGGGCAACCTTGCCAGAAGGTTGACGCTCCCCGACCCAGAGTAGCGCAGCGATTTGGAGGCGTTATCGGGGGTAGAAGCGAGAATCAGCAATTGAGAATTGGTATCAGGCCAGACGGCCCGACCGTTGGGAGGGGCTAACGTTCTGTCACCTTGTCTGACTGCGCAGCACGAGTCGGCTTAGCAGGGCAGGTCGTGGGTCGGATACAAACTCGGCGCGTTAGGCAACGGAGTCAGCCTTGGCCTGATAGCGCGCCTGGATGGTCTCTTGGTGCTTCTCGGAATTGAACGTCCAGCTCTTGAGGACCAGTGTCTTGGCGCCGAACGTATACGTGTAGTCGATTGGCTCCATTGAAGCGAAGTGATCGCTCAGCAGGCCATCACCGGTCAGGTAACGATCGAGATCGGCGGTGGTCAGCGCGTCGCCTTCCCAGAAGCGATAAACCGTGTCCGGGCCTCGAATCTCGCCGCGGCTCACGACGTTGATGAACTCGTGGGCCTGGCGCACCGGGTGACCATTGATGAGGGTGCCGGTAAAGACACGATTTGCGATGAGCACGGCGGTGCGGGTCGCCGTAGGCCGCGGCAAGTCCCACCCCAAGGTCTCCCAGACCTTCGCTTGGTAGACGGCTTCGCCGAACTTCTGCTGGCGAAGGGTCAGCTGAGTGCCTGCCTTTCGGATGTGGTCATAGCTGTTGCGCATCTCATGCGGATTGCACGGGTGATACGCATTCTTGCACTCGAACAGGTACAGTACACCGTCCCGGTAGGCGAGTAGATCAGTGTCCCCGGTCTTGCTCTTCTTCGAATCCGACACCTCCACGCCGACACGGAAGCCGGCTTCCCGCAACGCCTGCGCCACGGCCGCCTGCATCGGGTCGTCGCCGTCGAGTCGATCGGCGTTCAGCCGATTGGCGAAGGCGACGTTGCGCACGAGATTGGAATGGGCGATCAGCGACGGTGCGAGCAGGTAGTAGTCGTCGACCTTCAGGAACGGGGTGTACTGGAGATCGACGAGCTCGCGCGTTTCGTCACATACCAACAGTGCCAGGATGCTTTCGGTCTTCTCTTGCGGCAGCACGGTACCGAGCAAGGCGAGCAATTGTTCCCGTCGCATGACCGGAACGACCGAGTGCAGGGCCAGCCGTCGGCGCTCCGCTGGGTCGGCTACCTTCTCCAATTCGCGCTGGAACAGATAGCCCATCAGAGCGAAGAGGCGATTGATCTTGAACAAGTCGATCGACAGAACGCCGGGGGCCACTTCGAAAGGCTCCAGCTCGAAGTCCTCATAGTCTTCGACGCTCAGCTGCAGCAGTGCCAACAGGTCCTCACGGAAATACCGGTCGTCTGCCAGCGGCTTAAACAGATCCGGAATATTGGGAATGCCAAACGTGATACGTGGCAGCGGCCAAGTCTTAATTTCGACGAAGTGCTCGATGATGCCTTCGTATGACACCTTGAAGATGTCCACGAGGGACACGGGCGACTGATCGATCTTCTCCCATAACTTCTCCAGCGCCAGCCGCCGGATGAGCACCTGCAATTCCATCTGCACGTAGCCCAGACGCACAGACTTCTCGACGTCGAGGTCGATCGATTCCACGACGATGTCATTGCCTACGAGTTGAGCGCGATACGGCAAGCCATCAATTAGGGTTTCCGCCTGATACAACTCTTCCAATCGCAATGCGCAGTGGAGGTCCTCGCTGTAGGTGCCGTCCAACTTGTCGAGCGCCTGTTCGTCCGTGTAGAGGAAGTCTTTTTTGTGAAGTCCCTCCGCTTCGCGGTAGAGAGCAATTACTCGCGAAACAGCGCTGGCGATGTCTTCGGGGCTGATTCGCCTGGTTGGGCTCACCGTCGCATTGGGATCGGGCAGTCCGCCGTGGGCAAACGTCTGATTGGTCAGCACCAGGAAGGTCTTGAGCGCCTTGCCGCGTCGACGGGATAGGCGGGTGAGCAGCCCATCGTGCAGGCGTTTGGCCTCCGAGGCAAGCTCGTACAGCGCGTCGACGGACTCTAGGTATTGAACCCATCGGTTCTCCAGGCCGAGCGTGTCATGTAGGCGGCCCAGCAATCGGACCAGCTCGCGTAGCGCGCCTACCTTGAAGCCATAGCGCGAGGCACGCAGGACGCCGCGACGACGCAAGTTGGCGACTAGGGCATTGCCGTCGTCCGCCATCGCTACCGACAACGTCAAAGCCGCCGCTTCGTGTCTCCGGTTCTGCTTGAGGAGGTCGTGAATCCGGTCGATGTGGTCTCGCGACGATTTGCCTTGCGCGGCCTTTCCGACTTGGGCGCGAACCCACGCTTCCTTCGCCGCTAAGGAGGGGCACGACAACAGCTGTTTCTCGACCGTTTCCACACTCATTGGACCGACTCCACCCTGGGAAGATGTAACTGGGGGGCGAAGCGATTCTTCTCAAGCCGGCGCACGCGCGTGAACCCACCGTCGTCGCACGCTCGTGCGGCGCGACGCACAGAGTGACTATGGACATCGGGCCTTCGCGTTCCCGGCAGGACGAGGCAAGGAGCCTGGGCATCATTAGTGTTCGTGCCAAGGTGGCGTCGGGCAGACGTGAGGCTTGTAAAGCAAGGGGAATGTGAGCCATGAAAAAGCCCCGCAGGAGAGATCCAACGAAGCTTCGGTTCTTCGGAATCAGATTCGCCAGGAATTAAGTTTTGACGACCTTTTTGGTTGCTTTTTTCCCTTTGGTGGCCACCGTCTTCTTGGCTGGTGTCGCCTTGGCTGTGCCACCCTCGATCAGGAAGCTCTCTAGGACCACACCACGTTTCTTCAGTGCGCCAGCGAGCCAGAGTGGACGCTTCCCACGGCCGGACCAAGTCTGCTCAGGGTTGGCAGGATTGCGATACTTCGGTGCCACCGAGGACTTCTTGCCGCCCCTTGTTCCTTTGCTGCGACGGGTCGGATAGACCTCATCCAAGCTCAGGCCGGCAGATTTGAGTAAGCCCTCAATCTTCTCACGGACGGTGCGAACCTTGGTTGCATGAGCTTCTTGCATCTGGGCGTTCGCGCCCTCGATGAGGGCTTGGAGTTCTTTGGGGGACAGCGCTTTCAGATCGATTGCCATGATTTTCCTTTGGATGATCAAGTTAAGTAATGAGCGCGGTAATGTAGTCTAGCCAATCGGTCTAATTACCTAGGATAGGCTATTCCGCATGTCCCCATCACAACGCCATAGGGAGCCAACGTGAGAACAGAGGCTGAAGTGTTCGCGGACTTACGAGACCTATGCAGAGAGCCAGGGTATGTCCATGCCCTAGCCTTTATGTGCTTTCGGGACAACATGATCAGCTTCAAGCAGGAGGTCAAGGCCAAGGATATGCAGCATATGTTTTCCTCTGGCCGTTTGCTCAGAACTGAAATTTCCGTGCTTGCCGGTCTATTGGTTCAGGGTGAGATCGATTACGCACTTCCGAGCCCCGTACTGTTCCAGAGCTACATCACTCAGAGCGATGAAATCTTCAAAGAATTCCACGATGTGATGGGCGCGGCGATGATGCAGGGGCTGTTAGAAGGCAGGAGCGTCGACGAAGGAACTGAAGTATTCGGGCGGGGAGCCTTCTTGCGAGAACCTTTTTTCTACGGTGGCGAGGCTGCCTATAGTTTTCATTACAGAGACTTTGCGCCACAAAAATACTGTAGAGACAACGGTTGGCTGTCCCAAAGCAAGGGCTTTGAAATCGCCGAGGCTAGAGATGCTGCGGAAGCCATCGCAAATCTTCAGAACAAAAAATTGCATTCGACGCAGATGGAGATGCAAAAGTCTTCGCCTGATACATGGACGATTCTTCCGGGCTACATGTTGACTGTTGAAGAAGTAGCCCACGAAAGTGGCTTGACTGCGGAAAAGGCCCGCAGAGTCCTGGAGGCGTTTGCGCATTCTGGGCACAACGAGAAATTTCAATCTGTTGGAGATTTCAACGCTATCTGTGCTTCGCCATTTATACGCGTTGATGATGAAAGGTACCTGCTCCTCCAGTACTACAACCTTGTTGAAGCTTTGTACGAATCTCCCTTCTACTGGATGATTCAGGACGATGCCTATCGGTCAAAAGCTTCCGAGAATCGTGGAAAATTTACTGAGACATTTGCCACAGACCGACTGGCGAAAGTCTTCGGGTCAACGAGTGTCCACCAAAACATTGACCTCGTTGCGAAGAAGGGCTTGAAGCTCGGCGAGATAGATGTCTTGGTCGTGTTTGGCGACCGCCTTATAGTCCTCCAGGCCAAATCTAAGCGTTTGACTCTTGGTGCAAAAAAAGGCGACGACGAGCAGATTCGGGCTGATTTCCAAAAGGCTATTCAAGATTCCTACGACCAAGCTTTGAGCTGTGCCAAGCACCTCCTTGCTGGAGACTGCAGGGTACTCACCGCAAGTGGTGATGAAGTTCATCTAGAGTGGATGCCAAAGGAAATCTTTCTACTTTGTGTCGTCGCAGACAACTATCCGGCACTGAGCTTTCAATCTCGCCAGTTCCTGAAGTATGAGGAATCTGCGCAAATCAAACCGCCCCTAGTCATAGATGTGTTCTTCCTAGACGTCTTGGCTGAGATGCTCGATTCGCCTCTTCATTTTCTGAGCTACGTCAAGCGAAGGGTTGAGTACAACGAACGCATCCATGCCACGCATGAATTGACGGTTCTCTCATACCATCTGAAGACCAACCTATGGTTAGACGATGACCACACTGTGGTCAGCCTGGGGGATGACATCGCCGTTGACCTCGATGTGGCCATGAGCGTTCGGCGTGACAATTTGCCGGGGGCACGCACGCCGACCGGCATCCTTACGCACCTCTCAGGCACCTCTTTCGACCAGCTCATTAAGAAGATTGAGGGGAAGGGTGATCCTGGATCGATTGAGCTTGGGTTTTTCCTTTTGACCTTGTCGGAAGACACGAGCAAGTCCATGAGCAGGGGGCTGGACCAGATAACGCGCATGGTCCGTGTGGATGGAAAAGCTCATGATTTTTCCATCGGAACTGTGGTTTCCAAGGAGGGGCTCACTGTCCATTGCAATCCTGCTTCGGAAGAGAAATCGGCTCGAATGTTGCTAGCTCATTGCTCGGGGAAGAAGTATGCGCAACGCGCAAACAAGTGGTTCGGCCTATGCGTGGACACCGACGCAAAACCTATTCAGGGCGTTTGCTTAGAATTCGATTGGGAACAATCCGACGAGATGGACAAAGAAGCATCAAGATATTTTCGAGGTACACCAACCAAGGATATGGCCACAGGATTTAGCAACAATATGCGACGAAAGATCGGCCGCAACGATCATTGTCCCTGCGGGAGCGGGTTGAAATACAAGCGGTGCTGTATTGGACGCTGACGCATGTTTCGACTGTATGCCGGGCTCTACCTATGAAATTTGATCATGGCTCATCTGCGCCACCCTTACGAATCGCCTGAGCATCGCGAACATGTTTTGGCAACGGGTCGACAACTTCAAGTTCGTCGGATAGTGGGTCAAACGCAACCAACAAAAATCCGCCCACAGGCTTTGCTTCGCCCAGACCTCCACCGGAAATGGTCTCAAGGTCTGGGCCATGAATGGACGTCAGAAGCTCCATGAAAAGTTCAATCGCCTTGCCGCATTGCTCGGGGGTGAGAGTAGGCTCCAGCAAGAGTTTCAGGGACAGGCCCGGTCGAAGTTCAGCGACCACTGAAAAGAGCATCGAGTACTTCGGAGTTTGTGACGCGGCTTTTCCTTTTGAGAAAATTAGAGTGACCGATGCAGCGGACGGTCCGATGTACTTGCTGGTCAGCGCCTTGATGCCTTTTTTCAACAGCAGATAGTGGTCTTTTCCTGCCTCTTTCAGGAATCCATCGAAGTAAGACTTGCCGATGTAGACAAACACTGCAGTCGGGATGAGCCACTCCAACGCGGCATAGGGGCCCGGATTCGGCCTTGCAATTTGCTTCAGTTCGAGAGCAGGATGTTTTACCGCTTTGGAGAATTCGTCGAAGGGCTCTACGGACATCTCATCAAGGTAGATAAGACCAAGGTGTGCGGTCTGCATGCTCTTCTCCTGAGGGTTGAACCGTCGTGGTCAGTGTCTCTTGGCTGATATTAGCGACCGGCCGACACATGATCGCATGCGCAAAGCTTATGCTTGACGCCGGCTCAGGGAACGGCAGGATCACTCCACACTTCGAACCACGGTATGTGACTTGCCAGGCAAGGCGCCGACTGAGGGAATCCTTCCACTCTCTCCGCTTGCTGTTTAGTCGTCCTCAAGCAGACGTGCTGCCGGATTGTCGGCCACGCCTCCCGCCTGAAAATACCCAATCACGCTCGCCACCGAGCGATGCTCGGTCATCGCCATCAACGCGGGCAGGGCGACACCTTGGCGCGCACCCTCGGTGATAAAGCCCGAGCGCAGACTGTGGCCGCCGAAGCTGCCCTTCAAACCGGCTGTCGCCGCCCGCCGTTGCACGATCGCGCCGACGGCCGCCGGCGACAGCGCATCACCGATCCGGTTCGTCCATAGCCGCCGAAACACCGCACCTTCCGTCAGGCCGCTGGCCGTGAGCCACGCTGTCATCGCCTGACCGGCGATCCCTAGGATCGGTTTATCCGGTGTGGACGTCGCACTCGGTCCGGCCTGCTGCGTTTTGCTGTGCTCCAGCCGGTACACATATTGATCCGGTCCGATCAGGCGCAGATCGCTGAGATCCGCGGCGGCCACTTCACTACGACGCCGGCCGCCGCTGGCGAACGCAAAGTAGAGCAGGGCACGATCGCGTAGCCCTTCTAAGGAGTCGTCGCAGGTGGCGATCAACGCCTCGAGGCCGCTGCGCACGATCGCGGTTTTCTTGCTCGGCCGTTCGCCCCGTTTCACCGCGGCCCGCCGCGCGCGCGCCAAGAGATGACGTACCGCCGGCTGTTCGCACGGATTGGGTTGCTTCTTGAGTTGATGCACCGACGACAGCACCGCGATCCGGTGTACGACCGTGCTGAGTTTGAACGCACCAGGCCGCTGTTTCAGGCTGGCAGCGACCAATTGGGTATCCAGCGCCGCCGGCAGCTCCCACACCAGACCAGCCTTGGCGCGGCGCGCGACGTGATCGACAATAAATTGCACCACGGCGGCCTCCGGCACCGGCAACGCGATCGGCGTCCCAAACCGTCCCTGGAACCACGCCGCCCAGTAGCGCAGCGTGCTGTGGTAGCTGCGTGTGGTGTTGGCGGACGCCGCTTCCGCCAGGATTTCGCGCACGGCCTCGGCGGCGCTGGTGGCCAGCGCGTCCGGCGCCAACACCGGAAAGCTCGACAGGGCAGGTAAGTTAGCGTTAATTTTCATATGTACCACATATGTTTCAGAACGATATTACGCCGATACCGACGATAATCATCACTTATCACCAGTACGTCAACCAGCGGGTAGGGCGCCGATCAGGGAGACACCAGCGATGGCCAGAGGCATCACCCAAGACCAAGTCAGCGCCGCCGCTGATGCGCTGGTGACCGCCGGCGAGCGGCCGACGGTCGAGAAGATTCGGGCGCAGCTCGGTACGGGCTCGCCCAATACCGTGACCCGCATGCTGGATACCTGGCGCGGCGCGCTCGCCACGCGACTAAGCCAAGTGCTTGCGTTGCCCGACGTGCCGGCGGACGTGGGGCAGGCGCTTACCGAGGTCTGGCGCCTCGCCATAGCCCAGGCGGGTTCGCTGGCACAGGCCGCCCTCGCGCACGAGCAGAACGCCCTTCTGGCCGCGCAATCGTCGCTCGCGCAAGAACGCAAGCTGTGGGACATCGCGATCGCCGAAGCTCGGGCGCAAGCGCAAAGCGCGGATCAGGGCCGTGAGGTGGCTGAAACGCGACTGGCGGACGTCCAACGTCTCGTCGAGCAACAGGCCGGCCAACTGACGGAACTCTTGCAGCAACGCGATGGGTTGCAGCAACGTGTGGAGCAACTCGGCGAGGCGTTCGAGGCGCACAAAAGCAACTTGGCGGCCGAGCGTGACGCCCAAGCGCTGCATCTCAGAACCGTCGAAGATCGGGCGTACGCCGAAGTTGATCGAGCTCGGGAAGAAACCAAAGCCCTGCAGGTGACGCTGCGCCAGAAGGAACGAGAAGCCTCGGCGGCCGCCACACGACTGGAAACAGCTGAAGCTTCGGCCCGTGCTGCAGAGCGATTGGCCACCGAGCACGGGGCACGCGCCAAAACCCTGGAGCAGCAACTGGCACGCATGGATGGCCTGCCAGCGGCGTTGTTGGCGGCTCAACAGTCCTTGCAAGCGGCCCTACAACGCGAAACGGTGCTGCAAGCGAAGTTGGATCGCCTTGCGGCACACGCGAACGTCAAGCCAACGGCCAAGAAAAGAAAGCCACGTGGTGCGTCCAGCTGATAGCTGGCTGTCGGAACGCGGCTGCGGCTCGGTGAAGATCTGTCGTGTAGAGCCAGCCGCACGCCACAAGTGACCAACCTGAAAAATGCAAAGGGAAAGCCGCGCGGTCGGCCGGGCTCCGTTACGCTTGGGATTAACGTTTAATCTAGCTCAGCCGATAACTCCGTCACCTCTACATTTGGGGACGCGCAATGTCTCGTATCCTGATTCCGCTCATCAAGGCGATAAAGAACAACAAATGGGTTCGCACGGCGCAGCTCGCGTTGACCCCTTTCACAGAGAAGCCGCTCAATCACCTTACAAGTAGCACCAATTGGATGTATGTGTGGTCACAATCATTGCTTGCCGCATCGCTCTATGCCTACGCCTCAAAGGTCCTTTTTGACGGGGCTATATCACGGCGGGCAGCCCTGGCCAAAAGTGCGGCAGCGGCTATAGATATGCAACATGCGTGGCAACGCTATACATTTCTATTCCAGGCGGAATCTGCGGTGTTAATGCTTACGCTCATCTTCGCTGTTGCGTCAACACGTTGGGCCTACAATGCTTGTGCCAGCACCTGGCTAAAGCGGCTTTATAGCAAGATCAAGCGACCGCCATTTAGTTTTTTTGTGCTGGTTAGCTCAGGTTACGCCCTATGGTTTTCCTTCTTCGCGTGGGTAGTGGCCAAAATGTTCTCGGCATCGGACGGGAAGCCCAAAGAATACGTCCAGCAATTGGAGATGTCGCATCCGCTATGGATTGTCGCAGCATGTTTCGTAGTGTATTTCGTCACCTCCGGCGCCCGTAAGCAGCAGCGGCGCGGCATGGAGGAAATCTACGGCGGATCGCGCAGATTGGTGCTGCTTCTTGATGTCGGCGTTGTTATCCTTTGCATTACGTGTTTGTCGCTGCTTGGGTACCTTGCGGAGCATCCGGGACGCGTCTGAGGGAGTGTTGCTGGGACGTAGACGCCCCGTAGCGGGGCAAGCCTGCGAGCCTTGGCATTATATCGGCGATCAGGCATTCCGAATCGACGCCAGAAGCTTCATGGCCTGACGGCCGATAATCGGATGGAGCTGTGGAAAATGGCGCAGACCATCGAGCGGGATCTACACGCGATCTTCGCTCAGCACCGCATGCAGGAGAATGGTTTCAGCTGTCAAAGAGCTGCGACGCTGTAATGAAAAGTGCCGACTCCAGATGAGGCCTAAGATTCTTGGCGGGATTCAACTGGCGCAATTCGTGGTGCACTTGAGGTCCGTGGTGCAGAACTAGATGTCGGACTGGTGCAGTCCATCTGCCGTTCGTGGCCAAACCTAGCTACGGAAGTCATCCCGGAAGCCCTCGGGGGAGATCAGCCAGAGGCGCCGGCGCACCTTCTGTAATTTCGCATAATGTATATTATGTAAAATTACAGAACCTGATGAAGAACACGACCAAACGCCGCCCCGTACGCCGCTGGTACGTCTCCCCCGCGGACTTTCTTGAATTGCGCCACAGTTGTGC
>Ga0157370_10006285_pt1 | contig 13144 bp, 14 predicted proteins | sample C35metaG_FD_113463 | JGI IMG/M metagenome (GOLD analysis project Ga0157370, IMG submission 113463) | Corn rhizosphere microbial communities from Kellogg Biological Station, Michigan, USA - C3-5 metaG | ecosystem: Host-associated > Plants > Roots > Rhizosphere > Soil | place: USA: Michigan...
GCGAGCACATTCGCCACTACTGTCGCGCCGCGCGCGAATGATCGCAGCTTCATCAGAACCTCTGCGTCCGGGGATTGCGAGATGTGCGGGCGCCCTCCGCGCCTCGACCTGCCGCTCAGAGGAAGACGATCGGAGTGGCGCTCAGGCTACCGTGATACAGCCCTGCGGGCGGTTCCGATGTTAGAATCCGACCCTCGCTCAACCACCGCCGAGAATGCCGAGAAAGCCCGCCTCCACTGCCCCGGTCGACCGTCTCCGCCAGCTTTGCCTCGCCCTGCCTGAGGCGCACGAGGTGGAGGCGTGGGGCGAGCCCACCTTTCGCGTGAAGAACAAGATCTTCGCGATGTACGCGGCCTCGGAGACGCACCACGGCGCAGGGCGGCCGAGCGTGTGGGTGAAGTCCACACACCTGATTCAGGACATGCTCGTGCACGAAAATGCGGATCGGTATTTCGCCCCGCCCTACGTGGGTCCCAAGGGCTGGCTCGGCATACGGCTCGACCGGAGGCCGAACTGGAAGACCGTCGGGGAGCTGCTGCGCGATGCCTATCTGCTCACCGCTCCCAGGCGCATCGCTGCGAGGCTCGAGGCGGAGTAGATCAGGGCGTGGGCTCGATGCACGAAGGCCGCCTTGGAGGGCGGCCTTCGCGTCTTCCAGATGTACGCGGGACGCTGAGCTACGCCTGCTTCACGGCCTGGACGTCTATCGAAATCTTCACATCGTTGCCGACGAGCACTCCCCCGGCCTCGATCGCCTGGTTCCAGGTCAGCCCGAAATCGCGCCGGTCGATCTTCGTGGTCGCGCTGAACGCGATGCGATCGCCGCCCCAGGGATCCTTCGTCGAGCCCTCGTTCGTGACGTCGAGGGTGACCTCGCGCGTGACGCCGCGAATGGTGAGGTTCCCCGTCACCTTGAACTCCGACTTGTCCCCGGTGATGCGGGTGCTCCTGAACGTGATCTCCGGATAGTTCGCCGCATCGAGAAAATCCGCGCTGCGGAGATGATCGTCACGCTGCGAGGTGCGCGTATCGATGCTCGCGGACTTGAGTGTGGCGCTGACGGACGACTTCGACGGGTCGGCGTCGGAGATCACGATCTCTCCCTCGACGTCGGAAAAGCGTCCCTTCACGGTCGTGATCATGAGATGCTTCGCCGAAAACTCGACGGTCGTGTGCGCGGGATCGATCTTCCAGGTGGTGCTGCCGACTGCTGCTTGGGTGGTGGCCATGACTGTGCTCCGGTGACGGACGGTGACGATCTCTTGAATTCAAGATATCTCACCCGGATTTTGTTCCCGCCCCTCCGGCGCTCTCGGCGTGCAGCCCCATTTTCTTCAGCAGACGCGCCACCGTTCGCTTCTCCATCAGCGTGAGCCCGCCGGTGGCGAGCTCGATCGCGGCGGCGTGCCCCGGCCAGATCCTGCGCATGAGCGCGTTGCCGGCCGTGGTGAGCTGGAGATAGGTTCGGCGCTTGTCCTCGTCGCAGACTCTCCGGCGGATCAGATCGCGCTCGACGAGCTTGTCGATGACGTACGTCAGGCTGCCGCTGCGCAGGAGCACGCGCCTGCTCACCTCGCCGGCCGTCAAATCTCCTTTGTGCAGGAGCGCCTCCATCACCGCGAACTCCGTCAACGACAGCTCGCCGCGCTCGACATCGCGCTTCGCCAGCTCGGCGACGGTCTCGTGAGCGCGGCTCAGCACCACCCAGAGTTTGAGTGCCGCAGCCTGCTCATCGCTCGTGACACGGGGCTTGGAGGTCATGGCGAGACAGAAGATAGCCTGAATCGGGCTGAGTCTGCGAGGCACCGCCCGAGCCCGCTGGCTGGAATCGTGCATAGCTTTCCGGGATGAGCGCTCGCTGGCCCGCCGAAGAGCTGGATCCCGATCCGACCCGTGGCCTCCGGCCCGCCGATGCTGCAGTGCCTGGCCCGCCGCCCGCGCCGCCCGGCGAGATCCAGCCGGCCAACATCGAGCACCTCGAGAGCACCATGGAATCGCAGCCAGCCGTGCGCTCGCTCGCGGCGATTCTGCTCGTCGTGATCGCGTCGTTCTACACCTTGTACTTCGCGCGCGCGTTCTTTCTGCCGGTCACGTGCGGACTGCTGCTCAACCTCCTGCTCAGCCCCTTCGTGCGCACGCTCAAGCGGGCGCGGATTCCGGAGCCGATCGGTGCGGCGTTCGTCGTGCTGTCGATCGTGGCCGCTCTCGTGGCGGGCGGGTACTTCCTCGCCGAGCCCGCGCAGACGTGGATTGCGAAGGCGCCCCAGTCCCTCGCGGTCGCGAACACGAAGATCCGCAAGCTCCGTCGCCCCATGGAGCAGGTGACGAAGTCGGCCGATCAGATGGCGCGCGCCGCCTCGGCCTCGAGCGGCACGCCGCGCCCGCAGGAAGTGACGCTCGCCGGACCGAGCATCTTCGATCGCGTCGTCTCCACATCGGCTACCCTGCTCGCCAGTGCGCTCGAGACGCTCGTGCTCCTCTACTTCCTGCTCGCGTCGGGCGATCTCTTCCTGCAGAAGCTCACGAAGATGCTCCCGGAATTCCGCGACAAGAAGAAGGCGGTCGCGATCGCACGCGAGACGGAGACGTCGATCTCGATGTACCTGTCGACGGTCGCGCTCATCAACGTCATCGAGGGGTGCGTGGTCGCCCTGGTGATGTGGGCGCTCGGGATGCCCAACCCGGTGCTCTGGGGTGTGCTCGTGCTCTTCCTCGAGTTCGTCCCCTACCTGGGCGCGCTCGTGATGGTCGGCGTGCTCACGCTCGCCGCGCTCTCGACGTTCGACGGCGCCGGCCACATCATCGCGGTGCCCGCGAGCTATCTGGCGATCAATCTCGTCCAGGCCTACGTGCTCACGCCGCTCCTGATGGGCCGCCGCCTCACGCTCAACCCGGTCGCGATTCTGATCGGGTTGATCCTCTGGTGGGAGATCTGGGGCGTTGCCGGCGCGTTCATCGCCGTCCCGTTGCTCGCGGCCTTCAAGATCCTCTGCGACCACATCGAGACGCTCGCCCCCGTGGGCGAGTTCCTCGGCGACTGAACAGCCGGCCGGCCTACAGCCGGCTCTTCTTGATGAGGATCGCCGCCTCCACGTTGCGCAGGGTGACGCTCGTGACGGGAGAGCCGAGTGTGCCGTCGGCGTTCAACGGCACCCACTGATCGGTCGTCGGCAGAGGAATCGTCACCGCGGTCGCGTCCGTGTAGCTGTGCGATCCCCACCCCTGATTCACGCGCATGATCACGAGGGCCCGATCCATGTCGCGCGTGTACAGCGCGTACGCCTGGCCGAGCGGATCGGTGCCGCGCGACGCGAGCACGCGAGCGCCGAGCGGGTGCCCGATGTCCGCCTCCTGCGCACGCAGCCACAGAGATGAGTACGGCGCGTTCCACTGATTCTCGAGCTGCAGCGTCAGGTTCTGCGGCGTCGACGGCACCACCATGTAGTAGCTCGCGAGCTCCCACAGCTTCATGCGCTGCGCCGGCGTCGCGGAATTGCCGTGCGGGTACGTGTTGGGAATCGAGTTGACGTACGTCGACGCATACAGCGTCACGAAATCCACGAGCACACCATGGCTCGTCAGGTCCTCCACCCACTGCCACGTCTGCGAGGTTCCCGAGAACAGCGCGTTGTTCAGTCGCTCGAGATGGACCGAGCCCGCGGCGATCGCGTTCGCGCGATCGAACGGCTTCGTGTACTCGGCCGTGTTGATCATGAGCGTCTTGCTTCCGATGCCGCGCTTGATCGCGGCGAAGGTCTGGGTCTGCGGTGCCTCGAAGTCCGACGCCGCGGGAAACTCGATCGAGCCGGATGTATGGCCCGTCATGTCCGATGACGCCTCATCCACGAACGCGCCCGACTCGTTCGCCGTGATGCGCTGGAACCGATCCACCTGATACAGGCGCGCGCCCTCATCGGCCGGATTGATGATCCAGCGCTGCGAATCCCAGATCGCCACGACCTTGCGGTGCGACGAGTCGCGTGCCGTCCCTCCGATGTGGAGGAATGCGCTTTCGATGTCGTACGACGTGTGCGCGCGATACCACGCGACCATGTCCGTGTAGTAGCCAGTGCCGAGCGACGGCGTGTAGTGCGCGCTGGGAACGATCACGGTCCACTCGAGTGTGTACGGAAGGTGCCCGACCGTGGGATTCACGCTGCGCCAGTCCGCACCCGACCCGGACATCGCGAAGTCGTAGTGCTGCCCCGCCCAGCGACGCTCGGCGGAGTTCCACGAGTAGTAGAAGTCCGTCATCATCGTGCTGATGTGCGACCAGTGCGGCGACGTCGGGCTGTAGGTGCTGAAGAGCGATCCGCTTCCGGGCGGCGGCGTGACCGGCGGCGGCGGTGGGGGAACGGGACCCGGAGGCGGCGGCGCCACCGTGCCCGGACCCGCGGCGGCCACCACGTGCAGCTGCGTCATCGCCTGGTTGCTTCCCGCGTGCGCGATGATGTTCAGCGTGCCCGGCGCGACGCCGAGCACGTTTCCGCTCGCATCGACGGTCGCGAGCGCGGGATTCGAGCTGCTCCACGTGACCGGAACATCGGCCACGAGGTGATTGTTCGCATCCGTGACCGACGCGAAGATCGGCAGTATCGAATGCACCGAGACCTGCGCCGTCGCCGGCGCGACTGCCACCCAATGCGGCGCCTCCGGCGTATTGGAGACGTTCACATCGGCGTACGCGCTCTGCGCGCCCGATGCGATGTAGATCTTCGCGCTGCCGATCGCGTGAGCGGTGACCACTCCCTCGCTGGTGACGGTCGCGATCGTCGAGTCGCTCGTGCTCCACGCTTCCGGTTGTCCGGTGACCTCACGTCCCGATGCGTCCTGCATCTCGACGTCGAGTGCAAGCGATTGACCGGGAGCGATCGTCGGAGCGGCGGGCGAAACGAGCACCCACCTGGCGAGCGAACGGGGGATGCTCGTGCTGGAAGACGGATCTTCCATCGCCGAACATGCGAAAAGCGCGGCACAGCTCACGAGCGTGAGCGCGTTGCGAGAGATCGACATATCCAAAGTCCTTACAGGCTCTTCGGGCAACCCGACCGGCGTGGCGCAACCTCGTGCGCGGTAGCCTCGTTGGCTTTGCGTCCCCGTCTTTCGGCGGGTTTGCCTTTGTCGCTTGGGCGCGGGCCTCTAGCGATCGTGCCGTACTATGGGTTAGTAGGTTGATCGTACTAGCTTGACGCGTCCGCGAAATCAGAAGTCACTCGATTCCAAATGATGATTCTTTCATCAGGCACTCGCGCCGACAGTACAGTCACGGAAGCGCCAACCGATCATCGCGCGGCAGTCATCGCGGGCTTCCTCGGATGGACTCTGGACGCGTTCGATTTCTTCATCGTCGTCGTCACCCTGACCGCGATCGGAAAGGATTTTCACGTCTCCGACAGGGAGATGGCAAAGACCTTGGCGGTGACGCTCGCATTTCGACCGATCGGTGCATTGATCTTTGGAGTGCTCGCCGATCGGTACGGACGTCGCATTCCGCTCATGATCAATCTCGTGTTCTACTCGGTGATCGAGGTCGCTTCGGGACTCGCCACTTCGTACACGATGTTCTTCTGGCTGCGCGCGCTCTTCGGAATCGGCATGGGCGGCGAGTGGGGTGTGGGCGCCACCCTCGTGATGGAGAAGGCGCCGGTGAAGCTGCGCGGCGTGCTCTCGGGACTGCTTCAGGAAGGGTACGCCACCGGAAACCTTCTCGCGTCTGTGGCGTATTTCCTCATCTTCCCGCACTGGGGATGGCGGCCACTCTTCTTCCTCGGCGGACTCCCGGCGCTGCTCGCGATCTTCGTGCGCATGCGCGTGAAGGAGTCGGAGGTCTGGCAGCGCACGCGTCACCACGACTTCAGGTCGCTGGGTCGCGCGATCGTCTCGCAGTGGCGGCTCTTTCTGTATCTCACACTGCTGATGGCGTGCATGAACGGCGTGTCGCACGGCACCCAGGATCTGTACCCGACGTTCCTCCAGCGCGACTGGCACATGTCGCCGCACATGCGCTCCGCGATCAACGCGGTCGGTGCGGTGGGTGCCATCGTGGGCGGGATCGCCTTCGGCATGCTCTCCGATCGCGTCGGCAGGCGAAAGTCGATCGTGCTCGCGCTCCTGCTCGCCGTGCTGATGATTCCACTGTGGGCGTTCGCACCGACGATGGCGCTCCTGGTGCTGGGCGCCTTCCTGATGCAGTTCATGGTGCAGGGAGCCTGGGGCGTGATCCCCGCGCACATCACCGAGCTCGCTCCCGACTCGGTGCGCGGCTTCATGCCCGGCTTCGCGTATCAATGCGGGGTGCTCGTCGCCTCCTCGGTTCCGTTCATCCAGGCGGATCTCGCCGTGCACATGTCCTACGCCAGGGCAATGACCATCAGCGCCCTCACGGTCTTCCTGCTCGCCGCCGCCATTGCCGCGCTCGGCCGGGAGAAGCACGGGGTGGCGTTTGGAGCCACTCCCTAGAACGGACCGATGGCCATTCGCGGACCGGCGGCGCTCGCTATAGCTTTATCCCAGGTATGAGTATCCCAGAGTCGTATATGCCGTTTCAAGCAACGTTGTGGCGCCGTGCGGCGCGTGTCGCGCACGGGCATTCGAGGCGCGCACGATCCGTGAGTCTCGCCGTCGCCATCGCCGCGCTCGGGATGAGCGGGTCGGCGCAGGCACAGTCCATGGGCGACTCCGCGCTCTCGTCACCGCGCGCCGCCGTCACTGCCGCGTTCGATGCCATGTCCCGCAAGCAGTGGAAGCGTGTGGCCGAGCTCTCGGATTCCGCCTTCCTCAGCCAGTGGCGCGCGCAGCAGCTCGTCTACGCCGACGCGGACAAGATCGAGCGCGACAACAAGAAGAAGCACGAGAAGCAGTACGGCCTTCCGAAGTGCGTTCAGAAGTATTTCGAGTCACAGGAGTCGCACTACAGCGACACGTTCCTCAAGGGCTTCGCTGGCGCCAAGTCGATCGCGCAGCTCGAGACGCTCTCCCCCGAGCAGCTCTTCGCGAGCTGGCTTGCCGGCGGCGATGCGGTCAAGTCGAACGAGCGCACGACCACGCGCACGATACTGGGCGAAGTGCCGGAGAACGACTACGTCACGCACGTCATCTACCGGATGTCGCCCACGCCCCCGGGCACCAGCGATGACGGGATCGAGCGCATCACGGTGAAACGCTACAACGGCGCATGGCACGTCGTTCCCAACGACGACATCCGCCTCGCGGGACGTTCCTACTCCTGGCAATCGGGCAAGTGATCCCCTGCCCGTGGCGATGAGGCGTCGGAGCGAGTCGATCGGTCCGCTCCCCTGGGTCGGCGTCATCATGGGCAGCAAGAGCGATCTCGAGCATCTCGCGCCGGCGATCGAGCTCCTCACCGAGCTGCAGATCCCGCACGAGGTACGCACCGTATCGGCGCATCGCACCCCGGTCTGGATGGCCGAGTACGCGACGAGCGCCGAGTCGCGGGGGCTCGAGGTGGTGATCGCCGCGGCGGGCGGCGCCGCGCACCTGCCCGGGATGGTCGCCGCGCACACGATTCTCCCGGTGCTCGGAGTGCCGGTGCCCGCGACGATGCTCAACGGCATCGACTCGCTGCTCTCGATCGTGCAGATGCCGCGAGGGGTGCCCGTCGGCACGCTCGCGATCGGCAAGCCCGGCGCAGCGAACGCGGCCCTGCTCGCCGCCGCGATCTGCGCCGGCAAACGCCCCGAACTGCGCGAGCGGCTCCGCGCCTGGCGTGCGGCACGCACCGCCGAGGTGATGGAGGAGGAGCGCGCGCGGTGACACCGGTGCTTCCCGGCGCCACGATCGGCATTTTCGGTGGAGGACAGCTCGGACGCATGATGACGCTCGCCGCGCGCGTGCTCGGCTACCACGTCATCATCCTCGATCCGGATTCCTCCTGCGCCGCCGGCCCGGTCGCCGACCGGGTGATCCAGGCGAAACTCGATGATGTCGCGGCCGCCACCGAGCTCGCGCGCGCGTGCGACGTGATCACGGTCGAGATCGAGAAGATCGGGGCGGAGGCGATGGCGGCAGCGAGCGCGATCGTTCCGGTGCGGCCGGGCGGGAAGGTGCTCCACATCATCCAGGATCGCGCGCGCCAGAAGCGGTGGCTCGCGGAGCGCGGATTCCCGCTCGGTCCCTTCTGGGTGGCCGACTCGGCGAACGAGCTCGCGGACGCGATGCGGAAGGCGGGCGCGCACGCCTTCGTGAAGTCGGCCTTCGGCGGCTACGATGGCCGCGGCCAGGCGCGCACCGAGCCCGACGATGATGTCGCGGCGATCTGGAGCTCGCTCGGATCATCGACGTGCGTGGTGGAGCAGGCGCTCGATCTCGAGGGAGAGATCTCGGTGATGGTGGCGCGACGTCCGAACGGATCGTGCGCGACCTTCCCGCCCGCCCTCAACCATCACGTGAACGGCGTGCTCGATTGGTCGGTGATCCCCGCGCCCGTGCCCGAAGCCGTCGCGAGCGAGGGCATCCGGGTGGCGCGAGGCATTGCGGAGCAGATGGATGTGGTCGGGCTGCTCGCGGTCGAGATGTTCCTGCTGCGCGATGGCGCGCTCGTGGTGAACGAGCTCGCGCCGCGCCCGCACAACAGCTTCCATCACACGGAGCTGGCATCGCTCACCAGCCAGTTCGAGCAGGGCATCCGGGCAGTGTGCGATCTCCCGCTCGGAAACACGGCGAGCATGCGCCCCGCTGCGATCGCCAATCTCTTCGGCGACCTGTGGCTGCACGGCGCGGCACCCCGCTGGCAGGAAGCGCTCGCGATGCCAGCCGTGCGCCTGCATCTCTACGGCAAGTCACCCCGCCCCGGCCGCAAGATGGGTCACGTGGGTGCCGTCGCACCGACTGCCGATGAAGCGGTGGCGTTGGCGACCGAAGCTCGCGCACGCCTCCTGCCGCGGTAACGGCAGGGCGCACCACTGCCTCGCCGAGCGTGAAGCTCAAACAAAAAGCTCCTGGCCGTTTGTGTCCGTCAGTGTCCGTTCGTGTCGTACCATCACAGTTGTAGTGCCCGACTCCGCACCGGCAAGAGCAACTGTGAAGAGCGACACAAACGGACACCAACGGACACAAATGGAGAAGGCAAAAAGTGCGACTTTCCTCCGAAAGAAGAACTCCCTAGACGATGGCCCCCGCCGCTGCGCTCGCGAGCTCGTGCACGACCTCGGCGGCGGGTTTGATCGAGGTGATCTCGGAGACACTCTTCCCCGCCTGCCAGTAGTCGGCGCTCTCGTCGAGGGAGGCCTTCTTGAGCTGGCGAAGCGAGCGCAATGCGTAGTAGCTGCGCATCCAGTGCTTGGTCTTTCGCCCGCGAAACAGTCGTCGCGCGAATGGACCGATGCTCGTGCCCATGCGCTCGATGAACGGCGTGCGGATCACCGCGACGGGCACGCCGGTGATCCGCTCGGTCAGCACGATGTCGTCCGAGCTCGAGCTCACGATCGCGCGCTTGTAGGCATCGCTCGCGATGCATTCGGGAGTCGCGATGAAGCGCGTGCCGAGCTGCGCGCCGGCGTAACCCATGCGCAGCGCAGCGGCGAACGACGCGCCACCGCCGATGCCTCCAGCGCAGATCACGGGAAGACCGAAGTCGCGCACCTCATCGAGCAGCTGCTGGGCGGTGTGCGTACCGGCGTGCCCGCCGGCGCGCGCGTTCACCGCGATCAGCCCGTGCACGCCGCCATCCATCGCCTTCTGTGCCCACTTTCGCTCGGTGACGTCGTGATACACGACCCCGCCGACACTCTCCACGCGGCGCACCACCCACTTCGGATTCCCGAGCGAGGTGACGAAGAAGCGCACACTCTCCTCGAGCGCGATCTCGATCCACCGTTCCATCCGCTCGCGGTAGATGCGCGACGACTGCTCGATGAGCGCGTTGAGGCCGATCGGCTTCGAGGTGAGCGAGCGGATGAGCTGCAATCCCGCGCGATAGTCGTGACCATGCACGTAGGTGAGCGAGATCGGCTGCACGACGCCGATTGCTCCGGCGTCCGATACGGCGGCCACGAGCTCCGGATTGCTGCACGGATACATCGCGCCGCAGATCAGTGGCACCTCGATGCCGACCTGCCGCGAGAACGCAGTGTCGATGGATGTCACGTGGGCGCGACTGGCCCCACGAGCCAGTGCGCCGTGGCGCGAGCGACCACCGCGCCGCTCGCGTCGACGATGTCGGCGCGAAAGTCGTGCTGCGCGCTCACCGACGCATCGAAGGGCGGTGCCGTGCACTCCGCCGTGAGAAACCCGCGGGCCTTCTTCAGGTACTCCATCGAGAGACCCGTCACGATCCCGCGCGCGCCGTCCGGCATCGCGAGCGTCATCGCGAGACCCGTCGTCACCTCACCGAGGTTCATCAGCGCGATCGCGTGAATCGAGCGCAGATGATTCCGCACGGCGCGCCGATCCCGCATCTGAACTTTCGCGTAGCCCGGACGAAGCTCGAGCACCAGCGGATGAATGCTCCCCGTGTATGGAATCATGAAGCCCAGCATGCGACTGAAGAGCGCGCGTCCACCAGGAAGTGGTCGCAGTCGCGCCCATTGGCGGCGAATCGTGGCGGCAGGTGAGCCCGGCTTGGACATGCCGGATGCTACGCGCGCGCGGAATCGCCGGCAAGCGCGATCCGGCCCGCGATGGCGCCTGCGAGAAGCGGCCACCAGACATCGGTGACCGCTTCTCGCAAAGCCGATTTTCCCGCGAACGCTCAGACGTTGGGAGGAATCGTCAGCGTGACTGTCTGTCCCGGTTGTATCGACAGCGAATTGCTGATCGGCGCCGCATTCGAGCCGATCGGCTCGATCAGGAAGCGCACCGTGTTCGCCGGCCCGATGATGTATTCGGGAATGACGAAGTCCTGATTGGTGTTGCCCGTGACCGTGCCCAGACGTTGGCGCGTTCCGCCGTTGCCGATCACGTAGATGTTCGCGTCGAGGTAGTTCTGGTTCTCCACGTGCACGCGCGTCGTGGGCTGCCCACCCTCATCATCCCGCACGTTCCGGGTGGCATGGCTGCATGCCGCCACGGTGGCGAGCATGGCGACGACCGTGGCGAGCTTCGTGAACTGGAATCTCATATCGTGCTCTCTTGCGTTGGGTGTGTGTGATGCCATCACATGTACACCACAATGCACCCGACGTACCATCGCCTGTCCTTCGCCACGACTTCCCGCTCAATCTCCGTTCGCGCGCCCTTCCTTCTTCCCCTTGCGCGCACCGATCGCCGTGGGCCCCCACGCCGGAGCATCACTCGCCGGGAACGATTCTTCGCTCGCCTCATCCACGCGTGCATTCGCCGAGAGCTGCGCGAGCTGTTCGATGAGCAGTCCGCAAAAGGCGGGAAGGTCGGCGGCCGAGCGGCAGGTGATCAGATGCTGGTCGCGATGCACGGCGCGCTCCGAGTAGATGCCTCCCCCAGCTTCGAGCTCGTCGCGCAGCTCCGGCGGAGCGGACAGCGTCCGACCTCGCACGACGTCCGCGGCGATCAGCAACGAGCAGGCTGAGCCGATTGCCGCAACGAGCTTGTCGAGCTCGCAGAACGCGCGCACGAGCTCCTGCGCGCCCACATCGCGCTGCAGCGAGCCGAGGCTTCGCGAACCGCCCGGAATGACGAGCGCGGCAAACTCGCGTGCCTCGATGTCCCGCGCCAGGAAGTCCACATCGAACGCATCTCTGCGCTCCTCGTTCTCCACCGCGCCGATCGCGTCGCGATCGATCGACACGATGCACGCCGTCGCCCCCGCTTGACGAACCGCGTTGAGCGGTGCCTCCAGCTCCATCTGCTCCACACCATCTGCGGACAGGAAGGCGACCTTCAGGTACTCCAGCGGTAGCGACATGGTGACCTCTGCGTGTTGGAGCGCGCCGGACATCAGCGCGCAGTGCGACGGAATCTATGCTGGCAGTTTCGGTGCCGCTCGCCTCGAGGGCCCAGCGCTTGCGTTTGGGCTTTCTAATCACACAGGAGTTGCTATGGCAGCGAAAAAACAGAGCGGCGGAAAATCATCCCGCGGCAACGGCTCGAGCACATCCGCGAAGTCCACGAGCGGATCCAGAACACGTCCAGAGACCCGCGCTGTTTTCGTCGCCTCGCAGCGGCGCGCGGAAGCGAACGATACGAAGGAAAAGGGGAAGAAGGAAAAATCGGGAGCGCAGCAGCCGGCCGCGATGAAGGAGCCGGCGCCGCCGTATCCTCAGCAGCATCAGCCGCATCCGGGAATCGAAGCGGAGATCGATCCGCGTCCGCGCTACAAGGGCGCCGCATACAAGCCCGCCGGAAAGCTCGAAGGCAAAGCCGCACTCGTCACCGGCGGCGACTCCGGCATCGGCCGCGCGGTCGCGTACTTCTTCGCTCGCGAAGGTGCCGATGTCGCGATCGTCTATCTCTCCGAGGAGCAGCGCGATGCGGAAGAGACGAAGCGCGCCATCGAGAGCGTCGGCCGCCGCTGCGTGTTGATCGCGGGCGACGTCACCGACTCCTCGTTCTGCGACGACGCCGTCGAGCAGGCGAGCAGGCAGCTCGGCCGATTCGACATCCTCGTCAACAACGCAGCCTTTCAGCAGCACCAGGCATCGCTCGAGGACATCTCCGACGAGCAGCTCGAGCTCACGTTCCGCACGAACATCTTCGGCTACTTCTACATGGCGCGCGCGGCGCTGCGACATCTCGAGCGCGGCGGCGCCATCATCAACACAGGCTCGGTCACCGGCCTCGAGGGAAGCGAGGAGATCATCGACTACTCGTCGACCAAGGGCGCGATTCACGCCTTCACGAAGGCACTCGCGCAGAACCTCGTGGACAAGGGGATTCGCGTGAACTGCGTTGCGCCCGGGCCAGTCTGGACTCCGCTCAACGTGGCGGACAAGCCGCCCGAGAAAGTCGCGCAGCATGGCGCCAAGGTCCCGATGAAGCGCGCCGCGCAGCCCGAGGAGCTCGCGCCCGCGTACGTCTATTTCGCCTCGGAGGCAGACTCGAGCTATGTAACGGGCGAAGTGCTCTCGGTACTCGGCGGCAACACGACGGCGGGCTGACGAATAACGACCGCTTCGCTGGCGGGGGGCTCGCGCGTATCCGATATTCCACGCGTGCCCCTCGTCCCCCTGTTCGGCCACGACGCGCTTCGCCGTCGGCTCGCAGACAGCGC
>Ga0157370_10006286_pt1 | contig 13143 bp, 11 predicted proteins | sample C35metaG_FD_113463 | JGI IMG/M metagenome (GOLD analysis project Ga0157370, IMG submission 113463) | Corn rhizosphere microbial communities from Kellogg Biological Station, Michigan, USA - C3-5 metaG | ecosystem: Host-associated > Plants > Roots > Rhizosphere > Soil | place: USA: Michigan...
CGGAAGCAGCGGACGGCCATGGCGCTCGCCTCCGTGGGTACCTCGTGGATCGCGGCCTCGAGCCGGTCCGCGATCGGCTCGGTGATCCCGCGCACTCCCGCCAGGCCGCCGCCGGCGGCCACCTCGGACACGCGCTCGATCACCTCGTCGACGGTCAGCTCGCCGTCGCAGCCAACGCCGAACACGCCGGCGACCACCTGGCGGCCGGATGCCTGGAGCCGCGCGGCCGCGGCCAGCATCAGCGAGTCGCATAGCGGCGAAGCCAGGCCGGGCTCGTGGCCGTGCGCCAGGGCGTCGCCGCCCACGTCGATCAGCACGATCAGGTCGGCCTGCACGGCGTCGGCCGCCTCGGCAAGCCCAGCCGCGATCCCCTCGGGCCCCGGGTGCGGATCCACCAGCAGCACCGGCTCTCCCAGGAAGCGCGACATGTGCGCCTCGGCGAACACCACCTCGCCAGCGTGCGTGTCGGGACCGGCGGCCAGCACGCAGGCGGACAGCCGCCTGCCGCCCTCGATGTCGTCGATCTGGCGGGGTCCCGGCCGCGGGTCGATCACTCGCCGCTCCCAGGTCACGCCGCCAACGAGCGGCGCGGCGCCGTGGTAGAGGCGGCAGGCCTCCGCGGTGGCGAGCGCGCCCACCACGTCGCCGCCTCCGCCCATCCCGATCACGAGCGGCCTGCGGGAGGCGGACAGAAGGGCTTCTGCGTCGATCACGCGGGCGATTGTGCCCGGAGCACGCGGGCAATAGCGTCCTCGTAGGGCGGCTCGAGCACTCCGGCCTCGGTCACGATCGAGCTGACGAGGTCGTGAGGCGCCACGTCGAAGGCCAGGTTGAACGCCGGGGCGTGGCCGGTCACCTCGCCCGGGTCGCGCTCCTCGATGGGGATGTCGGCGCCGGTGGGGGTGCCGGGGTCGAGGGTCGAGAGCGGTGCCACCACGTGGAATGGAATGCCGTGGCGGTCGGCCAGCACCGCGAGCCCGTAGGTGCCGACCTTGTTCGCCACGTCGCCGTTGCGGGCGATGCGGTCCGCGCCCACCATCACCAGGTCAACCTCGCCGCGTGCCATCAGCGCCGCCGCGCTCGAGTCGGTGACCACGCGGAACGGCACGCCCGCCCGCTCGAGCTCCCAGGCGGTCAGGCGCGCGCCCTGAAGCAGCGGCCGCGTCTCGCCAACCCACACGTGGCCCACGAGACCGGCCCGCCACGCTTCCTCGATCGCGCCCAGCGCGGTGCCGCTGCCGGCGGTGGCCAGGCCGCCAGTGTTGCAGTGCGTGTACACGCGGCTGCCGGCGTCGAACAGCGCGGCGGCGTGCGCGGCCATACGCCGGTCGGCCTCGGCCTGCGCGAGCGCGAGCGCGTTCGCCCACTCGAGCAGGTCCTCGCCGCGCGCGTGCGCTTCGCGGCCGCGCTCGATCGCCCAGCGCAGGTTCACGGCGGTCGGGCGGGTGGAGACGAGGAGCTCGGCGGCTTCGTCGAAGCGCGCCGAGCCCAGCACGAGCCCGTACGCCGCCGCCACCCCGATCGCGGGCGCGCCGCGCACGGCCAGCCGGCGGATCGCGTCCGCCACCTGCTCCGGGGTCTCGCAGCGCAGCCATACCTCCTCGCCGGGCAGGAGCGTCTGGTCGAGCAGCTCGAGCACCCCGCCCTCGAAGCGCAGCGGGGACGCCACGTCAGTCGAGCACGAAGCCGACGGTGACCGACACCACGATCCCAGTCTTCGAGATGAGGAAGACGGTCACTCGATGGCCGGCCCTGAACGAGCCCACGTGACACATGTGCGAGCCGGAAATCGTCTCGCAGTGCACGTGGCCGACCTTGCGCCGCACCGCCGTCTCGCTCGAGCCAACGCCCACGCCGCGCTCGGTCTTCTCCGTGCGCCCGCGCGTGATGATGCCCGTCACGCGCCGGTTGCCCTGGAACGTGACGGCGATCGAGTGCGGGTAGACGAACTGGGTGAAGGGGCCGAAGTCGTTCTCGCCCTGCTTGACCCGCGTGGGCTCACCAAGCACGCCGCGCATCTGGCTCTGCGTCATGCCGAGCCGCACACCCGCCATCCCCTTCTGGGGCCGGATCACCGCGCCGGCCGGAGCGGCGGCTACGAGGACCGCCAACGCGGCGGCGAACGTGCTGCGCCGCACTCCCCTCATGTGGGGAAGGTACTGCCAGCGCGCCGTGCGAGCTCGTCCGCCAGTTCAGTCCTGGCGCGTTCGACCTCGTCTGGAGCCACCTCCGGCCGCTCCGGGCGCCCGGGCTGCGGCCTCGGCTGCTCGTCTTGCTGCGGGCGTCGCCCGCTGAGCCGCGAGTAGAGCATCCCGGCGGCGCCGATCGCCAGGCCGGTGACCGCGCGGCCCGGAGTCTTCATTCGGCCGGCCTTCGCGCCGTCAGCGCGTGCTCGGCCTCGATCGTGGCGCGCCCGTCGGCCTCGTCGCGAACGCGCAGCACGAGCACGGCCAGGTCGTCGCCCGTGCCCGATGTCTGGAACGCGAGCACGTCCCGCTCGATCCGCTCCGCGATCGCGGCGGCGTCCATGCCGCTGCAGCTCCTCACGAGGTCGTGCAGCCGCTCCTCGCCGAACAGCCCGGCGGGCGAGCGCGCCTCGGACACGCCGTCCGTGTAGAGCACGAGCGAATCGCCCGGCTGCAGCTCCACGCTCTCGTCAATCACCTCTGGATCGGGCACGAACCCGATCAGCGTACCCGGCCGTCCAGCGGTCTCCACGCTGCCGTCGGCGCGCAGCAGGAGCGGCAGTGGATGCCCTCCGACGCCGAGGGTCATCCGTACCGAGCCCACGCCCGGCTCGAGCGATGCAAAGGCCACCGTGCAGAAGCGGTCGTCGGCGGGCTGCAGCACCATCGCCTCGTTGAGCATGCCGAGCACGCGGCTCGGCAGCGTCTCGTTGATCGACGCGGTGCGCAGCGTGTAGCGCGCCAGGCCGGTCACCACCGCGGCGCGCGGGCCCTTGCCGCGCACGTCGCCGATCGCGATGCCCCATGTGTTCTCGCCGGTGCGGAAGATGTCGTAGAAGTCGCCGCCCACCTCGTTGCCCTCGCCCGCGGCCCGGTAGCGCGCGGCCAGGTCCACGCCCGGAATGTCCGGCAGGCGCTCCGGCATCAGGCTCTGCTGAAGCGTGGTGGCGATGTAGTCGCGCTCGCTGTAGAGGCGCGCGTTCTCCACGGCCACCCCGGCGCGCGCGGCCAGATCCTCGGCCAGCGCCAGGTCGTCCTCGTCGTAGATGAGGTTGGACTCGGCGGACACGAAGGTGATCGCTCCGATCGCACGGTCGCGTCCCACGAGCGGCACGATCATGGCTGAGCGCAGGCCGAGCTTCTCGATCAGGCGTGCGTGCTCCTCATCGTGGGCAGCGTCCTGGATCAGCTCCGGCGGGATCTCCGCGATCAGCTGGGACTTGCCGGTGGTGACCGCGCGCAGCGCTCCGCGGTCCGTGCTCGGCGGCTGCGGGTAGCGGCGCTCGATCTCGGCTGCCAGCCGCTGCTTGCCGGGATCCACGTGCACGAGCGTCAGCCGTTCGAGCGACCCGTCGGCGCGCACGATGTCGATCGCGCACCAGTCGGCCACCTGCGGCACGGACAGCTCTGCCAGGTTGCGGAGAGTCAGCTCGAAGTCGAGCGACGAGCTGAGCACCGCCTGTGCCTCGGCGAGGAACGATGCGCGCCGCTCGGCGCGCTCGGTCTGAAGCCGCGCCTCCTGCTCGAGCCGCAGCAACTCGGCACGCTCCAGTTCGACGCGCTTGCTCTCGCTGATGTCGCGTCCGATAACGGACGCGCCCACGATCTGCCCTCCCGGCTCGCGCAGCGGCGAAACCGTCAGGGATACATCCACGAGCGAGCCGTCCTTGCGCAGGCGCTGAGTCTCGAAGTGCTCCACGCGCTCGTCGCGGAGCACCCGTTCGAGCAGTTCGGTCTCCTCACCGCTGCGGTGGGCGGGGATGATGATGGTGATCGGCTGACCGATAGCTTCCTCGGGGGCCCAGCCATAGAGACGCTCGGCGCCGACGTTCCAGCTGCGGATGATCAGGTCGCGATCCTTGCTCAGGATCGCGTCGTCCGACGACTCCACGATCGCCGCCAGGCGTTGCTGCAGCGCCTCGGCCTCGCGGCGCTCGCTGATGTCGCGGATGTAGCCGGAGAACAGGGGCGGCTCGAGGCCGATCGACGTGATGGTCAGCTCGATCGGGAACTCGCTGCCGTCCTTGCGCATGCCCCTCAGCTCCACGCGCCGGTCGAGCATGCGCGGCTTGCGCGACGAGAGGTAGCGGGCCAGCCCCGCGCGGTGTCGCTCCCGGAGGTCGGGCGGGATCAGGACCTCCGCGAGCTCGCGGCCGATCGCCTCGTCGGCGCGGTAGCCGAACGTGCGCTCAGCTGCCGGGTTGAACTCGAGGATCGCCCCGTTCTGGTCCATGGTCACCACGCAGTCGAGCGCCGACTGGAGCACCGCGGTCTTGCGCGCTTCGCTCTCGAGCACGGCCTCCTCGGCCAGGCGGCGTTCCACGTAGTCGCCGATCTGGGCGCCCAGCGTGTCCATCAGGTCGAGCATCTTCTCGTCCGGCTCGCGCGGGCTGAGGGTGAAGAACTCGATGACGCCGAGGATCCCGCTCGAGCTGCTGATGGGGAAGGCGACCGCTCCGCCGATCCCGAGGCCCGTCGCTGTCTCGCCACGGGTGAAGGTGGGGTCCTGACCCACATCCTCGACCCACTCCGTGCGGCCGGACGCCCACACACGGCCCGGTATTCCCTCGTCGCGGGTATACGCGGCCTGGCGAGTGGCCGCGTTAAAGCCGCGAGCGTCAATCCCCTGGATGGCCCACGCCTCGACGCAGACGATGGTGTCTGAGCGCGGCCGCACCGTCCACAGCGCGCCCAGGTCCCAGCCCAACTGCTGGCCGATGGTGGCCAGGAGCTTGGGCGTGGCGCTGGCCAGCGACTCCGAGGAGACGAGCACGCGTGCCACGGCGGCCTGTGAGGCGAGCAGGTCCGCCACGTGCTCTCGCGACTCGCGGATGCCGGCGATCCAGAAGGCCATCCCGGAACCGACGGCGACAATCAGGAGACGGCGCCAGTCCTGGCTCGTGCCGAAGCCGTGGTCGATCGCTTCCACCACCACCACGGCCACGAGCGCCGCCGCGGCCACGGCGAGCACCTCCCTGCGACCGCTCCGCGTGCAGGTCACGAGCGGCGCGATGATCAGAAGCGAGATCGGGAACGCGTTGTTCGAGGTGAGGATGGTCAGCAGCGAGAACGCGACGACGATCGCCAGCCCCACGACCAGCCCCTCCAGCGCCCGATGGTGCGCCTTCGCCCCCCTCAACGTCCCCCCTTCCGGACGGGCGAGGTCCAGTTTGCCCTCTGCCCCATGCTCCAAACGCGTGTCCCGGCCGCCCGAGTCGGAGCGCCCACGGGCGATGGTACTCGCGCTGACCAACCGCGGCTCAGCTCTTGGCGGATTCGACCTCGCCGCCGCGCGCGCACCATTCGCTCCACGACCCCGGGTAGAGGCGCGCGGGCAGGCCGGCCAGCTCGGCGGCGAGCACCACGGTGCAGGCGCTCACGCCTGAGCCGCAGTAGGCCACGACCTCGCCGCCGCTCTGCGGCTCGAGGCGCGCGCGCAGCTCCGCGGGCGGCAGGTAGCGGCCGCCGGGCGCCAGCTCGGCGAAGGGGGCGTTGCGCGCGCCCGGGATGTGACCAGCCATCGGATCTATCGGCTCGCTCTCGCCCTCGTATCGTTCGCGCGCCCGCGCGTCCACGAGGGTGAGCGAGCCGCGCTCGATCTCCTCGGCATCGGCGGTGTCGCCCTGGCGCTCTCGCACCGCGAAGTCACCCGGCGCGGGTTCGTGCGCGCCCGGCTCGAGCGCGCCCCCCTCTTCGCGCCAAGCGCTCAGTCCGCCGTCGAGTACCGCCACCGCGTCGTGCCCGCAGTGGCGCAGCAGCCACCAGAGCCGTGCGGCGCCGCCGTCGCCCGCCTCGTCATAGGTCACCACGCGGCTATCCCCGGAGATGCCGGCGGCGCGCGCCGCGCGCTCGAAGCGTGCCGGCTCCGGTAGGGGATGGCGTCCGCGCTCGCCAGGTGGATCGGACAGTTGTGTGTCGAGGTCGAGGAAGGCCGCGCCCGGGATGTGGCCCTCGAGGTAGGCCGCGCGGCCGGCGCCCGGCTGGCCGAGCTTCCAGCGGCAGTCGATCACGCGCAGGTCCGGTTCGCCCAGCGCCGCGCGCAGCCAGTCGCCGTCCACAAGTGGGCCGAAGGTCATCTGCCGCCATCATTGCGCGTGATGAGGGCGATGGTGCTGGACAGGCCGGGCGCGCCGCTGCGACTCGCCGATGTGCCCGAGCCCGAGCCGGGGCCGGGCCAGCTCCTGATCGAGGTGGACGTGTGCGGCGTGTGCCGCACGGATCTGCACGTCGTAGACGGCGAGCTGACCGAGCCGAAGCTCCCGCTGATCGTGGGACACCAGATCGTGGGCCGGGTGGCGCGGCTTGGCGAAGGCGCCGAGCGCCACGCCGTCGGCGACCGCGTGGGCGTGCCCTGGCTCGGCTCGACCGACGGCACCTGCCGCTACTGCACCAGCGGGCGGGAGAACCTCTGCGACAACGCGCTCTTCACCGGCTATCAGCTCGACGGCGGCTACGCGGAGCTCGCGGTCGCGCGCGAGGACTTCTGCTTCGCGATCCCGGAGGGCTACCCGGACCTTCAGGCGGCGCCGCTCTTGTGCGCCGGGCTGATCGGCTGGCGCTCGCTGTGCATGACGGGCGACGCCGAACGGGTTGGCCTCTATGGCTTCGGTGCCTCCGCCCACATCATCTGCCAGGTGGCTGCGCACCAAGGGCGGCGCGTGTTCGCCTTCACGCGCGCCGGCGACGACGCCGCCGCGAGTCTTGCACTCGAGCTGGGCGCCGAATGGGCTGGTGACTCCGCCGGGCCCGCGCCCGAGGAGCTCGACGCCGCGATCATCTTCGCGCCCGTGGGCGCGCTCGTGCCGGCGGCCCTGCGGGCGAGCGCCAAGGGCGCCACGATCGTCTGCGCGGGCATCCACATGAGCGACATCCCGAGCTTCCCCTACGAGATCCTCTGGGGCGAGCGCAGCATCAGGTCGGTCGCCAACCTCACTCGCCGGGACGGCCACGAGTTCATGGAGATCGCACCGAAGGTGCCGGTACGAACCGAGGTCGAAGAACGCCCGCTCGAAGAGGCAAACGAAGCCCTGGACAAGCTGCGAGCCGGCGAGGTACGGGGCGCGATCGCGCTAAGAGTCAAGAACTGGGAACTGGGAACTGGGAACTAAGCCGCGCGCCGGAAACGCTGATCCTGCCGCTGCCGCCGTGCGCGGCGACGAAACTGCTGCAAAGCAGCCGCGGTTTCGCGATACGCACAGGCACTGAACCCCATCCCGCAGTGGCTCGCCCTGATCTCCACGCACTCGGCCGCCGGGTCGAGGCACGAGTGCCAGTCCACGATCCCGTCGTGGCGCGAGTAGATGGAGACGTAGCCGACCCCCTTGGGGAAGTCCGCCTGCATGTCCTCCCAGAAGCGCTCGCAGCAATCGCCTCTGCGGCACGAGTGCCGGAACAGCCCTTGCATCCCCAGCGTGCCGAGCGCGCCGACCGCGATCACCGGCACCTTCACGAATGGGTGCACGGCCATCGGATCGAGCTGCGGCGAGCCGAGCGTGACGATGCCCGACACGAGGTCGGGCCGCCTCACCGCAAGCACGCGCGCGAAGTGGCCGCCGCGGCTCTGACCGACGATGGCGACCCTCTGCTCGTGGCACTCGGCCAGCACCTCCACGCGCTCCTCGAGACGGCCGATCGCCGCCTCGGAGCAGTTCACGTTGGAGCGGATCCCGGCCTTGCGCGTGTGGTGGCCGGTGCGCCGCAGCCAGTGAGTCATCGTGCCCAGCGAGTCGTCACCCGCGAGGAAGCCGGGAATCAGCAGAACCGGCTGGCCCTCGCCGTGCGCGACGCCCTCGCCCTGAAAGATCGGGTGGCGCCGCAGGCGCGCCATCTCCAGACCGATCAAGCCCTCCCGCCAGATCGGCGGCTGAGACAAAAGTGCGGGCACTTTCATCGAGCGTGAGCCTCCCCCCAAAGTGGCGCGGCTAACCCCAAATCGCCCCGCACCCTAAACGGCTGATCGGCGGGAATGCCGGTCGGCGCGTAGCATGCGCCCGCATGCAGGCGGTCACGGTCGAAGACGGAAACCTTCAGGTGGTGAGCCGCCCTGACCCCATTCCGGGGAAGGGCGAGGTACTCGTGGCGGTGAAGGCCGCCGGGCTCAACGGCGCCGACATCATGCAGAAGAACGGCCGCTATCCAGCGCCTCCAGGCAACCCCGCCGACATTCCCGGGCTCGAGCTTGCCGGCGAGGTGGTTGGGCTCGGCGACGGCGTGCTCCGCTTCAAGGAGGGCGACCGCGTGATGGCGATCGTGGGAGGCGGCGGCCAGGCAGAGCTGGCCACGCTGCACGAGCGCGCCGCGATGCCCGTGCCGGACGCGCTCGACTGGCCGGCGGCCGGCGGCACGCCCGAGGTCTTCACCACCGCGCACGACGCGCTCTTCACCCAGGCCGGGCTGCGGATGGGCGAGCGTCTACTGGTGCACGGCGCGGCAGGCGGCGTGGGAACGGCGGCGGTTCAGCTCGGCCGGGCCGCGGGCGCGCGCGTGATCGCTACTGTCCGCAACCAGGCGCACCGCGATGCGGTCACGGCGCTCGGCGCCGAGGTGATCCCGCCCGAGGGCTTCCAGGACCGCGGTCCATTCGACGTGATCCTCGAGCTGGTCGGCGCGCCCAACATGGAGGGCAACCTCCAGTCGCTCGCCACGAACGGGCGCATCGTGGTCATCGGAATCGGCGCGGGCGGCAAGGTCGAGTTCCATCTCGGCGCGCTGATGGGCACGCGCGGAACGTTGCGCGCCTCCACCCTGCGGCCGCGGCCGCTCGAGGAGAAGGCCGCCGCCATGCGCGCCGTCGAGAAGCACGTGCTCCCGCTGTTCGACAGCGGCGCCCTCGAGGTGCCTGTGGCCGCGACCTTTCCGCTCGACCGGGCCGCCGAGGCCTACGAGCGCTTCGAGCAGGGCGGCAAGCTCGGCAAGATCGTGCTCGTCACCGGCTAGACGGCGTCGGCCAGCTGGCGCGCGGCCTGCACTCGTTCCAACCCGTCCAATACGGCCCCTAACTGGTACGAGATGATCCGCGCGCGGTTGATCTCGCTGCGGGTCCACGGCCGCTCGGACGCGGAGTAGGCCTCGAGCAGCCCGAGCCGCTCGTCGCGGCTCACCACCGGAACCATCAGCAGAGACTCGTAGCCCAAGCGGCCGAGCAGCGCCACCTCGCCCAGGTCGGCGCCCGGGTCCGAGGCCAGCACCTGCACCGCCTCGCCGGTGTTCAGCACGTGGGCGGTCGAGGGGTAGTTGGAGAGGTTGTAGCGAGCGCCCTGCTCGTCCTCCGATGTGTCCACCACCGTCTCGATGGCGTTGTCCGCGCGGATCCAGCGCGAGAGGCAGACGGCGTCGGCACCCACCTCGGCGGCGATCAGCCCGAACACCTCCTCCAGGTCCGCCACCGCGTGGATCTTCGACAGCCGCGCGCTCACGTACTCCAGCCGCTGGTCGCCGCTGTCCGGCAGCGCGTCCTTGGTGCTCAGGTCGCCCTGACTGCGCAGGCTGGAGCGCAGGAGCGACTCGGAAACCGCGTTGCCCACGGTGCCCCACTCGGGCGCCGGGCGAGCCAGCACGTATCCCTGCCCGTAGGTCACGTCGAGGTCGGCGAGCAGCTTGAGCTCCTCCATCGTCTCGATTCCCTCAGCGCACACGGTCGCGCCGGTGCGGCGAGCGAAGCGGACGAAGGAGTCGATCAGCGCCTCCTTGGCCGGGTCCTCGTGAAGGTTCATCACCAGCGAGCGGTCGAGCTTGATCACGTCGGGCTGGAGCCGCATCACCGTCTGGAGGCCCGAGTAGCCGGCGCCCGCGTCGTCGACCGCGATGCGCGCACCGCGCTCTCGCAGCGTCGCGAGCTCCTTAAGGAGCGTCTCGAGGTTGTCGGCCAGCTCATGCTCGGTGATCTCGACCACGAGGCCGGTCATGTCCGGCGGCAGCACCGCCTGCACCTCGGGTGTGGAGATCGTGCTCGGGCTCACGTTGATCGAGAGGAACGTGCCCGCCGGCCGCCCCGGCTTGGACAGCGCGGCGCGCAGAGCAGCCGCCTCTAGCCGCGCCCCGAGGCCGCAGCGCGCGGCCTGCGCGAACCACGCCTCGGGGCCGCGGCCGGGCGGCTCGGGGAAGCGAGACAGCGCCTCGTAGCCAAGGACCCTTCCGGTCGAGAGCGACACGAGCGGCTGGAAGAAGGGGATGAGCGGCTGCTCTCGTTCCAGCAGTCCCTCGATCTCGGCGCGCTCCTCGGCGTCGGTCGGCACGGACACGCTCTGCGGGTCGTAGCGGCGGGTCTGCCCGCGGCCGCTCGACTTGGCCCAGCGCAGTGCGCCGTTCGCCAGCTGGAGCAGCGTGGCGCCGTCGCGTGCGTCCTCCGGGTAACTCGCCACGCCTGCCGAGCAGGAGATGCGCCGGTCATCCGTCGAGGCCTCGGCCACGACCTTGCGAGCGCGCTCGGCGATCGTGGTGGCGATGGCGCCGTCGGTGCCGGGCAGGATCAGGGCGAAGTCGTCGCCGCCCACGCGGGCGAGGAGGTCGGTGGCGCGCAGCATGTTGCGCAGCCCCTCGGCCACGCGCTGGAGCATCTCGTCGCCGAAGCCGCGGCCGTGCGCGTCGTTGATCGAGCCGAAGCCGTCGATGTCGATCACCACGAGGCTCACCGGCGCGCGATCGCGCTCGGCGCGCTTCAGCTCAATGCCGAGCGACTCGTGGAACTGCTGGTTGTTCGTCACGCCGGTGAGCGGATCGCTCGCCGCCGCGGCCGCCAGGCGCTCGCGCTGCTCGGCCACCTTCGCCAGCAGGGAGTTGAAGGTGGCAGCCGCGTCGCGCAGCTCGCGCGGGCCGCGCTCGTCGGCGCGGGCGCTCGCGTCGCCCGCGGCCACGCGCTTGATCGACTCGGCGAAGCGCCCGAGCGGCCGGGCCACGAGGCGGTCGATGCCCGAGGCCATGAGCGACACGAGCACCAGCACGATGCCGGCCCCGATCCCGAGGCCCATGAACAACGCGCTGCGGGTGGCCTTCTCCACCGGGGCGTTCGACACGACGATCGCCAGCGTGCGGCGGCCGCGCAGCGGATAGGTGGTCACCCGGCCGGTCGTGGTGGGGGAGCCCACGGTCACCTCGGCGCCCGTGACCTCGCTCGCGTCTCTCGCCGCCAGGGCCGCCGGTGTATGCCGGCCGCCACGGGTGCGCTCCGCCAGCGACCGGTCGAACGCCGCCTTGGCCGTCCTCGCCGTGTCGTCCACGCGCTGACCGGCCTCCTGGCGCGCGGCCAGGATGCCGGCGGCCGTCACGCAGATCGCCACCGCGCCCAGCGCGAGGGCAACCCGTACCAGCATCTGCTGACGGACCGAAGCAGAATTCGCTCGCAAAATGCGTGGTTTCACCCTGGCGCCTATCGACTGCACCCCCACTTCCCTTTAGGCACGCAGGCGCTCGGTACAACCGTCCAAGAAACTTGACCAATACCGCGTGGGGCATGTACAAGACCCAGGTGGACACGACCGTCGCCACGAACGAGGTCGCGGGGAGGCGTCAGGAGCTCAAGGCGCAGAACCGCGAGAAGCTGCTCGCGGCGGCTCGCAAGGTGTTCGCCGAGAAGGGACTCGGCGCGGCCACGGCGCGTGACATCGTCCGCGAGACCGACCTCGCGAGCGGCACGTTCTACAACTACTTCGACGACAAGAACGACGCCTTCCGCGCGCTCATCGAGGAGCTGGCGGACAAGGCGCGCGAGCTCGTTCGCGCGCAGCGGCGTGTACCCGGGCGGACCGTAGAGGAGCGGATCGAGGGCGCGTATCGCGCGTACTTCCAGCTCGTGCTCGAGGAGCGGGAGCTGTTCGAGGTGCTGCGGCGGAACGCGGGCCTCGTGGGCGTGGTCACCGACAACGAGATCCTCGAGGCGGGCATCCGTGAGCTGTTCGTGGACATGGCCGAGTGGACCGACGCGGGGGACCTGCCGCCGCTCGACCTCGACTACCTCGCCACCGCGATGGTGGGCGCCGGCTTCCAGGTGGCAAACCACCTGCTCGATCGCGAGCCGGCGGACGTGGACGCCGCTGCGCGCTTCTGCACCCGCCTGTTCATGGGCGGGATCCCCGCGTTAGTTAGCGACTAGGTGCGGGTAGCGCTCGCTGTCGTCGCTGTGGCGTTGGCGGCGGTTGGGGCCGCGCACGCCGTCCGCCGCGAGCCGACCGCCGGGGCTTCGGTCTCGCACTTTTCTATTCACAGTCGGTTTGTTCATATGCGGCTGCGTGAGACCTTGGTCCGGCCCCGGGGCGCGGCGGCTGGGCGGCCGTTGCTCGTGTTCCTGCACGGGCGCGGGATGGGCGAGGACGGGATGCTCAGCCGCCAGATGTTCGCCGCGCTGGCAGCTCAGGGCGACCGGGCGCCGGACATCGTCTTCCCCGACGGCGGCGATCACTCCTATTGGCACGACCGTCACGGCGCGGCGTGGGGCCGCTATGTGATGAACGAGGTGATCCCGCAGGCGATCAAGCGCCTGGGCGCCGACCCCTCGCGTGTGGCCATCGGCGGCATCTCGATGGGCGGCTTCGGCGCCTTCGACCTGGCGCGGCTGCACCCGCACCGCTTCTGTGCGGTGGGCGGCCACTCGCCCGCGCTGTGGACCAGCTCGGGGCAGACCGCGCCCGGCGCGTTCGACAACGCCGCCGACTTTGCGCGCCACGATGTGGTGGGCGCGGCGCGACGGCATCCGCGGGCGTTTGCCGGCAAGCCGCTGTGGCTCGACGCCGGCACGGCCGATCCTTTCGACCCGGGTGACCGCGCCTTCGTCTCCGCTCTGCGCTCAGGCGGGGTGAAGATCAGCGTGCATCGCTGGCCGGGCGGGCACACGGGCTCGTACTGGAAGCGCCACTGGGGCAACTACCTCGGCTTCTATGCCCGGGCGCTGGCCAACTGCCAGCAATAACCCAGCGATCTCGCCGTCGATTGGTCGTTTTTGCCGCCTATGGGGGGCCAAATCGAC
>Ga0157370_10006292_pt1 | contig 13128 bp, 19 predicted proteins | sample C35metaG_FD_113463 | JGI IMG/M metagenome (GOLD analysis project Ga0157370, IMG submission 113463) | Corn rhizosphere microbial communities from Kellogg Biological Station, Michigan, USA - C3-5 metaG | ecosystem: Host-associated > Plants > Roots > Rhizosphere > Soil | place: USA: Michigan...
GCGCCTCAGCCCTGGCAACCTGGCTGGTCCACTACAACTACCATCGACCCCACACCACCGCCGGAAACCAGCCCCCAGCCAGCCGCCTCCCCACCGGCGTCACCAACGTCATGAGTTCATACAACTAGGCAGAAGCTCGCGCCCGTCTTGCGCCAGGTAGGAGTATCAGGCAGTTGTGAGGTGTCCAGGGCCCGGGACTATTGCGGGAAGAATCTCGTACACGAACTCCTCGCCACCCCGAGCCGATTCTGCAGCCTGGGCCTTCGAAGTACCCTCGACGCAGCTAACCGCGCTCATGAGCCATTTCCGACCCGCGCCGAGACCCGCTAATCGACGCAACGTTCCAAGCGGCATACCCATCGATAAGCGTGAGTCAGCGGCGGCGTTGGTCGCCGTCCCAATATGACGTTGATATTCAGCACGTATTGACAGGAAGATTCAGCGCATCGAGGTGCACGTCCGCGTCCGGAGCGCTGGTGAAGAGCGTGTCACCGGGCCCGGCGTACCCATCAAATTTAATTTGTCCAATAGTTACAGGCAGATACGGCTCGGATGCTGCAGTCACCAACGAGATGCTTCCATCGGCGGAGTTAGTTGTCAAAGTTAAGCCGTCCCGCACAACTCGGGCTGCGGGTTGAGCTACAGCCTCCTTAGCGACTGCGCTTAGGAAGCCGCCCGGCTCGGACCAACTGATCATTTCGCCTACGTTGCTGGGCAGCAGGCATTCTGCCTGCTTGATGTCATCCTCGCCAATCAATGCGATCCATTTACCGTCCGTCATGCTGTCCAACTGCGTCCCATCCGTACCAGGAAAGGAGTGTAGGGACCAGTATCCCGCAGGGAACTTGACGTACAGGAACGGAGCGCTGCGCCGGATCTGGAACGTCTCACCTTGATCGTTGAACGTCAAAGTGGAGGTAACACGGCCGCCGGTGTTCCAAAAGTTGCCGTCGACCTGCGTGGATGTGCCTCGGGCATCGGCCGGCGGCATGTTTCCGGCGACATGGACAGATTGAGCAGCAAGGAATGCCGAACGGGCTGCTTTCAGCAGGGCACCCGCTGTTGCAGGCGCTGCGGCGGCCGACGATTTTGCTGACGACACTGGCTGCGACGAAGTTAACCGATTGGGTGCCTGGTTGGCGGATGTTTTATGGCTCTCACTGCATGCCGCTAGGGTGACCGTCGCCGCTATGGACACGGCCAAGGCTCGTCTGAATATCATCGCTCCCCGGTACTCAATCGAGACACAGCCGAACAGACGTCCGGCCGCTCAATTATGTCTCATGAAACGCCTCTTGACGCAGCGCTCGTGCTATTCACCTTGCCGGTTTACGATCCTTGATGCGATCCACCTGTCGACACTCAGTGTTGGCGTTGTTGCGATGTTGACCTTCGACCGTCGGTTGGCAGAAGCAGCAGTTTCGGGGGTGTGAAAGCCATCCCATAAGCTCCGCACCGTTCCGATCGGTGTACCGATCGCTATACCGATCGCAGTGCTGCATCCACGCGTGGGCCATCGATGTCGACGGCCGCACCAAACCTGACGATCGGCACACCCATCTGCTGCCGTCTCTCCGCACCGCCGTCCGCGAGCGAACCTTGGGCAGACGCAACGTTAAGTCGCAAAACCCTCTGGCCGCGCTCGCCGGCTCCAGGTGTCATGATTCCCTAATATGAGCACACCATCGGGCTCCAGCAGCGACGGCCGAGGAGTTCGTCTGTTGGCCGAGCTGCGCGACGACACACAGAGCGCCCTGCTCGAGCCGGAGCATATCCGCACCGGGGGAGTTCGGACTGACGAAGCTCTTGCTCAGCACAGCGCTGTTCGCGGCCAACTGGAGAAAATTCTCCTAGAAGAGTTGCTCTATGCGCGCTACACGCCGGTCCATGAGCGGCGACGGTCCACATATGGCGCAATTGTTTTCGAGGGAGCGCCACCGGAAAACGTGGATGACTTTCTGATCATCCTTCCGGTTACTGACGACGCCAACGTGACAAGCCTACGCGAGTTGGCCAACGGCATCTCTGCTTTCCTGGTGCGCACACTTGACGCCATTCTAGGTATTGGGTTGGTGACCGGGGCAGGAAGCGAACTCGCCCTTGTGACGCTGACCCAAGAACTCGGGTGTGACATCGTCCAGCGCCACCCGTCAGGCGCTGTTCGTATCTTTGGGCGAGAACGGCTAATGATTCACGAATTCGATACATGGCGCCGAGTTCCATACGGCCACACCCGGTGGCTAGCGGTCAGCGGGTCGGCAGCAGCGAACTCCGAGATCGCAGGCTCGACCGCGTGGGAAGTAATCGACTTGGCACTCCATGTTCTGTCGGCCCAGCAGGTGGGCGCCACTTTGATCCTCATGCTCAATGGAACGACCAGCAGCATCGCCTCTCGGCTGACAAGCGAAGCTCGACCCTTGCCGATCGATTTGAATGTCGCCCACGCACAACACTCGCAGCTTCTGGCAACTGCGTTAGCTGCCGTGGATGGCGCCTGCTTAATCGAAAGTGACGGTACCGTGGCTGGCATCGGCGCCATGTTCGGAGCGAGCGTCGAGGCGAAGACCGCGATCAACCTCAAGCACCACGGGGCACGTCATCACGCTGCGGCACGGCTCTCGTTCGACGAGCCCTCCGTGCTCGCCTTCGTCGTGAGCGCGGACGGGGCGGTCTCGGTCTTCAGCGATGGGCGCAGCATCCTCAACCTCGATCCGACCAGAAGCGAGGCCGACGCCATGGTCCGGCTCGCCGGCCCGGAAAAGGCTGAGTCGATCTACGATGCCACCACCGTGCTCAACTGCCCGTCCTGCCACAAACGCCTACTCGTGACGATCACAATTGTCGAAGGCTGGCGGGATCACGAAACACTCGACTGTCCGGTCTGCGGTAAGCCGGATATCTATGCCAAGAATTGCTGGCACCTCAGCGCCCGCGTGCTCAAGCCCTGGGAAGGCCAATACGCCTGACGATAGGGGACCGACCAAGATGTGCGTCCGTTGCCGGCGGTGTGCCAACGTCGATGAACATGCGACGCGCCGGACGAAGATCCAAACCTAGCGTGGTCTCAATGCCAGGATCGATGGGTGCTTCTGGCGTATGTCGACGAGTCGGGAAACACCGGCCTTGTTCAGCAAGGTGGCTCGTTAACGTACACGCTTGGCTGCCTACTGCTGGACGCGGACTTATGGCCGACTGCGTTCGACGAACTACTCGCGTTCCGCCGGCGGCTCCGCACTAGCTTTAGCATTCCGATGCGTGCGGAGATCAAAGCAAACTATCTGCTGCGCAACAACGGTCCGCTGCGCTCGCTCGGCCTGGGCCCGGGGGCACGGCATGTGATCTATAGAGCCCACATGCGTACCATCGAGCAGCTGCCTGCACGCGCCTTCGCGGTCGTCGTCGACAAGCGTTCGAACCCCTTGCCGCCGGCGGGCTACTTCGACCTCGCATGGGAGGCCCTACTCCAACGGCTCGAACGTACGAGCACGAAAGAGAAGGCGACCTTCATGATTCTGCATGACGAAGGCGAGAATGATGCGGTACGGAGATGGGTTCGACAGGCCCGACGCTATCTAACAGCTGGTAGCGCGTATGGAACTGGGAGCTTTCAACACGCCGCTCGCCTACTGGTCGACGATCCAGTTGCACGACGGTCTGAGCAAAGCTATTTCATCCAATTAGCCGATCTCGTCGCATACGCGGCTTTTCGATCTGTGATCCCGCCAGGCGCCTCGGTAGCCCGGGTATGCCCTCAAGGGATGTGGTCTGAGATCGGCCCGGCAACCCATACTGCCGTGTCGGGCCTCAGACCCCGCGCAGAGCCCGGAATCGTACTGCGATAAAGAGGCCCCCTGGCCGAAGCCAGGGGGCGGAAAGTGCCTAGCCGGGCCAAGCGGGCCCGGGTCAGCACTTGAGACCCACGCTATCTACTTCCTCGTTCAGTAGGGGTAGGTCATGCGGCGTGTTGTAAACTGCCCGTAGCCTTAGCCCATGCCGAAGCCATACGGGCCGTGTGCTGTGAGCTCGCAGCGGCAAGTCAAGCTGCCGGCGAAGCTCGCCCGCGACATGCGTATCGCACCTGGTGATGAGTTCTACTGGCGGCAGAGTCAAGCCGATCCGCATGCCTTTACTGCTGCTGCCGGTTGAGGTAGTTGAGAGGCGGTACGAGGCAGGTCGCTCTATGGAGTTGTCAGAACGCTCCGAGTCGGCCAGAGACTCACCTGAGACCGGAGACCCATCCAATTATTAGAACATATGTTTGATAGAACACTTCGCAGCAAGGCCATTCGGGCCTTGGCTCCAAAGAACCCGAGCGGTCGCATCTGGGGTCCTGTTCGTTGCTGGCACGGCTACAAAGTTGGCGCGACGGTACTGCACTTCGACCGCATCGCGTCCGTAACCGTCAGCGATGCGAATGGATCATCCAGGCAGGGCACGATCGATTAAGAGGCGCTGGGGTGTGAAAGCCATCCCGTAAGCCCTGCAAGCCAAGAGACTACCGAGCAGCATCGGGCGGTCCGCTAGCGTCGCTGAGCTGTGGGATTGGAGGAGTTCGCCCGCCGAGGCACGAGGTCGGCGAACGACGGCTCCCACACCCTCTGCCAGTTGGGCCCCTTAACCCGGTACACCGAGCGGCGCGAAGGAGGCCTGATTCGTCCCCCTGCCGAATCCGGCCGTACGTCGCTCGGGCAGCGGGGCAGTTCGTGGTAGTTGCCATCGGCCGGCTCGTCGGAGCGCACGGGATGCGCTCGGACATGGTTTGGTGTTTCGCACCGGACAAATTCCCCGCTGCTGGGGTAGGTAGGTTGTGGCCAAGGTCCAGAAGCCGACAGCATCGTCGAGCGCTGCGACGCCTTGCAGAGCGCTGCCATGTTAAAAGGGCCCGCGTTCAACGCTGCCATCCACTGCGTGATCCGGTCTCGCTCCGTCTTCATTAAGTCGAGAGGAAGGTGGCGGCATGGTGGGCTTGAGGCGCTCGCCGGCCAGCTCAGCTTTAGTCTGCGGTTAGTTCTGCAGTCTCGGATTGTTGCTGGTCGGGGAGCAATTCGAATTCGACATACAAGGTAGTCGTGTAGCTCGGCTGCTCCACCCGGATCAGGGAGGGCAGCGCTGGCCGACACTGATGTGAGAACGTTCAGAGCTGGGTGATTCGCCCGCCAAGTCAGTTGCCAATTGGCGCTGGATGATTTGATACCGAGATCGATGACGAGGTCTTAGTGGCCGAGCTCGGAGGAGCGGCAAAGGACCCAATGTATATCTCTCGAAAATATATAGCCTTGGGCTGAACTGTGAAGTCGAACTGCTTCTCGGGGATATCGATATCCACCACTGTGGTCGGCGGCGGCGATTCTTTGAGTTCAACATGAAGGTGAAAAAGAGCTTGCGGTTTCTGCGTTTCGTTTCTAAACGCAATTATAATTCCTAAAGCGGTACCGTTCTTTGCCGTCGTGATGTAGTACGAATCTATTTGATTTTGAGCAGGGTAGAGACTGATTCGATCGGCTAGATATTGAAAACGATTCAGTGTAGTTCTGTTGTCCACGCTGAATGTCGGGTCGATCTCGACAGGGATGCAGATCGGCACAAAGCTAGCACCATCAATGGTGTTCCAGTCACTGGCATCAATTTCCAAAGGGTTTCTTGGATCAATTCCGACATCAAGTTTGCCCTTATTAAAGTTGATACCTTGCGCCTCTTGGTCTGTCGTCTGTGCAGCACGTGATCCGACGGTCACGGAAGGTGAGCATGGGTTGCTAACCCTCGCTGAAGGTTTGCTCTTGCTGCACGCGGCCACCACCAAGACAGACAGAACAGTTATACAGATAGCTGATCGATGGCGCGGCATCATGCCGAAAGCTTACTGCGAGACGGCTGAGAACCTGGTACTTTAAGCAGAGTTCCTGCGAAGAACGGTTAGTAATGAAGCTGATCCGTCTGCTTGGCAAGGTGCTGAAGGTCGTGGCGGCCAGTCTGATCGTGGTCTTTTTTGTATTTCGAAGAAGCCTTAAGGGATCGAAAGATCCGGAGGGCGGAGCCCAGCGTATAGCGGTATCTCAATCAAATCGCGCACCGCTCTTGCTTGCGGCGAGCTTGCTTGCGATAGGGGTCATGGCGTCCTTCTACGGTATTCAACATGAACGATCAATTGGGGCGCCTCCACGGGCCGACACGGCGGACAGTCTTGTTGCAACGAATTTCGTCGTTGATAGACCTGGAGTTAGTGCCGCCGTTGATCTGGTCCCTGGCGCAGACGACGGGAGCCAGTCACGACTAGGCGTGGCCGTTGGCGTCGACGTGCCCAAGGGAGGTCGGGTTCAGTGGGCATTGTCGCTCGCATTCGGCTTCCAGCCTACGCCCGAGTCACTGGACTATAAATCGAACGCGGTTTCTACCGGCGTCTCAGTCTCGTTGAACCGCGTAATCGATAATTCGCCCAACCGAGTGGGCTCAGTGTACGAACTCCGGGGCACGGTCATCGGCCCGAGCACTGGCTTTACCGATCTCACGGCAATATCTGGTACTAGCCGAATACTTAGCACATCCCAAGTCAGCTACACCCAGATGACGGTCCCCGGGCTTAGCGTGGCTCAATATAGTCGATCCTTCGTGACCATTCCTCTCGTAGCGGCGAAAGATGGCATCACCAGCGAAGATGACCCCGCTGCGCTGGACTTTCCTGACCCTGGGCCAGCCGTTAAGATATTTTTGTCCACACTTCAGGAAAACCTGAATGTCTCCATCATTACTCCAAGCGGTCAAGATGACGGCGTACTCCCAGCATGGTCACGAATTATGAAACCATCGAAACTCCAAGAGAGGGAGAGATTTGTCGTCCGGCCTCTCGGTTATGCGCCGTCGGGCGGCGGTCAACAGCCGGACGCAGCTCTATCGGTCTGGACTTGGACCCTTGGGGCGGATACTCCAGCCGGCGGGTTTAGCAATGGTCAGAGCGAAAGTCTTTTGGCCTCCGAGAATGACGGCCTCTTCCGGAGTTCCCTTGCCTTCGGGCTCGCAGGCACCTGCGCAGTTGCGCTCCTGCAGACGGCACTCGAGTTGAGGCGAAGAAAGAGAGGACGGAAGAAAGAGAGCACGCTAGCATCGTTGTGCTTATAACGCGCCCGCGTGCAAGCCCCATGGGAGCAGTCAGATTAGGGGATAACCCCGCTACCTACGCTGAGATTGACGAAGCGTAGGCCGACGTCCTCGCCGATGTCGGCGAACTGATGAGTGCCGCCTGCTAAGGCATCTCGTACCAGCCACTTACTCCGGCCGTGATGCAGCGGGCTCACACGAGCAGCCCACCGGCCTGCGATCGCTCGACGCAATCACTTGGCGGCTGCGGTAGTCCCGACGCCGTTCAAGATGCTGACGTAGGTGTGATGTCCAGGCAGGTTGGTCAGTCGGCTGATCGGGGTGTTCCTGCCGATGGCGGTGTGGGGTCTGTGGTGGTTGTAGTGGTGTAGCCAGCCGGGTAGAGCCTTGCGTCGGTGGGACTCGCTGGTGAACATTCTGTTTGAAGGCCCAGCCGTCGGCCATGATGCGGTGGAACCTCTCGATTTGCCATTGGTCTGTGGCCGGTAGGGGCGGGTGCGTTTCGGGGTGATGCCGAGCTGGTGGCACGCCTGGCGCCAGGCGTGGGAGCGGTAGGCCGGGCCGTTGTCTGAGAGCACTCGTTCGATGCGGATGCCGCGGGTGGTGAACCAGGCGGTGGCGTGGCGCAGGACGGTGATGGCGGTGGCCGCGGACTCGTCGTCGTGGATCTCGGCGTAGGCGACGCGGGAGTGGTCATCGAGCACGGTGTGCACGAACGCGGTGCCCATTTTCGGTTGCCGGTAGGTGTTGCGCGGCTTGCCAGGGGTGGCCTGTCCGCAGCGATCAGCATCGGTGCTGTTGAGATGTTGACCTTCGACCGTCGGTTGGCGGAGGCAGCGAAATCGGTGGGTGTGAAAGCCATCCCATAAGCTCCGCACCGTTCCGATCGGCGTACCGGTCGATGTACCAACCATGAGGTGGAGTCGCGGAGTAGCTGTCCATCTTCGATGATGACGCTGATGTGTGTCGAGTGCGAGGACGACGAGGCCAGCGCCGGCCCAACGCGCGGCCGAGTCCGATGTGGCGAGCCGGCCGGCATGGTGCAGGCCTGGTCGTGTCAGTGGTGACGGTGTTTGCGTACCCGAGAGGTGGCTGGCCTAATTCGATTCCTTGCCAGGCAGAATGCCTCCAGGCCCGAGACGTGCCCGACCGGCTTATGGGACTCGGCCGCCGCAGGTGCGGGAGCGGCGGGGGCTAGCGCAGTCGGCTGTGGTCCGGGATGCTTCTATGTATGCCTGCTGCGTTTGTGAAGATGGAAGCAGCTCACGTGAGTGAGCTTGCGGGTCGTTTCCCCCAGGCCTTTCTTGCGGGTATCCGTTCTCCTTTGATGGATACTGCTGAAGAGACGATGGTCGACCCGACAGGACAACTGGACGGATTTGTTCTTCGTTGCATGGGCACGGTTATCGAACTTGAAGATCATCAGAATGCCGGTGGTCGGATACTCCTCGAATTCGAGGACGGCACCTTGCGCGAGCTGACGATCAACACCTCACGCGACGGCGTCCCAGTTTCACACCGGTTGCGCACAATATTGCCGCGACGCACAGCTCGTGGGCGCACACGCCACTTCCGGATTTAGCATGACATCGCTTCCTACGGCCATCACCTCGGTCGGAGACGTCATTTCGATTGAGCGGGAAAACATGCGTGGCCGCCTGGCGCTCATGGTTGTCGGGCTTGTCGTGATACTGGCTCTCATAATTGTGTGGGTGGTCTACAAGCACGGCGGCGGAGACGACGCAAAACTTCTGGTAACTGGTGTATTCACCCCAATTATTGGAATCGCCGGCACCGTGTTGGGTTTCTACTTCGGCTCTCAGCAAGGCGAGTGAACCACACATTGGTCGCACGGCGCTTTGCCGACGTGTTTCATATATCGGAGGGTTCTTCGCCGAATGCAAGCGCTGGCACTCAGGCCCGCGGGTGTGAAGCCATCCCATAAGCTCCGCACCGTTCTGATCGATGTGCCGCTCGCTGTACCGATCGAAGGCTCAACGGCTGACCGGCGCCCGACGGGAACGTTGCCGGCCGCTGAGGTGCCTCCTGTCACGACCGTCGTCTGTGCGCGCAGTTGCCGACTCTGTTCGTCTCGGGGTCGGCCATCTAGCCCGGACGACCGCAGATCTGCGCGCGTTGGAGCCCGTTCGCTGTCCGTAAGTCAAGCGCTGGGCAGCCTCTGCATGCTGCGCAGACTTCCTCGCGTCGGCAGAGACTGTGCGCGATTTTTGTTTCGGATCCTGGGCCTGCGGAAGCCATTAGACTCGGTTCGACGCGTCGTACTAGGGAGACTGCTATGGCCTTCATCAATGCATCGGCTCCCCACCTGCGCGATACCGCAATGCGGCTCCGGACGATCCAGCTCAGCCTTGATGAATTGGGGCGGGAAGCCAGGGCTCGAATAGATGACCTGGGCATTAGGCAGAGCCACCTCATGGGCATGATAGAAGGATTTCGACAGTCCAGCATTATGGCACCGGAGACATTATCCGATATAGCAAGTTTCCTGGATAAGGTCGCCGACCAGTTAGAAGATCTAGACTCCTCGCTCGCCCAGGGTCTGTCGTAGCCTATGGAGGATAACGCCGCGCAAGCGGACGGAGCTGAGCAGTCTCAGGATGCGAGCACGGATGCGACCCGCATCGCCGAGGCAGTCGCCGCCGCTCGGGCTCTTGCTGATCGGCTTTCATCAGCGCCCAACCGATTTGGCGACGGTCGGTACGCCCCCCGTACCAGGGAATACTTATCGCGCCTTGACATGATGCATGTAGAGGAGATTTGCGCTGAGTCCGCGGTTATTGCCACAACTTCGCCACGCGAATATGCCGAGCTATACGGCGATCTGATCGGGAGCGTTGAGGGCCTTACGAGGTCCGTCGCAACTGCTTCCGATCGACTCGACCAAGAGGAACTCTCGTTCCAATTGGCCAATGTGGCAGATGACGTCGTGGCGGGGCGTGCCGAAGCGCTCGGTCGATCGCTCACTCGGTTGGAACAACGGAGCGGGGCGATCGCCGCACAGAAGAAGATCCGAGAGCGGGCGGAGTCGTTTGATTCCCAGTTAAGCGATCTGCAGATCCAAGTAACACGAGCTGCGTCTCAGCTGGGACTGGACATCAAGAAGTTAGACTGGGGGGTCTACGCTGAAGAAGAGGCTTCCGCGGCAGGCAACTGGCGGGCGGGTGCCATCTCGACAGGCATCGCGGCGGCAATAGTATCGCTCGCAGCACTACTCCATCTTATCGGCAATAGCGAGAGCGTGTCCGGCGTCGTGCTCAAGCTCGGGGCGGGGGTATCACTTCTTACGCTTGCTGGCTACATGGCTTCCCAAGCGTCTGATCATCGCGCTGAGTCCAAGTTGGCGCGACGGAAGGCGCTGGACTATGCCACCCTAAATCTGTTCACTGCCGATCTTGACCAATCAGTGCGCGATGAGGTGCTCCGTCGGTTCGGGTTGACACAGTTCTCATCCACGGCGGTAAACGTAGCCGATGCTGAGAGGGGCGATGGATCGCCCGTCGTCGACCAAATCGTTGGCCGCGTGATTAATATTTTGCGCCCGCCTACGGCCGGGTAGTTTGACGCGCCGAGCCGCGTGCGTACGGACCGATCTGTGCGCCGGGTGCACCCGCCAGCGATGCGCGAGATCGACGGTTCTTGCGTGCTGCCAGCGGCGCCGCCCAACCAGAGGGGTAAAAGCACCCATAGCTCCGCACCGTTCTGACCGGTGTACCACTCGATGATCCAGCAGTGCCACCTCCAAGAGCGGCAGCATTCACACTGCTGCCGATGACTCCATGGGGCGAGCAGCGCGTTCAAGGCCCCGCATGCAAGGTAAGTTCGGCAGCCACGACGATCGGGAGATTCAGTGGCAATGCTGCCACGCCGATAGCGGTACGTGCGTGCTGCCCAACCTCGTCGCCGAACACCTCGATAACAACCTCGGAGAACGCATTCACCACGGCCGTCGTCTGGGCGTACCCCGCCTCGGCCTGTACGAACCCGCTCACCGCTACCCACGCCGCGACCCGATCGAGGTTGCCCACGGCATCTCGAACACTGCTCATCACCGACAGAGCCGCCAGCCGCGCCGACGCCTGGGCCTTCTCGAGCGGAACCTGGTCGGGCACTCGACCGAAAGGTCCGGCGGGCGACCCATCGGGTGCCTGGGGGCCATGCCCTGATACCAGCACGCGGTTGCCGAGGATGCGGACCCAGCTGAACGTCGTCACCATGCCCTGCGGCATTCGCGGTGCAGAGGGAAGCTCGAAGCCCAAGTTCTGAAGTCGTTGCTCGACGCCCACGAGAGGATCATGCCGTACTTCCTTAGGACGGCGACCAGGCCTCAGGGCGTGAAAGCCATCCCATAAGCTCCGCAGCGTTCCGTTCGGTGTACCGCTCGCTATGCCGATCGCCTTGTCAAAGCAGGCCTCGGGCGCCATCAACGGCGCACTGGAACGGTGCGGCCGCGCGGTAAACGAGGGGTGGTAAGTATTTCCGACCCTTTAGGTAGGCAACGGTCTGCACCAGTGCCGGCTGCCGAGCAGCCACAACAGTCTCGGTCGCAGCGTCGAGCTTCGACACACGCGCAAGAGCTGCGAGGGCACCTCGTACGATCATGCTCGCTCGCAACTATGCGCTTGATCTGCCCAATGTCGCTTGTCTTTTCTGCTAAGGGCAAGGGCGTTCAGCGCCAGTACTCGTTGATAGGGCGCAGCGTTCTTGTCGAGCGCTACTGCCCGTGCGCGGACGAGCCACCGATCGGGCGGCCGAGACGGATGCTCGAGCATCGTCGCGAACATGGTCGGGGTAAGCGCAGCGTCATCTCCACAGCGGCGAGGCGGCCCAGCGGGACCTCATCGAACGCGGTGAACCTGAGGTGTCAGACCCGTGTGGGTACGTGAGGGCGGCTTCAGTGAGCCGGGGACCGACACCCGCCGAGCGACATCTCACGAACCTCGTCAGGAGCGGGATCAGTGGCGCGCCGATCGACGCTCCGATCGTTGTACCGCTCGGGGTCTACACGTGGCCAGGCAGCGGCGCTACCGTTCGTGCCCGTCCAGCACTGGCTTGATGTCCACGATGGGCGTTCCATTGATCGCTTCGAGGTGCCGCACGTGGATTCGGGTGTTCTCGATGGTCACGATCGGGACGCGGTGCACTCCTATGGGATTCGGTCGCGCCGGGGATCGTGTGCTGAACACTCCTAGCTCTCGGCTTGTCGGGTCGTCGCCGGGGTAGCAGGCGAGTTCGTCGCGCCGAGCCCGATGAAGCCAGGTCAAGACGATGATCTCGGTGTCCGGTTGGAGGTCTCGGATCGCTTCGCGAACGCTGTCGTTCAGGACAAGCCATGCGTCCGGCGCACCGTCTCCGCCTTGATTCGGCGCATCGGCCGGCTCGCTGAGGGGCGATTCGATCCATCCGATCGGCCATACCTGGTAGGCGGAATGATGGTCCGGGGCGTCGTCCGGCCTCCCCAGCCGGGCCTCGGTACGGGTCGGCTCAAACAGTTCCACCGGGTTGCCTGACGGATCATCGACCAGGATCTGTCGACCCCCCACTCCCTCGACCACGTCGTTACGGAAGTGAGCGCCGACCTCGCGAAGGTTCTGCACGGTTTCATCGAGGTCCTCAACCTCGACCGCGAAACGGTTCCAACCTCCTGGCTCGGGCACGGCTCCGTCCGGCATCGCCTGGCCACCGCCCGGACCGCCCCCCGGCGCGCTCAACACCAGGCGCAAGTCTCCCCGCGTCAGCATGGCGAATGTGGGAGCGGGATGCATCTGCTCCTGAAACCCCAGGTGATCACGGTAGAACGCAATCGCAGGATCGACCTCGTCGACGATGTAGCGGACGCTGACAGTTGCCACGACGGCATGTCCCTTCCATTGAGGCCGGCGAGCCACGGCACGGCTATGCGTAACGTAATCCACTCCAGCGCTGCGATCACGGACCACTCTGCCCGCGATCGCGCTTGTGGGGGTAACCGCGCGGCATATCCCGGCCAGGACGTGGCCGCGCTGACCGCCGGGCGCA
>Ga0157370_10006293_pt1 | contig 13128 bp, 10 predicted proteins | sample C35metaG_FD_113463 | JGI IMG/M metagenome (GOLD analysis project Ga0157370, IMG submission 113463) | Corn rhizosphere microbial communities from Kellogg Biological Station, Michigan, USA - C3-5 metaG | ecosystem: Host-associated > Plants > Roots > Rhizosphere > Soil | place: USA: Michigan...
CCCCGGTAGACGTAGACGAACGCGTTCTGCGATGCGGTCAGCGATTGTGCGAACGTGGCCCCGGCGGGCAGCTCGAGATCGAGATACAGTGGTTGCGTGACTTCGCGCTGCACGGCGCCTTCGACGCCGTGGCTCGCGCCGGCGATGACGCGCACCCGCGCCCCCTCGGGCGTCGTGAACGTCGGGATCTCGTTTGCGCGGATGTCGCGATACCACGGCGCGCGCAGCTTGTCCTTCGCCGGCAGGTTCAACCAAAGCTGAAAGCCTTCCATGCGCCCATCCTGCTGCTCCGGCAGCTCGGAATGGATGACGCCGCGGCCTGCGGTCATCCACTGCACGTCGCCGTTTTGCAGCAGGCCTTCGTGCCCGGCGCTGTCGCGGTGACGCATGCGCCCGGCGAGCATGTACGTGATCGTCTCGAAGCCGCGATGCGGGTGATCGGGAAATCCGGCGATGTAATCCTGCGGATCGTCGGTGCCGAACGCGTCGAGCATCAGGAACGGATCGAGCCGGCGCTGCAGCGGCTGCGTGAGCACGCGGGTGAGTTTCACGCCTGCGCCGTCCGACGTCGGCTGGCCGGCGACGACGCGCTCGACGGCGCGCGGACGCTGCGGTCGGGATGCGGTGGATGCATGGGGTTGCGTCGTCGTTGCCATCGTGGGCCTCCGTCGGTGTATCCACCGATGATTGGGATCCTGCACGCGAATGCAAGAAGCGCCGCCCGCGCTGGCACGCCGGGAAGCGAGCGTCACGGTTCGCCGCTCGCCGGCAGGCGCACCCGCGCCAACGCGCCTCCCCCTTCGCGCAACCGCAAATCCAGGCGGCCGCCGTGCAGCCTCGCAATGCGGTCGACGATCGCGAGGCCGAGCCCCGCGCCGGGCGCGCCATCGGCGCGCGAGCGCGCCTCGCCGGCGCGCGTGAACGGCTGCTTCAGGCGCTCGGCGTCCTCGGGTGCGATGCCGGGCCCGCGGTCGGCAACGTCGAGAACGACTTCGTCGCCTTGCCGTTGCAGGATCACGTCCACGGGCGGCTTGCCGTACGCGAGCGCGTTGTCGATCAGGTTCGTCGCGACCCGCGATAGCGCCGCGGGCTTCATGCGCGCGAATGCGCGCGCGCCCGGCGTGAAGCGAACGTCGTGGCCCGCGCGCACATAGCGCTCGACGCTCGCGCCGAGCTCGCGATTGACCTCGATCGGATCGCCGGCGGCCGCGGATTCGACGCGTGCGAAATCGAGGAACTGCCCGATGATGCGGTCCATTTCCTCGATGTCGGAGACCATGCCGGCGCGCGTCGCCTCGTCGGTTCTCGACATCTCGAGGCCGAGGCGCAGCCGCGCGAGCGGCGTGCGCAGATCGTGCGACACGCCGGCCAGCAGGATCGCGCGATCGCGCTCGATCTGCCGCAGATTCGCGAGCATCGCGTTGAAGCCGCGATTCACCGCGGCGATCTCCGAGGTTCCGGACTCGGGCAACAGCGGTGGCGTTTCGCCGCGGCCCACGCGATCGACCGCGCTGTGCAGTTCGCCGAGCGGGCGCGCGAGGTAGCGTGCGAACGCGAAGGCGGCGAGCAGCAGCAGCACCATGATCGCGACGACCCAGGCGAGCGCGCGCACCGGGATATCGGCCTCGGGCCGCGGCGGTAGCGGAAAGCCGACCCAGTAGCCCTCGTTGCCCGCCGACAGGCGCACGAAGAGTTGGCGCGCACGCGGCGCGATCCGGACTTCGGTGTCGTTGCCGAGGTCTTCGCGCAGCCGCTCCTCGAGGCCCTGCATCGCCGCGCCGCGCGGAGCGAGACCCACGGTGCCCCGCTCGCGCTCGGGAATGATGCGCACGCCGTACTCGCGGCCGAGGCGCGCGAGCGCGTCGCCGCGCAGCGGGCCGTCGACGCCTTCCAGCGACGCCCGCAACGCCTTCATCTGGACGACCTTCGTGTCGTTGAATTGATGCGCGATCAGCGCGGCGCGATCGCGGTTGAAGACGACGATCGTCGTCACCGCAGCCAAGGCGACGACCGCGACGAGCAGCAACACGAGGCGTCCGAAGAGCGAGCGTGGCGGGATGTGATCCCCCCACGCTTGCGGCTTCGCCGCTGCGCTGCCCCCCGAGGGGGCGCAGTTCGCGGCTCGGGGCGGCCCTTCGCCGCTCACGGTTCCTTCGGTGCGGCAGCCGGCTGATCGGCGGGGGTACCTTCCGGCACGTAGACGTAGCCGAAGCCCCAGACGGTCTGGATGTAGCGCGGCGTTGTCGGGTCGGGCTCGATCAGCTTGCGCAGGCGCGACACTTGTACGTCGATCGCGCGATCGAACACCTCATGGTCGCGACCGCGGGCGAGGAGCATCAGCTTCTCGCGTGCGAGCGGCATGCGCGGATGGCGCACGAACACGTTGATGAGCGAGAACTCGCCCGTCGTGAGCGCCTTCACCTCGCCGTCGCGCTCGAGCGTGCGCGCGGCGTGATCGAGCGTATGCCCGCCGAACGGCACGCGGCCCCCGGCGGTCGGTGCGCCGGGCGCGGGTCGCTCGCCGTGCCGGCGCAGCACCGCATGGATGCGCGCGACCAGTTCGCGCGGATTGAAAGGCTTCGGCAGATAGTCGTCCGCGCCCATCTCGAGGCCGACGATGCGATCGACGTCCTCGCCCTTGGCGGTGAGCATGATGATCGGCACGGTCTCGCCCGCCGCACGCAGGCGGCGGCACGCGGCGAGACCGTCTTCGCCCGGCAGCATCAGGTCGAGCACGAGCAGGTGCGGGGGGTCGCGCTGCAGGCGCCGATCGAGTTGCGTCGAGTCGGGCAGCGCCGAGACGGTGAAGCCCTGTTCGGCGAGATAGCGGGTGAGCAGGTCGCGCAAGCGCACGTCGTCGTCGACGACGAGGATCCTGGGCGAGGGAACCTTTGGCATGGTGACGATCCAACGAGGCGCGAGTCGTTGTGCGCGCCGAGTATGTGCATCGATTAGAGCGGGCAGGTACGACGCGTGCTCGCCGATGCTGTAACCAATTGTATCGTTGCACGCGTCGTGCAACGACCCGTTGCAATCCGGTGCAGGTCGGTGCGAACGGCGATTTCACAATCCGGACGAAACATGCGTGTTCGCGAGCGTCCGGATGGGCCGGCCGCCCGAACGGCACATCACGGAGAACGAAATGGCCTCTCGATTCGCATCACGACTCGCGATCGTTGCCGCCGCGGCGCTGATCGGCGTCGGCGGCGCTGCAGTCGCGCAACCGATGCACCACCACGGTCACGGCGGCGGCGACGCCGTCATGGGCATCGTCGCGCTCAAGAACCAACTCAACCTCAACACGTCACAGCAGGCGATGTGGGACAACGCCGTCGCGGCGGGCAAGAACGCGCGCACCGCGGCGCGGGCCAACATGCAGAAGGTCCACGACACGCTCGCAGCCGAGCTCGCGAAGTCCGAGCCGGATCTCGCCGCGGTCTCCGCGGCAGCGGATTCGGCGCGTACGGCGAACGCGCAGCTGCATGCGCAGGTGCGCGACGCGTGGCTCAACCTCTACGCGACGTTCACGCCGGATCAGAAGGGCGTCGTGAAGAGCGCGCTTTCGCAGCGGCTCGCCAGGATGGACCAGTTCCGCGAGAAGATGCGGGCGCGGCACGGACAGGGCGGCTGACTCGCCGCACGCGCGCGATCTCGCGCGCGAGTCCTTGTCGATTGGCCGACCCTGCCGATGGGGCGGTCGATCGACGGCGGGCGCGGGAATACTCGCGCCCGCTTCATTTCGTGCTCCGCGCGGCACGACGACTGACTCGCAACGAAATCAGACGGTCGCGCCGACATAGCTCGACTGCGCCATGAGGGCGATGGCGGTCGCGCGCAACGTCGCGCCGACGACCGGCTTCGGGAGCAGCATCAGGCCCGCGGCGCGCGCTTCACGATCGGCGCTCGTCCCGGTGTCGCCCGAGACGATGATGGCGGGAATGGGCATGCCGAGCTCGTGGCGCAGCCGGCGGACCGCGTCGATGCCCGACGCGCCTTCGGCGAGCCGCAGGTCGGCGACGATGAGGTCCGGATAGCGCTCGACGTCGCCGATCGCCGCGAGCAGCGCATCCACGCTGTCGCCGCACGCGACCGTCGCGCCCCACGTCTCGAACAGCGTCTGCATGGCGTCGAGCGTCTCGCCGTCGTCGTCGATCACGGCGACGACGCGTCCGGCGCACGACGGCACGCCCGGCTCGGTGCAATGCATCGCCGCGCGCAGCAGACGTGCGCGCGAGGGCGTACGCATGACGCGCGGAGCCAGCACGCGAAATCGCGAGCCGCGTCCGACGCGCGTGTCGAGCGTCACTTCGTGACCGAGGAGATCGGCGAAGCGACGCACGATCGCGAGCCCGAGGCCCATGCCGCGGCGCGGCTGGTCGGTGCGCGATTGCTCCTTGACGCGATAGAACTCCTCGAAGATGCGCTCGCGATGCGCGGCGGCGATGCCGATGCCGGTGTCGACGACGTCGATCGCGACGCGCTTGCCGACGCGCCGCGCACCGAGGAGAACGCCACCGCGGTTGGTGTAGCGGATGCCGTTCGCGACGAGGTTGCCGACGATCCGCTCGAGGAGCGCCGGATCGCTCTCGACGACGAGCCGCGTCGGCACGATCGTGAACGCGAGCGCGCGTGCGGCGGCCTGCGGCGCGAATTCCGCACGGATGCGCGCGAAGAGCGCCCCGAGCGCGATTTCCGCGCGCTCGGGAACGAGCGCACCGGCGTCGAGGCGCGACAGGTCGATCAGTTGCGCGAACTGGATCTCCAGCGCGCTGGCCGCCGACTCGACGTGTGCGACGAGCGGGCGCCACTCGGCGTCGCGGGCGCGAGCGGAGAGCGCCGAGACGTACAACCCGAGCGCGTGCAGCGGTTGGCGCAGATCGTGGCTGGCGGCGGCAAGCAGCTGGCTCTTCGCGCGGTTCGCCGATTCCGCCGCGGCTCGCGCATCGAGCGCGCTTCGCGTCTTGTCCTTGAGCTCGGCGATGAGGTCGACGTTCTCGTAGCGGATCACGAGCGAGCGCGTGAGCAGGTCGTTCAGGCGATGGCCGAAGCCGACGACGAACGCGAGCACGACGCTCATGACGCCGGCGATGAACCAGTGCACCGAATCGCCGACCCAGGCGACGCGCACGATCAGGGGCACGAGCGCGGGCAGCACGAAGCCATAGAACGAGGGCTTGTAGACGGCCGTAAGATTGAGGCCACCGAGCGCGGCGCCGAACAGGCAGACGATCAGCAACGACTGATACGCGGGCGACTCGGGAAACATGGCGACGGCGGCGGCGCCCCATAGACTCCCCGCGAGTGTCGATCCGATGGCCCAGTAGCGTCCCCAGCGCGGCGCGGCATCGGGACCGGGGCGTCTGCGTTCGAACACCCGTACGAGTCCGACGCGCCACAGTTGGTTGAGCGCGATCAGTGCGATCCAGGCGAACATCGCGCTTGCGGAGATCTGCGACCACATCGCCATGCAGAGAATCAGCGCGCCGAGCGCCATGGAGACGCTGGTCAGGTGCCCGTTCGCGTAGAGCGTCGCGACCTGATCGGCGCGGGCGCGCGCGATCAGGCCCGAGGGAATCGTCGCGAGCGGCGGCATCGCATGGGCGCGCGTCGAGCGCAGGGTCAGTGCCGCTCCGAGACGAACTCGTCGAGCGCCACCCCGCGACGCGTCAACTCGGCGATCGCCTGCGCGCGCGAGCGCACGTTCAGCGCCTTCAAAATCGCGCTCACGTGCACCTTCACCGTGCCTTCGGAAAGCCGGAGGTCGCGACAGATCGTCTTGTTGGGCTTCCCCTGGACCAGCAACCGCAGGACGTCGGCCTGGCGCTGCGTGAGGCCGAGCACGTCGCCGGGAACGCCGCCGATCGCGGGGACGGGCGGCGCGATGTCGTTCGTCACGCTGCTGCCGCCGCCGAGCACCGTTCGGACCGCTTCGAGCAATTCGCGCGGCGTCGACGTCTTGGCGATGTAGCCCTGCGCACCCGCGGTGAGCGCCGCGCTCACGGTTCCGCGATCGTGCGTGGCGGAGAGGACGACGATCGGCAGCCGCGGATGCGCGCGGCGCAACTGCACGAGCAGCTCGAGGCCGTGCGCACCCGGCAACGCGAGGTCGAGCAGCACGAGCGCGCAATCGGGATGGCGCGCGAGCGCGAACAGCGCTTCGTCGCGATCGATGGCGCCGAGCACTTCGAGGTCCGGTTCGAGCTCGGGCAACGCGTCGGCGAGCGCTTGCAGGATCAGCGGGTGATCATCGACGACGAGGATCTTCATGGCGCCTCCACGGCTTGCGCGTGGCTCGCGCAGCGTGACGCGAATCTACGAAGCGCCGGCCGGCACGCGCACCTGTCAGAACCGACAGTGGCACCCTTCGCAGGAAGAGCAGGCCGACACCCGATCGGGTCAGACCCTTACGATCTGGCGTCGCGACGCGCGCGCGGAAATGGCGTGAACAGGCCCTAATGCGCGCTGACGGCGAAGCCGGAGCGGCTGAACGCGGATTTGTCCTGGTCTGCCGCTTCGCGACGCAGCGCGCGCAGCCGCGTGTCGACGACCGACGCCTGATAGAAGTCGCCGTCCTTCTGCTTCGCCGCGATCTCGAGCTGGTTGATCGCGCCTTTGAGGTTGCCCTGCCACGCGTAGTACTCGGCCTGGTGGCGGTGCGCAAGCATTTGCTTGTTCTGCGCGGCGTAGGCGCGCGCGGCGAGGAGCTGCAGCGGGCCGTCGTTCGGAAAGCGCGCGAGCTGCTGCTCCGCGAAGCGCGCGGCGTCGATGTTGCGGCCCGCCTTGAGGAGCGCATCCGGATAATCGTAGACGAGCTGCATCTTGTTCGGATAGCGCGCGAGCGCCGCGCCGAAACGCTTGATCGCGGCGTCGACCTCGCCCGATTCCAGAAGGACGTGGCCGCCGATGGCCTCGATCATCGGATGCTCGGGCGCCATCTTCTCGAGCTTCGCGAGCTCGAGCTTCGCGCGCTTGTAGTCGCTGGCGCGCAGCAGCGACGCGACGAGCCCGTACTGCGCCGCGATGGCGTTGTTGTACTTGCGCTCGGCGATCGCGTCGTCGAACCAGCGCACGGCTTCGCGCGGCACGCCCTCGTAGCTTCGCAGCAGCGCGCGCACGAGATGGAAATCCAGCGAATCGACGACTTGCCGGTACGGATGTCCGTACGCGCGTGCCTCGGCTTCGGCGATCCGTTCGTAGGTGATCGGGTGGTCCTGCAGGTACTTCGGCGCGCTGCCCTCGACGAAGCGCATCGCCGATTGCAACCGCTTCATGAACGTCGCCATGGCGGTGACGTCGAAGCCCGCGGCGTCGAGCCGCTGGAAGCCCAGTCGGTCGGCCTCGTATTCGTTCTCCCGCGTGAAGTTGATTTCGTGCTGGATCGTGAGCGCCTGCGTCGCGGCGATCGCCGCCTGCGCGGCGTCGGCGCTCGACGCGCTGCTGCCGCGCGCGGCGAGGATCGCGAGCGCGAGTCCCGCGAGCGAGATCAGCATCGAATCCTTTCGCGAGGCGAGCGCGCGCGCGAGATGGTGCTGCGTGACGTGCGAGATTTCGTGGGCGAGCACGCTCGCGAGCTCGGATTCGGATTGTGCGAGAAGGATCAGCCCGGTGTTCACGCCGACGTAGCCGCCGGGAAGGGCGAACGCGTTGATCTGCGGATCGGGAACGGCGAAAAATTCGAAATCCTGCCGCACGTCGGTCGACGCGGCCGTCAGCCGGTGACCGAGCTCGTTCAGATAGTCGTTCACCTCGGGATCGTTCATGTACGCGCCGGCGGCGCGCATCTGGCGGATGATCGCCTCGCCGAGCTTGCGCTCCTGCGCGGGCGAGAAGTCGGTCTGCGACACGTCGCCGAGATCGGGCAGCCGCTGAGGGTAGGCGGAAACCGGATCGCCGACGCTCGCGGTCCCCGTCATGCCGGGAAGCGGCGCGAGAGCGAGCGCGACGGCGGTGGCGATCACGACGAAGCGCCGCCGCTTGCGGGGGAAGGAGAGGCCGGAATTCACGGACGAAAGCGCGTCAATCGTGATGCTAAGATGCTCGCCGCCGCGAGTCCGTTCACGCGCTCGTCGTCCGTTCGATGCCGCGCTCACGCACCAACGCCCCCGACGCCACGCAGGATGCCGGCCGCGACCACCCGCCGGCGGCTCCCGCTGCGCATTTTACCCACTTCGACGCCTCCGGACAGGCGCACATGGTCGACGTGGGCGGCAAGGATGTCACGAAACGTGTCGCCCGGGCGGGCGGGCGCATCGTCATGCGCCCCGAAACGCTCGCGATGGTGCGCGAAGGCACCGCAAGGAAGGGCGACGTGCTCGGCGTCGCACGCATCGCCGCCATCCAGGCCGCGAAGCGCGCATCCGACCTGATTCCGCTGGCGCATCCGCTGCGGTTGACGCGCGTCGGCATCGCCTTCGTCGACGAGCCGGACGCGATCGCGATCGAGGTCACCGTCGAGACGCACGAGCGCACCGGCGTCGAGATGGAGGCGTTGACGGCGGTCGGCGTCGGCCTGCTCACGATCTACGACATGTGCAAGGCGGTCGATCGCGGCATGCGCATCGAAGGCGTGCGGCTGCTGGAAAAGAGCGGCGGCCGTTCCGGCCACTACGTGGCGGGATAGCGGGTACTGCACGCTACCCGGGCACGCGACGATCCTCGATCGTCGTCACCAATTCCACATCGACCCGTCCTCGAGCCGGTTCACCGGCAGCGCGCTCGGCGCGTACGGGTATTTCGCCGCGAGTGCCTCGTCGATGTCGACGCCGTGTCCGGGCACGTCGCCTGCGTGCAGGTAGCCGTCCTCGAACCAGTACGCGTGCGGGAACACCTCGTCGGTTTCCGGCGTGTGCCGCATGTACTCCTGCACGCCGAAATTCGGGACCCACGTGTCGAAGTGCAGCGCGGCGCCCATGCATACCGGCGACATGTCGGTCGCGCCGTGGCAGCCGGTTCGCACCTGATACAGCTCGGCCAGACTCGCGATGCGCCGCAGATGCGTGATGCCGCCGGCATGCACGACGGTCGTGCGAATGAAGTCGATCAACTGTTCGGCAATCAGCGTCTGGCAATCGAAGATCGTATTGAAGACCTCGCCGACGGCGATCGGCGTCACCGTGTGCTGGCGGATCAGGCGAAAGCATTCCTGGTTCTCGGCCGGCGTCGGATCCTCGAGCCAGAACAACCGATACGGCTCGAGCGTACGGCCGAGGCGCGCCGCCTCGATCGGCGTCAGGCGATGATGGATGTCGTGCAGCAGATGATGCTCGAAGCCGAAGCGGGTGCGCAGCGCGTCGAAGAGCTTCGGCACGTGGTCGAGGTACTTCGCGGTCGACCACGTGTTTTCGGTGGCGATCGCCGCATCGGCCGGCTCGTAGTAGAGCTTGTCCTTCGCCACGCCGTACGTCGACGCGAGTCCCGGGATCCCGGATTGCGCGCGAATCGCCTTGTAACCCAGCGCCATGTAGCGGCCGACTTCGTCGACGGTCTCCGCGATGTCGCGGCCGTTCGCGTGTCCATACACCATGACGCCCGCGCGGCTCGCACCGCCCAGCAGCTGATAGAGCGGCATGCCGGCGGCCTTCGCCTTGATGTCCCACAACGCCGTGTCGACGGCCGAGATCGCGCACATCGTCACCGGACCGCGTCGCCAGTAGGCGCCGCGATAGAAGTATTGCCACGCATCTTCGATGCGCGACGGATCGCGGCCGATCAGCGCCGGAACGACATAGTCGGACAGGTACGACGCGACCGCGAGCTCGCGGCCGTTGAGCGTCGCGTCGCCGAGTCCGTGGACGCCCTCGTCGGTCTCGATCTTCAGCGTGACGAAATTGCGGCCGGGGCAGGTGACGATGACGCGGGCGGCGGTGATTTTCATGACGGGATCGATCGAGCGAGGGAGGGCCGCGTGAATCGCGGTCGAGTGGCCAGGCCACTTGACCACAGTATAACGCGAAGCTACGATGCGCCCACCGGCCGGAGGCCCGCCGTGCCGCGCCTTGCAGGAGTCCCCGCGTTGCCCTTGCAGCTCGTCGAGCAGAAGCGACTCTATCGGCAAATCGCCGATCAGCTCGCGCAGCTGATCGCGCGCGGCGAGTTCCCGGCGGGTGCGCGATTGCCGGCCGAACGCGAGCTCGCGGCGTCGTTCGGCGTCAGCCGCGCGTCGGTGCGCGAGGCGATCATCTCGCTCGAGATGAGCGGCCTCGTCGAAGTGCGCGTCGGCACGGGGATCTTCGTCATGCCGAAGGTGCGCGTCGTCGAAGGCGCGAAGGACGCCGGGCCGGGTCCGTTCGAGCTGCTCGCCGCGCGCAAGCTCGTCGAAGGCGAGATCGCCGCGCTCGCCGCGCGCAACGCGACGCCCGAGCACGCGCTCGCGCTTCGTCGAAGCGTCGAGCGCCTCGAAGCGCGCGTCGACGATTTCGTTGCGGAGGAGGCGGAGGACCGGGACTTTCATCTGCTGCTCGCCAAGGCTACACGCAACGGCTCGCTGGAGCTCGTGGTGCTCGGGCTATGGAATCAGCGGGCGGAACTGTGGGGCCGCCTGCAGCGGCACTTCCATATCGACGATCTCGCGCGGCGTACGATCCGCGATCACGCGGCGATCGCGGCGGCGGTCGAGGCGCGCGATCCTGACGGTGCGCGCGCCGCGATGCATCGCCATCTCGCACGCGTCATGCGCGAGTTTCAGCGAAATGTCGACGCCGGCGCGCCGCACGCCGCGCCGGCGACACGTATTCCACCGTCACGACGCCGCAAGGTCGCGCCGGCATGACGCATCGAAGCCAACCGTCGCCGGCGATGCCCGTCGACGAGCACACCGACGGGCATGGGCCCACTCACAGGAGGACGACATGAAAGGCAGCACCGTGCATTCGCAGAAACGCCGCATGGCACTCACGTCGCTTGCGGTCGCGACCGCCGCGATGGTCACGCTCGGCGCACCCGCTGCTTTCGCGCAAAAGGGCCCCTTCGCGATCAACGTCGTCGACGTCGCGGGCAATCTCGCCCTCACGCAGGACGCCATCCAGAATTACGCGAACAAGCATCCGAACGTCATTTCGAAGGTGAGCTTCACCAAGGCGCCCGCGCCCGAGCTTCCCGCCAAGCTCAAGGCGATGCAGGGCGCCGGACGCAGCGACATCGACCTGGTGCTCACCGGCACCGACGACCTCGCTGCGGGCATCGAGCAGGGGCTGCTGGTCAAGATCCTGCCCGATCACCAGGCGAAGTTCCCGAACCTGATGCAGAACTACCAGCCGGCCGCCGCGAAGATGCAGGAGCTGGCGGGCGATTACGGCATCGAGGTCGCGTTCATGCCGGCCGGACCGCTGCTCGAGTACAACCCGGACAAGGTGAAGCAGGTGCCGACGACGCCTGCGGAGCTCCTCGCCTGGTGCAAGGCGAACCCGAATCGCTTCATCTACGCGCGCCCCGCGAATTCGGGACCGGGACGCACGTTCGTCATGGGCCTGCCGTACATCCTTGGCGACAAGGATCCGAAGAATCCGGCGAGCTGGGACAAGACGTGGGCGTACCTGAAGGAGCTGAATTCGTGCATCGAGTACTACCCGAGCGGCACCGGCGCCGTGATGAAGGAGCTCGGCGAAGGCTCGCGCGACATGACGGTGACGATGACGGGCTGGGACCTGAACCCGCGCATCCTCGGCATCGTCCCGAAGTCGTACAAGGTCGCGCCGTTCCAGCACATGACGTGGGTGAACGACGCGCACTACATGGTGATTCCGAAGGGCGTGCCGGCCGACAAGGTCGACGTGATCCTCGACCTGATGGCGTACATGCTGACGCCGGAAGCGCAGGCGCTGACGTACGACAAAGGCTACTTCTATCCCGGCCCGGCGGTGAAAAACGTTCCGCTGTCGATGGCGCCGAAGGAAAGCCAGGACGCGATCAAGGAATTCGGGCGGCCGGAGTACGACCAGTGGCTGAAGGAGTTCCCGCACACGCAATCGCTCGAGGCGAAAGCGCAGGTCGAGATGTTCCGCATCTGGGACCAGCAGGTGGGCGCGGCCAAGACGAAATAGGTTATTGCGTCACGGACTCTGCCGGTGGTCGTGTCCGACAGCCGTCGTGACGCAATGACTCGCCGCGTTCGAACGTCGGCTCCCGCCGACCCTCAACGCGGCGCAGTCGGGTACGCTACGGTGGGATGCGGGTGACGTCGTCGATATCCGGACCATGAAGCACGATTTCAACGAACTGCGGCTCGACCGCGTCACTCGCCGCTTCGCCGGCCACGGCGGGCAGGCGTTCAACGCGCTCGACGAGATGACGCTGACGGTGCGTCGCGGGGAGTTCATCGCGCTGCTCGGCCCGTCCGGGTGCGGCAAGTCGACGGCGCTCAATTGCATCGCCGGCCTGCTCGCGCTTTCCGGCGGCACGATCCATCTCGACGACGTGCGCATCGACACGCTGCCGCCCGAGCGTCGCGGCTTCGGCATGGTCTTCCAGAATTACGCGCTCTTCCCGCACATGAGCGTCGCGAAGAACGTGGGGTTCGGACTGAAGATGCGAGGCGTGCCGGGCTCGGAGATCGCGTCGCGCGTCATGCAGGCGCTTTCGCTCGTGCAGTTGACCGGGCAGGAGCACAAGCTGCCCGGCCAGCTGTCGGGCGGGCAGCAGCAGCGCGTGGCGATCGCGCGTGCGATCGTCATCGAGCCGCCGCTGATCCTCATGGACGAGCCGTTGTCCAACCTCGACGCGAAGCTGCGTCTCGAGACGCGCTCGGAGATCCGCCGCATCCACCGCGAGCTCGGCCGCGCGACGATCTACGTCACGCACGACCAGGACGAGGCGCTTTCGCTCGCGGATCGCATCGTCGTGATGAAAGACGGTGTCGTGCAGCAGATCGGCACGCCGGAGGCCGTGTACGCGGAGCCGGCGAATCTGCACGTCGCCCGCTTCATGGGGTACCGCAACGTGATGGAGCTGCCCGTTGCCGGCGAGCGCGACGGACGCGTCGTGCTGCGCGCAGGCGACAGCGAGCTATGCGGGGTGCGCAAGCTGCCGCTCGACGGCGGCCGGGCAATGGTCGCGATCCGGCCCGAGGAAATCACGCTCGCGGGGTCGGCCAACGACGTCAACGTGATCACCGGGCGTGTCGACAACGTCGAG
>Ga0157370_10006294_pt1 | contig 13128 bp, 9 predicted proteins | sample C35metaG_FD_113463 | JGI IMG/M metagenome (GOLD analysis project Ga0157370, IMG submission 113463) | Corn rhizosphere microbial communities from Kellogg Biological Station, Michigan, USA - C3-5 metaG | ecosystem: Host-associated > Plants > Roots > Rhizosphere > Soil | place: USA: Michigan...
TCTTTCCCACTAGACAAAATCTCCGCCGCCACACAGAAGGCCGGACATGAAAAAGGTATTCCCGCTCACCTCTCCGTCTCATCAACCGCCACAGGTGGTGGCCTCGATCAAGAATGACGTGCGCAAGTATCTGAAGCGCGAGCGCCGGAAGGCACTGCCGGAGGGTGTGGATTTCTGGGACTTCAACTGTCGCGTGGGTTTCAACAGCGACGAGCCTCAAGCAAAACACGTAGAGGAAATCGTGCCTGCCATCGATCAGGCTGTGGCCCAACAGTGTGATTCCATTTTCATCGAAATCCTGGCGACTCCTGGACATCGCACATCCAAGCCCAAGACGACTGACTCACAAGGGCAAGATGCCTGAGAGGTCACGATCCTTCAGGGCATGTTCATGAAATGAGCCATCCATTGCGATGGCTTGCTTCAGGTGTGATTTCGCCCGGTCGCTTTCTCCCAAGGTCCAGAGATAGCAGGCCAGATTATAGTGGAATATGGCCATTTCAAAAAGTGCTTTGGGCCCGCGCAGCAGCCAGTTGCAGGCCGCCAGCGTATCCCCGGTTTCATGCAGGCAATAAGCTGCATGGATAAAATATTGTGGCTCTTCCGCCACCTTTACACAAAGAAGTCGGCCGGTTTCAGAAGCAGCATTCCATGCACCGGTATTCATCTGGGCAGATAACTTCAGCTCCAACACATTGGGATGGGACTGCACTTCATCAGGCAGGCTCTGAAGTTCGTAAAGAGCTTCATCCGCCAAGCCCAGATCCAGCCAACCACTGGCTGCCCGCAGAGTCCGCTCATCAACCATGCGGAGCAGATTAACGAAATTGGGGGGCGGATGCAACCTAAGAGGTGCGATGCTTCCCGTCTCCCTAACTCTTGAACGCCGCAGCACGCCCGGCGGCCTCTCCTGTCACGAAACAGGTGCCCATCACCCGAATGGATGCCTGCGCCTCATGATCCGCAGAAATACACCGGCCCGCCACATACAGACGGTCCATCCCAAGTGGTTTCAGACATCGCAAAGGAATACCCGCAGGCTGATTGGCTACCGGATAACGGAGTTTAGGCCCCTTCGTGTTTTCCCGGAACTCCATCGGCCAAGTGGCCAGCCCGATCTCATCGGGAAAGCGCACGCCATTCAGCAGATCCTGCCCGGTGAGAGTGTATTCGCCGAGCCAACGGCGGCTTTCCCTCACTCCCACCCGGAGTGGCCAGTGGCTGATATAGGCACCCCGCCAGTCCTGCGCTTTTCCAGCCAACCAACTGAGAATGGCGGAAGCGAGACGACGGCCGGAGAGCTCCAGATCCGTCAGACACTCAACGGAAAGCGGATCGTAGTTCTCAAGAGCAGCCCCGCCCGTAAGATCAAGATTACCAAAAATCTCTCCGGGTCTCCCTGAACTGCGGAAGGATATTCCCAACGCAGCCGCAGGCAACACTCCCTCGCGAATGCCCTGTACGATCAATCCAGCTGCATGCAGGCGCTCTGTGTCCCCGAAAACTCCCGACCGATGGATGCCGAAAACATATGCTGGCCGCTGAAGCAGTGATCCAGAGGCAATGGCTGTATTTTCCCCCAAGAAATCCGCCACCACGGCATCACCGGAAGCGTCCACCAGTGAATCTGCACGGAAGATCCTGCGCCCACCGCGCGTGCTGACATCGATGTCCCACGCACTCTCACTTTGGGAAATGGCCAGCACCTCCGTGTGCAGGAGACATTTCAACAAGGGCTGGGAAGAAACCAATTCATCGGCGATGCGGATAAAATCCACGGGATGCTGCAGAAGCACATCCAGCCGGCCCATCCTCACGGGCTGCATGCCGGTGGCGGCGATCATTCGTTCCGCCATTTCCGTGGCGAAACCGGGATTCGCCAATACAGCACCTGATTCCTCATTCAGCAGATAAAGTCCACAGAACGTGTGGACTAGGGCAGCTGTCCCCATGCCGCCCAGATAGCCGTACCGCTCGATCAGCAGTGTTCTGGCGCCTTCCCTGGCTGCGGTGACGGCGGCGGCAAGCCCTGCGCTTCCTCCGCCGATTACAGCCACATCGAAGGTTTCGCCAGAATCGGTCATTCCATCTTGTTGGAGAGGAGGGCGGCGAGGGTGGTGGGAGTTTCCAGATTTTTCTTGGTAAGATCCGATGTTTCGAGAACCAGGCCGTAACATTCCTCTACCGCCACCACCAATTGCATCACTGCCATGGAGTCCAGACCGGCTTCAAAAAGGTTTCCGTCTTCTGGAAAAAAGACATCCAGTTCGAGAAGACCTTCATCATTCAGCCAATCAATTAACTCTACGGGTGTGGGTGCCGTCTTTCGCGTTTTATCCATGCGCGAAAACGGTGCTCGGACAACCCCATCACGATCAAGCGGAAAGCTGCGAAGAGTTTTCAAAAAACCACCTCGGTCCCCAATTCTGCGACCGTCACAGGAGCGGAATGCCTTGCTACTAGGGCATCCCGGAGCGCATGGGCCGGTATTGACTCCCCATGGACCAACCACACTTGTTTTTTCGGCCCGGTGGTCCTTGAGAAGTAATCGAGCAGTTCCGAGTGGTCGGCATGACCGGAAAACGAGTCGATCGTCTCGATGTGGGCCTGCACCCGATACCTTCCCCCCAGAATCGGAACCTCACGCTCCCCATCCCGGATGCGGCGTCCAAGGGTATTATCAGCACAATAGCCGACGAATAGAATAGTGGTCCGCGAATCGGTGATATTATTTTTCAAGTGGTGCAGTATCCGCCCCGCCTCACACATCCCGGAGGCGGAAATGATGATGGCCACCCCTTCCAGATCATTGAGGGCTTTCGAACCATTCACACTGCGGATGAGCGTGAGATTTTCAAAACCGAAGGGATTGTTTCTGCTGTAAAGAGCCTCATAAACCTCCTGATTGAACGCGTCTGGATGAAGTCGATAGATCTCCGTCGCACTTACCGCCAAGGGACTGTCCACATACACCGGGATTTCAGGAATTTTTCCCTGCTCGAATAATTCATTCAGAACATAGAGAATCTGCTGGGTTCTCTCCACAGCAAAGGCGGGAATGAGAATTTTCCCGCCACGGGCTGCGGCGCGAAGAATCATCTCACCGAAATGATCTCCTACTCCGGATGGCGCTTCGTGCTCACGGCCACCGTAAGTGCTCTCCATCAGCAGGAAATCCACATCATGAACCGGCACCGGATCACGGAGAACCTCATTGTGGCCCCGACCGATGTCTCCGGAAAAGAGAAAGCGTTTTTTCTGACCGTCCTCATGGTCATCCACCTCCAGGAGCACCTGTGCGCTGCCCAGAATATGACCGGCATCAATGAAGGTGAGTGTCACCCCATCCGCAATCGGCAGCGGCCTGTCATAGGTAATCGTCACAAACAATCTGAGGCACCTCTCAGCATCGAGCTCATCATAAAGCGGAGCCACCTCTTCCAGCCCATCGCGTCGGCGGTGCTTGTTCAGCCAATCCATATCGCTGGCTTGGATGCGCGCGCAATCTGCCAGCATGATTTGGCAGAGATCCCGGGTCGCGTGGGTGGCGTAAATATTTCCGCGAAAGCCCTTTTTCGATAGATTGGGTAAATTCCCGCTGTGGTCGATGTGGGCATGGGATAGCACCACGCAATCGATCTCCGCTGGATCGAAATATGGGAAGCAACAGTTCACATCATAGGCCCGGCTGCGGCTTCCCTGATAGAGACCGCAATCCAGCAGGATTTTTTTCCCGTTTACCTCGAGCAAGTGCTGCGAGCCGGTGGTGGTGCCTGCTGCGCCACAAAATTTAAGTTTCATCTGGGTTTTTCGGGTTGGATGAAATCGGGAATCCGATCACTCCAACATATGCGAAAAAACCAGAGAGTCACGTCCACTTGCTTTAAATTGTTCGCGCCTTTTCGCCGGAATATCCTCCACCGTCGCCACGTCATATTTCAGGCGCTTTGAAAAGAAATCCGCTGCCCGGTTGGTGAGCGCAAAAATGCGGGGGATGCCACGTTCACGCGCGACGTCTTCCGCGCGATGGACAAGTTCAATGCCATACCCCCTGCCCTCGTGAAGCTGCTTCACATAGAGGCACGCTACTTCTGCACAATGCTCTTCCGGATACTCATGCAAAGCCACGCACCCGACCACGTTATCATCGATGGTCATCACGAAGTAGTCCTCCAGCTTTGACTGGATGTCCTCATAAGTTCGGGCTACCAGATTCGTCCGCCGCACCGAGCGACCGATCATCCCCAACAGCTCAGGAATGTCTTCCTCTCTCAAGGCACGAATGATGCGATAGCTATCGGCGTGGACCATGGTGCCCACGCCTTCGTTTGAGAAGAGCTCATCCACCAGCACCCCTTGGCGGCGCCCATTCAATACATGCACGCGCGGCACCCCCTTGAGGCAGGCCCGCGCTGCAGCACGCAGCAGGGAAGCTCCATCCCCATCACTACGGGCACAGAGTTCCTCCGCTTCCGCCGCGCGGATGGCATGGGCGGGAGCTCCATTGATGAGGATCGCCTCTTCGAGCAGGGCGATCACCTTTGAAACACCGATGCCGAGGGCAAAATCCACCACCGGATCATCCAAGGGGCCCGTGGCAGACGCATCAATGACGGCGGACTGACCGCGGCCAAGGATATCCATCACCTCACGCACCGCTTCAGGATCTGTGATCGGACGTGAAACCCGAGCTGCCATGATCTCGCACTCCAGCGTCCAGTCATAGAGATCCTTCAGGTCTCCACCCAGCACTCCGAGTACCAGCTTAACACCCAAATCTTCCAGAACAGCCAGATCCAGCAGCGTTTCCGCTACAGCAGGTTCAGGTAAAAGCCCTGCTTCAATCAGGACAAAGAAAATCTTCCCCCTGAACTGGGGGATATATTGAAGAACTTCGCGAACGTCGCTCTGTTGTGCCACGGCCCCTTCCTAGGGAGACTTGGAGGTTACCGCAAGCGTGTCTTCATCTCATTTCCGTGCAAGGCCCGCATCGATCTGTGCCTGCCAGCCTTCATAAAGATCCTCCAAGGCAGCGGAGCGGGTTTTCAAATGCTCCAGATCCTGGTTGAACTGCTTCCAGATGCCCGCAGCCCGGAGGTCGAAGAAACCATCCTTGCCGATCAGTTTCTTCAGGAAGGCACGTAAGGTGAAGAGATACGGGAGGACGGAGGCATACCGCTCCATGGATTTGGCCCGGATCGCCTTGGCGTGTTTATCTTCCTTCCAGCGTGGGTCCACCGTTTCCAAAATCATGCGGAACATCACCTCTGCGGGAAAAGGGGAAAGGGCCAGCCACGGCTTGGATTTCGAGACGAAATGAATGTTCATCTCACGCTTTTTCAGTGCGGAGACCGCTTCCACTGGATCATAGCAACTGCGATGCGTCTGGGTGTTCCACGATTGGTCGAGGACTGTCGTTTCGCCATTCAGAGCATAATTCACCGCACTCTGGTCATGCCATTTACAGGAAGCAGGATACTTTTCCAAAATAGCCACGGCATGAGCAAAGATGCCCGATTTTTTCACCTTGTGCATGTCCAGCACCAGCAGGCCGCTATTCAAATTGGGTGCGGCTGGATCCAGTTCCACCGGTTTCACGGTCGGCATGTCTTGGGCCAACGTGGGTTTGACTGCCTCCAAGGCTCCACTCACCCCTTTTTCAGGGAGCTCAAGGGAAATCAAATCGCTCAAATTCTTTAAAATCAACATGTCCACATCTATGTAGATCAGACGATCGAACGATACCTTGTCCGGCAAAACCAGACGTGCATAGCTCATCTTTGAGCCAAAATAAAAATCCGGAAAATCCGCAAAGCTCTCATCCACCATCATGAAATCAATGACAGGTGAATTCTGAAGTTTAGCCATGGCGGTGGTGACCCGTCGCATCTCGGAATGGGTTAGTCCGTCATGCAGGAAAATCACTTCAATCGCTACTTCCAGAGGAACGGCCAGCCGCACACTCGCCAGCGTTCCGATGGCCCCCGTAAGATATCTGGAATCACACGCGACAGCCAACCGGAGAGGAGAAGTGGAATTCATTAGGGATAGTTAAATTTCAAATCTACCTAGGTTCTGCTGTCAATTGCATTCCCCAGCCAATGATGTGGGCGATTTTAAACTATATCATATAACCTTTTAAATCAGCTGGACATACATTGAATTTTCTTATCAAGGTGGAAGCTGTATGGTTATGCATTCCATCCTCAGCCGTGTTGGACCCATGGTGTTTACTCTCAGCTCGTTGCTGATTGTTTTCCCGGGTTGTTCAGCCTCGGCACAGCTTGATAAGATTGAAGGACTGAATGGTGCCATGCCTCAGCCAGGAGATACAGGCATACGGTTCCTTACTCCCACATTGATCGAGCTGGCACGCATCAACACAAAATCCAGCAGCGATACACCCGATAGTTGGAATTTTATCTCCTCCGGCAGTTTTACCCCTCCTGCGGCTGGAAGCTGTGAAGTCCGCGTGAATGGCAGTGCGGCCGCTTATACAATTTCCGGGTTCCGCAGGCGGGTTTTGTATGCTCCTCTGGCCCAGCGCGATCTCCGTGTGGACAATCGCCTTTTCATTACCCTGGCAGAAGCGGTTCCTGAGAATGCCCCACTCGAAATCTCAACCACCGGTTGGGAAAACGAAGGCAGTAACGCCACCTACAGCACCACATTTACTTCCACCCGCCGCAGCCCCGCCATCCATACCAATCAGGAAGGATATGCCACCCAAGGCCCCAAGCAGGCCATGGTAGGCTACTACTTGGGAAGCATGGGGGAATTGCCCATCACGGCACGATCCTTCTCCCTGATCAACGAAGCTAATGGCCAAGTGGCTTTTACTGGAAATCTCACGGTTAAGCCGGATCTCGGGTATGCATACACGCCCACTCCCTATCAAAATGTGTGGCTGGCAGACTTCAGCAGCTTCAATACTCCGGGCACTTACCGCCTCCAGGTTCCAGACTTGGGAAGATCTCTGGCTTTTAAGATCAGTGATGACATGCTGATGAACTTTGTCCGCACCTATGCACAGGGACTTTACAATCAACGGTGTGGTCATGCCGTAGAGCTGCCTTACAGCCGTCATACTCATGCGGCGTGCCACATCGCCACTGCTGGCATTCCAACTGCTGCAGCAGAATTTGACACCACCTGGGGATTCATTTCCTCCGCCAATAGCGGAGCAGCGGATAATCCACGGCTGGTCTCGGTGGATACACAGCTTTATCCGATCTTGAGAACCGGCTCCATTGATGTCTCCGGAGGCCATCATGATGCGGGAGACTATAGCAAATACACGATCAACTCCGCGCAGCTCCTCCATCATCTGGTGTTCGGTGTGGACGCCTTTGCAAATGTAGGCAGTCTCGATAATTTAGGACTGCCTGAAAGCGGGGATGGCAAAAGCGACATCCTGCAGGAAGCAAAAATCGAGGCAGATTTCCTTGCCAAAATGCAGGATGACGACGGCGGATTTTTCTTTCTGGTCTATCCGAAGACACGCAAATACGAGCAAAACGTCTTACCTGATCAAGGAGACGAGCAGGTTGTCTGGCCAAAAAACACCTCCGCCACTGCGGCAGCGGTAGGGGCCCTGGCAGATATCGCCTCCTCTCCGCTCTTCAAGCAGCAATTCCCTGCGGAAGCACCGCTTTACCTGCAAAAGGCCCAGGCCGGATGGAATTTCCTGCTCAACGCCATCGCAGTTCATGGCAAAGATGGCAGCTATCAGAAACTCACGTTTTACGGAGACACCTTCGGTCACAATGATGAACTGGCATGGGCAGCAGCCTCCATGTTTGCCGCCACAGGGGATCCGGTTTGCCAGCAGAAGCTCATGGAATGGTATGATCCATCCTCCACCGCTACCTATCGCTGGGGATGGTGGGAGCTTTTTGAAAGCTATGGGTGTGCTGCCCGCAGCTATGGCTTCGCTGTCAGCACCGGAAAACGAACCCTGGCGGAAATGGACCCGGCTTATTTCCTAAAGATGAAAACCGCCCTCATTCATGCGGGAGATACCATCAATACCCGGAGCGGGCGGGGTGCCTATGGCAGTTGCCTGGATGATGCATCGAAGCGCCAAAACACCGCCGGCTGGTTTTTCTGCAGTGAGCGTGCATTCGATGCCACCGTCAGCAATGCTCTCCAACCTGCCACAGCTAACAGGAACGCCGTCATCGGTAATGTGAATTACGAGTTCGGCTGCAATCCTCTTAATCTCTCCTATGTGACCGGAGCCGGCCAAAGGCAACAACGAGAAATCGTCCACCAATATGCACAAAACGATGACCGGGAATTCCCTCCCAGCGGCCTGCCTCTGGGAAATATCCAGACAGGTTTCGCCTGGACCGGCCAGTATGGTTCGGAACTCGGCACGCTTACTTTTCCCTCAGATGGACTGACTTCAGCCAAATATCCTTTTTATGACCGCTGGGCGGATACCTATAACACCAGCACCGAGTTTGTAGGTCCCCAGCAGGCCCGTTCATTGGTCAGTCTGGCAGCTTGGGCAGCCGCATGGGGCGGCGCCGATCAGCCATGGAAACCCCAGAATGCCACGATCAACATTCCCTCCGGCTACCTCACGGCGGGGCAACCGGTCACCGCAACGGTCCAATGCCCCGGCCTGGACCTGAGCGAGGCCCGCGTCACATGGGAATGTGGCGATCAGCAGCCATGGATCGGCACCAATGAATACCATTTCACTCCCGTGAATATCTGCCGCCAGTGGTTGGAGGCAGAAGTGGTTCTTCCTGATGGCCGGAGGTTCACAGCAGTCACCACCTTCGGAGTGAAATCTGCCAATGGCGACGCCGCCTTCCCCATGGAGGACACGACCGTGGCTCTCTATCACTTCGATGGAAATTACAATGATGCGAGTCCGAATGGCTTTCACCTCATTCCTTCGGGCAGAGTGGAGAGGGTAAGTCAGGCCGCAGGCTGGATGGCGGAACCATCTGGAGAAGCCGTGCGTTTCTACGACATCGGAGACAAACTAACGGTTTCCATTCCCGACTCTTATCTTTCACCCGGCACCACGGCCGTCCCTCTTACTCTGGAAGCGTGGATCTGTCCTCTGGACTATAAGGCCTATGGAAAGTCGCTGGATCCCATGTTGGCACTCGTTCAAGCGTGGAACAGCAAGATAGGAGTTTCGCAGGATATGTGGATCAAGCCTTCCTGCCCCTTTGTCTCGGCAGATGGCGTGAGTCTGGCCAGCAGTCAACTCTGGAGTTCCACCGTGAAGATCGGCACGTGGCAACATCTGAAAATCATCCGTAAGGCAGATGGCACCTACGAGTTTTGGCTGGATGAAACATTGATCGGCTCCGGGACCAATACAGCAGGTTATGGCGGTACTGGAGCATGGGTCTTCACCATCGGAAACTTTAACGGCTACGTGGATGAAATCCGTATCTCAGGCGCTGCCAATCACGGCATCACCTCCCCTCCCGGAACGGGAACTGGTGGCAATTCAGACGGCTCGGGATCCGGCAGCGGCAGTTCGACCGGCAGTACACCCACTACGCCTCCTCCCAACTCCATCACCAGCCCTTTCAATCGCTCCTATACCACGGACGCCTCCACCATCGCGTTGTATAACTTTAATGGAAATTATGACGATTCCAGCGGCAATAATTTCCACCTCACCGCCACGAGCAATGTCACCCGGATACCGTCCTACTCCAGCGGCGGAATCCCCAGAGGAGAAGTCGTTCGCCTGCGGAATTGCGGCGATTCACTAACAGTCACCATACCTGATTCATACATTGCACCCGGAGCTAGTGAACTCACTTTGGAAGCATGGATTTACCCACGTGCCTATAAGGCTTACGGAGCGGGATGGGCTGGGATCCTCTCACTCTATCAGGACTGGGACAGTTGCTTCATGATAGGCCAGGATAAATGGCTGAAACCTGCGGAACCCTACTTCAAAAGCGGAGCTACGACATTTTTCTCAAATACCGAATGGAGCGGCACGCTCCAACTCAACAAATGGCAACATTTGCGATTCACCCGCACCTCAACAGGCCTCGTCTCTTTCTGGCTGGATGGTGTTTGCATCAAGACCGGCATGGCACCCAATGCAAACAATCGCGTCAATGACTGGAGTTTCCGCATCGGCGATATCGATGCAGACATTGATGATGTCCGAATCAGCAAAGTAGTCCGCCAACCGAATACTCCGGATGAATTTACTGTGGATCCTTACACGGTGGCTCTCTATCACTTCAGTGGAAACTATCAGGACTCCGGACCCAATGGACTTCATCTGACACCTACTGGAAACGTTACCCGCACATCAACCAATCTTGAGTGGATGAATCTTCCCTCCGGTGAAGTGGCCCGCTTTGCGAATATGAATGACGGACTCACAGTCAACATTCCAAATTCCCTGATTTCCCCAGGTAATACCGCCACGGAATTCACTATGGAGGCGCGTATTTTTCCACGCAGTTACAAGGCATACGGAGTAAGCGGAGGCGCCATCATCTATCTCTATCAAAATTGGGACAGCTCCATTTCCGTCATGCAGGACAAGTGGCTCACTCCTGCTGCACCGCAGGTGATGACGGGGGGCAAGGTCATCTTATCCAATACCCAGTGGAACAGTGCCGTGGAACTCAACGTATGGCATAAGCTCAAAATCACCCGTGATACCATGAGCGTGATCAAGGTGTGGCTGGATGATGTCTGCATTTCTACGGTGAGCGCCCCTATCAATTATGGCCGCACCAACGACTGGCTCTTCAAGCTCGGTGATATCAATGCCGATATCGATGAAGTCCGCCTCAGCAATATCGTGCGGTGAAGTGGACACTCCACCGGCCGATGGTTAATCCATTTTTCCCATCGCTTCGCGAATCTTCTCCACCACAACGCGGGAATCGAATTCCCTGACGGTTTTTACTCGCGCCGCATGCCCATGCTTTTCCAACAGAATGGGAGAAGAAATGTAGGTCCGTAGAGCTTTGGCCAGATACTCTACATCGGGCTTGTCCAGCAGCAGTCCACTCACTCCATCTTCTATCTGGTCACCGATGCCGGCCATGCGGGTGGAAATGGATGGAATGCCGCTGGCAGCAGCCTCCAGAATGGCGATGGGACTGCAGTCCGCTTTGGTCGGCAGCACCAGCAGGTCACTTTCCTGCACCAGATTGCGCAGGCCATCTGCATCGGAATCGAAACCAGTGTAAGAGGTTACGTTAGCCAGGTCCGTAGCGGGCGGGCTCTTGGTGACCAGATGCCATTCCACCTCAGAAAATTCAGGCATGGAGGCCACTTCCATCAGCACATCCCCACCCTTGCGCATGAAATCCGCACCGATGAAAACGATACGCAGCGGTCCCGGTTTTCTTGCTCCTTCCCGCGGGCACCAATACACGGTATCCACCATCGGCGGCACGATGGTAATCTGCTCTGGTTTCACGCCGTGCTCCTTTTGGAGAGCCTCCGCATACCACGTGCTCATGCAAAGGAAATGGTGACCTGCTTGCGCCTGCCGTTTCACCCCATGGCCGTAGATCACCTTCGCCATGCGCGAAATATCTTTGGTTGTGGAGCTATAGCCCAGATTGGTAAGCTGACGCATGGTGGCGTCTGAATAAATAAAGTACCGCACGCCCTTCTTCTGTGGCAGCCATGGACAATTGTGATAGGTTCCGAAAACAATCTTCGTCGCTCCCCTGCGAATGGCTTCCCGGGCTGCTGCGCGGCCGCAGAGAACATCATGTAACATCTGAAATTTCCCCAGCCGCTTGGTAAAATCACCCACCACCTGCATGTGATCCTCCAGATGGATAAACTCCCATGGATGATCTATCACTTCCGGCAGAAACTTTTCCAATCTCACGCGGATGGATTTCCATCCTGCACGGTTTACCAGACAGAATCCAAACTTGGTCTTTTTCGTGTCATTTCTCATGCCTCTTTCTTCCGATTTCCTGTGCCCTTTATGAGACGGGTTGGCAATCATCACGCGCTTTTTGACAATCAAGTGAAGTAAACATCCCCGTTTCTGGTGTCAACGCGCAAACCTGAGAGAGAGGCGGCGTTTTCCTCCTCGACTTCCCCCACGTGAGACATTCGGATCAGGGAAATGGCGAACCGATTTTACGGGACTTTTGATACCGAAAGATGCGAAGGCGAAGTCAATCCCAGTGACTACCGCACTCCCTTCCAGATCGATCGCGATCGGGTGCTGCACACGACCACTTTCCGCCGCCTGCAGAATAAAACGCAGGTTTTCTGGAGCGGTGAGTATGATTTCTATCGCACACGTCTCACCCACTCGTTGGAAGTTGCCCAAATAGGCAAGGCGATCAGCCACTGGCTAAAGACGCGGCCCGCCGGCCCGCTGAATGAGGAATTCTTCATCGACCCAGACCTAATGGAGGCCATCTGCCTTTCCCATGATCTGGGACATCCGCCCTTTGGTCATGCTGGAGAGCGCACGCTCAATCACCTGATGGAAGGCTATGGAGGATTCGAAGGAAACGCCCAGACGCTTCGCCTCCTGACCGAGCGAATTTTCTCCGCCACTCACAAAGGGATGAACCCCTCCCGCGCCTTTCTTGATGGAATCCTGAAATATAAAACGCTCTGGAGCGAACTGAAAGGACCTGAGGGCAAGCCACCACACAACCATTTCGTCTACGATGAGCAGCACATCCACTTGGATTGGGCACTGGGGGGCAATGATTTCCCCCTGGAACTCACGCCTGGAAAGTCACGCGATTCCTTCAAGTCCATCGAATGTCAGATCATGGACTGGGCGGATGATACAGCCTACTCGCTGAACGATCTGTCAGACAGTGTGCGGGCAGGTTTTCTGAACATCGAAAAAATCGAAAACTGGGCGGAAAAAACCGGCTATCCGGTGGATGCGTCGTCCCCGCTCGGGGAACTGATGCGTGCCATCCGCAAGCGGCGGGTGGATCCCTTTGTCGGTAAGCGCATTGGCCGTTATATCCAGTCCACCAATCTTGAGCCGGATGTCAATTTTCTCAGCCACACCAGCAATCGTTATCGCTACCGTCTCGTGGTGGACGAGGCAGTGCGGACGGAATCCGAACTTTTCAAAAAGCTCGCCTTCGAGGTGGTGTTCCTTTCCCCGCAGCTCAA
>Ga0157370_10006295_pt1 | contig 13127 bp, 11 predicted proteins | sample C35metaG_FD_113463 | JGI IMG/M metagenome (GOLD analysis project Ga0157370, IMG submission 113463) | Corn rhizosphere microbial communities from Kellogg Biological Station, Michigan, USA - C3-5 metaG | ecosystem: Host-associated > Plants > Roots > Rhizosphere > Soil | place: USA: Michigan...
CACGTCGGTCGGAAGATCGCCGAAGCCCTTGCCGAAGAAGATGCCGGGTGTGATCGTGCTGAACGATTCGGCGCCGACCCGGCGCGCACCGGTGCCGCCGATGTCCCAGTCGACGCCGGCGGACATGATCGCTTCGTGCGCGTCGTTTTCATAGAACTTGTACTTGATGCTCGCCGCCAGGTTGTCGAAGCCGCGTTGCGTATCGGCGCCCTCGGATCGGATCGTCTTGTAAGTGGCGCCGAGGCCGATACCGAAGTTTTCTGTGATTCGCTTCGACACGTCGACCGAGAAATCGGTCTCGCGCGATGCAGGCTCTCCGCGGCTCGCGGGCGACTTCTGGTAGAAAATCGTGGGCAGCGACAACTCGTCGGCGACGAATGGATCGTCGGTGGCGAGCGTCGCCGGAAAGAACCGCTTTCCGGCAAATCCGTGCGCGTGGACGGGGGCCGCGGTCATCCAGCAAAGCGCGACGAGCACGCCTGAAATCGAGGCAACTTTCATGATGAATCCTCCATAAGCTCGACCGGTACGGCGATGCGCCGTCGCGTGCCGCGGCGCCCAACGACGGGGCGGCGCGAAAGCGCGCGCTCGGTCGTCCGGCGAAAACGGCTCAGGCGGTTGCTTCGGGAGGCGCGCGGACGGGCGGAAGGTGCGCAGCTACATGCGTCGTCGGTAATGCGACAGGAATGCCCGGCGACGCGTCGCAGATAAACGGCGGCGGTATGACGCTGACTGCGAATGCGGGAAGGACGCACCGCGACAAGTGCTTGAGCACCTGGCACTCGGGGCAGTCGTGATCGATCGGATGCGTCGGACTGCCGGGAATGGATGATCCATCGACGTGATCATCGTGATGGCGCGCTTCACCGGGATGGTAACGTCCAGCCGCCCGGTGGTGATGGCCATCGAGATCGACGATGACCCAGGGCAGCGGACCGAGCGACGGCCATGCAAGTGCCACGAGCGCGCACGACGCAATCCAGTTGCGCCAGCGCCGGGCGCGATAGCTGATGCCCTGGGGGGGCGGCGTCGACAGGATGTTCGTATTCACGCGTGATAACGCCTGCGCGCGGAAGCGGGTGCGGCGCCCGAGAATAGCACTGGAATGGCTGAAGCATGTCGGCGCCGGACTCCCTGCCCCGGCGAGGGTCATCAGACGTCCTTAAGGGCTCTACGTAAATCAAGTGCGGCCTCAGCAAATAAAAAGGGCGCTCCCAAGCCGCTCACTGGATGCGCCCTTACGTTATTTGCGTTCCCGCCAATGACTTTACGAAGTCGCCCTTATTTGGTGATGCTCGACTCAGGAGCTTTGCATCGCTCCCATCGCTCCGTCAACCCACGGCAAACAACTCAGTGTCCCTCGTTTCCTTGTCCTGTCACCACTTTCATCGCGTCTCCGGTCAGCTTCAGGATAGTCAGGCCCGATCCTGCGCGGTCCATGCTGTAGATATAACCGCGATCATCCAGTTCACCCAGATCCGAAAAGGTCGCATTCCGGCAATAATGCGTATTACCCTGGAATGTCCCGCAAGTAGTCTGGGTGTTGCTGTTTGGTGCCTGAATGAAATAGGCAACTCTTCTTGGATTATAGGGATCGCGGATGTCGAAAACCTGTACGCCTGCGTTAAAGTAGGAGACGATAAGGAGTTTGCCATAGTAAGGAGCGTAGATCCTCCGAGGCATCTCATGAGTACCGAAGCGCGCTCCCTTGGCGCAGAAATCTCCCGGGAACTGACCGACTGTAGGGGTCGAAATTGGCCAAGGTGCGCGCTCGTTGCTTATGTCGATTATCGATGGATTCTTCCATTTTTGGGGAGCGCAATCGTTGGCGGTCTGCTCGGATAGGTTGATCGCGAGATCCAGGCTTACCGGTGCGCCGGTGAGGAAGTTCGTCTGTTCTTGCGGAATCGGGACCCCGTAAATCGGAATGAAGGTATGTCCACCATCGAGAGGATTCATGGTGATGTAGCTGATCTGCGGATAGAGCAGATCGGCCTGGGTCGGGTTATTCGCGCAGTCCCCCGAGGCTGCGGGGTTAAAGCTCGGATTGCATCCGTTGAGGAGTTTGTTCCGATCGACGATCTGATCGATGCCGTTGCTGCTACTGCCGTAGCCGAAGTACACCCGATTTTTATTTGTACCGGCGGAATACACGTCATGGGTGCCAGTAGGCGGATTGGTAACGCCTTCGAAGCAGGTGCTGCTGGGAGCGTTGTAACAGCTTTGCTGCGTAGTGACATCGGCAGCGGGTTGTTGACCAGGCAGACCCCATTGACGAATGAACTTCGGGCTCCCGGGATTGCTTAAATCATAGATGTAGACGTGCTGGTTCGAGTGCCATCCGTCCCCCTTTTGTTGGAAGACCATGTACGCCATGCCGGTGTCGCATTCCCACCACGCATGGTGCGTCGCGCTGCCGTTGTCGATGATGGTGATGAGTAGAGCCGGATGCGACGGATCGGTGGTCTCAAAAACCTGCCAATTGGTGGATCCATCATGCCGAATCATGAACCATCGGTTCGTCAAGCCATTTGCCGCCGCGTTCGGCAGCGCGTTGCCACCGCACACTGCCACATGCGATGCGCCACCAGTGGTTACTGTCGGAACGTTGGCTAGGTAGACTGGGTGTGCGGGGTCCGTGGCGTCAATGAGCGACGTGCCACTGTTGTCCACCGTCCCCGTCAGGGGATTGAACTTGCTGCCACCAGTGCTGGTGACGTAAACGATATAGCGGCCATTCTGGTTTTCGATCCACCCGTCATCCGAACTGGGCCGTCCCTGGTTGTCGTTGAACCCGACTACTTGCATGTTCCAGATCGATTCTTGGTCAAACCCATTGGGTGGCGGTACGCGTAGCGGCGGCAAGCCGGCTGCTCCGTCTGTACCTTCATTGAGTGTAATGGTCGGGAAGTCTGGTCCGTTTGGTGGATAGGCTTGCGCCCAAGCTGCGCCGCTCAATCCGAGCGCGAAACCGGAAAAGCCAACGAGAAGGGATAGTTCTAGGCCTCGAGCCATTCGGCGCAAGTTGCTCATGGTGAATTCTCCGTAGGAAATTCTGCAAAGCCGCGAAAATCGGGTCGTCGACGTGCTGACCCGGCAATGCACTCTAGTCAACGGCGACCGGCGTCGCTTTCACGCATTTGCTAAAACTTTCACAAATTGGCTAAATCATTCGCATCATGTTGCACATGCAGCGATGAGCGCTCAGCCGAGGTCGCGGAACTGGCGCGGTGCGACTCCCGTGATGCGGTGGAACAGCACCGAGAAATGGCTGTGGCTCGAGCAACCGATGCGATCGGCGATCTCGGTGATCGGCATGTTCGACTGGCGCAGCAGCTCCTTCGCGCGCTCGACGCGACGCTCCACCACGTAACGATGTGGCGCGACGCCTGTGGCCTCGCGAAACGCATGCGCGAAATGTCCGGGGCTCAAGCCGACGGCGCCGGCGATGGCCGAGAGCGTCAAGTCGTTGCGCAGGTTTTCATCGATGTACTGGATTGTGCGCCGAAGCTTGTGCGGCGAGAGTCTCGCTTTGGGCCAAGCCGGCGCAATAGCTGCCGCTGTGTGTTGGCGCAACAGATGAATCGCGAGCTCGCACGTGAGCGTGTCCACGTACAGGTGGCTGTCGACGCCCTCGAGTTCCATCCCCGCGAGAAGGCGTCGCCCGAGATCTTCGATGCGCGCGTCGCGCGTCGCGAAACTTCCCTGGATCTCGAAGCGATCGGGGTCGAGCGCGCATTCGTCGCCGGCCACATTGCGCACGTATGTAGGGGACAGTCGCAACAGCACGACGAGGCTTTGGCCGGCTTGCCGCCAGCGCGTGGGTGGGCCGACCGGCGTCACCGTGACATCGCCTGGATTCATCGTCCGCGCGCGCGTTCGGCCACCGCGCGTTTGGCGAATATTGACGCTTCCCGCGAGATGCACCGCGATGGCATGGTCCGGCGCCTGCACCACGGCATCGAGATCGTGAAAGCTGTGCAGCTCGAGCGTCAGCCCGTTCCAGCCGCGCGCGCGGCTGCTGAGCAGGGGATCGGGCACGGATCCCGAAAGGACGCACGTCGCTGGCGCCGGTCGCATCGCTTGCGCGGGCGGCGCGCTCCAGCCACCGACTGCTTCACCAATCACATCGGATGCGCGCATCGGCGATCTCAGAACATGTGCTGGCCGCCGTTGATCGCGATGTTCGCGCCGGTGAGAAACGCCGCTTCGTCGCTTGCGAGATAGGCGACGAGGCCCGCCACTTCTTCCGGCTTTCCAAGGCGCCCCATCGGGATTTGCGGCACGATCTTGCTGTCGAGCACCTCCCTGGGAATCGCCATCACCATTTTCGTGCCGATGTAGCCCGGCGAGATCGTGTTGACGGTGACACCCTTGCGGGCGACCTCGAGCGCGAGTGCCTTCGTGAAGCCGTGCATGCCGGCCTTGGCCGCGGAATAGTTCGTCTGCCCGAACGCGCCCTTCTGGCCGTTCACCGACGAGATGTTGATGATGCGGCCCCAGCCGCGCTCGAGCATGCCGTCGCACACCTGCTTCGTCATGTTGAAGCACGAATCGAGATTGGTCTGGATGACGGCATCCCAGTTCGTCTTGTCCATCTTGCGGAACGTCATGTCGCGCGTGATGCCGGCATTGTTGACGAGAACATCGATGGGACCGAGATCGCTCGTGACCTGCTTCACGCATGCCGCGGCCGAATCGAAATCCGCGACGTTGCAGGCGTATGCGCGAAAGTCAAGTCCCTGCCGCTTCATCGATGCGAGCCATTCGGCGGACTTGAGGTTGCCCGGCGAATGCGTCGTCACGACGCTGTTGCCGAGCGCGGCGAGCTTGATGCAGATCGCTTCGCCGAGTCCGCCCATGCCGCCGGTGACGAGTGCGATGCGCTGTGTTGCCATGATCGGTTCCTCCTACGGCCGTTTGTTGTCGGATGCGTGCAATGTGGACGGCATCATGGTAGCGCAAACGGCGGTCGATCCACGCGTTCGCGAACGTAGTCGCCAGGCGCCGCGGCGAGCGGCGGGAAAGCGGCATTGCCCGTCTTTCTCGGCGCTGCGCGCTCGCCGTCCTTGTGCTGTTCGAGCCAGCGATACCAGTGCGGCCACCAGCTTCCCGGGTGACTGCTCGCGCCGGCCAGCCAGTCTTCGGCCGACGCTTCGCGTGCGGCGTGCGTCCAGTAGTTGCGCTTGTTCGATTCCGGCGGATTGACGACACCCGCGATGTGTCCGGACGCGCCCAGCACGAAGATGCTTTTGCCGCCGACCAGGTCGGGCGTCTGATACGCGGTGCGCCACGGAACGATGTGATCCTCGCGCGACGCGTACACGTATGTTGGCGCCTTGACGCGCGACAGGTCGATCTTCTCGCCGAGCATCGTCAGCGCACCCCGCTCGCGCAGCCGGTTTTCCAGATACAGCTTGCGGATGTAGTACACGTACATCGGCCCCGGCAGGTTGGCCGAGTCGCCGTTCCAGTAGAGCAGGTCGAACGCCGGCGGCTTGCGTCCCTTCAGGTAGTTGTTGACGACGTAGTTCCAGACGAGATCGTTGGGCCGCAGGCTCGCGAACGCACCGGCAAGCTCGCTGCCGTGAACGCGTTGTCCGGCAAGGAGCTGCGGTTCGCGCGCCGCGAGCATTTCGCGCGTGACGTACACGCCGATTTCGCCGGGATCCGCGAAGTCGAGCATCGTCGTCAGGAACGTCACGCTCGACGCGGTCCTGTCATTGCGCGCGGCGAGCACGGCCAGCGCGCATGCGAGCAGGGTGCCGCCGACGCAGAAGCCGAGCATGTTCACCTGCCGCGATCGCGCAACGGCTTTCACCACGGCGAGCGCGGCAAGCACGCCCTGTTCGAGGTAATCGTCCCACGTCAACCGCCCGAGCGCGGCGGGCACGTTGCGCCACGAGATCATGAACACCGTGTGCCCCTGCGCAATCGCGTGACGAACGAATGAATTGGCTGGCGTGAGATCGAGGATGTAGTACTTGTTGATGCATGGCGGCACCATCAGGAGCGGCCGTTTCGCGACACGCGACGTCGTCGCGTCGTACTGAATCAACTCGATCAGGTCGTTGCGGAACACGACGCTGCCGGGAGTTATTGCGAGATTGCGGCCGACTTCGAACGCCGACTCGTCGCTCATCGTGATGCGGCCCTTGGCGACATCGCCGATGAAATTGCGGAAGCCTTCCACCACGCTCGCGCCGTCCGTTTCGATCGCACGCGCGAGCACGTCGGGGTTGGTTGCCGGGAAATTCGTCGGCGCCACCGCGTCGACGAATTGACGCACGCCGAATTCGAGTTGCCGCTTTTCCTCGGGCGGCAGTTTCGCGAGCGACGCGACGGACGTGAGGTATTCGGCGTAGAGCAGGTACGCCTGCTTCAGCCATGCGAAATACGGCTGCTCGCTCCATGCAGCCGATGCGAAACGCCTGTCGCTGCCGGCGTCCTCAGCTGCCTTCGGCGTTGTGGACGCGCGCGTGCTGGCCGAGGCCCAGAGTTGCCGAACGCGCGGCTCGAACGCCGCATGCAGCGCCATCAGCGCATCGGGATCGAACGGCGAACGAGCGGGCTTCGAGGCAGTCACGGCAGCATTGGGCGCTTAGGCGGAAATGGCGCGCGTGCGCCGATATTAGCGCGGCGGCTCGCGCCAAAGGAACGCCTCCATGCGTCTGCTCGTGCCATCGCGCCGAAACGAAAAGAAGCGCGCCGGGTCGGATGCCGTGCACATGTGGCCACCGTGAATGGCGTTGACGCCGGCGCGAGCGAGACGCATGCGGGCCAGCGCTTCGAGATCGGCGAGCCATTTTCCGGGCCGCACGTCGGCAAAGGCTTTTTGTGCCCCCGGGTCCGCTCCCACGAATGCATCGCGAACGTCAGCGCCGACCTCGAATGCCGAGCGACCGATGGCGGGTCCGAGCCACGCGAAAACCCGCGACGGCTCGCGGCTCATCGCGGCAATCGTGTTTTCCAGGACGCCGGCGGCCATTCCCCGCCAGCCGGCATGCGCAATGCCGATCACCGAGCCCGCGCGGTCGGCGAACAGCACCGGCATGCAATCGGCGACGCGAACGGCGAGGACGACATTCGGCTCGAACGTCACCGCGGCGTCCGCGCGCGGAGACTTCGACGCGTCAGGCGCGGCGACGACCTCCGCGCCGTGGACCTGCGTCAGGCGGCAGGGCGGCGCGGGCAGAAATGCTTCCGGGCTGACGCCGCCGTTTCGCGTCGTGATGAACGCGTGCACGCCCCGCGGCGCCGGCCAATCGGGAGCGATCCAATCGAGGCCTGCCGCCCGGATGCGCTGCGCGAGCGAGTCAGACGACATCGCGTCGCGGAGTAGCGCCGGCCGATTCGCGTGCGTTCATCACGCGCGCGCGGCGCGCGTGCGACGCAGCGCCTCGACCAATTGCGCGACATCGGCTGGCGGCGGCGCATCCCACGCCATCGCTTGTCGCGTCACCGGGTGCACGAGCGCGAGATGCGTCGCGTGCAGGGCCTGGCGGCCGAGGACAGGCAATGCCGTCCCGCCGATCCCGCGCGCGCTCGGCATGCGCATTTCGCCGCGCCGGCCGCCGTACGCCGGATCGCCGACGAGCGGATGCCCGATCGCTGCGAGATGCACGCGTATCTGATGCGTGCGGCCCGTTTCCAGCGTGCAGCGCAGCAGCGTCGCGATGCCGAAGCGCTCGACGACGGAAACGTGGGTACGCGCGGGCTTGCCGCGCTCGACGACGGCCATCGTCGTGCGTTGTGTCGGATGGCGGCCGATCGGCGCGTCCACGACGATCGCGCGCTCGACATCGCCGCGCACGACGGCGAGGTACTCCCGCGTGACCGTGTGCGCTGCGAGCTGGCGCACGAGATCGGTCTGTGTCTCGATCGTCCTCGCGACGACCATCAGGCCGCTCGTATCCTTGTCGAGACGATGGACGATGCCCGCGCGCGGCACCGAGGCCAGCGCGGGGTCATGGTGCAGCAAGGCGTTCAACAGCGTCCCGGCGCGGTTGGCGTTGCCGGGATGGACGACGAGTCCCGCCCGCTTGTCGACGACGAGGATGGCTTCATCCTCGAACACGACGGACAGCGCGATGTTCTCGCCCGCATCGGCGAGCGACAATGCTGCGGCAGGCGGCGCGACGTCGATGCGCTCGCCACCGGCGACGTGCCGCTTCGCGTCCCATGCGGCACCGTCCACCGTGACGTATCCGGCCTCGATCCAGGTCTTGAGCCGGCTGCGCGAGTGCTCCGGCAGCATGCGGGCGAGCGCCTGGTCAAGACGCATGCCGGCAAGGTGGTTCGGCACGCAATGCATGAGCGTCGGCTTGCTCGGGCGGGTATCGGGAGGCGCCTCGCTGCGCATCGACCGTCGGCTATAATTCGCGCGACTCACGAAGGATGCCGATGACGATGTCGCAATGGCCGAAATGGCAGCGGTGGTTTCTGGTTGCGCTGATGGCGCTGACGGCTGCGGGATGCGGACTGCTTCCCGACGTCAAGGATGAAACCGCCGGATGGAGCGCCGAGCAGATCTACAAGAACGCCCACGAGGCGATGCTGGACGGCAATTATACGCGGGCAGTGAAGCTGTTCGACACGCTGGAGGCGCGCTATCCGTATGGGCGCTATGCGCAGCAGGCGATCCTCGAGGGCGCGTTTGCGAACTGGCGCAACAGTGAGCAGGCCGCCGCAACGGCCGCGCTCGATCGCTTCATCCGCACGTATCCCAACCACCCGAACGTCGACTACGCGTATTACCTGAAGGGTCTCGTCTATTTCCGCGAGGACCAGGGGATCTTCGGATACGTGTACGAACTGGACCTTTCCGAGCGCGATCCGAAGCAGATGCGCGAATCGTTCGGGGCGTTCAAGGAGCTGGTGCAGAAATTCCCGCAAAGCCGCTACGCGGAGGACGCGCAGGCGCGGATGCGCTACCTCACCGACGCGCTCGGCATGTACGAGGTGCACGTCGCCCGCTACTACTATGCGCGCGGCGCGTACATTGCGGCCGCCAACCGGGCGCAGTCGGCGCTGGTCAGCTATCCGCGGACGCCATCGAACGAGCAGGCGCTCGACGTGATGGAAAAGAGCTATCGGAAGCTCGGGCTCACGCAACTCGCCGACGACTCGCAGCGAATCCTCGAGAAAACGTTTCCCAAGAGCATCTACCTCACGTCCAATACGCCCGCGAAGCCGTGGTGGAAGTGGTGGTAGCGGGTTCCTGCGCAAAAAACGCGATGACCTCTTCGACCTCCCGCGTGCGCTTCATCGGCGGCAGGCTCTGCCAGATGCGCTTGCCGTAAGGCTTGTCGATCAGACGCGGATCGCAGAGCATCAGCACGCCGCGGTCGGTTTCCGTCCTGATCAGGCGGCCGGCGCCTTGCTTGAGACTGATCGCCGCCTGCGGCAATTGCCATTGAATGAACGCGTTCCCGCCATCGGCGGTGAGCTTGGCGAGACGCGCCGCCAGCAGCGGATCGTCCGGCGGCGCGAACGGCAGCTTGTCGATCACGACGAGCGACAGCGCATCGCCGGGAACGTCGACGCCTTCCCAGAAGCTCGCGCTGCCGAGCAGCACCGCGTTGCCGAGCGCGCGAAAGCGCAGCAGCAGCTCGGTCTTGGACCCTTCACCCTGAACGAGCACCGGATAGTCGAGTCGCTCGCGCGCAAATAGCGCGACGAGACGTTCGCGCGCTGCGTTGAGCGCGCGCAGCGACGTGAAAAGCAGGAAGGCCCGTCCGCCGCTCGCCTTCAGCACCGGCAGAACCGCGTCGACGACCGCGTTCGTATGCTCGAGGCTGTTGGGCGCGGGCAGTCCGCGCGGCACGTACAGCAGGCCCTGCGCAGGATAATCGAACGGGCTTTCCCAGCAACCGGTCGCCGCGTCGGCGAGCCCGAGCTGTCCCGTGTAATGCGTGAAGTCGCGGCCGACGGCGAGCGTTGCCGACGTGAATATCCACGCGCGTCCCGTTTGCTCGACCTGGCGCCGGAAAACGTCGGCGACGGACAGCGGCGATGCGTGCAACTGGAAGCCCTGCGGTCCGACGTCGATCCAGCGGATCCATGCTTCGCCGCCGGCGTCTTCGGTACGAAGCCCCGCCTTCCAGCGCGAAAGCGCTTCAGCGGCGGCTTCCGCCCGTCGCGCGATGACGGCGACATCCTCGCTGCGCTCGGCAAAAAGCTGCATCTCGCCCGACAGGCGATCAAGTCCGGCACCGAGCGCGTCGAGCGCGTCGACGAAATCCGGTCGCTCGGCGACGACCTGCTGCGCGAATTTGCCCGTACCTTCGCCCGCGGCAAGCCGGAGCCGGCGGATGAGCGCGACGATTGCCGCGCCCGCGTCGGGCAGATCGGGGATGTCCCGCAATTCGGTCCTCGCGATCGCTTCGGCGTCACGCGCGAGTTCCGTCAATTGTCCCGCGGTCGTCTGCTCGCCGAAAAAGAGCGTTGCCGTATCGGGTAGCTGGTGCGCCTCGTCGAGGATCACCGTATTGCACGCGGGCAGCAGCTCAGCCAGGCCTTCGTCGCGCAAGGTCACGTCGGCGAAGAACAGGTGATGGTTGACGACGACGACGTCGGCGTCGAGCGCGTCCTTGCGCGCCTTCATCACGAAGCATTCGCGATGGAATGCGCAGTTGCTGCCGAGGCAGTTCTCGCGCGTCGACGTCACCATCGGCCATATCCCGGCGTTTTCGGGGACGTCGGCGAGCTCGGAGCGGTCGCCCCGTTCGCTTGCCCGCGCGAAGGCGACGATCTTCGGCAGGTGGCGCGCGTCGTCGCGCGACGGCAGCCGTCCTTCGCGTGCGGTGCGCTCGAGGTGGTGATGGCAGACGTAGTTCGCGCGTCCCTTGAGCAGCGCGACGCTGATCGGGACGGCGAGCGCGTCGCGGATCAGCGGCAGGTCGCGCTCGAAGAGCTGATCCTGCAGCGTCTTGGTGCCGGTCGATACGATGACCTTGCCGCCGTAGAGCAACGCAGGAACGAGATACGCGAACGTCTTGCCGGTGCCGGTGCCCGCTTCCGCGACCAAAGGCAGGCGCTCTCTGATCGCGCGCGCGACGGCCTGCGCCATTGCGAGCTGCTGTGGCCGGAACCGGAAACCGGGCAGCGTGCGCGCGAGCGTGCCGCCGTCGCCGAAGATCGCGGCGAGCTCCGCGTCCGACGCGCTTGCCGACACGTCCTCCGGCAACGGCGCGTTCAGTGCTTCTCCGGTTTCGCGCGCGGCTTCGATTTGACCGCCTTCTTCGCTGTTGTTTTGGATGCCGCCTTGGTCTCCAGTGCCGCGATGTCGGTCCGGATGCCGTCGATGCGCCGGACAAAATCCTCGTATGGCTTCGCGACGCGCGCCTTGTAATCGTCGCCGGATTCGCCGCTATGCCATTGCAGCTCGGTCATCGCGGAAAGCCACGTGTCCTGAAGGGCGTGCAGGCCCTGGACCGCCTGCTTCGACTTGCCGACCTCCTTCAGCGCGGCCTTGTACGGCCGGGCGATGTTCTGCTTCTGCTTGTCGAGACACGATTCGCTTTTCGCGCCGTTCGTGCCTTCGGTCGATTTGTCGTAGCCGAATTCGATGATCTCGATCGACTTCACGTTGCGGCACATCGTGTAGAGATGCTGGACCGCGTCGAAATAGCATTCGAGCGGCGGCTTGCCGTCGGCGTGCGGGCATACGTAGTTGTGCTCGGGGCCGGGGTTGCCGCCGATTGTTTCGCCGCGTGCGAAAGGCGCGGCGACGGCTGCGGTGAGCGCCAGCACCAGGGAAAGGAAAGCGGCGACGTGCATGGGAACGCCTACGCAAAAATGGGATGCCGAATGCTACTCGCGCAGCGCATCCCGCTCAACCCGACGAATGGATTACCTGTACAAGCGGGTAGTCCGTCCGCTACCCGAGGCGTGGATGCGTGAAGCGGGGCATTGGAAGCGTTGGTCGGAGAAGCCTCCGTCCGTCAAATGGTGCAGCCCCCCGACACCTCGATCACCGCGCCGTTGATGTACGACGCTTCGTCGGAAGCGAGCCACGCGTAGGTGTTCGCGATCTCCTCGGGCTTGCCGAGTCGCCCGAGCGGCACCTTCTCTTCCATCATCTTGATGACCTTGTCGGGAATGGACGCGAGAATCGGCGTCTCGATGAAGCCGGGACAGATCGCGTTGGCGCGTATGCCTTTGCGGCCGAGCTCGCGCGCCCAGGTCTTGACCATGCCGATCACGCCGAATTTCGTCGCCGCGTAATTCGTCTGGCCGAAATTGCCGTAGAGTCCGACGATCGACGACGCGTTGAGGATCACGCCGGAATTTTGCTCGAGCATGATGTCGACGACCGCCTTCGTGCAGTTGTAGACGCCTTTCAGGTTGACGTCGATCACGCGCTCGAACTGCTCGTCGGTCATCTTCTTGAACTGCGCGTCCTGCACGATGCCGGCATTGTTGACGAGCGTGTCGATGCGGCCCCATTTCGCCATCACGCCGGACACCATTTTCGCGATGCTTTCCTTGTCCGTCACGTCGATGTAGAAGGCGGCCGCTTCGCCGCCCGCTTCGCGCACCGCGCTGGCGGTATCGTCGGCCGCGGCGACGTTGATGTCGCAGACGGCGACCTTTGCGCCCTCGGATGCGAATTTGAGGGCGGTTGCCCGGCCGATGCCTTGCCCGGCGCCGGTAATGATCGAGATCTTGTCGGTCAAGCGCATTGCGATGAGTCCTTCCATGGGTGCGGGGTGCGAGGCGCTGGCGCCGGTCAAACTTTCCTAATCTAACGGAACATATTGCACCGCACAAGGACCGAATCGGTATTTCCGACGCAAAAGCCATCGTCGGTGCGTCGTTGCAACATCGGCTTCTTTATCAAGCAAAACCAATGCCTTATGGAGAACGACCCGCGGCGTGCAGTACGCATCGCATCGGCGGATGCGCGTAGCGCGACGTCGGCGCGCGATCGGAATGCCGCTTTGCGGCAATGACAAACGGCGACGCGCAATGGCCGCGGTTGCCGCGGTGCGTCAGCGAATCGCTCAACTCGCCGGCGACCAGTAATCGATGATGAGCTCGAGATTCGACAGACCGTTCCAATGATGAATCTCGGGTCTGAACAGCGCATGAATGCGCGGCGGCATCGTCGCCGGCGTGCGAAA
>Ga0157370_10006296_pt1 | contig 13125 bp, 9 predicted proteins | sample C35metaG_FD_113463 | JGI IMG/M metagenome (GOLD analysis project Ga0157370, IMG submission 113463) | Corn rhizosphere microbial communities from Kellogg Biological Station, Michigan, USA - C3-5 metaG | ecosystem: Host-associated > Plants > Roots > Rhizosphere > Soil | place: USA: Michigan...
ACGAGGGCCACTAGGTAGAAAAGCACCAGGCCGGCGAGTGCGAGTAGTGAGAACCGCATCTCGCGAAGGAGTGTGGGAGCGAACCGGGGCCAATGCAGCTCGCGCCAGACAATGAAGAGTGCCGCGAGCGAGACGAGCAGTGCGATCGTCTGGCTCACGCTCAGCAGCGTGAGGGCATCCATCACGTCGCAGATCGGCGCGAGGATGAGATAGCCGGGTCCGAGGGTGAGATGCGCGCCGGGCACCGGCGCGAGTGTCTCGAGGTCGATGAGCGGCGAGAGGGCAAGCGGCCAAGCAGCGAGGACGACGAGCGTGACAATGATCGCGACGAGGCGGCCCGGATCGCGCCGCTTCGAGCCGACTACATTGGAAGACATGGTGGGATTATATGGCGCACCGGCGCGAATGGCAGTGAGTGGCCTGATGGCTCAGGAGTGCAGGTTGTTGGCATGAACCGACTGGCGCGCGAGACGAGTCCGTATCTGCGGCAGCACGCCGCGAATCCGGTCGACTGGTATCCGTGGGGGACGGAGGCGCTCGGGCGCGCACGGAGTGAAGGCCGGCCGATCCTCTTGAGCATCGGATACGCCGCGTGTCACTGGTGTCACGTGATGGCGCACGAGTCGTTCGAGGATCCGGAAACGGCAGCGCTCATGAACGAGTTGTTCGTGAACATCAAGGTCGATCGCGAGGAGCGGCCGGACCTGGACGCGATTTACATGAGTGCCGTGCAAGCGATGACCGGGCAGGGCGGGTGGCCGATGACGGTGTTTCTGACACCTGACGGTGTGCCGTTTTACGGTGGTACGTATTACCCGCCGAACGACAGACAGGGCATGCCGTCGTTTCGGCGAGTTTTGTCATCGGTGGCGACGGCGTTTCGCGAGCGGCGCGGCGATGTCGAGGCGGCGGCGGGCCAAGTGCGGACGATGTACACGCGGATGGCGACAGCCCAGGGTACGAGCGGCGCGCCGACCATTGCGTTGTTGGCAAGCGCCGCGCGCGGCGTGGCGCGGCGGTTCGACGAGCGGTACGGCGGGTTCGAGGGCGCGCCCAAGTTTCGGCACGCAATGGCGCTCGAGTTCGCGCTGGTGGCGTGGCGGCGCGGGCTCTTGCCTAACGGCATGATCGTGGCCCGGGACTCGTTCCTCGCCATGAGCCGCGGCGGCATCCATGATCAGATCGGCGGCGGATTTCACCGCTACAGCGTGGACGCGCGGTGGCTGGTGCCGCACTTCGAGAAGATGCTGTACGACAATGCCCTGATGTGCCGGTTAGGCGTGCACCTGTTTCAGGTGACGCGGGACCCGCAGATTCGGGATGTAGTGGAGGACCTCATCGCCTGGGTCGGCGCGGAGATGACAGCGCCGGGGGGCGGGTTCTACGCGTCGTTGGACGCCGACAGCGAGGGCGAGGAAGGCCGCTCCTACGTCTGGGATGCCGGCGAGCTCGAGTCATTGTTAGGCGAAGACGCCCGGGCAGCGGCGGCATACTGGGGCGTGACGCGGTCGGGGAATTTCGAGGGACGCAACATTCTCCACGTGGCGGCGGATCCCGACGCCACACTGGCGTGCGTCGGCGGCGGCCTCACGCGCGACGGGCTGCACGGCCTCGTGCGCCGCGCGCGCGCCGCGCTTGGCGCGGCGCGGGCGCGGCGCCCGAGGCCGGCGCGGGACGAGAAGATTCTCGCGTCGTGGAATGGGCTCATGCTGCGCGCGCTTGCGGAGGCCGCCCGGGTACTCGAGCACGACGAGGCGCGCGCACTCGCGATGCGCACCGGCACGTTCCTCCTCCGCGAGCTCGTGCACGATGGGCGCGCGACGCGCGCGTGGAGTGCGTCGCCCGGCGCGCGGCGCGTGCCGGGCTTCCTCGACGATCAAGCCGCTGTCGCCCTGGCGGCGATCGCGATGTACGAGCTCACCTTCGATGAATCATGGGTGGCACAGGCCCGACGCATGGCCGAATCGATGCTCCGGTGGTTCTGGGACGATCACACTGGGAGCTTCTACGACACCGCGCACGATCACGAAGCGCTCATCACCCGCCCGCGCGAGATCACCGACAACGCGACGCCGTCCGGGACATCGCTCGCCGTAGAGCTGCTCCTCCGTTTGGGCGATCTGCTCGACGTGCCATCGTGGCGCCAACGCGCCGTCGATGTTCTGTCGAGCATCGGTAATGCGGTGGAGCGCTATCCTCTCGCGTTCGGCCACTTGCTGACGGCCGCAGATGTCGCTGTGTACGGACCGATCGAGGTCGCCTTGTTAGGCGATCCGTCGAGCGTCGGATTCGTCGCGCTGCAGCGAGTTGCCGCGCAGCAATACGTCCCGGGACTGGTCCTTGCCGGCGGACGAGCCAACGGCGGCATCGCGCTGCTGCGCGACCGCACGCCCATCAACGGCGCGGCCACGGCGTTCGTGTGCCGCCATTACGCGTGCGACGCGCCGACGACCCGTCCCGAGACGTTGAGCGCGCAGCTGGAGCTCGCAGCGGATGCGCCACCCGCCGATTCCGTTGGGCAGGCGCCGAGCGATTAGCGCGCCTCACAGATCGCCGCACGTCATCAGGATGGTGTGGCACTGGTTGCAGATCAATTTGCACCGTAGCCACCTGAGATCCATCGCACCGCAGATGTCGCACGATGGCAGCTCCGGCGGCGCGGGACGCGACGCCACGTCTTTCTCGGCCTCTGCCGTTGGCGATGGGGACTGTTCCGTGTCGGACATTCTGTTCGTACGCCTCGAAGGCGGGCTCTGCGTTAGGCGTGAATCCGAACGTGCGCGTGCTAGCGCCAGTGCCCTTCCACCCAATACCAGCCTCTCCGGTCATGGGCCCAATGGCCCGGTCGCCACGCGCGATACCCCCGATCCGACACGACCCATCGGCCAGGCATCCAAACGTATCTTCGCGTGTCCCAATTATATCGGCCAGGCACCCACACATAGTTCGGCCCGGGCGCGGTCCCGATGACTTCGACACGCTCGACTGGCGGCGCTTCGCTCACATACACGCGCTCGCCCCGCGGACTCGACGCGCACGCCGCAACGCCGATTAGCGAGGCAGCCAGCGCGACCGTCATCAGCTTTCGCTTCGTTTGTTCGATCATCTCATCCGTCCCTTGCGCTCGGAAGCGCACGTGATATTCGCGCGTCGAAAATACAAAGACCGGCCCGTCGAGCCGGCCGTTCATATCGTTGGACGACCCGTGTCAGCCTGCGTTAATGGCAAACGCAGCAGTTAGACGAAAGTCAGTTCGTCCGATTCGCACCGGGCTCGTGCATGCGCGCGGACTTGAACAAGCGGAAGAGGTAGGTGATCGACGGAAACAGCACGACGGCGCCGAGCGCGAGCGCTATGAGGAAGAGAGCCAGGGTTCGCCGTGGCGCAGCCGTGCTGCCGATGGTGAGCGTTGGCGGGATCAGGTACGGGGCCTGCGCTGCGGCCCATCCCCACAAAATGAGCGTCACCTGCGCAGCAGCCGCGACGCGCGCCACGCGCCACTTCCTGGTCCAGAGCGCTACGATGGCGAGAATCGCGGAGACGGCCGTCAGCACATGTAGCAATGGCGCCCAAGCAGACGCGATGAGGCCGGCACTGACACGAGGCGCGTGCGACCGCGCGAGCGACAGCGCGAGAAACGCAGTCACGAACACCGCGATCGCTGCGGCGAGCGCGCGGCGCCGAAAATCCTCGCGCAATTCCGCGTCGTCCGCTTCGACAGTTAGGTACGTCGCGGCGAGAAACGCGAACAGGGAAAGCGCGAGCGCGCCAACGGCAATGGTGAACGGAGACAGCCACGGCGACACGTACAAGGACACGAACGACTCGCCCCGGCCGTGGCGATACACTTGCTCGAGAATCGCACCGACGCGCCCGGATGCAATCGCGCCGATGCACACGCCGAGGAGCACCGGCGTGAGCAGGCTCGCGATGGCGAACACACGGCCCCATCGTCGTTGCGGGCCGTCTTCGGCGCTCCCGTAACTCCGGAACGCGAACGCCGAGCCGCGCAGCACGATGCCGATCAACATGAGCGTGAGCGGGATGTGAAGCGCGATCGCGAGGCCGGAAAACACCGCAGGGAAGCACGTGAACAGCAGGACGACGACCAGAATCAACCACACGTGGTTGGCTTCCCAGATCGGCCCAATGGCTTCCGCGATCAACGCGCGCTGCTCGGCGCGTCGCGGACCGGTGGCGAAGAAGTCCCATACGCCGCCGCCGAAATCCGCGCCGCCGAGCAGCACGTAGGCGTTGAGCGCGACCAACGCGACGAACGCAATCGCAGTCGCCATGCGCGGATACGTTAGGCAGCGACCGGCGCCATCGTGCCGTCGCCTTCACGCGTGATCGGGCTACGCATCACGAGGTCGTAGAGGAGCCACGCCACGACGACGCCGAGGAAGCAGTACAGCGCGCTGATCACGAGAAAGGGTACGATGAGACCCGGCATGGGCGTCACGGCATCAGCCGTTCGCATGACTCCGAAGATCACCCACGGCTGTCGTCCGACCTCGGTGACGGTCCAACCAGCTTCGATGCACAGAAAGCCCATCGGAGATGCGATAGCCACGGCGCGCATGAGCCAACGGTTGGCAGGGAGGTCGCGCCGCCGCCAGGTCTCGATGGCCACCCACACGCCCAACAGCGCGAGATATGTCCCCAGTGCCACCATTATCTGGAAGGCGACGTGAACGACTGGAACCGGCGGCCAGTCCCGCCGCGGCACGGCATCGAGGCCCCGGACGACCGCGTGCGGGTCGTGGAAGGCGAGCAGCGACAGTCCGTTAGGAATCTCGATCGCCCAACGCGTCCGTTGGGCGGCGACGTCCGGGATGCCCCCGAGGCGCAGCGGCGCGCCGGACTCGGTGCGGAATTGTCCTTCCATGGCAGCGAGCTTCGGCGGCTGCCAGTGCGCGACGTATCGCGCGCTGATATCGCCCGAAATCGGCTGCACGATCGCGGCCGGTACCCCGACCATGAGTGCCACGACGAGCGCCCGCCGGTGGAACGCGTTGCGGTGATCGCGCAGCAACATGAAGCCGTGGATGCCGGCCACCGCAAACCCGGTGGCCGCATACGCCGCCAGCAGCATGTGCAGGATCTCGTGAAATGCCGCGGGCGTCAGCATGGCGGCGATCGGATCGACGTCCACCGGCGCGCCGTTCTGCAGTCGAAATCCCGTGGGCGTGTTCATCCACGCGTTGGCGATCACGACGAACAGCGCGGATGCTGCTCCACTTACCGCAACGAGGGCGCCGGCCACGATGTGTGCGCGCGGCGAGATGCGCTGCCAACCATAGAGATACACACCGAGGAAAATCGCCTCGGCGAAAAACGCGAAGCCCTCGAGCGAAAAGGGCATGCCGATGATGGCGCCCGCGAATCGCATGAAGCCCGGCCACAACAAGCCGAGCTCGAAGCTGATCACCGTCCCCGATACCGCGCCGACGGCGAAGAGGATGGCCGTGCCTTTGGCCCAACGCTTCGCGAGCTCGAGATACATCGCGTCACCGGTGCGTCTCCAGCGCGCCTCGGCGATGATCATGAGCACCGGCATCGCGATGCCGACGACCGCGAACAGGATGTGAAAGCCGAGCGACACCGCCATCTGCGACCTGGCGGCGAGGACGTCGCCCATCAGACCGCCTCGAACTCGAGCTCCAGATCGAGGGCTGGCGCGCGTTGCGTGAGTGCATCCACCGCAATGCGATCGACGCCGGCTTGAGCGAAGCTTCGCACGGCGTCGAGGCGCACGTCACCAGTCACCTGCGTGTACACGCGCGACGATGCAACTTCCACGCATTCGCGCACGTGTGACGGCGTCATGCCATCGAGGAGCACGGCATCCACGCCGGCGGTCACGGCGCTGCGCACTTCGGCGGGGGAACGGCACGCGATCTCGATGCGCGTGTGATCCGACGCGAGCTCGCGCGTCCGCCGTACGACCATCGCCACGTCGCGATTCATCGCGGTGAGATGGCTGTCGCGAATGTGCACGACGTCCAGACCATCGCGCTTCATGCCTAACGCACCGCCCGCCCGCGCGGCATAGTGCTCGAGCTCGCGCAGGCCGGGCGTGGTCTTCCACGTGTCGACGATGCGGGCCGAGGTCCCCCGCACGGCCTCGACATAGGATGCGGTGAGCGTCGCGATGCCGGACAGGTGGCGGAGGAAATTGAGTGCGACGCGCTCCGCCGAGAGGATCGCATGCGACAGGGCGGTGATGCGCACGACGGGCGCGCCATCGGTGACGTGGCCGCCGTCGTCGATGTCCACGCGCAGCGCGGCATTGGAATCGAAGAGCCGGAATGCGGCTACTGCTAACGGAATGCCGGCCAGGACGCCGGATTGCCGCGCGACAATCGTCGCGTGCGCGCGGCGCGCAGACAAGACGCTCGCGGCCGTCGCGATGTCGTGATAGGCGCCATCCTCGAGCAGCGCCGCCCGGAGACAGGCCTCGAGCTGTCGATTCGACAGCGGGAATCCAAGGTGGTCGTCTTCGGCGACCGGTGCCCCGGCCTGGGGCGTCACCGCACGGGAGGTCCGTCGATCTCTGGATCGCCGCGGGATTTGGGATTCGATTCCGCGATCGCCATCGCGACGCGGCTCGATTGAGCGCCGGCGGTCGTCCTGGAACCGCCCCTCCTCCGGCTCATACATCCCGGGTGTGGTCATGAGCCCGACCTCCTGCCGTCTGCGCTGGAATCTTGAAGCTGACCATTGCCGGTTGCGGATGCAAGACGCGCGCGCCGACGGCGCTTGCCGCACCCCTCCACCGGTCCCAACTTCTCCAGGGAACACAAGGCATTCCGTTGCAGTTCGTGCAAATGATCCCGTACGTCCTCACGATCATCGCGCCTGCCGGCGTCGTGGGCACGTCGACTCCGCCGGCGGCGCTGGACAGGGCCGAGTGATCGAGTCGCAACTCGCCTGGCTGAGCAAGCGCGGCCACACAGTGGCGCTCGCGCTGGCCGCTAGATTCCACGCGTGACCTCCCGCATCAGCACGCACGTCCAAAAGTTCAAGGCGGGTGAGCCCGGCAAGCTGGGCGTCCTGATGACGACCGCCTTCATCGACATGGTGGGGGCGTTGATGATCCTGCCATTGATGCCGTTCTACGCCGAAAAGTTCGGCGCGAGCGACTTCATGGTCATGGTGCTCGTCTCCGCGTTCTCGGCGATGCAGTTGGTCAGTGCGCCGCTTTGGGGTCGGGTGTCGGATCGATACGGCAGGAAGCCCGCACTGCTCATTGGGCTCGGCGCTTCTGCGATCGCGTACGTGGTTTTCGCCTACGCCGATTCCTACTGGCTGCTGCTGGTTTCGAGGGCCGTGCAAGGCGCCGGGGGCGGCACGACCGCGGTGATCCAAGCGTACGTGACGGACAGCGTGGAACCGCGCAATCGCGCCAAGGGGTTGGGATGGCTGTCGGCGGCGACGAATGCCGGTGTTGTGTTAGGCCCGGCGCTCGGATCGTGGTCGAAGCATTACGGCGGCGACCACGGGCCGGGGCTCGTCGCAGCGGTGCTGTGTGTGCTGAACGTGATCTTCGCGGCCAAGTACCTCGTGGAGTCGCGCGTCGTGTCGGCCGCGGATCGTGCGCGGCGAACGGGCGGCAACACGACGGTCAAAGCCGTGCTGCGCGTCGCGTCGTGGCGTCATCTCGGCGATGCGCCATCGCGCCTCGTATGGATGTACTCGATCGGCATCGGCGCGTTCTACGGCGTCAACGCGCTGATCACGTTGTATCTCGGTCGCGCGTTCAACGTGACCGCCGAGTCGATCGGTCCGTTCTATTCGTACATCGGCGCGCTCAACATCTTCTTCCGGCTCATCGTGTTAGGCAAGGCAGTAGACACACTGGGCGAGATGCGCACGTCACGATTCGGCGCGTCGATATTGGCGCTCGGACTCGCGGCCATTCCGTTCACGTCGCCGGTGGCCATCCCGCACCTGACGTATCTGACGATCGCCCTTGCGCTCGCGCTCATTCCTCTCGGCACGGCGCTCAACTTTCCGTGCGTCACCGCCACGTTGTCTCGCGTCGTGAGCGACGACGACCGGGGTCTGTACATGGGCGTGCAACAAACGTACGGCGGATTGGCGCGCGTGCTGTATCCGTTAGCCGCGGGTGCCGCGTCGGATCACTTCGGCGTCGGCGCACCGTTCTGGTTGTCTGCCTTGCTCGTCGCGAGCACGATCCTCATCGGCAAGAACCTGGGTCGCCTCACGGGCACGACCGGGGAGCATCCCGTGCCATCCGCGGTCTCCGAGGCCGTGAAGGAAACGCCCGCCATCGCCGAATAGCGGACGCCGCGAGCCGCGACGCCTGCCTTACTGGATCACCACCGCTTCGGCGCGCGACCAGCGGCCTTCTGCCCACCGCGCGATGAGCGTGATGGCGAGGACGAGCGCAATCAGCACCACGCTGAACGCGGCTGCCGTGCCGAACGCGAAGTTGCGCAGCTGCGAAAGGATCTCCATCGAGATCGGTCGATTGGCATGCGTGAACAACACGATGCTCGCCACGAATTCGCCGACGGCGGTGATGCCGGCGAGCATCGCACCGGCAACGAGTCCGGGCCGCGCAGCGGGGAGAACCACGCGGCGCATCGTGAGCCACCAGCTCGCGCCTAACCCGCGCGCGGCGTCCTCGAGCGACGGATCCATTTGCCGCAGCGATCCTTCGGTCGCGCTGGACACGAGCGGCACGCCGCGCACGAAGTACGCAAGCGGGAGGATCCAGAACGTGCCGACCAACAACGCGCGCGCGCCGAGGAGCGAGTTGCGATCGAACGTCGAAGCGAGGCCGATCGCGATCGCCGTCCCTGGAATGGCCCACGGCAGTGCGACGAGAATCGCCAGGAGCCAACGGACGCGGAACCGGCGCAACACGAGCAGGTAGGCGGCGAGGAAGCACACGACAATGTCGAGCGCGGTCGCGATTGCCGTCATCGACACGCTATTCCAGATCGGCACCCACAGTTCGTTGTCGGTGGCGAGTCGCCTGAAGTTGTCCAGCGTGTACTCGGGCGGCATCACCTGTGTCGTCCACGTACCATCTCGCGCGAACGACACGAGAATGACCATCGCGTGCGGCAGCACCAGAATCACCACCAGCACGGCGCCGAGGACGGGTGCGAGCACGCGCGCGGTCGGCGACTGCAGCCGACTGCGCACCACGGATCCTTTCGACGACACCGCATACGTGCGCCGCCGCTCGAACCATCGCATCAGAATGAGCGCGGCGATCGCGCCGATCGCGAGCACGGTGGTCTCGACGTATGCGAGGTCCATCGCGCCGTTGAGCTTGGACGCGACGATCTGCGTGGACAGCACGCGCAGGCCGCCGCCGAAAATGTACGGCGCCGAAAAGCTGCCGAGGGCGCTCATGAACACGAGCAGCATCGACCCGGCGATCGCCGGCGTAAGCAGCGGCAGCGTGACGCGGCGCAGTCGCAGCGACCGCGACGCGCCTAACCCGGCGGCGGCTTCGTCCAGCGACGTGTCCAACCGCTCGAGCCCCGCCGAGACGAAAAGGAAGACGTACACGTACATCGTGTACGCGTGAACGAAGATGATCGCGCCGGCTCCGTTCAGCGTCCACGGCGCGTGGTCGAGTCCGAGCAGCGCCTGCACGCCGCGTGTCACCACACCGCTCTCGCCATAGAGAAAAAGAAATGCGACCACGCCGACGAGAGGCGGCAAGGCTGCCGGGAGCGTGGCGACCGCGCTCAATAGGCGGCGGCCGCGAAACTCCACCCGCGTGAGGAGAAAGGCGAGTGGAAGGCCAACGGCGACGGCGGCAATGACGGACCCTATCGAAATCACCAGCGTGGTACGCAACGCCTCGCGATCCGTCGGGCTCGATGCAAACTGGCGCCACGACCGCAGGCCGTGGTCGAAGCTTCCGACGATTATGGACGCGTTCGGATAGACGACCGTCCACAGGAGCACGAGCAAGACGGGCAGCGCGAATAGCCACGTGCCCTTCGCGTCGCCGCGTCGACTCACGCGACCACCGCTACCGGTTCGCGCGTGACCCGCACCCAGACCGCATCGCCCGGCTGCACGTCGCGCACGGTGCTGTGGAGCTCGAGGTCGACGTCGCCCGCCACGCGCACGCGATAGGCGAGCAGCGCGCCCGCGAACCGGCGCTCCTGCACGACGCCGGGCCACGCGTCGGGCCCGTTAGGCGGCGAGAAGCCGAGGGCGTCCGGGCGCAGCACGGCCGTCGCCGGCCCGCGCGATGGCAGATCCGGTGCGGGAGCAGCGCGGAGCGTCCGTGCCGCGCCGCCTAACTGAACGATGATGCGGTCCCTGTCCAGCGCGCCGGGCACGAGGGTCGACCGGCCGATGAACGCGGCCACCTCGCGGTTCGCCGGCCCATCGTACAATTCTTCGGCCGTCCCCACCTGCAACAGCCGGCCGGCGGCCAGCAGCGCCACGCGGTCGGCGATCGCGAACGCGTCCTCCTGATCGTGCGTCACGAACAGTGCGGTCACGCCGAGGCGACGCAGTGTCGCACGCAGCTCTTCACGCGTACTCCGGCGGAGGGTCGGATCGAGGTTGGACAGCGGCTCGTCGAGCAGCAGCACCGGCGGCTCGATGACTAACGCACGCGCGAGCGCCACGCGCTGCTGCTCGCCTCCCGAGAGCGACTGCACCGCCCGTCCGTCCGCGCCGGCCAGACCGACGCCGGCCAACGCTTCGGCGGCGCGCGACATCCGCTCGGAACGCGCGATGCCGCGCGCCTCGAGCCCGAACGCCACGTTCTGCCCAACCGTGAGGTGCGGGAACAGCGCGTAATGCTGGAACACCATACCGAACTGCCGGCGTTGCGGCGGCAGACCGGTGATGTCCCGCCCGTCGAGCACCACCGCGCCAGCATCGGGGACCTCGTAGCCCGCGACCATTCGCAGCGTCGTGGTCTTGCCCGAGCCGCTGGCGCCGATGAGCGCGACGAGCTCCCCCGCTGCGATCTCGAGCGACACAGCATCCACCGCCGCACGTGCTCCGCTGAATCGGCGCGTGAGCCGATCGAGCACGAGATGCGGCGTCGCGCCGCTCACCGCGAGCTGTTCCGAATGTGCGAGTCCCAGTACTGCATCCACTCGTCGAGATGCTGCTCGAGCACGGCGCGGTCGAGGGGCATGGGCTTGATCCGCGCACGGGCCTCACGAATCCACTGCGGCAGCGAGTCCGTCGGAATGTCGGTGCGCACTGGAATACGGTAGAAGCGCTCGGCGGCGTCGCGCAACGCGCGCTCGGAGGTCACGAACTCGTAGTACTCGCGCGCGACCGCGGGGTGCTTTGCGCCTTTCACCAGCGCAATCGCGTCGACCAACAGCGGCGTCCCGCTCGTCGGTATCGCATACTTCACCGGGATGTGGTATCGATCGCGCAGCATCGCCAGGTCCGGCATGTCGAAGAGCGTGATCAGTCCTTCCTGACGGCCGAGCTTCTGGTACAGAATGGTCGGGTTGAGCGTGTACTCCTTGGTCTGCGCGTCGAGCCGTTTGAGCCAGTCGTAGCCTTGGTCAGGCGAGCCGGTCTCGCGAATGCTGCGCAGGATGATGGCGCCGAAGATCGCGCGCATGCTGCCGGACGCGATCGGATCGCGGATGAGCACTTTGTCTTTCCACTTCGGATCCAGCACGTCGTCCCAGTCTTTGGGCGCGGCTGAATCGCTCACCGCCTGGCTGTTGTAGCCGATCACTTCGGGCGTGAGGTAGGTGCCGTACCAGAGGTCCTTCGGATCGTGACTGTCGGCGGGAACTGCGTTCGCCCACGTCGGATGATATGGCGCGAGCAGTCCCTCGCGGCCCGCGCGCTCGAAGATTTCTTCGGGTGCACCGAACCAGACATCGGCTTGCGGGTTCGCTTTCTCGCTACGCAGGCGGTCGATGATGTCCTGCGAACCCATGTCCACGGACTGCACATCGACGTCGGGATGCGCGGCCTCGAAGTCCTTCTCGTAAAACGAGAGGAGATCGTTGCCGTGCGGCGAGTACACGGTGAGCACCGTGCGATGCGGTCCCCGTTGGCACGCCGCGAGCACGAGCGACGCCAGTACCGCGCCGGCCAGTTGCGCAACGCGCCGCCGCGGCACGGGCATCACTGCGGCGTCTGTGCGCCGTCCGCGGCGCCGACCGCGCGCGGCGCCTCACCCACGCCTAACAGGTTGAGGAAGAGGCGCGACGCGCCGGGGTTGCCCGCCGGCAGCTGGCGGAACAGCGACAACGTGGTGTACACGTAGGTGCCCGCGCCCAACCGCGTCTCGAGGATCGCACCCGAGTTGGGCGGCTCGTTGGGATCATTCATCGAGAGCGGCGTCGTGTAATGCGAATCGATGGTCGACGGCATGTACAGCGACCGCTCCTGCACCCATCCCGTCCAATCGTCCGCAGTGATGCGGTTGGGCCACGTGAGGACCGGGTCGTTAGGCACGAGAATCCGCACCGGCGCGTTTTCGTCGGTCACCCGGTTGGCCGGACGCGACAGCGAAATCGGATATGGCAGGCGCCCCGGTGCTGTCATCTCGTACTGGCCGTACTGCACCACCATGGTACCGCCGTGCCGCACCCAGTCGAGGAGCCGCGCATTGGCGGACGCGAGCTCCGGATGCGCCTCATAGGCGCGCGTGCCGATCACCAAGGCGGTAAACCGCGACAGATCGACCGTCGCCAAGCGCGCCGGATCGATCACCGTGAGCGGAACTCCTAACTCCTGGAGCATGGGCGCCACGTTGTCACCCACGCCGCGCACGTACGCCACGTCGAGGCGCGGCGGCAGCGTCGCATCCACCGCCTCCACGGTCAGCGCGGCGCGACGATAGAGTTTCTGCGGCCGAATGTGCGAGTACTCGATCGGCTGATATCCAATCGCATACGTGTTGCCACCGCTGCGCGCGTCCGCGGCAATCTCGTAATGGCCGGGCGTGAGCTGACCGGCGATCGAGAACGACACTGTCGCCGTGGCGTCGAATCCGCTGAGATGCGCGGTGCGCGAGCTCGAATCAGCGTGCAGTCCTGCAGGCAAAGTCAACGACACCTGCACATCGCGCGGCTCCGTCACGCCGGACGTCACGTGCACCTGCACGGTGCGGTCGAGCGGGGTGTTCGC
>Ga0157370_10006297_pt1 | contig 13124 bp, 10 predicted proteins | sample C35metaG_FD_113463 | JGI IMG/M metagenome (GOLD analysis project Ga0157370, IMG submission 113463) | Corn rhizosphere microbial communities from Kellogg Biological Station, Michigan, USA - C3-5 metaG | ecosystem: Host-associated > Plants > Roots > Rhizosphere > Soil | place: USA: Michigan...
ATTTTGATCACCGCCAGATCTGTTTCGTAGTCAGTCCCAATCAAGCGCCCGCGATAGTCTGCCGGATCTCCATGGAGCCGCACGCGAATCTTGGTGGCATTCTCCACCACATGGTTGTTGGTGACGATGTAGCCGTTCTTGTCGACCAGGAAGCCGCTGCCCGAAGCTTGGCGCTTAGGCGCGTCTTGTGGAACATCCTCTCCATTGGGGCCGCCGTTTGGACCGAAGAACCGCCGGAAAAAGTCGGGCACTTCATCGCTGTTGTCGTCGGGAGCCTGGCCGCGGGCCTCGCTCTTCTCCGAAGGCGCCACGTCCACCGTGATATTTACCACGCTCGGCTCCAGCTTCTTGGCTAGCGCCGTGAAGTCGTTACCTAGCGCCGATAGTCTCGGCACCGTCAAGGGCGTCGCGTCGGGTGCGGCATTCTGATCGCGGGCCGCGTTCACCTGCGTATTGATCAGTGTCCCGATCAGGATGCCCACTGAAAGAGTGAATAGCATCAAGGCCATGGACATCAGTTTTTGCTGGCGCATCTTTTCAAACAGCTTCATGGCGAATCTCTTCTCCCGAGGGCAGGCCCGTATTGGGCTATCGTTTGCTGCTTCGTTTTCCATTATACGGGCCGCAAGCGCATGGACGCGACCGGGGGCCCATAGGTTCCGCTGGATATTTCCCGCCAGCGATCTACTCCGCCAACAGCAGCGCGCAGAGCGCCAATAGAATCCGTCGCAAGCCCAGCTCGCGATTCTCCGGATGAAACCATTCGGCGGGTGTGTGCGCACCGCCACCCTGGCCCCCCGCGCCGATGGACACCGCCGGAAATCCCAGGGACAAAGGAATGTTAGCGTCGGTCGAAGAACAATCCAGCCGGCTGCGGATTCCCAGGAACGCGTCCACGGCCAAAAGGCAGTTGAGAATCGGCGCGCCTTCGCGCAACTCGCCGCCCGGACGCGAACCGATTTCTTTTAGACGCGCCGTCACCCGGCCGCCGGTGGCCCGGGTGTTTTCGATATCGGCGGCTTGCGCTACGCAGGCGGCCAGCAACGAAGCCATTTCATCAATCCGCTCGGGTTTTTCCGAGCGCAGATCCACTTTGGCGCGCGCTTCCGTGGGGATGCAATTGATGCTGGTCCCCCCTTGGATCAAGCCAAAGTTGAAGGAAAACCGGGGCGTGGGTTCGTTGGGCACCGCCGCCGCGAAGTCGGCGGAAGTGAATTCCGCAATAACCCGGCTGAGGGCGTGCACGGGATTGCCTGCGCCATAATCGCTCCAGCTATGCCCGCCCGGGCCAGTGATCGCCACTTCAAAGCGCCGGCTGGCCAAGGCCCGGCACGTGATGTGATCGGTGTTGGGGCCGTCCAGAACCAGAAAGGCTTTTGGCCGGGAACCATTCGACTCGCGGCACAGGTAGCGCATGCCGCTGAGGTTACCCTCGCCTTCCTCCCCCACGTTGGCGATCAGCAGCGGGGCCAGAGGTGCATCGGGAAGAGGAGGTGCCGCGTTCCAGGCCGCAGCCAGCGCCAGCAGCGCGGCCAGACCGGCGCCGTTATCGGAAACCCCCGGTCCAACCAGCCGGCCATCACCCGAAACCTTGATTTCCTCTGGAACCCGGGGCGCAAGCACTGTGTCCAGATGTGCGGTAACCGCCACGGTCGCGCTGTCGCGCCGGCCGGGCAGCCCGGCGACCACGTTTCCCGAACGGTCCAAACGCGATTCCCAGCCCAGGCTCTGAAAGCGCTCCGCCATCCACTCGGCGCGTTTTTGCTCCAGGAAAGTCGGCGCGGGGACGCGGCACAGCTTGAGGTGCTGCTCGTTGATCCAGGCCCGCTCGCGGCGGAACCAGTCGAGGGCCACGCGCAGCTCCGGTGCACGGGCAAGATCAGCGACCGAACCGGCTACCAGTGGCATTCGGGATACTTAGCTCTTAGTCTACCCCGCCCGCCACTGCATCACGCCGCGTTTAGCCTCGCGCAAATTTCCCACCGAGACGGCGAACGCTACAGGCGCGCAGCCCGCAGCCGGAGGTACAAATCGCGCACCGGCCTGACCAACTTGCGTGCTGCCGGACGTCAGCAGCAAAGTCGCCAGAACAACTCCGCAGAAAAGTAATCCCAGCCAGTAGTAGCGGGGCACCCTGAAGATCCGCGCCAGCGGAAGAAAATGAACCCCTACAATCAGGACATCCAGGGGGACGATCAGATCCAGATGCTGCGTCGCCGCGCAGATGGAATTGACCACTGCAAAAGCCATCACTTCGGCCCCCGCCACAATTAGGAACGGACGAACCCTGGCCTTTTCCTCAGACGTACGCGGCGCCATTGATCCGGCAATCTAAGGGTCTCGCGAATAATAGAGATGGCCCAGACGACGAGCATGGCCGCGAGGGCGCCCACCACGGCCAGTGCACCCATTGACAGCAGCGTTGCGATCATCGCCAGAGAGAGACTCGCGAAGGCCGCGCCCCCACGACGGTCAGCCACACGGCACCCGCGATAGCCATAATTCGCCGCCTGGATATTGCCATTGGGTTCAGGCGCGCATCAGATTTTCTGGCCGGGATAGCGCGCCCGCATCCATTCCACGAATTCGTCTGGGGCAGGCATGGTCGAGAGACGTCCTTGGCGCACCAGGGCCCAGTCCTTGAACCGGCCGCTTTCTTTCACCTCTGCCAGGGAAGTGGGAGGATCCAACCGACTGAGAAACGCCATATCCACCACCGCCGATTTGGGATTTTTGGGGTCGGGCCTGCCCGCGGAACGGACCGCTGCCAAACCCACGATTCCTGTAACGCCGGCGGCTGTATTGCCTCTAGAGTGATAGATGAATACGCGGTCACCGGACTGCATCGCACGAATGGACCGTACGGCCTGCGGATTCGCCACACCGTCCCAAATGGTCTGTTTTTCTCGTTCCAGATCGCCGATAGAGTAAGTGTCCGGGTCGGTCTTGGCTAAGTAATAGGTCATGGGTGGATTACTATCAGGCTTAAAGTTCCGGTACGGAGGTTACTAGACACGTTCCAACCCCCGGAGTCTAATCGAATGGTACCAGTAAGAGTCTGGCGCGGTTCAATGATAAAGGTTTACAATAAAAAGTACTTACCGGCGACGCTGGAGGAGGCGCGCATGGCGACCGCCAAAATCAGTATTCCATTTGTATTGCTAGCTCTAGCCTGTATTCCTGCTTGGGGCCAGTCTGGGAAAAACGCCCGCGCGACCATCCCTGAGCCGGCGGATACTCCCCGCGCGAACGTTGCCCCTACCGAGGCCGTGGCACAGCCAGTCGACCCCCATAGTTATCTGATCGGGGCCGAAGACATCCTAAGGATCGAAGTATTCCGCGATCCGGACTTGTCCCGGGTTGTGAACGTCCGGCCCGACGGCAAGATCACCTTACTGTTGGTAGGCGATGTCCAGGCCGAAGGCTTGACCCCCGAGCGACTGACCACGCAAGTCAAAGAAGCCTATTCCCAATTCATCACCAATCCGGAAGTGACTGTTTCGGTCATTGGGGTAAACAGCAAGTCCTTCGTCATCACGGGGAAAGTCAATCGCGGCGGGAAATTTCCGTTGGTTACGCCAATTCACGTTTTCGACGCGCTGGGCCTGACGGGAGGCTTTCAGGACTTCGCGGATACCAAGAAAATCACCATCGTGCGCGGTGGCGAGCGGCTGTACTTCAATTACAAGGATTTTGTGAAGGGCAAGAAAGAAGCAGTGGATCAGAACATCTTGCTTCAAAACGGCGACACCATTTTGGTGAAATAGCCACCCGAGGATTCCTAGCATGCAACCATCCGAGAATTTCACCGTACCGCGACGCGCTCTGGACGTCGAGGATTTCATCGACATCCTGCGACGCCACAAAGGCTGGATTTTTGGGCCTTTTCTCTTAACGCTGGTGGCGAGCGTGATCGGAGTTTACCTTTGGCCGGACAGCTACGATTCGGTCGCCGTGGTGAAGATCGTTCCGCAGCAGGTTTCGCAGAACATGGTCCAGTCGTCGATTACAAACGATCTGGCCGACCGGATCAACTCCCTGGCTACCACGGTGCTCAGCCGTAACGTACTCATCACCATTATCAATAATCATGATTTGTACAAGAGCGAACGCAAGCGGTTGCCCCTCGAAGATGTGGTCGATAACGTGATGAAAAACAACATTCACGTGATCCCCATTATGGCTGGATCGGGCGGCCGGACGGTACCCGCTTTCAACGTCGAGTTTTCTTATTCGGACAGGTTCATGGCGCAAAAGGTGGTTGAGGACGTGGTTGCCCGTTTCATTGCCGAGAACCAGTCCAATCGCTCCGCCGTCACCACTGAAACCGGTCAATTCTTTAAGGATGAGGCCGACCGCGCAAAAAAGGAGCTGGAAGATCTCGAAACCAAAATTTCTCAGTACCGGGTTCAGAACAATGGACGGCTGCCAGAGCAAACCGACTTGAACTACCGGAACCTGCAGACGCTCAATACCAATTATCAGTCCCTTACCAATTCAAAAAATCGGGCTGAAATGGACAAGCTCCAGCTGGAGACGAATCTGCAGATAGAGAAAGCCCATAAGGCGGAACTAACCAGGGAAGTCCCGCAGAATAGCCCCGTGGTCATGAAGAGCGAGCGAATGCAGGAAATCGAACGTGAAATTCAATCCCTTGAGGATACATTGGCCTCGGCTCGCCAGAGATTCAAGGACACGTACCCAGACGTGAGAAATCTTAAGAACCGGCTGGAACTGGCAAAGCAGCAGAAGGCCGATCTTCAGAAGCAGGAATCCGAAGTTAAGACGCCCGCCGTAGTGGCCGCATCACCGGCAAACCGCCAGTTGCAAATGCAAGTACTGGACGTGGAAGGAAACATACAGCGTTTTGAATCCGCCATTCAGCAGCGAGTCCTGGAAATCGCGACCCTGGACGCGCAGATCAAGCAGACCCAGGATTCGATCAACAAGCTGGGAGCGCAGATCAGCTCCGCGCCACTGGGAGAGCAGCAATATGACGATCTGCTGCGCCAACGGGAGATTGCCAGCAAGAAATATGTCGATCTTGATGCGCGTCTGAGCACGGCAGAGATCTCTAAGAACCTGGAGTACCGGGGGCAGGGTGAGCGGCTGGATTTACTGGACGCAGCTTCGCTACCGCAATATCCCACCGAGCCTAAGCGGCCAATGGTCATCGGAGTCGGCGCGGGACTCGGGCTGCTGCTGGGCGTGGTCATTGCGGCCGCCCGCGAAATGAAAGACACGTCACTTAAAAACTTGAAAGACGTGCGCGCGTATACCCAAATGGCGATTCTGGGAAGTGTTCCGCTGCTGGAGAACGATTTCGTCGTCCGCCGGCGCAGGCGTATCGCTTGGCTGGGATGGACCACCGCATGTTTGATGGCGGTAGTAACGATGGCTGGATCGATAGCATTTTACTATTACAAGCAGTCGGTATAGGCATTCGGAGGATAACCAAGAATGAGTCGAGTTCATGATGCGCTCCGCCGCGCGGAGAAAAGCGGCGAACACGCTCCGCCGGTGGTCCAATCCAATCCGGTGATCCACACCTACAGCGAAGCACGGCCTCCGGCGGCTACCCCTGCAGCACCTCCCGTGGATACTGGAGCCAATCTGGCCGGCTTACTTGAACTGGTGGAAGAAGTTCCTTTCCGCACGGCTACCGATTCTCTGCTGATTGATGCCACGCGGCCGCACCAGGCGCCGATGGAAGAATTCCGCACGTTGCGGACGCGGCTCAATCACATGCAGAGTCTCCAGCCCATCCATACCGTGGTGGTGACCAGTGCTTCGCCCGCTGAAGGGAAGTCCCTCACCGCGGCGAACCTGGCGTTGGCCGAAGCGCATCTGGCAGGCAATACGACGCTCTTGGCCGATTTCGATTTCCGCCGCCCGCTGATTCATACGATGTTCGGAATCGATCGCGGCCCTGGCATTACCGATTACCTCATGGGGCAGGCTCCGCTGCACAAGGTGATTAAGAGACTCGCGGGAACCAACCTGTATGTCATGCCGGCTGGACAGGCGGTGATCAATCCGCTCGAGTTGCTGAATCTGCGCGAGGTCAAGCATCTGATGGACCGGCTCCCCTCGCTGTTTCAATGGGTGATCATGGATAGTCCGCCGCTGCTGTTTGCAGCCGACGCCAATCTGCTAGGCACGCTGTCCGACGGGACACTGCTGGTAGTTCGCATCGGGCACACCACCATCGATTCGGTAACACGCGCGATGCAATCGCTGTGCAACAACAACGTTCTCGGGATCGTTGTGAACGGCGCCCGCCGCGGAGAATTGTACAGCAAGTACACCTACTATCATTCCTACTACACGCCCAAGGACGAAGAAGAGGGCGAGACCGACGCGGAAGACCAGACAGAATTCGCCACCGTCGGCGCGGCTGAAGACTCGAAGAAGTAGTCTTACTTCAGAGAAGACCGGGTCGCAGACGGGCGTGCTTTCCAGAGCGGACACGCTTTGAACGTCCCGTGCGCCTCGACACATACTTGATTAGCTCTGGTGTTCGGGGACGAAGCCCGGGCTCGCGCTCGATCCGATCCCTTCGAGAAATTTCCCGTTATTGGAGAGCCTTTGACGCGCTCCAGTTATTCAGCAGCCTTCCAGAAACTCAGGCGCACTTTAGAACCAGGGCCGAGTTTTTGCTGCCGAAGGCGATGCAGTTTGCAACCGCATATTCGATCCCCACGCGGCGCCCCGTTTCCGGGATGTAGTCCAAATCGCATTCGGGATCGGGAACCTCGACATTATTCGTGGGCGGCAGAACGCCGTCGCGCATAGCGAGCAAAGTCGCCGCTACACCCGCCGCGCCGCAGGCACCCTGAGGATGACCAATCAGGCTCTTAAGGGACGAACCCGGCAAACGATAGGCGTGCTCGCCAAACGCCAGCTTCACGGCGCGGGTTTCGATGCGGTCGTTGAGCTCGGTGCCGGTGCCGTGGTAGTTGAGATAGCCGACCGCTTCGGCCGGCACACCCGCCTGTTCCAGCGCGAGAGAGATCGCGCGCGCGGGTTCTTCGCCGCATTCTTCCAGTCGCACGCGGTGATACGCCTCACAGGTGGAACCGTAGCCGGCGATCTCGCCGAAAATCGACGCTCCTCGAGCCAGCGCTTTTTCCCGTTCTTCCAGCACGAAGAACCAGGCGCCCTCGGCGATGACGAACCCGCCGCGATCGCGCGAGAAGGGCCGCGAGGCGCGCTCGGGCTGATCGTTCCAGGTCTGCGACATGATTCGCATCGCGATAAATCCGCGCATAATCAACGGCGCGATGGGCGCATCCACGCCGCCCGCTACGATCGTATCGAGAGCGCCCGCGCGTATCATTTGGGACGCATAGCCCAGAGCATCGGTCGAAGATGTGCATCCAGTGGTGATCACGTGGCTCAGGCCGCGCAGCCCGAAGCGCATCGAAATTTCGCTGGCCAGAGTGCCCATGGTCGACGTGGGAACCACATACACGCTGCACTGCCGCCAGTTGCCGGAATGGTAGAGACGATATTGCTCTTCGGTGAATTCGACGCTCCCGCCACCCGACCCGACGACCACTCCGATTCCGCGCAATTCCTCGCGGTTCATGGCGGCTGTGTCCAGGCCCGCCCACTGTAGCGCTTCCGTCACGGCGGCAACCGCCAGCGGCGTGGCACGCGAGACGTGCGGACGGTCTTTGGCCGTCACGTAATCTTCTTCGCGGAAATCCTTAACCTCGCCCGCAACGCGAACTGCCAGACCGGTTGTGTCGAAGCGGGTGATCGGCCCCACGCCGCTGATACCCTTACGCGTGGCGCACCAGAATGCTTCTGTTCCGATTCCATTGGGGCTCACTGCGCCTATTCCGGTAATGACCACTCGACGTTCCATAAGAGAGGGTCCGCATCACGGAGAAGCCGCAGGGGACTCTGTTAGTATAAGAGGGTTCCAAACGTGCAAGGGAACGTCGTGCAGGGGAGAATCCATTGGTGGGAAACGAATTGGGCCGTGCCGCGCCTGCTCAGCGGGATCGAAGCTGGCGTCATCGGCGGAATGAGAACGGGTGGTTCTTCTGGGAACGCTAACCGGTCTTATTGTGTCAGAGACTGGCAGACGCGTTGCCATGTGGAAGAACAGCGCGGCAACAGACGCAAAAGATGCCGGATGGGGTAGAATGACAGTTTACCCGGCCGTCGAGTCCCCTGGGAAGCGGAAGTTATGCGAAACCCGGTTTGGCGGCAGAACGTCAAAAAAAATCAGGCGCAGAGTGGAAAGGAACCCGGTCTAGATGCAGTATCCCAGGCCTCGAGGCCTGCGCGCGCCCATTTCCATGGTGCCGGCAGCGTTCAAGGTGCCAGCGGCGCTGTTCGGCCTGTTGGCCGCGATTCCCCTATTCGGCCAGCAACAGCCTGCGCCGCAGCAACCCAAGCCACCCAATCCGTTCGAGCAGGTTCCGCAGGCCGAAGAGCCGAAGCCGGCGCCGCCTAAACCGGAACCCGCCAAGCCTGCGGCGCCCGGGCGGGCTGCGCCAGGCGCGACGGCGGACCGCCCTCCAACCGATACCATCGAATCCATTAACTTTCAGGGGGCACGCAAGGTGCCTCAAGATACGCTGCGCGCTATGATCTTCACCAAGCGCGGCGATATGTACGATGCCGAATCCCTCCACCGCGATTTGATCACGCTATGGAACAGCGCGCGCTTCGACAATATTGAGGTTACGAGAGAGCCCGGCCAGACCGGCTGGATCATAACGTTCAAAGTCCAGGAACGGCCGGTGGTGCGCACCATCAAGTACGACGGACTGAAATCGATCACCACATCCGAAGTTCTGGACCGGTTCAAAGAACGGCACGTCACTTTGACGCCGGAATCGACCTACGACCGGAACAAGGTCCAGCGCGCGCAGATCGTCTTACAGGATTACCTGGCGGAACGCGGCCGGCAATTCGCCACCGTCATGCCCGAACTGCAGCCATTTCCTCCGTCGTCGCTGAACATCGTATTCAAGGTAGACGAGGGACCAAAGGTAAAGGTCGGCGACATTAAGTTCGAAGGCAATACGACCTTCAGCGACCTTTTAGTCCGGCGGGCCATGAGAAATCTGCGGCCGTTCGGGATCCCGTACTCCCGAGTGGCGGAAAATTTGTTCAGCCGAACCTTCGACTCCACCAAACTGGAAGAAGACGAGGGGCGAATCGTCCAGTTTTACCAATCGCAAGGCTATTTCACGGCGCGCGTGACCGGGCAGTCGGTCAATATCGTGGACGTCGGCGGCGGCAAATTTCGCCTTCCCCTGATCAAGCCCAACCGGCCCGGCAAGAATGCCAACATCTCGATCAGCATTGAGGAAGGCCGCCTGTATCATCTCAACACCATTAGTTTTGTGGGAGTGAAGCTGTTCCGTACGCCCGAAGAGCTGTTTCCCCAGATCTTCCGAATGAAGCCAGGCGACCCGTTCTCGACGGAGAGGCTGCAAAAGGGCTTCGAGGAGCTGCGTAAGCTGTATGGCAGATTCGGCTACATCAACTTCCTGGTGGAGCCCGAGCCCGAGCCTATTCCCGGCACCGATAAGATCAACCTGACACTTCGCTTCGATGAAGGCAACCAGTTCTTCGTGCGCCGCATCGATTTCTCCGGCAACACCACCACTCGCGACAAAGTAATTCGCCGGGAGCTGCTGATCGACGAGGGCGACCCATATAACACGGACCTGTGGCGGTTGAGCATCCTGCGCCTGAACCAGCTGGGCTATTTCGAGACGCTGAAGGAAGACTCTTCCGTCGATATGAAAACGGATAACAACAACCACACGGTCGACCTGACGCTCAAGGTCCGGGAGCGCGGCAAGAACACTATCCAGTTCAGCGGAGGCATATCCGCCATCTCCGGCAGCTTCGTCGGGTTTTCGTATTCGACCAATAACTTTCTGGGCCTGGGCGAGACTTTGAGCTTATCGAGCCAGCTCGGCACGCGAACCACCGACGTGAGCTTCGGATTCACCGAACCTTACTTCCTGGACCGGCCCATGCAGGTTGGATTCACGGTATTTGTCAGCCGCTTCAATTTCGATCAGGCACGTGAAGCTTCGGTCCTGGCCGGCGCAAACCTGATCCCGCTCTATAATTCGCTGGGCACCCAGAATCTTCTCAACTACGTCTCGAATACTAAGGGATTCACCACCTTCCTTAACTACCCGCTCAAGCGGAGTTTCCAGCGCCTGGGTGTAAGCTACGGCTATAGCATTCAGAACGTGCGTACGCTGACCGATGCAGCGTCGCAATATTACGACTACCTGAATTTCTTGAGCATCAACGGACCGCAGCAGAATTCACTGGACGGGATCCGAACCTCGAGCATCACTCCGACCTACAGCTACAATTCCGTTAATAACCCGCTCACCCCGACGGGCGGCACGGGCTTTCAGGCATCGCTTCAATTCGCGGGCAGCATTCTGGGCGGCAATGTGAATCAAATCGAACCGGTGCTCGATTTCCGGCACTTCCGCAAGGGTTTCAAGCCGGGTCACGTGATCGCGATGCACCTCTCGGCAAAGTATGTGACCGGGTACGGCGGCAAAGTGGCGCCTCCATTCAATCGTTTCTATATGGGCGGCGAAAACGACGTGCGCGGCTTCGATCTATGGGGCGCTGGTCCGTGGGCGTTCGTGCCGAATACGGCGGCGGTGAATGTTCTGAATGCCGACGGCACCCCGCGCCAGCAGAAGTTCATCGATCCCACGACGGGAGCGGTCAGCCTCCAAAATGCTACGCAGACCATCCCCTCGTATCAGCTGGTGTTCCCCGGCGGCGACACCAACATTGTGGCGAATTTCGAATACCGAATCCCGATTGTCGGGCAAACTGTCAGTCTGGTTCCCTTCTTCGACGCGGGCATGAACCGGATCTCCAACAAGAGCCAGCTTAAGTTGAATCCTGGCCGTATCAGCGACCTGAACGGCCAATTCCCCGAAGCGGCGTTCGGCGATTCAGCCGTGATTGCGCCGGGAACCCAGATCATCCGCACGTCCACGGGACTCGAACTGCAAGTGTTGATGCCGGTGTTCAACCAGCCATTCCGGATCTACTGGGCGTATAACCCGACCAGGGTCTACGAATATCTGCAGCCCCCAATTGTGGCTGATCGAAGCTATTTCCCGAATGCAGCTTCATTCGCCAACTCGATTCTCACGTTCGGGCAGCCGTCGCCTTTATTCGAGAGACGGTCGCAATTCCGCTTCACCATCGGCAGGACGTTTTAAGGACCTCGCGGGTGGATGTTAGGATGTTAAAGAACAGCCAAGCCAACAGTTAATAATGAGGAGTTCTCCTGTGAATAAGTACTCTGTGATCGGTCTGGTTTGGGCTTCCGCTACGCTCATGGCGCAAACGCCGGCGGCGGTCCCCACCAAGATTTGCGTGGTCAACTTGCAGAGCGCCATGCTCAGCACCAAAGACGGGCAGGCCGCCGCGGACGAGTTTCGAACCAAGTTTTCCGAGCCCGAGGAGAAAAAGCTCCAGGCGAAGCAAGCCGAAATCACCGATCTGAGCGATAAGCTCCAGCGCGGCGCCAACACCATGTCGCAGACCGCCCAGGACGACATGAAACGCACGCTGGACAAGAAGAACACGGAGTACAAGCGCGCGGTCGAGGATTTCCAGTTTGACCGCGATGACATGCAGCGTAAGCTGCTGGACGATCTGTCGGCGAAGATGCAGGCGGTGATTGCGCGGTTTGCGCAGGAAAACGCCTGCGCCATATTTCTGGACGTGACCAACCCGAATTCGGGCATCATGTGGATCGCGGATCAGGTTGACGTCACGCGGCAGATCGTGGATGCCTACGACAAAACGCAGCCGGGAACATCGACGCCCGCTGCCAAACCCGCCACCAGCGGGGTCAAGCCGCCTGCGACGCCGCCCGCAAGTACCGTCAGGCCACCCGCGACAACACCGGCCAAGCCGCCAGCCCCAGCCAAGTAGTTTTTTCGAATACGTGGGCCTTCGGGCCCACGGCTACATTACTTCTTCGCTCCAATTTTCGAGAATCGACTTGACCTTCGCCGTGAATTGGTCCGCGAGTGCGCCGTCGATCAGGCGATGATCGAAAGTCAGCGCCAGATACGCCGTGGAGCGAATCGCGATCGCGTCTTCGATCACCACCGGCTCCTTCTGCACCGCCCCGATGCCCAGGATCGCTACCTGCGGCTGATTGATTACGGGGGTCGCGAAGATGCTGCCGAAGCTGCCGAAGTTGGTGATGGAAAAAGTGCCGCCGGTTACCTCGTCGGGCCGGAGCTGTCGGGAGCGGGCACGCGCGGCCAGATCCACGATGGAGCGTTGCAGGCCAACGATGTTCTTTTCATCGGCATTGCGGATCACCGGTACGATCAGTCCGTTTTCAAGAGCCACGGCGACGCCCAGGTTGATGTCGCGGTGATAGATGATGTTGGTGCCTTCAATCGACGCGTTCACCAGTGGGAACTCGCGCAAGGCGGCGATGGCCGCACGTACCATGAACGGCAGGTAGGTTAATCCGAATCCATACTGCGCCTGGAACGAACCCTTCAACTTGTCGCGCAGCTTAGCGACCTTGGTCAGGTCGGCCTTGTGGACCGTGGTCACGTGCGCCGACGTGTGCTTGCTGAACGTCATGTGTTCGGCAATCTTCTGGCGCATGATGCTCATCGGCTCGACGCGCATCGCGGGAGGCGCTCCCGGCATAGTTGTCTGGACCGCCGCTGGTTGCGGAGATGTGGGGGCTGCCTGTGGCACCTGCCGTTGGGCTTCGGGAGGAGGCGCGGGAACATGCACCGGAGCCTGTTGTGGCGGAGGCGCTGCAACCGGCCGCGGCGCGGACACCGGCGCGACGGCTGTTCCAGTTTGACCGGCGGTTTGACCAGTGAGATACGATTCGAGATCCTGCTTGGTGATCCGACCGCCGACGCCCGTACCCTTCACGCGGCTCAGATCGATATTGTTCTCACGCGCCATCTTACGGACCAGCGGAGAAAGTGGACCGGCGGTTTCTTCGACCACCGTTCCGGTATCCTGAGCGGGGACCGGAGGAGGCGCCGCTTGCGGCGCCGCGTCGACATGCGATGCGCCATCAGACTGCGCGACTGTCGCCTGTGGAGCGACAG
>Ga0157370_10006298_pt1 | contig 13123 bp, 10 predicted proteins | sample C35metaG_FD_113463 | JGI IMG/M metagenome (GOLD analysis project Ga0157370, IMG submission 113463) | Corn rhizosphere microbial communities from Kellogg Biological Station, Michigan, USA - C3-5 metaG | ecosystem: Host-associated > Plants > Roots > Rhizosphere > Soil | place: USA: Michigan...
GCTGTGGCAGGTGAAGCAGGCCAACGCGAACCTGGTGCGGATCGTGGTGGTCGAGGGCTACATGGACGTGATCGCGCTGCACCAGGCCGGGCTGCCGATCGCGGTGGCCACGCTGGGCACGGCAACCACGCCGGAGCATACCGAGCTGCTGTTCCGCGCCGCGCCCGATGTGGTGTTCTGTTTCGACGGCGACCGCGCCGGCCGTGCCGCGGCGTGGAAGGCGCTGGAATCCGCGCTGCCGTGGCTGCGCGACGGCCGCCAGGCGTACTTCCTGTTCTTGCCCGACGGCGAGGACCCGGATTCGCTGGTGCGCAAGGAAGGCAAGGACGGCTTCGAGCAGCGCATCAAGGAGGCGACGCCGCTGTCGGACTATTTCTTCAACGAGCTGTCGCACGATGTCGACATGGCCAGCCTCGATGGCCGTGCCCGGCTCGCCGAACGCGCCCGTCCGCTGCTCGCCAAGCTGCCCGACGGCGCATTCCGCGACCTGATGGCGCAGGAGCTGGAAAAGCGCAGTGGTGCCCGTGCGATGCTGCAGGCCGACCCGGCCAGCCGTCGCGCCGTGCAACGCCCCACGGCGGTGCAGCGCAGCCTGGTGCGCAGCGCGATCTCGCTGCTGCTGGCCCAGCCCGGGCTGGCGGATCGGGTCGAGAAGCCTTACCGCTTCCTGCGCCTGGACAAACCCGGGGTGGAGTTGCTGGCCGAATTGCTGGATCTGGCACGCGCCCGACCCGGCATCAATCCGGCCATGCTGGTCGAGCATTTCGCCGAACGCGCGGAATACCCCTCGTTGCAGAAATTGATGGCCGCCGCGGCAGTCGGAGAACCCGAGGCGCAGGCGCTCGAATTCTTCGATGCCTTGCAGCGGATGGAGGATCAGGCGATCACCCAGCGCCGCGACGCGCTGACCGCGAAAAGCCGGGAGGGCGCACTGGACAGCGCCGAGAAATCCGAACTGCGCGAACTGCTGGCCGCGCGAGCGGGGCCGGCAGCCATATCGACCAGAACATGAGGGTCCGCGAAACGCCTGCGCCGATTTCACCCGACCGCCGCCCGGGATGCGGTAGCCGCGGCGCGTCTGTGGGATCATCGGCCCTTGCGCCCGCACGGGCCCGACGAGAAGCGCAAGAAACGTAATGGACCTGCTGCAGCATCTGGTCACGATCTTCGCCGAGAACGGCTACGTGGCAGTATTCATCGCGCTGATGATCTGCGGCGCCGGGCTGCCCTTGCCCGAGGACATCACCCTGGTCGCCGGCGGCGTGATCGCCGGGCTCGGCTATGCCAATGTCCACGCCATGTTCGCGCTGGCGATGTTCGGCGTGCTGCTTGGCGATTGCGCGATCTTCCTGCTCGGCCATCATTACGGCTCGCGCATCCTGCAGTGGCGCTTCGTGGCGCGCATCCTCACGCCGGATCGCTACGCCAGGGTGCAGGAAAAGTTCCATCGCTACGGCAATCGCGTGCTGTTCATCGCACGCTTCCTGCCGGGCATGCGCACCACGGTCTACCTGACCGCCGGCATGACCCACCGGGTCTCGTTCCTGCGTTTCCTGCTGCTCGACGGCACGGCCGCGCTGATCAGCGTGCCGTTCTGGGTCTACCTGGGCTATTTCGGCGCGGACAATCACGAGTGGCTGGCGACCTGGGTGCGCCGCGGCCAGACCAGCCTGTGGATCCTGGTGGGCATCCTGCTGCTGATCCTGCTGATCTCCTGGTGGCGGCACCGCCGTCGCCCGGACTGCGCGCAGGATTGAGCTTGCGCATGCCGCGACGCCGATTCCGTCCGGACAACTTCACGCTGGCCCTGCTCGGTACCGTCGCGCTGGCCTCGTTGCTGCCCTGCCGAGGCGAGGCGGCGCGGATCTTCGACGTGATCACCGACGCGGCGATCGCGCTGCTGTTCTTCCTGCATGGCGCGAAGCTTCCGCGCCATGCGATCGTGCAGGGCATGACCCACTGGCGCCTGCACCTGACCGTGCTCGCCAGCACCTTCGTGCTGTTCCCTCTGCTCGGGCTGCTGCTGCGACCCCTCGGCCAGGTGTTGCTGACCCCGGACCTGGCCAAGGGTGTGCTGTTCGTCTGCCTGCTGCCGTCGACCGTGCAGTCGTCGATCGCATTCACCTCGATCGCGGGGGGCAACGTGCCGGCCGCCGTCGTCAGCGCCTCGATGTCGAACCTGATCGGCATCGTGCTGACCCCCTTGCTGGTCGGGCTGCTGCTGGAAAGCCACGGCGGCGGCGTGTCCTGGCACGGCGTGCTGGACATCGTGCTGCTGTTGTTGCTGCCGTTCGCCGTCGGCCACCTCGCGCGATTCCGGATCGGCGGATTCGTCGACCGGCACAAGCCGCTGCTCGGCTTCACCGACCAGGGCACGATCCTGCTGGTGGTGTACACCGCGTTCAGTGCGGCGGTGGTGCAGGGGCTCTGGCGCGACACGCCGGTCTCCGCGCTGCTGGCGACCCTGGCGGCATGCGCGCTGCTGCTGGCACTGGTGATGCCGACGATCACCTGGTTCGCGCGCCGACGCGGCTTTTCGCGCGAGGACGAGATCACCATCGTGTTCTGCGGCTCCAAGAAAAGCATGGCCAGCGGCATCCCGATGGCGAAGATCCTGTTCGCCGGCCAGCTCGGCGGCCTCGGCGCGCTGGTGCTGCCGCTGATGATCTTCCACCAGTTGCAGTTGATGGTATGTGCGGTGGTCGCGCGCCGCTATGCGGACAGGAATTCCCCGCTCCCGGCGGACGATGATCGCGAAGCCGATTGAGCAGGAAAGAACGGCGCGATTTTTCCGCCCGTGAGCCGGTCAGATCACGCCTTGCAGAAACTGCCGCAGACCACGCCAGACCACCAGCGGAATCTGGTGGCCACCATCGAACGGCAACCAGCGCACCTCGGCCCCGCCGCTCGTCGCGGCGTCACGCAGCTCCTCGCCAGCGGCGAAAGAGAGCTCGTCATCGGCACGCCCATGGGCAACCAGCACCGGCAGGCCTGCCAGGCGTGGCAGGCGCGGCTGCCAGTCGGCGAACGCGATGCGCGTGGACGACAACAGGGCCAGTCCGTCCACGCGCCCGCCATGCAGCACGTAATCCATCGCCAGCATGCCGCCCTGCGAGAAGCCGACCAGGACACGGCGGCGCGTGGCGAACTGGCGCAGCAGTGCATCCAGTCGATCCCGAGCCTCGGCGCGACCGGGCGGATCCATCGTCCACAGATCCATCGGCCCTCCACCCAGCCGCCGCAAACGCGCCTCGGAGTCGACCGGCCACCAGCTGCGGCCACGCGCACAGGGCAACGGTGCATCGGGGAACACGAAATACGCCTGCACCCCCAGCGAGTGCGCGAACGGCGCCAGATCCGATCCGCACATCTCGCGCCCGTGCAGCACCACAACGACGGTGGCGGCGTCCGGATCGCCGATCGTGATGGCCGACAGACCGCCGAACGTGCCATGGGCCTCGCGCAGCATCATGGCACCGGCAGCGGCGCAAGGCGCGCCTTCAGCGCGAGGAAGTGGCGCTCGTAGGCATGCCACGAAAGCGCGCCGAGCGCGAAGGTCGCGGCGATGGCGATGACCTCATAGGCCAGTGCCTCGGCCAGCGTGGGCGCCGCGGCGAAAGTCGCCAGCAACGGCAGGCCAACGAAAAGATGCAGCGGCGCATAGAACACGTACATGCCGTAACTGTAGATGCCGCAATGACGCAACGGTGTCCACGCAAGCGCTCGCGCCGCCAGCCCGGAGCGGCCCAAGGCGCCGACCAGCAGCAGCGCGAAACCCACGGCGATCACGGTGTAGCCGAACGCCTGCATCATCGCACCGGTACGTTGCAGGTGGCCTGCCGCGGCGCCGCCCAGCAGCACCAGCAGACCGATCGAGGCGACCAGCCCCGGCCGGCGCTCGGCCACCCGCGCCGCACCGCCGCCGCCGCGCAGGAGCGCAGCGACCAGGGCACCGATCGCGAGTGCATCCATCCGGCACGGTGTGAACGAGTAGGCCGCTTCATGACCGATCGGTTCGCCGAGGTGGTGGCGCACGTAGATGCGGCTCGCCATCGCGACCAGCACCAGCACGCTGCTGACCACCAGCACACCGCGACGACCCAGCTGACGCACCAGCAGCGGCCACAACAGATAGAACTGCTCCTCGACGCAGAGCGACCAGAAATGCGGGAACGCAGGTACGCTGGCGCCGAAAGGCGCGGTGAAATTGGCCACGTAGATCCACAACCAGAGCTGGTGCCCGCTGCCATCGATCGGCCCCACCAGCCACGGCAGCAGGACGAAGGCGACAATCAACACGCCGTAGTAGAGCGGAAAGATGCGCAGGAACCGCCGCTTGAAGAAACTGCGGTAGTAGCCGGACGCCTGCCGGGTATCGAGCAGGATGCCGGTGATCAGGAAACCCGACAGGACGAAGAACAGCTGGACGCCTATCCAGCCCAGGTCGAGCAAGTCATCCAGTGCATGGCCGAACGTCCCGGACGGCTGGATCACGTCGAAGCCGTGCAGCAGAACCAGCACGATCGCCACGCCGCGCAGTCCGTCCAGCGCGGCGAAATGCTGACGTGACAACGTGGGCGAAGCGTCGCGCATCAGCGATCCAGGGCCTCGCAGATCGCATCGAGCACGACCGGGTGCGCCCAGCGTGCGGTGAATGTGTGATCCGTGCCGGGAATGATGCGGACGCCCAGCTTTCCGCCTGCTGCGAGCCGGCGCACCACCGAACCGCCCTGCTCGGCAAGCAGCTGCTGGCCAGGATCACCTTCGGCGAAGATGAATCGCAACGCGACGCCGCGCCTGGCCAGGACGTCGAGTTCGCTGCCCAGGTCGTCGGCCAGCGGAATCCCCAGCCGGCGCATCGCCTCGCGCAGCGGGCGGTTGACCGCACCATGGACGCGATGAAGCAGGACCCTGGCCACGCGCACCAGATCCACCTGGCCACGCAGCAATTTTCGCCAGGACGAACCACTGGCGATCGACTTTCGATAACGCATGGCATCGGCGGCAACACGAAAGGCGGCGAAGTCGAGCGGCATGCCGATCTTGTAGTGGAAAGTCAGCGGGTTGATCGCCACCAGCGTGTCGATCGGCTGGCCGGCCAGCGCGGCCTTGAAGCCATGGTACGCACCGGAACACAGACCGACCACGGCGACTTGGGCGACGCCGTTGCGGCGTACCCAGTCGACCGCCATGCCGACGTCCGCGATGGCGTGCACGGAGTAGACCACGTTCTCCTCGGCGCCCGCACGCACGCGGCTGTCGCCGATGCCCGAGACGTCCAGGCGGACGACCAGATCGCCTGCGGCCGCGAGCCGGCGCGCCAACACCACGTGCAGGCGATTCGGGCCGATCTGGCCGACCGCGCCCGCGTTGAGCAGGATGACGCCGCGACGCGGCGGCGCCGCGGATCGGGTCACCATCGCATGCAGGCACTCGTCGAGCCAGACCGCCTCTTCGCTGATCGGCGCATCGCGGCCGTCCAGGGCAACCCGGGCCATGGGCAAGGCGGCTTCGCGTTGCCGGACGGCATCGCCACCGGGCAGCGGGCGAGCCCGGGCGAACGCGACGGTGGCGTCGATGATCTGCCGCGGGATCTGCGCGCGGTGGGGATCGAGCACCATCTCGACGTATCCCGGCAACCGGCGCTGATCGACTTCAACGCCGAGTGACGCAAGCTGCGCGGACCAGGCATCGTTGCCGGCAAGGTCGTCGCGGTCGAGCAGCAACACCGCCGGTGCCGGCGCCGAGGTCAATTGGCACAGATCGAGTGCACCCAGGGCCGCGCGCGTGGATGCCGTCAGCGCAAAGCCGACCAACTCCTGCGTGCCGTCCGTCCCCTCCGGCACGTCGGCGGGCGCCGGCGTCAAACCCAGCGTCATCTGGAGTAACCGGCCCTCACGCAAAAGCGCCTTGCCGCTTGGCACGGCGGCGATGGCCACCAGGCCGGCAACATCGTGGCGACGGCACGCCGCCATTGTCGCCAGCGTGGCGCCGAGCCGAATGCCGGCGAGTACCAAGCGGTCCGCTCCCGCACTCCTGGCCAGTTCACAGGCGTCGTCGATGCTGGCCAGCCAGCACTCGAGGCGCTGCGGATCGAGATCGTCGCCGGCGCTGTTGCCGGTACCGTCGAGGTCGACGCGCACGGCGGTCACCCCGGCCTGCGCGGCTTCCTCGGCAAGATGGCGCAACGTACGCTGCGCACAGATTGCCTCGTATCCGAATGGCGGCACGATGACCAGTCCGATGCCCGTCGCCGGAACGCCGGCGCGGTGCAGCCAGCCGAAGCGCGGTCGCGACCCGTTGCCGAAAAAGAAGCCGGCTTCGGCAGCAGGCGCTTCCGTTCGCGGCGTGGTGCGGATGCTTGTCCTGTTCATCGCAAGTCGAGACGCACGACCGCTTCGGCATTGAGCGCGCTCAACGTGCCCCGCGCGGAGGACGGACGCCGATCGCTCGCCTGCAACAACACCGTGCGGCTCTGGCCGGGGGCCAGATGAAAGCCGTTGTCCTGCGCATCGAAGCCGGCGGCATCGATCGTCACCGACTGCGCAAACCGCCGCGTACTCACCTCCACGATGCGCTCCAGCCTGCCCGCACCCGGCCGTACGGTGGCGGCGAGTCCGACATCGGTCTCGCGGGTCGAGGGCAACCCGGCAGGGAACCAGAAGGCCTCGGCGACATGGCCGTCCGCTTCGCACAGGCGGGCGTGCAGGACGTCGGCCATCGGCGGGCCGAACCGGTACGCGAACGAGAGATCGGCGAAGCCTTCGAACAGGTCGGCCGCGGCCATCTCGACGCTGCCGTGCGCATCCACCTGGATGTCGCGGATCATGCGGCCGACGCCGATATCACCACCCCGATACAGATCCAGCTCGATCCGTGCGGCCAGTCCGGCGGCGGCGTCGTTGAACACGTGCAGCGACAGGCCGTTGACGCCCTCATCGCTGAATGCGATGGCGGTCGGTTTCAGCGCGCGCCGCAATGCATGAAAGCAGGGCTTGGGCACGCCGTGCGCATCGATCACGCCCCAGCCCGCGCCGGGCCGCAGGTCGCGCAGGAACCAGATCAGCGCACCGCGGGTCGGCGAGCGCTGGCGGCGCCATTCGCCGAACGCCTGTGCCATGACCTCCCCGGTGGCCACGCGCCCCAGGGCCAGATAGCGCTCATGATCGGATACGCGCAAGTTGACCGGGTCGACACCGAACAGCCGCGCCACATAGTGATCGCGCACATCGTCGAAGTCCCAGCCGGCGCCGAGGTCGCGCGGCGAGCGCACCTTCCACGCCGGATGGTGCACGCGCAGGCCCGGCCCACCGGGCAGGCCGCGTTCGTCGGGAATGTTCGCGAATGCCAGGGACTCCGAAGCGAACACCAGTTCGCTGCGGCGTGCGTCGTCCAACGGCCGCAAGTAGGCACCCACGCCGTAGTAGGACGAGGTACCGGCGTTGGCTGCATGCGGAAACGCACCGCCCTGCGCGCTGGAGGTGACATAAGGCATCCCCAGCGCCTCGACGCGGGCCGCGATGGTTCGGTGGAAAAGCGCTGGCGACCACAGCTCGCGTGCGGCCGCGCTCATCGCCGCCTGCTGCTCGACTTCGCTGTTGCCGCAGACCACGGCGAGACTGGGCCGGCCCTGCAGGCGCGCCAGCTGCTGGTCGACCTCGACCAGCACCCCGGCGACGAAGGCCTCGTCCTCGGGATAGTCCATGTTGGCGAACATCAGGTCCTGCCACAGCAGGATGCCGCACTCGTCCAGCGCGTCGTGGAAGGCCTCGTCCTCGTAGACCATGGTGCCGCCGACGCGCAGCATGTTCATGCCGGCAGCGCATACCTGGGCGATGGCCTCGCGCAGGGCATCCGGCGTGGCGGCCAGCTTGACGGCATCCAGCGGCGTCCAGCAGGCGCCGCGACAGAACACGTCGACGCCATTGACGCGCAGCGCGAAATCCCCCTTGGCGCGTTCGATCTCGAGGGTGCGGAAACCGGTGCAGCCCAGATCGATGGTGACGTTTTTTCCGCCGCACTGCACCTCGACCGCGACCCGGTAACGGGCCGGCTCGCCATGCGTGTGCGGCCACCAGAGCTGCGCCCTCGCCACCTTCACGCAGCCCCGCCAGCGGCCTCCATCCCGCTGCAGTTCCGCGCTCGCCCGCTGGTCGCCGCGCTCGACGACAAGGCGTGCGGCACTGGCGCCATCGCCCAGTTCGAGCGCCAGCTCCACGATGCCGTCTTCGCCTTCGACCCGACTGCGCAAATCCGTCTCGCCGACAGTCAACGTGCGCTGCTCGACCCATACCGGCCGCCACGGCCCGGCCGCCGGACAGGGCGGCGACCAGCCCGGCGTGCGCCCGAGCAAGCTGGTACGGAACCAGCGCAGTTGCGCGTGCGCCAGCATGGGTACGCGCCAGCGCGGCCTTGGCCGCTTCTTCGCCAGCTCCGGGGCGAGGGCGGCGCAACGAATCAGCAAATCATGCGGCTTGCCGTCGAGTTCGAGCGGCAATTCGTGCGCCACGAACATGTTGTCGCCGTGCAGCAGGTGCATGCCGTCGAGCCAGACATCGGCCAGCGTGGCCAGGCCATCGAAACCGAGCACGACGGGTCCGACGGGGGCGTTCTCCGCGTCGAGACGCACGCGCCACCACCAGTCGACAGCGTCGAAATCGACCGGCGTGTCCCAGTCCCAGGCGCCAAGATCGCGCAAGGCTCCCGCCGCGGTATTCGGCGCGGTCGCCGGTTTCCACTCCAGTTGATCGAGCCGGTCGAGGCCGGATCCGGCGACAGCAGACGCGAACTCCCAGCCGCTGCCGATCACGCGGCGCCGGGTTCCCGTGACGCTGCGCGGCCGGGCCATTAGCCGGCCCCGGTCAACTCGTCGATGGCAGCGCCGATCGCACCCACGCTTTCGAACACGCTGCGCTTGAGCATGTGGTCGGGGAACTCGATGTCGAATTCGCCTTCCAGCGCCAGCATCACGTTGACGCTGGCATGCGAGGTCATGCCGGCCTGGTAGAGATCGGCATCGTCGTCGAGCGCTTCCGCGTCGCGGTTCAGGCGCGCATGCTGCTTGAGGATGGTACGGATCTTTGCGGCGTTTTCACTCATGGACGATTCCTGTTTGCAGTGACGATGGCGGGAACGCCGGCGCCCTCATGGTTTCCAAATCAATGGCGCCCGATCCGACGGCGGCGAGCGGATGCCTCGCTGCGCGCCATGCTAGGACACCGCTTCCAGGCAAGTCGTCGCCTGCTCCCATGCCTGCGCCCATTCACCGAAAATTGCCGTGGTCTCGAAGGGTCGCCCGGTGTTGACCGCGCGCGCCGCCTTCAGGATGAACGACTTGGCACCCGCCGAAATCGTTTCGTAAGCGGCCACGGCCGGCGCCCACGCGCCAGCGTCTTCGGCAAGACCGCCGCCACCGGCGGCCTGCCAGCGCAGGTGCAATGCCATCAGTTCGGCGGCCGAGCCGAGTTGCCGCAGGGTCGCAAAGGCCCAGGCGTGGTAATGCTCCAGCCCGCGTGCCTGCAGGTCCGGCAGTTCGCGCTGAAAGCGGACGGCGAAGCGTTCGACCGGGTTGTCATGCGGCAGTCGCGCGACATGGCGCCGGAGCAGCTCCCGCGAGATCGTCGCCAGTTTTTCCGGCGCGTGCCGCACCAGCCGGTCGACCCGCACCAGCTCGGCAAAGAACGGCAGGAAGGCCGGATCGACCTCGGTCAGCTGGAAGGTGTGGTCGAAGTCCTCGCCGTCGAGGGAGTAATACGACGCGTTGTGGAAATAGCCCAGGCGCCGGGCAGCGGCATCGACATCCACCAGCACGATCGTGGACTTCACGTGATTGCGCCGGTAATCGGTCCCGGCCACGTCGGGCAACCACCACGCATCGGCCTCGACCGAGATCATCTTGCCGGCGCCGAGATGTTCCTGCGCGTGTTCGAGCATTGGCCGCCATGCGGTCATCTCGTTGACTTCGATGCCGTAAAGCTCGCGCAACTCGTTCAGCGGCGGCTTGTAGAACGTCCACTGGTCGCCCTCGAAATCGAGTGCGGAAACCACCGGAATCACGGCGTACGGATCGCAGCCCAGCGCATGGATCAGTTCGATCCAGACATCGAAGTAGCAGTTCTTCTCGACCCACTGGCGGTCTTCGGCATGCAAGGCATGCCGCTGATAGCTCAACGGATCGAGACGGAGTGCCTGGGCGCGCATGTCACGGCCACAACAGCTGGCGCACGGCGGACGGCCACGCCGCGGGGTCGAAGCCGTGGGCCTGGAACAAGGCCATGGTCACCCGTTCCAGGCCGAAGCCGAGGCAGGCGGTGTGCGCGGTCTGCCCGTCCGGCGTCCTGATGTCGAAGGCGTCGCCGAACTTGTCCTGGTGATAGTTGAACGAGCAGGTCGCCGTGGGGTTCTGCTCGGAAATCACCGGCACCAGCACTTCGAACTTCAGCTCCTGCTCCAGCTGGCTGGTCGCCAGCATCTTGCCGCCCTTGCCGAAGAAGGGGTCGGCCGCGACGTCGGAACGCGCCGGCAGGCCCAGCGACTGCAGCAGGTCGACGCCACGCTGCAGCCACATGTTGCGCCAGTCCACGACCTGTTGCGGCGTGCCGCAGCGGACGTACTCGCGGATGCGGAAGGCCTGCATCCGGGTGGGTTCGATCGACGGTTCGTGGCGGAACACCCACGCGAACAACGTCACCAGCCGCCCGTCGGCCGGCACGGTGCCGGTGAAGGTGGGATAGACCGGGTAGCACGCGGCCGGGTTGAGACAGACATGCGTCATCGAAAGATGCTCGCCCCAACCCTGGCCGGCATCGATCTGCTCGCTCAGCTGGCGTGCGGCCAGCTCCTTGCCGAAGAAACTGTAGACCGCCCCGACCAGGTGGGGAAAGCTGTCCATGTAATGCGTCTTCTCGATGATCGAGCGATCGATCGTCGGCGGAAACAGCAGTACCTGGGCGTCATCCTTTTCGGCGATGCCGAGGATCAGTTTGTCGAAGCGCGCCAGCACATCCTCGAACACCGGGCCACGACCGAAGATGCCGTCGACGCCAGCGGGAACGATCAGGCCGTGCCTGACCAGGCCGTCATGGAAAGCAACGGGATCGTATGCGGTGGCGGTCATCTCAGTCGTCCTTGAAAACCAGCAGCATGGACGCGCTCTTCGACGCGATGCGCCCGTTGGATACCATCAACGCCGCCGACAGCACGTCGCGATAGTGGCGGCCGACGCTGAACGGGGAATCGTTCTTGTAACCCATGATGCCGATGATCTGCAGCGCCTCGTGGCACAGCTTGGGCGCCATCTCGGAACAGGCGATCTTGAGCTGGTTCATCTTCAGCGCCCAGCCCATCGTGCCCAGGGCCTCGCGCGCGGCACCGTCGTCGGCCGCCGTCATCTCGTCGAAATCGATCGCGCAGGCCTCCCAGTTGTGCCGCATGGCCTGCAACTCGACATGGGCGCGCGCCAATTGCACCGCATTGGGCGGCACGCTGCCCGGGTTCTTGCGTGCGCCGGCGCGCACGAAGGCAGCGGCGCGGCCAAGCGCATCGGCCGCAATGCCCGACCACAATGCCGACCACAGGATGTGCGAGTACGGCACCATCGTCTGCGCCGAGGAATCGGCAAACGACCCCGGCAGGATCTGCGCCGCGGCGCCGCGACCGGAAAACTTCGCACCCGGGCTGCAGGTGCCGCGCATGCCCAGGGTGTCCCAGTTGCCGTCCTGGGCCAGCGTGTAGTCGCCCTTCCCGAACAGCACCAGCACCTGATCGCCGGCGGCCGCGTCCGCCGTACGACGACAGGTCACCAGCTGGGCATCGGCATGCTGGCCATAGGAAACCGTGGTGGCGTCCTTTTCGAGCGACATGCGCTCGCCATCGGTCGCCACCGCGCAGATGCTGGATCGGGTATCGCCGAAGGTGCCGTTCTCGGAGGTGATCGAAGCCACCAGCTCCTGGCGCTCGACCAGGTTCTCGCGCAGGTAGCGCTCGAAGAATGGCGAACCCCGGCCGTGACGCGCCATGCAGGCCACCTGGATGTGGTGCATCGCCAGCACCATGCCCGACGAACCGCAGCCCTGCGCCAGCGCCGCGCACTGCGCACCCAGTTCGAGCATGCCGGCGCCGCCGCCGCCGCAGGCCACCGGGACGGCGGCCGACAGCAATCGCGCCTCCCGCAATGCGGCGAACGTTTCGTGCGGAAAGCGACTGGCGGCGTCGACGTCGGCGGCATGTTTCGCGGCCACATCCCGCGCAATGGCTGCCGTCTGCGTCAGCAGCGCGCTCGTCTTGATGGCTGAACGACTGGTCATGGGAACAGGTCTCGCATGAAAAGGCAGCGACGGCTCGGGAGCATGGTCGTCATTCCCCTGCGGCAGAGCAGGATGCTCATGCGGCTTGCAAAGCTTGTTCGATTTCGCGTTTCAATGCAATCGCGGCCTCCCGCAGGCCGATCCCTGCAGGCGGTCAGTCTGCGCCGAACAACCTCACAACCATCGGCCGTAGCGACGCATGTAGATCAGCTTCATCAGCTGGGTCAGCACGCAATAACTCACCAGGGTCAACGCCAGCCACGCGAAATAGACCGGCGGCAACGGCACCATGCCGATCTTGGCACCCAGCGTGGTGAACGGGATCAGCATGCCGATCACGATGATCGCCAGAGTCAACCCAAGCACCGGAGCGGCGGCGACACTCTGCAGGAACGGGATGCGGCGGGTGCGGATCATGTGCACGATCAGCGTCTGCGACAGCAGGCCCTCGATGAACCAGCCGGACTGGAACAGCGACTGGTGCGCCGGTGAATTTGCACCGAAGTAGTGCCACATCAGCCAGAACGTGGTGATGTCGAAAATCGAGCTGACCGGCCCGATCCACACCATGAAGCGGCCGATGTCGCCGGCATCCCACTTGCGCGGGCGACTCAGGTATTCGTCGTCCATGCGGTCGAACGGGATCGACAGCTGCGAGATGTCGTACAGCAGGTTCTGCACCAGGATCTGCAACGGCAGCATCGGCAGGAACGGCAGGAACGCGCTGGCCACCAGCACGCTGAACACGTTGCCGAAGTTCGAGCTGGCGGTCATCTTGATGTACTTCATGATGTTGCCGAAGGTGATGCGTCCTTCCA
>Ga0157370_10006299_pt1 | contig 13118 bp, 25 predicted proteins | sample C35metaG_FD_113463 | JGI IMG/M metagenome (GOLD analysis project Ga0157370, IMG submission 113463) | Corn rhizosphere microbial communities from Kellogg Biological Station, Michigan, USA - C3-5 metaG | ecosystem: Host-associated > Plants > Roots > Rhizosphere > Soil | place: USA: Michigan...
GTAGGGGCGCCTCCTGCCGGGGAGGCACCCCCCACGGGGCTCTTGCCGCGCCCGGAGGCGCCCTTGGGGGTCGGCTTCTCGGGTGCCTTGACGGCCTCTGCGATGCCTGCTTCGATCAGGTATGACGCGGCGCCTGGGCTGGTGTTGAGTGTATCACCAGCGTTGTGTCCGCCTGTTGCTTTGGTGAACTTGACTTCGGTCATGTGATTCTCCCGGGGTGTTGTTCGTTTGGTTTGCGTTTGAGTGCGGCGTTGTTGGTGTTGCGTGCTGCGTTCTCTTGCTTGGTCTTTGCCCAGTGGTGTTGCGTACACAGCCATTGAAGGTTTGCTAAGCCGTGGTCATCGCCTTGCTGTACGTGGTCGCAGTCTGTGCCTGGCCTTGTGCACCGGACCCCGTCGCTTACCCATTCGCATATGCCGTTAGCTCTGCGTCTGGTCTGGCGCCTTAGCTCGGGCCAGTTGTTCGGCAGCCGCTGCCGCCGCGTGCTGGTATCCCAAGCCATCAGCTCTCCGTAAGTCTTGCCAGCCACTAGGTCTGTGCACGTCGCTAGTGGCCGGCTTAGTGACGGTCTCGACCCGCCGTCACGCGGGGGTTAGTGGATGGTGTAGCGGTCCCATTTGCCGGGGATGTGTTTGCCTGCGAGGAAGGTTGTTACTCCTGGCCGTGCGTACATGCCGGTTTGGTCTGAGTACCATTTGGATCCGGGGTCTACGGTGGTTGCTTGGATGCGGGCGTATGGTCCGTAGTCGTTGACTGCGGCACTGTGCCTGTGTGCGGTGAACCAGAGGTCGGGTGTGAAGCCTCGGGAGTGGGTGAGCATGAGCGATTGGGATGCTAGCCATGCTTCTTCTTTGCCGCTGATTTTGTGTCCGTGTGCTGCGGCGATGTTGACGCCGGATGCGTTGAACGTGGTTATCATTTCGTCGCGGGGGATGACCCATTCGATGTGGCTTAGGTCGGGGTGGAGGTTGCAGACGGTGCGGAGTGTGTCGCCGATGAGGCCGGTTGCGTTGTCGGCGTCATCGGTTACATTGTCCCGGCCTGTGCCGCGTGCTAGCTGGCCGTGGTTGCAGAGGCACGCTATGTAGGTGGCGCATGCGAACTTGGGTGCGAGGGCTTTGATCCACTGCATGTTGACTTCGAGCGCGAGGGTGATTTGGTCGCGGGTATTGAGGTCTGCTTGGTGGGTTTGTGAGGCGTAGGAGCCTTGCACGCCTTCTGTGTGGTCTCCCATGTTGGCGAGCACCAGGTGTTCGAGCGGGACCCCGTCAGCTTGCAGCCGGTCAACGTGGTTGACGATGGATGCTAGGGACCGTTCGAGGCGGGCTAGGGTGCCTTTGGTGCCGTCGCCTTCGCCTTTGCCGAGCTGGAAGTCAGCCATGCCGACGATGAGCGATACGGGTTCGCCGGGTCTGGTTACTCGTTGGGCCGGCGCTTCCCATTCGCGGATGGAGTTGACGAGCGCGCCGACGTCTACGGCGTTCTTCGCCTTCCGTGTGAACCGCGCCGAGTAGGAGTACAGCCACACTAAGTCACGGTCGCCTGTTTCGGTGCGTTTGGATTGCTGCCAGGAACTCATGCGGACGGTGTCGTCGGCGATAACGAACTCTGCCGGGTCGAGGTTGAACCGGGCGAACACGGCTGACCAGTCGGAACGGATCGGCTCAGTGACCTCGATGCCGGTAAAGGATCCGCCGTCAGAGGTTAGTTCGAGCTTGCCCGTAACCTGCTCAGGCTCAACAACGTCTTCCCCGCACCCGCATTCGCTGCGTCGGTGGTTGCCGATAGTAGACCGGGCGACGCTGTAAATGGCCGCTGCGGCGCGCTCGGTGAGCTCGTCCCGGTTGTCTGTGTGCCCGGCTGTGTGGAGCGCCTGAGCGTACGCGCATAAAGCCATGATTCCCCCATGTGCTTGTGAAAGTGTGTGCGACTGGTTTGACTTCCGGTTTGCCTGTCGCTCTAGCCGGTGTTGTTCTCCCGGTTCGCGGCTTGTCCTCGCGGGGCCGACTTTCCGGGGAAGCTTCAAGTTGCGTGGGAGCAGTTGGAATCGAACCAACCGTGGACTGATTTACAGTCAGCCCTGGCACCTTGCCTCTTCTACTCCCTTGACCGCTGCAACCGGCCTCAAGGAATACCGGCATGATCTTCGCGGCGTTCCCCTGCCTCCGTGTGGCGGTCAGCAGGGTACGTGTGGGTGTGCCCGGCGCGGAGTGGGGGGACTCAACGCGCCGGGCAACACTGTTGAGACTAGGCGGCGATCTTGCCGAGTCTCAGGTCTTTTACAAACTGGATCATGGCCGGCGAAGTGTCGAACCACTCGCGGCCCTTGACCAGATGATCCATGCACTGGCCCTGCAGCTTGTACTCGTCGCGGCGAGTGCCTGCCTGGTAATGCAAAACGGCATCTGCGCTAAGGTCGCGCAAACGCCGTTCAGGGTTAGATGTCCAGCCGATTTTGATCATGTCACCGACGCGGACAACGTAGACAGTGCCGCGGGCGTCGATGCTCTTAGTGTCCCGGATTGCGTCCGGCTGCTTGTCCGGAACATTGGCGCCCATGAGAACTTGGTACGCTGCCCACGCTTTTTCGATGTGCCGTTCGCAGAGTGCGATTCCGACGCGGGACGACTTTTCGCGGTCGCACTGCTCCATATTGCAGATGTAGCGGGCGTCGTCGGATTCGTGCGGCTTCCGGATCGTGCTGTTGCGGATGATGCCGGGAATGGTATGGTCTTTCATATCGACTCCTAAACAGTCGGTCACAGCCCCGGAGTGTTGACGCACTCGCGGGGCACTTTGTTGTCGGGCAGAAGGCAGACTTCTGGCCCAAGGTTTAGGGTACTACACTTCATGCCGAAATTCTCCTTCTGTCGCGCATTTCTTGAAAAACTTTCAGAACGTCGCCTGGGTAGTACATTCGGCGGGGTTTGTTGTCAGTCGTTACCCGCTCGAATACGTAGTCGAGCTTGCCGAGTTGCACCCAGTTCTCGAAGTCCTTCTTCAAAACGAAAACCCGCGCTTTCTCCTGGAGAAATTCGCGGGCTTCACGGGGCGGCATTGGTTCGCCTCTGGCTTTTGTCTTGAGCCTGTCGAGTAATTCGTAGACGTGGTGGACCGTTCCGCATGTCGGGCATCTGACGGATACGGCGTCGGCGTTCGCGTGGAGCGGTGTGACGCAGACGCCCGTGTCGCATGGTCCGTAGACGCGCCGGTCTTCGGGGCCCCAGACAAGGTCGCGTGCGTGCTTGACCCAGATCCTCGCCATGTAGAGCGTCTGACCGGCTTCTGGGTTGTCCATCGCCACGCCGTGCGCCCTGTCTGGCAACTGCCCGAGCCACGCTTTCAACATCATTGCGTCGATGTTTGCTGCAGGCTTGGATCCTGCGGGGTTGCTGCTCCCGCCGGATCCGGGATTGCGGGTGACGCTTGTCCGGTTGATTGCCCCGTCAATCATGTCGTAGAGCGCCGGCACGTCTTTCAAGAGCCCATCGAGCTCCACGATGTGCTCGGTGCAGAGGTAGAGCGAGGTTTCCCGGTAGCAGTTCTCTGCCGTGCAGCTCATTCGTTGTCCCTTTCGATTGCGTTGGTTGCGAGGCGCATCATTCCGACGGCCTGGTAGTGGGGGATGGGTGAGTATCCCCAAACGAGTCCGGCGGCTGCTTCCCCGTCGTCTATGCGCTGATACGTGGCGATCACAATGGCGCCCGTCACTATCGCGTCATCCGGGATGCGCAGATTCACCTCGGCGCCGCTGATGTTATGGGCGTTCATGCGAGGCCCAGCCGTTCGTGTACTTCATCCGCTGCGAGCTTCCAGAGGCGAACCCCGTTTTCGTTGATGGCATTGTCGCGGAATGCCTGCGCCAGCCCCGCTTCGTAGGCGATCAGATTGGCGGTGCGCTGCTCGTAGGCGAGCGCGAGGCTGGCTTCGACCGATGCCCTCTTTACCTCGTTGATGGTTCCGTTGCGCAGCCGCTTCGTGGCCTGTTCTGCGTGCTCGTTCATGCTCATGCTTGCTCCTGGATTTCGATGATGATGCGGGGTTCGCCTTTTCCGCCGTGCCTCATGTCGGGGCCGATGACATGGGCGTGGTCGTCGTCGGCGAGTACCCCGGCGTCAACGATCCCGTCGAGAATCGCCTTCGCGGTGGGGTAAAGGTTGCCTGGGTCGTAGCGTCCGCCGCGGGGTTTGTGGATGTGCGCGAGGATGCGGACCCGCGCACCGAACGGTGGCGTGTCTCGTGCCGCGGCAGCAGATGCTTCACGCCACGCTTTTGTGAGCTTGGCTTGGGCCATCCGGTGTAGCCGCTGGTTCGAGTTGATGAAACCGCACGGCGCCGGCACGTCGATGATCGCAATGCGGCTCACGCCTGCACCCCCGCCCATTCGGCGGCTTCGATCTCGTGGCCCCCGAACCAGAGCGGCCAGTCCGCGAGGTCATCCACCCGGTACGGATGCAACTGGTCGGGTGCGACTGCGGCGATGGTCCCCACACGGCCGTGATACGCACACGGGGAATGGATGATGCGGATGCGGGTGGTTGGTTCGTGGGTCATGCTCGAACCTCCAAGATGTTTTTCGTCGGCACTCGGCAGTCGCCGAAGTCGCCGTTGAGTGTGACTGTGGTGGTGTTGACGCGGATGACGCGGTGCCAGCCGTACCAAGTGCGGGCGGCTCTTGCTGCTTGTAGTTCCTCGCGTGTGAACGGGACGGCCTTGGTGCGCTCGGCGTACTGTGCGGCGCGTTCTGCTTGCTCGGCGTCTTGCTCTGCCTTCACTGCCGCTATTGCCTGGTCGATGCTGCGTTCGGTTGCGGCCGCTCGTGCACGGTAGGCGGATCTTGTGTCGCGCTTCATGCGCCCTCCTTGGGTAAAGTAGTAGCCGCAACATCGGCTGCGGCTTCGGGTTCGGGTGGTGCTGATGCTTCGAGGGCGTCGGCGGTCGTCATGCGGCCATCCTTGACGGGATGACGCCGGGGTCGAGTGCCCGCGAGTAGTGGCCCCAGAAGGTGAGTTCTGCGAGCCCTGTTGCGCCGTGCCTGTTTTTGGCGACGAGCATGGACAAGTCGTCGCGTCGTTCGCCCATGATTTCGCGGTGCAGGAGGATGACGACGTCGGCGTCTTGTTCGACGGCACCGGATTCGCGGAGGTCTGAAAGCATCGGCATTTTGTCCTGGCGTTGCTCACTGGCCCGGTTGAGCTGGGACAGTGCGATGACGGGGACTTGCATGTCCATCGCCATGATTTTGAGCTGCCGGGACATGTCGGCGACGAATTCGTGTCGGGGTCGTTTGTCGCCGTGCGGTTGGGACATGAGCTGCAGGTAGTCCACGACGACGCCGGCGAGTGGTTTGCGTCGGTTCACTGATCGGGCGAATCGTTTGATGTCGGTGATGGTCACTCCGGAGCGGTCGTCAACGAACAATGGCACGTGCTCCCAGGCTGCCCGGCGGTCGCGGATCTTTGCCCAGTCGCCCGGGGTGAGGTCGCGTTCGATCAGGCGGGCGACGTCGATATTCAGGTCCGCGGACACTGCCCGGATCTGCACATCGTTGTTCGACATTTCCAGCGACGAGAACGCCACCGACCCGTAACCCGTGAGCCCTTTCGCCAAGTTGAGGGCGATCACCGACTTGCCAACGGACGGCCGTGCACCGACGACGTATAGAGCGCCGGGACGCAACCCCCCGATGATCTTGTTCAACGCATCCCACGGCGTCGGGTGGTGGTTGATTTCGTCGTCAAGGCTACTGAGCATGATGTCGATCGTTTCGCCGAACGACTGCACCACGGACCCGGTAGCGCGTGAGGTCATGTCCACCTCGCGGCGTGCGGCCTCTACCAGTTCGTCAACTTCCCCTGCACCCGTTGCGAGTTCCTGAATCTTCCTGCCCGCCGCCGTCAGCCTGCGCCGTGTAGCGGCCTGCTGCACGATCTCCGCGTAATAGGCGCCGCTGCTGGCCGAGATGACGAGCCCGGCGACCTGGTGGAGGTAAGCGGCCCCTCCAGCGAGTTTGATGTCACCGGCCTTAGTGAGTGCGTCGTTGATCGTCACAGCATCGACGGGGTGGCCGTTGCTGTGCTGGTCGAGGATGGTCCGGTAGATCAGTTCGTGCGCGGGCCGGTAGAAGTCGCCGCCGTCGAGCACGTCGGCGACTTCGGCGATAGCGTCACGGCTCAACAGCATCGCGCCGAGGACTGATTGTTCGGCGGCGATGTCCTGAGCTAGTTCGTCGGCGGTCATGGGTACTGCACCTCCTTGCAGGTGAGGCAGATGCGGAAGTCGGGGCCGTAGTGCCAGTGGTGCGCAAACGTACGGCAGATGAATTTACAGATCATTTGTAGAAGTCCTTTGACCAGGGGCTCGCGGCGGTTGGTTTGGTTGGTGTCGCTATTTCGTCTTGCCAGCACCCGGCGTTCAGCCAGGTAGAGAAATGCTTAGTGAACTTTGGGTCACGTTCCGGGTCGTCCCTGTAGCGTCGAACCCCGGCCAAGATCTCGGCGGGGGTTGCATCGTCAAGGGCCTTCTTGTAGGCCGCCTCCGCCCTCTTGCGTTCCTTCTTAATGGGGTACTCAGACCAGGCCGCCTCGAAGTCCTCGGCCACGGTGGTGGTGGGGGGCAAATCTTCCTGCTCATCTGCTCCATGCTCACTGCTCACTGCTCCCTGCTCAGGGGAACCATTTGCGGAAGTCTTCGCGCAATCCTCCGGAGGGTTGCCGGAGTCCTCCACGCCCGCGTGTTCTTGCGGAATTGGTACCGGAATCACGGACTTGGCTGGGTGAGAGGGCCTTTGGTGCTCATTCCAGTTCTGAACCAGCAAGTAGCGCTTGCCGTCCACCACATAGCGGCGGATAACGGCGTCCCGTTCCAGGATCTTCAACCACCGCTCCACGTCCTTATCGGATACTGAATCGTCCAGCGGGTAGGTGTCAGCGACGATGAGCTTCGGGTTGTCCCTACCGCGCCCGTAGTCGTCCACGTAGCCCCAGAGCATGATCCAGAAGTAGCGAAGTTCTACCGGCCAGGAGTTGACCTTTTCGCTGATCCTAATTTCAGGCTTGATGCTCCTAATGCGGGCCATACTGGCACCCCTTTGCTATGCCGATGTCATAGCCCCGGCACCACTCATTCTGCATGTCGCCGTCAGTGTGCAGTCGGGGCTCGGTGGGAGGTACTAAATCCACGCTTGCCTCCTTGATTTGCCGCCAGATAACGCCGGCGAGGTATTGGAATTTGTCCGCAGGCGGCACGCGAGAGGCTGCGAAGGTTGTCTCGATTGCTATATCCATTGCTTCAATCGGATATCCCATGCCAGACCACCGCATGACGGATCCCTGATATCCAAAGGGCCATGCAGCAGGTACGCCGGCGCTATCCGCCGCGTTGCTCCACATCTCATCGAATTCTGAGCAATATTCTTGGTCGCGTTCCAGCGTTCCGCGGAGTTGAGCTGAGAGGATTTGCGCCTTTATTTCCCAGTCAAGGTTCCGCTGCGCGATAGCTGCGACCAGCGGCGCATCCAGTGATGAGGAAGTCTTGCCGGAGTTGCAGTCTTTACAGGCGGCCACCAAGTTCTCGGGGCCATCGCTGCCGCCTAGCGTCTTTGGCTTTACATGGTCCACGTGCAGCGTTACGTCCGGGGCCTTTTCGCCGCAGTACTGGCAAGTATGGTTGTCGCGCCGCAGGATCTCGAACCGGAGCCGCTTGCTGATCGCCATTACTTGCCAGCCCGTTGGATCATTGCGCGGACGGCTGCTTCGGTGATGCCGTATTCGTCGGCGATGTCCTGGTTGGTTAGCCCGTGTTCTTTGGCGATCCGGGCGTAGTAGGCGCGGTGCTCGCGGTGGTCCTGGTACTGGCCGTTGGCGAGTCTTAGGAATGTCCGGGCGAGGTCTTTACGGCCACTTGTCGGGGTGGGGGCGTCGTCGGGTAGCATGACGATTAGCCCTCCTTTCTGGTCTGTTCAGAAGGACGGTTAGAAGCCCTGGCCTGTTGGTAGCAGTCCGGGGCTTCGTTGGTCCCTCTATTCTATCGAACATATGTGCGTAATCCCGCATTAGTTCTTGCATTCGGATGTGCTTGGGTCGGTCTTTTTCGGTGGGTTCCACAGCGTTATCAACAGGCAATTGTGGATTGTTGTCGCCGGTAATTCCTGGCGTATTCGGCACGGGCTGCACGGCAGGCAAAACACGTCGGCTCTTTGTCTCGGATGTGTTTCTGGTAGCCGCTGTATGTGCCGCACACAGGCTCAGCGCGGCGGGTGTTGACTGGTACGGCGTTTAGGGCTTTCACCTGGCCTGAAAGCGCGTTTATGGTCCGCCGTAGCGACTCCCGTTCTTTGAGCAGGTCGCCGATCTGCGCTTGCAGTGCGGGGATTGTTAGTGGCGTGGCTTGGCGGCGTACATAGGTGCTCATCGTGGTTTCCCCTTTCGTTGTTGTCGGGTGATGTTGCGGAGTGCTTGGTTTGCGGTCGGGTCGGAGTGGGTGAGTCTGACGGGCGCTTCGTCGGCCCGGGTGCCGAGCCATTCGGTGATCGTCGGCGGGTGACAGTCGCACTCCTTAGCCCGTGCGCACCCATACGGCGACCAGCAACACCCGCGGGCGCAGGAGGTCATGCGAGCGCGCCGAAGTCTAGGACGTCTTGCGCACACCGTTTGGCGATGATCTCGCAGTAGCGCTCTTCCAGTTCAACGCCGATCACCTTGCGGCCTAGTGCCTTAGCTGCCACGAGGGTTGTACCCGATCCGGCGAACGGGTCAGCGATGGATCCTGGGGGACATTTAGCTATTAGCGCCTCCATTAGCGAAACGGGCTTCATGTTGGGGTGTTCGCGGCCTTTCGACGCCCACGTCAGGACGGCATGACCAGACAGGATCGAGCTGCCCCGGTGTCCCTTATAGCCCTTGCCCATGATGTAGATTTCTTCCCAGTTCGGCTTCCACGGGATCGACAGATCGCCCATACCCGACGCCTCGCCCTTATCCCAGACGAGGACGGTATGCGTTCCGCTCGGCTCGGGCCGCTTCCACGATCCGAACGCGACCGCAGGACGTGCGCCCCATGCGTTGAGTGCATCGTCGCGGGCCACAAGGTCAGCATCATGGTCGTCTTGGTAGTAGATGCTCATGCGGCGTCCTCTTTCGGCCACATTTTGGCCTTCTGTTCGTCGGTGAGTTTGGGGCCGTGGTGGTAGTAGCCGCGTTCGTCGGTCCAGTGCTTGTCGGTGATTTCGCAGCGCCGGTCTACGCCGTGTTCGCCGCGGCGGTGCTGCTCGAATGCGGTGAGGCCGATGAACGTTTCGCAGCATCCTGAGCAGTGACCGGCAGTGGAGCCGCCGGGGTAGGACTTGCCGCATTTCGGGTGGACAGGGTTGCTCATGCGGCTTTGTCCTTCCGGTTGGTGATGTGGGTTTCGATGAGGTCTGAGCGGAAGCCTGACCAATGCACGTCGCCGTCTGGTGTTGAGACGTAGACGGCGGGCGCTTGGGTGTGACCTAGTTCCTTGATGAAGTTGAGGGCGGTCGGGTCTTCGGCGACGTTGACCTTCGTGAAGTGGATGCTGTGCTTCTTGAGCTTGCGTTCGGTTGCGTCGCACTGGACGCAGCGCGGTTTGCCGAACAGCACAACAGCGACGCCGTCCCTTGCCTGGATGCGTTCGATGAGTGTGGGGGAAGTCATTGGGTGTCCTAACGTGGCGCGGCGCCCGACATGTTGCCGGGCGCCGTGGGTGGTTCGAGTGAGGTTTGCTGCTAATTCGTGAAGTACGCGAATCCGGCGCGGGTCGTGTCCGTTGCCGCGTCGTAGTCGGCCGTCACGACGCGGAGTGCTTCGCCGAGAGTGTTCGGCCCCTTGACCTCGCCGATCATGTGGCGGCAGTCGCCGGGGTAGGTTGCGAATCGGACGGGCGTTGCGGTGGTGGTCATGGTGTTCCTTTGCTTTTGGGTACGAAAAAAGGCGCCGTCGTGGGCGCCTCGGGGATGGGTGGGGGTGGGTGGTTACGGCTCGTAAAGGACCGTCGCGGGGAGGGGGTCGATAAAGTAGCGGTACGGCACTACATCGTTCAGTTCCTTGCCGACGCGGACGATCATGCCTCCACTGACTCGCCAGATTGCACCGTCGTACATCTTGATCCGGTCGCCGGACATGAGTACGGCGCCTTCATTGAGCGCGTCCAACTCTTCGGCGGTGGTGATGGTGCGGGCCTTCGAGTAACCGGCGGCGAGGACCGCGTCGGCGTTTACCCGGTAGTCGTCCCAGTCGTGGTCGGTGAAGTCGTCGGGGTTGAAGCCGTCCGATGTTCCGATGATCGCGGCCAACTCATCCCGGGCGCTCAAAACGGCGCCTCCCCATCATTCGACCAGCCACCAGCGTTGCCCCATCCCGGCGTGTTGTTGCCGGTTGCGGGCTGGTTGCCGCCCCAAGTGCTGTCAGCGGGGGCGTTTCCTGCGTTCGTTGCCGGTTGGTTGTTGCCCTTCTCCAGCTTGCGGACGGTGCGCAGTTGCAGTACCGGCTTGGACCGCTTGTCGCCGTCCTTCTCCCACGACTGGGTTTCGAGCCTGCCCTCGACGTAGACCTGGTCGCCCTTGGCAAGTTGGCCGGAGAGTCGTTCGGCGGTGTCTTCCCACGCGGTTCCGTCCACGTAGAACGATTTCGTGGTGTCCCATTCGCGGGTCTGCTCGTTGAACTTGCGGTCGCTGAATGCGAGGCGCACGGTCAGGACCGCTTTACCGCCGGGGGTGTACTTCATGTCTGGCTCGGCGGTGATGCCTGCGAGGCCCTGAATGGTGGGAATGCTCATGCGTTGTTCTCGCTCTCTGCGATTGGTCCGAGCGCCTGGATCCATTGCCGGGCGGTTTCGGGGTTCATGTTGTGGATGTAGAGGGAGCCGGCCATGTACACGAGGCCGTTCCCGGTGACGTGGATCGGGCCAGCGTTGATAGCCGCCGAAATGACACCCGCCGTCATGCTGCGGGCTCCGGGTGGTTGTCTTCACGGACGGCGGCGAGGATCTTCTGCGCTTCCTCGGCGGTGATCTTGTTCGGGTGCGGCCATGTGGTGCCGATTACCTGCCCTGCGGTGGCGAGCATCTGCGGGCCGTCACCCTCGTACCCTGCTGCTTTGAGGGCGTTAGTCACTGCCTGCCATTGAGCAAGCCACGGTTCGGTCTGCGGCTCGGCCAGGACTTCGACGTGGTGCTGCTTGACCTTCTTCTGACTGATCCGCACAGGAACAGTGAACGCCTTGGCGATGTGCGACATGGCGACGACTTCCACCCCGCCAACGGGCTCGCCGGCGTAGATCACTTCCGGGTTGTTGATGAGCTTGACCGACCGGCCTACCCATGTGTCGGATTCGGTGCCCCATGCGTGGGCGACAACCCGCAGCATGCCTTTTGACGGCTTCCACGGCCTGCCCTTCATTCCGACGAGATCCACGATGACCGGCTTAGCCGCGTCACCTGGTCGCACTGCTTCGATGGTCGCCACGATAGGTGCGCCGGTCAGGTCCGAGGCGTTGAGCTGGTCTGACTTGGCAACCAGAGCCTTAGATATGTCCATTAGAAGGTGAACTCCAATTCTTGGAAGTGATCGACGTATTCGGTTGCCGGGAGTCCTTCGACGGCGGCGAGGTATCGGCTGGTGATGTCCGCGGCGTTTGCCTCGAATGTGTAGACCGCATCAGCGATGGCGGCCTGCCAGCGGTCGTCCGGGTAGACGCGCTTTGTCCACAACGGCATCCCGCCGGCGTAGGACATGTAGTCGATCCATGCCCTCCCGGTGACAAGCAAGCCGGTCTGACACTGGGCCATGTTCTCGGCCGGCACTTCGTCGGCGAGGATCGTTGCAATGTGCTTCTTTGGGTCGCGGGACTTGATTTCGATGAGGCCGTAATCGCCGACCAATCCATCCGGGCTGTATCCCAATTTGAACTTGCCGAAGTCGCGGACGATGAAGCCGACCTCATCGACCGGCTCGTAATGCTCGGCGTACTTGGCCCGGGCGTATGGCTCATCTAACGTGCCGCGCTGCATGGCCTGGTTTGCGTGGATCTGAACAACCCTGCCCGTGATCCGCTCAGCTACGAGCGTGTTGGTGAGGCCGCGTGACGTGTCGTTGTTCGCCACGGTCAGCACGGGCGGCAACTCTGCGGCGGCTGCTGATCGCTCGGCGTGCGGCGTCTTGATGAACGTTGGCACTTTGCGGCCGAGGCTGAGGCAGTCTTCGTCCGCCTGGGTGCCGCACTTCGGGCATTCGATGGTCAGCGGGTCCGGCGAGCCCTTAGTGACAAGCTGCCCGACCACGCTGGCGGTAACAATGCCCGCCCGCGCCTGCAACCATTCCGGCGTGCCCTGCTCTAAGTGTCCGTAAATCTTGATGCTCATGTGTCCCCAATCGTGGGCAATAAAAAACCGCCTAGCTGGCGGTGGTTGATTTTTGGTTCTCGCTTGTTTGCGGCTGATTTTCCCCGTGCCGTAAGCATCTTGGGTTGGTGGGTCGTTGCCGGGTCGGGTCGTACACGCTGCGAGGGCAGGTGCAGATGTCAGGCATCGGGGCGGCTAATCATCACGAGTTCGAGGCTGGCTACAGCGAATGTGCTCCCAGGAGCTTCCTCTTGGTAGTCCCTAAGCATCGCAACACCCGCGCTGATGGTGTCGAACTCGTAGCCATCAACGTCCACCCATTTGCCGCCGACTGATTCAAGTAGCCGGTACCCGACCTTGTCGCCGATCCTTCCCTTGTCACTCATACCTTCTCCATTTCTTCGTCCCATTCGCCGTACCCTTGCCCGTGTCCGGCGAATGCGAGGTCGCGCCGGATCCTTGCCGTGACCCGGTCGGCTTCCTGGGCGCGGGCCTGATGCTCGCGGAGGGCGTCATAATCCGGCCTGCGCTGACTCATGACGCCTCCCGGATGGCTGCGGCGCGGCTTCGGAGCCATGACCGCACGTTGATGCCTAGCGAGAACAGTTCAACGCCGGTCGCGTGATCTACCGACCGAGCGTCCGCCGCGTCTTCGAGTGCTTTCGCCGCGGCTTCCTTGACCGGCCCGAACCCCGCAGCGGCGAGCATGTCGGCTTGGTGGGCGGCGACGTGTGACGGCCAGCCTTCTCCGAGTTCGGCAC
>Ga0157370_10006300_pt1 | contig 13118 bp, 7 predicted proteins | sample C35metaG_FD_113463 | JGI IMG/M metagenome (GOLD analysis project Ga0157370, IMG submission 113463) | Corn rhizosphere microbial communities from Kellogg Biological Station, Michigan, USA - C3-5 metaG | ecosystem: Host-associated > Plants > Roots > Rhizosphere > Soil | place: USA: Michigan...
AAGGATCTTCGATTCCTTTGATAATAATGTTGCAATTATTGATCATTTGGTAGTTTAACGTCCAAGTACGGGAAGCGGCACCGTCAGTAGAATTCAAAGTATTATAGTTGTAGTATGGAACTTCAATTCCCTGCGGCTGGGTTGCAAAGGCAATATCAGTACCGACCTGCCAAACACTGGGCCATCCCTGGGCACCGGAATAAGTAAGATAGTGGCTTAGCTGATTATAAAGTCCGTAAACCTGTGCTTCAAATCCTAAAGAATCATTCAGCGTAGAAGGACTGTAAGATGAATAAGGCTTTTCGTCCAGATAGTGTTTACTGCATGAAGTAAACAAAACTGTTGATACAATTGCCGATATAAATATATTGATAAACTTTTTCATGTTGTTTTTTTATGCTGATTAACGAAGTGAAACATTAATACCAAGTATGAAAGAACGGGTTTCAGGATAATTGTTTGTCCAGTCGCCGGAACCTCTTCCGGAATAATTGTTTTCCGGATCCCATCCTATCCATTTTGTCCATGTGTATAAATTCCGCCCGCTGGCATATACAGTAAGTCCTCCGAGTTTTAATGCTTCTACCAATTTCTGGCTCATGGTATAGCTTAGCGTTACATCTTTTAAACGTGTATAACTTGCATTAGATGGATATCCGTAACCTCGTGTATTAAAGTAAGATAAGGCAGGCCTTGTGTTGCTTTTGTTTTCAGGAGTCCAATATCCGACATCAACAGGAGTGTTGCGGCGCCCTGTTTCATCCACATAGTTAAGGTCAGGATCATTTTTCATGACTCCCTGGACGGTTTGTATGAAAATATTCAGATGCCAGTTCTTATACGCAAATGTGTTTGTAAATCCTCCAATCCATTTTGGAGTAGTCTGCCCCAGAATAACCTTGTCGCTATCTGCACTTATCTTACTATCACCATTAATATCTGCAAATTTTAAATCGCCGGGTTTGGCGGTTGGATCTTGTTTTGATGCATCTTCGCCTGTTTGCCAAATGGCTTCCAGCTTATAATCATAAATTACGCCGATGGGTTGGCCGATGAACCAGCGGTTGCCGAGATCACTTTTCTTATCACCATAAATGTCAAGAATCTTATTCTTGTTGGCAGAGTAATTAATAGTAGATTCCCACGTAAAGTTCTTTGTCACTATATTGCTGGTATTTACAGTTATTTCAATCCCCTTGTTAGAAGTTTCTCCCAGATTATCGAGGATGGAAGAATAGCCGGTGATAATAGGCAGATTCCGTTGCAAAAGTAAACCACTGGTCGTGGTCTTATAGGCATCTATTGTACCAATGATTCGTCTGTTTAAAATCGTAAAATCAAGGCCAATGTTAGAGCCTTTTGTAGTTTCCCAATGTAAATCAGCATTACCAAGATTACCGGCCAAAACGCCGATAGTACTTAAGCCTTCAAAAGGGTACAGCACAACGTTGTCGGTTGTAATAGTTTTGTAAACGGGGATTCCTTCGTTCCCTGACTTTCCGTATGAACCCCTGATCTTAAGGTTATCAATGAACTTAACCTTTGACATGAATGATTCGTTGCTCAAATTCCAACCGAGGGCGACTGACGGAAAGGTGGCATGCTTAGACGTGTTACCGCCAAAAACAGATGATCCATCCCGGCGTACCGTAAAGGTGAACAGGTAACGGCTTGCATAGGAATAATTAAGTCTTCCCATTTGAGAATTTAACCTGTATTGATCAGCATAAGAGCCGGCTGTTTGGGTGGCTCCTGCTCCAAGATTATTAAATGATAGCAAATCATTTATAAATCCTGAAGCGCCGGCATCCATAGAAGCATATTTTCTCTCTTCCGCACTATATAAACCTGTAAAATCAATGTGGTGTTCATTCCAATCTTTAGTATAGGTTAAAAGGTTGTCAATCGTATAGCTGTTAGTTTCTGAACTATGTGTGCTTGCGCTTCCGATAGTGCTGTTTGCATCTCTTCCTGTGTAACTACCAGTACGAGTGGGAAGATATGTGTATCCGGCGTTAAGCCGGTATTTTAAGCCTTTTAACACTCCTCCAAAGTTCACTTCTGCATAACCGTTTCCATTCAGATTGGTGCTGCGGTTAACCTGATCCGTGTACAAACCAAGCAAGGGGTTAGTGTAAAGCAATTCAGGTAACATCGGGTAAATTGAATAATTACCGTTGGCATCGTATTCCTGCCCGTACGGACTCATGGCTGTCGCCAATAAGAGATTAGCTCTTCCTCCATCATAATTATTGTTTACAAAAAATAAGGATGTTCCTACAGTCAGAAACTTTGTAACGTTGATATCCAGGTTAGAGCGAAGACTTGCCCTGTGATACTGGTATCCTTTTATTACTCCTTTTTGATGCATATACTCACCGGATATAAAATACTTTACATCCTTTGCTCCACCAGATACACTTAAATTATGGTCCTGCATGATTCCGGTTTGGGTGGTTTCTTTGATCCAATCTGTTGTTTTTCCGGCAGTATAATTTGCAAGTTCAGAAGCGTTGGGAACCGGGCTTGTTTGAGGCTGATTGGTTTGTTTAAGATACTCGGCATATTTTTCAACGTATTCCTGTGCGTTCCTCGGTTGAAGGATGTGTGCCAGATTTTCGGTTCCCGCATACCCATTATACCTGATAACAGGCTTTCCTGTTGTACCTCTTTTAGTGGTAATCAAAATAACGCCATTGGCACCATTAACTCCATAAATGGCTACAGCTGATGCATCCTTTAATATATCAACCGATGCAATATCGTTGGGGTTGATATCATTAATGCTACCACCGGTTTTACTAAGCGGAATACCATCGACCACGATATAGGGGCCGCTCGCTGCTGTTAAAGAATTTTGTCCCCTTATTAAAACCGCCGGTGTACTTCCCGGCACGGAAGAAGTATTAGTGACAGTAACTCCTGCCACAGCACCTTCCACCGCTTGCAGCACATTAGTAACCGGCAATTCAGAAAGCCGGTTTTTTGGAACTGTCGCAATAGAACCGGTTACATCTGCCTTTTTCTGAGTTCCGTAACCAACAACTACCACTTCGTTCATTTGCGATGCCTGAGGTTTTAATTGTACATCGATAGTGGATCGATCTCTGACCGGAATCTCCTGCGATTCGTAACCTACGTGACTAAAAACCAGTGTTCCGTTTGCGGGAGCTGAAATAGTATAGCGGCCATTGGCATCTGTTTCTGTACCAATATTTGAATTTTTCAGCTCTACTGTAACAGCAGTGAGTGCTGTATCTCCGGAAGAAACACGGCCGGTAATTGTCTTTTGCGCGTGCGCTGAAAAAGAAAATACCGCTGCCAACGAAAAAATGGCGAGGACTTTTTTGACATGAGAAAAAAGAAGATGATGAGGAGAACGGAAATCTCCTTTTAATAAATAATTCTTCATGAGAAGTTGTTGATTAAGTGAGGAATAAATAGTAAGGAATAAATTTTTATTCATAGCAATTATTTAAATGTTATAATAGGAATGGAAAGCAGCGTCATTATATTTTTTAAAAGTTTTGTTTTACTTGTAAAAAAAGATTTACTTCTTTAAAAGATTATTTTTCAATTGCATTTTTACAAAATGGACGGCAAAGGCTTCTTCAGCTTCAAGTTCATCAACACTGCTCATCCCTCTATTTTTCGAAAAGAACTGGAAATAAATTGTTCGCAAGTCCTGGTCCTCGTTTAAAATTATTTCGAATTCCTTTTCTTCTTCTACAGTTATAACTTGCAACAATTTTTTTTTCAACAGTTCTATAAACCTGTCCATAACTTTATGTTACTATCAAAGACACTGGTTTTGGAAGAACTCCCCACTGCAGGTGACAAGTTTTTTCAATCAGCATAGATTTTCATCGAATAAACCAATTTGTGTAGTGCATTATTTAAATGCCTGTCAACGGTTTTTACAGATATGCCCATGATTTGAGCCACCTCTCTGTAACCTAAGCCATCCACACGTATTAATTTGTAAACTACCTGGCATTTTGGAGGAAGTGAGTGAATGGCAGCCGCAATTCCTTCCTGCAATTCTTTCCGTATTAAATTGTTTTCCGGATCTAAAAAGCCGGAGTTTATATCAATCGCAAAATCATCGGCATCCAAGCTGATTATCCTGTTTTTATGGTTTCGCGATGAATAATTTAAAGCCCGGTTTTTTATTGATTTGTATAAGTACACTTTAAGACTTCTGATCTCAGCCAAAGGTTTGCCCATTTCCCAAATCTTCATCATTACATCAGAAACGATCTCTTCGGCAGCTTCCTGTTCTTTCGATAAACAACGGGCAAATTGAAATAATGGCTTATAAAAAAAAATGAAAAGTTTCCTATATGCAATTTCGTCTCTCTCTGTTGCGATCCGGATTTGCAGATCCGTAATATTTATATTTCTCATCATTTCAAGCATTGTTGCTGCAATTTAGAAACGAAATGATGCCTTGATAAGGGGGGTATTCTCAAAAAAAGAGGGGTATTCTCGTAATTTTTTAGAAAAAAAGGCGATACTATATATTTATTGCTTTACTGTTTGTTTGACTAAAAGGTTGCCAACCTTCAAAGGATGAGAAAAAGCTGCATCAGTGAATAACTTTTTTTATATTTTTTTATTTTCTTCCCGATAATTTTATTTATTTAGTGTCAAGGCATTTAATAAAAAAGCACACTTCAATGAACGAACGCTTTTCTATTCCAAAAAGGTCGCATGGTCTTTTTTATATTTTCAAAATTGAAAATAGTTTCTCCAAAGTTGGCAACCTGCGATAATTATATATGCACCACTTGCAACAAATTATCAACAGAAGCCAAATCAAGAAGATTTTTTCCGGAGGCCATATAAATTACAAACTCTCAACGAAACCATCTTGGTTTTCTAAGTTGCCGTGTATGTTGTTTTTGTTGCCACCAGAAGGAGGGGGAATTTGAAATGCACCTGAATACCACCTATTTATTGCTTTACTGCCTTATCTGAAAGTGTAAAATTATGGCTGAATGGCTTGCGGAACCTTTTGATATATTCAGATGGATTCATTCCGAATAATTTATTAAATTGAATCCGAAAGTATTTCAGATCATTAACGCCTATTTGAAATGCTACTTCATTTACATTTAGATTGGTATTAATAAACAGTTCCGCAGCTTTGCGAAGCCTTATAAAACGAATAAAACTGTTGGCAGACTGACCGGATATTTCTTTAATTTTTTTGTAAAGTGCTGAATGGCTCATTCCTATTTCATGGGAAAGCTTTTGAATATTAAACTGGTCATCATCTAAATGTGATTCTACTATCTGAATACACTTTTCAAGAAATTCCTTATAATTTTCTGATACCTTAAGGTTATTTTCCTGTAAAGTAATTTCATTATAAAAATAGTTTTTTATTAAACTCCTGCTCTTCACAATGTTTGAAACTTTCGCCAGAAGAAATTCTTTCTCAAACGGTTTTGTAATGTAATCATCCGCCCCTTTTTCTATACTTTTTAACTCAGTTTCTTTCGAGGATGAGCCTGTCAGTAAAATAACCGGTATATGACTTAATGATGGAATGCTTTTTATATTCTTACAAAGTTCTATACCGTTCATGCCTGACATGGAAATGTCAGAGATTATTATATCCGGCGGATTTTTTTTAGCCAGAGCTAAAGCATCATTTCCATTGATAGCTTGATATACTACAAATTTATCCCCGAAAATTTGGCGCATGTATTCGAGTAATTGTATGTCATCATCTACCAGCAGGAGCGACAGCTTACCAGTAATTATTTCTTCCAACCCGTTGTCTGTTTGTTTAACAGACAACGGATCTTCAACTAATTCGTGGAAAATATCAGAAGGTACCATTATATCCTCGCAAACTTTTTGCTCACACAAATGCTCTTTTCCCTTTTTTAGTTTTATAAAAAAAGTAGTGCCCTTTCCTGTGTCACTTTCATAATATATTTCACCTTTATGATGATCTATGAAATGTTTGGCAAGGTAAAGTCCAATACCAAATCCCGACTTCCCGGTCCCTGCGCCTGAACCAACACGATAAAATTTCTCAAAAAGTTTATCTCCTTCCTGATAGGATATTCCAACTCCGGTATCGCGCACTGAAACCAAAACATTGTTGTCATTTTCTTCAATTTTGAAAACAATTCTGCCCTTTTCCGGTGTATATTTTATCGCATTTGATAATAAATTAAAAAGAGAAATTTCGATTTTTTCTTTGTCCACATACAAATAAATATTTTGATTGTCACATTCGAACACGTATTCTATCGATTTTGATTTAGCCTGTTGTACAAAACATAAAAACACTTCATGACAAAGATTTTTAAAATTGATCAATGAAATTTTCAATTTATCTGTTTCCGTGTCCGCTTTTCTAAAAAGTAATAACTGGTCAACAAGGCTTAACAACCGTCGGGCATTGCGATAAACAGTGTTTAATTCTTTTTTTTCTGTGTCATTTTCACTTTTACTGAGTACATCTTTTAAAGGATTGATGATAAGACTCAAAGGAGTGCGAAACTCATGCGAAACATCTGTAAAGAATGAAAGTTTTTTTTCATTGATCTCGCGTTCTTTTTGCGCATTAATTTTCGCAAGCTTTATTTTATACTTTAGCCTGGTTTGTTTTATTTTATACACCATAAACAAATAAATTGCCGAACTGATAATTATTGCATAAAGCAAATAAGCCCACCATGTCCTGTACCACGGGGGCAAAATAATAATTTGAATGTTGGTTTCATTAGCACTCCACGTTCCGTCAGAATTGGTTGATTTTACTCTGAACGTGTAAGTTCCCTCACTTAAATGTGTGTAATTAGCAGAACGCAAATTGCCTGAATAGTTCCATCCTTTATCCCATCCCTGCAGGTAGTAGGCATATGAAATCTTTTCCGGTGCTGTATATTCTAAAGCGGCAAATTGGAAAAAAAGTACAGCTTGATCATATGGAATTTTCAATTTTGTGATCCTATTATTTTCAGTCTTCACGAGTTGGGTATTTTCAGCAGAAACAGGCTGGTTGTTAACTTTCAATTCAGTAAAAATTACTTTGGGAATGTAATTCCTTAACCGCAAACTATCGGGAGAAAATAAAGTAAATCCCTTGATACCGCCAAAAGCAAGTTCCCCGGAATGCAGTTTCAAAGCGGCATTAAATAAAAACTGGTTGCTTTGCAAGCCATCACTTTGGTAATAATTTTTAAAGGTTTTGGTTTCAATATTAAATTTTGATAATCCATTAAAAGTACTCAACCACAAATTCCCTTTTTTATCTTCTAAAATATTTAAAACTGAGTTATTGCAGAGTCCATCAGCTTGAGAATATCTTTTTATTATTTTTCCCGACTTCCTGTTAAATAGAATTAAACCTCCGCCTTCCGTACCAACCCAAAAATTGCCCTTGGTATCTTCAAATATGCACCGTACCGGTTTACCAATTTTAAAGAACCGATGGTTCTTATTTTTTTTATCAATTAATATTAAACTATAATAGCAATCTCCAGCCCATAAATTTTTCTGGCTGTCTTCAGTAAAGGCAGTAAGGTTAGTTAGTTTTGGATCGAATGGTTGAAATTGATTCCGTTTCCGATTAAAAAGATACAGGCATCCTCCAAAAGCTGTGGCCCACAAATTAAATTCTTTGTCCTCATAAAGTATCGATATGTGATTTGCGGGGGTTCCTGTTGAATCAATGCACAGGTAACGATCAAATGTTCCCTTCGCTTCATCAAATTTATTGAGACCGGCCCCAAAGGTTGAAATCCAGATATTTTTTTCATGATCTTCCTTTATGCCCGAAACAAGATCACTGCTCAAAGAACTTGCATCATTGGGATTATTTCTATAATTGCGAAAAATATTCTTATTTCTATCCCAAATACTAAATCCACCACCATCTGTCCCAATCCATAATCGTCCTTTTTCATCCTCATAAAAAGAGGATACAAAATTATTGATGAGGCTGTTCGGATTTAATGGGTTATGTGTAATCGTGGTAAACCTGTTTTTTCCGGGATCGAGAATATCGACACCGCCTTTTAGCGTCCCTATCCATTTCCTGTTTTCGGCATCTTCATAAACGGCGGCAACTGATTCACTGCTCAGCGAATTTTTTTCCTGTCCTGGTAACAGATAACTGAATTTTTTAGTGAGTGTGTTGAAAATATTAAGGCCGCCCCCTTCTGTTCCTACCCATAAATTATGATTTTTATCCAGGAAAAGGGTTGCAACTTTATTGGAAGTTAAGCTTCCGTAGCCTTGCAAATAATGTTTAATTATTTTACCTGAAGCAATGTTGTATTCGTACAATCCATTGTCAGTTCCAATCCATAAGTTATTGTTATCTGTTTCAATACTTGAAGCTGCTGTTACCTCTTTTGTTACCGGAATTATTTTATTCAGATCATAATTGTACAGGCACAAACCTATTCCTTGAATGAAAATCCAAACACGTTTTTTGCTATCTATTTTTAACCCCTCCACATTGTAGGAAATATTTTCATCGTTGCCAGCTAAAGCAATCTGGAGGCCCGCTTTTTTATCTTTTTGCTGCTTTATTAATCCCAGTCCATTAGTACCAATAAACATGTTTCCAACCTCATCCTTCTGTAAATAAGTAATATTGATAGAAATCTTTTGCATGGTGTGGCGATGCAATGGAATATAAAATGCCGGTCGCCAGTTACCAGTAAGGCTGTTATAAATTCCTATACCCTGCCCTGTGCCCACCCACAAATTATTTTGCTGGTCCTCATTGATTGCATATATATAATTGTGTGGAAGCGAATTTGAATCGTTTAACTTACTTCTAAAGACTTTGAATTCATAACCATCGTACCTGCTCAGACCATCATACGTACCAAACCACATAAAATTGTTATGGTCCTGGTAGATGCATCGTACAGAATTATTTGACAATCCCTGCTCAATCCCTAAATAGGATATCGGTGGATAATCAAATGCAAAAGAGTTATTTAATGAGAAAAGAGTTAGAAATAAAATAATTAGTGTCATTTTACTCCTCATAATATGCATAATTGAATGATTTTCAAATAAAGAATTCAGAAGCACTGAACTGAATCAGTTCCAAAGTCAACACCGATAACATAAGATTTTTCACGCATTATTCCGGATAATTTTAAAACAGCAATTTAAGATTATTTATTTAAGTGTCACAATAACATTTAATATTTTTACTCACATTTTATGGATTCTTTTTTTAGAAATCGCAAAGCCCTCAGGATTGATTGCAGAATAGTCATTGATAAAAGAAATTACATTTTTATACGAAGAAAAATCTACAGCTGCATGCATGGTAGTCAGCACCATGCATTCCATTCCTGGTCAGTGCAGCTTTAACACCTTTCGGCGCATCCTCGAATACGATATTCAGAATTCGTGCACATTTAATAAAAGTTTCGGGAGGAGGCTTGCTTTCGGAGACGCTATCAGCGCTTACGATTGCCTTGAAAAAATTGCGGATTTTTAAATTATCCAAAACAAAATCAATATTATTTCGAATTGGTAGTCCTTATTTATTTTATTAGTTCTTCCTGCCCTTTAGAATTTTGAACCTTATTCCTTGTGCAGTTATTTCAAAATATTTTAAATAGTTTTTGGAAAGCAGATTATTTGTCGAATTTAGGATGTTAAAAGACAATTTTTTAATTTCTAAGCAGGCTATGAGAAGACTCATAAAAAATCTGGTAACCAACAAACAAATTGTGTTTGATGAAGGAAGATTTGATAATTGGTATGTCTATATCATTGAAAGTTTTGGCTTTAAAACAGCTCCATCTGATGTAACCTATTTTTCAGAATTAAAAGAAATAGCAAAGCATTACCCTCAGAGGAAAGTTTATCATGATTTTGTTTTAATATATAATTTAACTACGAAAGAAATTGATCCGGCTGTTTTAAAAATGATAGACGAGCGTGTTAGCACTTATAAGGAAAGCCACCAGGAAACAATTGAAAAATGGTTTACGGTAATATATGCCGGCATGATTACCGAAGAAAATAAACAACATGCTGTTTTGAAAAAACGCATTAAAAGACTTGGTATGCACCAGGTACGATATTAGGAATGGATCCATCTCACGCTGCTGAATTTAGTTACGGAAAAAAGCGGAAGGATTTAGATGCTGTGATGAAACCTTATGGCTTTTAATCAGAATGAAAAAACAAGTCTTCACTTCACTACAAAAGTTTTTTTGTCTCTTCCAATTCCTGTCAAAGTCAACGATTTCCATTGTTTTGGCAAAGTTGTTTTTAATTGGACAATTCCTTCAGGAGTAATATCCAAACCACCGAAACCAAAAAGAACGCTTTGCAAATAGCCACCGGCGCCGGTAGCAAAATACGGATTTGTCCCGCCAGCTGTTTCTGCCATTACTCCAAATGGCGGCAACTTATTTGGAATATATGCTTTTTCAAATGCATCCCATGCTTTTGCAGGGTCATTTAACCTTGCATATAAAACAGCAAATATCGCATGTGTCATTGCCGGAGAGCCTTCGCCAACACGGCTTTCATAATATTCAAGATCCTTTTTTATTTGTACTGGATCGGTAATTTCTTTTAATGGATAAGCGAGCAAGTTCACATCAGCCTGTTTTATTTTGATTCCATTATATCCTGTATATTCTGACGTCACTCCATTTGGCAGTTTCAAAATAGGAATATTTTTTTCTACATCTATCCAATCGGTATCGACCGGCTCATTTAAAATATTTGCAGCCATTGCTGCGTCATTCAAATTCGCTTTTGCCGCTGCATTGGTGAAAGCATTATTGTCCACATTCTCCGCCCATTCATCAGCTGCAACTACATTATTAATATCATAATGCCCAGGACCATTTCTTTCCACACGGCTTGTCCAGAAATCAGCGCATTCTTTTATGATCGGAAATCCTTTTTCCCGCAACCAGGCTGTATCCTGAGTTACACAATAATAATTCCATGCAGCAATGGCAACATCTGCGGTAATGTGATGCTCAAACGGGCCGCTCAAAGCCCAAACCGGTGTTTCTTCATTTCCACTTGCAGCGCTTTCCCAGGGATACATTGCACCTTTAAATCCATGTGCAAAAGCATTGTGTTTTGCTTGGGTCAATCTTTGATAACGGTACTCAATCATGCTTTTTGCCATTTCCGGATGCAATACAAGTATCGCCGGAAACATCCACAATTCTGCATCCCAAAAAACATGGCCGTTGTAACCAAGTCCACTCAAACCCATTGGTGACGGGCTATAAGCGGTTCCGGATCTTACAAAAGAATACAAATGATACATGGCAGAATGAACATCGCGCTGGCTTGCTTCATCGCCATCGATTACGATATCGCTTTTCCATAAATCATCCCAGGCGTCGTTATGAAATTGAATGAGCTTTTGTGTGCCCTGTAATTTTGCATAAATAACATAACGCTCTGCCTCATTTAGCGGATCATCAACCTGTGCAGAAGTAATAGATGCGCCTGCAATAGCAAAATGATAAACCGTCCCAGCCTTCAAATTCTTTTTAAATTTAGCAAGATGCATATTATTATCCCACATCTCATGTATTAATCCGGGCTCTGTACCAAACGGTTCATCAAATAAAAAAGTAGTTGCTGAGGCTAAAGTTAATTTTCCTGTCGGACTTTTTGCAACAGATGCCAGCAGGCTTATTTTTACATGAGGGCGATCTATCTGGTTGTAATAATTCTGGACATCACGCAATGCATCGGGCGCTTCCATCACGCTTGCCGGAATTATTTCTATATCTTTTTTAGCAGTAATGGTAACATCAACCAGCACATTATACGGCAAATTGCGTAGCGCATAATAAGTATAAGAAATAGTGGCTTTATCCTGGTAATCAAAAGTGGTATTCAAACTTGCATGTTTCATATCCAAAACCTGGCGCATATTTTTTGCATCACCGGCGCCAATACGATTTCCATCAATATCGAGGTTCATATCTACCAGATTGAAACTTTTCAAAAAATTGCTCACCATACCACGTCCGTATTGGTCATAAGCTCCATTAAGAACAACTGTTTTACATTTTAACGCATCAGCAGAAGATACAATTCCAATCATTCCATTGGCAACGGTTTCTCCATAATAATTGGAAGGATCAATTTTATTTGCAACAATCTTCCAGGTATCTGTTTTTTGTGAAAAGGAAAAGAAAAAAGAAAATGCAAATAAGATGACAGCAAAAATTCTTTTCATTTCTTTTAAGTTTTTAGATTAAATAATTTGCAATAAATGTAAACTTAATTGTTATAAAAAAGTCAGGATTAAATAAATAATGCCTTTCAGTAATGAAGGAATCATGGCAATCGTGTTTTTTAAATTTTAAGCAAAAAATAAAGTTCCTCATAAAAAAATATCCTTTTTTTATCACTATCTTTCAATCTTCAAACATTACCTTTAGTTTACAAATACCATTTCTATTCTTTATTCAAATCACATTTTAATGAAGCGATTTTTTGCGGTTTCCCTTCTTCTGATTTTGTTTTCGTGCAACGAGAAAAAGGAGGAGCCTCTATTTCAATTGATGGATAATATGATATGCAGGATAAAATACCTTCTATAAAAAAACAAAATCTCAAGCACGAGGATTATGCAAAAAAATCAATCCAGCAATTATTTCAGGAAAAGGTGATTACAAAATGCCAGGCAAAAACATTTAATTATCCTTCTTCTATAGTTGCCATCAACCAGGGAAACTAAAATTTTATGATTCAAAAATTACCAGTAATGAGACAGCTTGCATCCATCAGCTGTTCGCTCTTTAGATGTGAATGGCGATGGAAAGAAGGATTTGGTTACCGATGGAAATTTATTCACCTTTCTTCCTCAATTTGAAAGATTAGATTGAAGTTTTGGCGATGTTTTATTGAATGATGGTAAAGGTAATTTTGAATGGGTAATGCAAAAGAAAATAAGATTGTAGCTTTTATAAACAATCAGAAAAATTAGAAAGCGTGGATACATTATTTTTCGGTGCAGGCGATGCCATGGCAGGCGCAGCTTTCACCATATAAGACGGCAGTGGTCGTAGATGCAAACGGCGATAATTTGCCCGATATTTTATTAGCAGGAAATTATTATGAAAATA
>Ga0157370_10006305_pt1 | contig 13107 bp, 12 predicted proteins | sample C35metaG_FD_113463 | JGI IMG/M metagenome (GOLD analysis project Ga0157370, IMG submission 113463) | Corn rhizosphere microbial communities from Kellogg Biological Station, Michigan, USA - C3-5 metaG | ecosystem: Host-associated > Plants > Roots > Rhizosphere > Soil | place: USA: Michigan...
CGGCGAGTTCGACAAAATTTCCTCTGTAGGTATGTTCGAGCACGTAGGCCGCCTGTCCTACGGCCGAGGCGGGAAGTCGTTGGCGTATTCAGCCACCAGCGTCTCGAACGCATCCTTCTGCGGCGCTGTCATCTTGGAAAACGCCAGACCGTTGGGCTGGCCGTTCAGCGCCGCCTTGCGTGAGTTGGTGGTGAGGATGTCGCCGGGCGCTTCCTTTTCGACCACCGCGATAGGCCGCTCATCCGCTGTCAGCGAATCGACCAGCTTGTATCCCAGGTCGTCTTCGCGCGCTAGAGCACGCAAGCCCTTGCGCCTTCCGTCCAGAATCTGAGCCGGATTCGAACCGAAGAAGCTTGGCGATGAGGCGATTTTGCCGTCGACGATGGTGTAATTCAGACTGACGTGATGGCCCTCGAAGCGATAACCCCACACGCCGTGTTCAGAAGGTTCACCGAAAATGGAGACGAAATACTTGTTGGGGTCGCGTTCCAAATCGCCGTCACGCTCGATAATGAAGAGAATTTCTTCGAGACTCCTGATGGTGTGCGCCTTGACCAGTCCCTGCGCGGAAAGCCCGGCGGCGACTAACGCTTCGGCCAGGTTGCGCTGCGTCGGTGTCATTTCACGGAGTGTGAGGCCATGGCGCAGGAATGGAGTGTAGAGCCAATGCGTGCGCTCGTCCATGTTGTCGAGCGCGAACGAAGTCTGCTTGCGCTGGTCCGCATTGAGTGACGCCAAATAAGCCTTGGCGGCGTCAACCATGAGCCGATCGGTGTGCACGCGCTCATAGGAGGCGGTCAGCAGGCCGACCGCCAGCGGTACCAAAAGGGCATATTTCCAGGCGCGCATGGGATCTCCTTATCGCAATGAGGAACGTAAACCTCCATATAATATATCGCGCGAAAGTGTGGAGTGTCGGAAGCAATCCGTCGTATGGTCGTTGACCAAGCCGACCGCCTGCATGTAGGCATACACGATAGTACTGCCGACGAAGTTCAATCCGCGTTTCTGCAGATCCCTTGAGAGTGTATCGCTCTCCTTAGTTCTTGCGGGGACATCCGTCCTGCTCTTGCGGTTGCCATCAATTGGCCGGTTCCCGACAAAGGCCCACACATAAGCGTCGAAGCCGCAGAATTCCTTTTGGATGGCTAGAAACGCGCGTGCGTTCTTCACCGCACTTTGGATTTTGAGGCGATTGCGAACCAGGCCCGGATCGAGCAGCAGCTTCTCGATGCGAGCCGGGCTGAACCGAGCGACCTTGGCGGGATCAAATCCGGCAAACGCCTTCCGGTAGTGCTCGCGCTTCCGCAGGACCGTTTCCCAACTGAGCCCGGCCTGCGCACCCTCGAGAATTAGCATCTCAAAATGGCGCTGGTCATCATGGACGGGTACGCCCCACTCGGTGTCGTGATATTCGACGTAGTAAGGTTTGTCGAGTGAAACCCAGAAGCAGCGTTTTAGTTCGGCCATCGCTACGATGATAGCCAAAGCATGCAAGATCGACTACAGAAGTTTAAGAAACTCTTCCTCGCTCAAATTCGCCTGCTTGAGAATGCGGTGTTTGAGCAGCGACGGGGGAATATCTTTGCCGTGAACGGGAACCGTAACGTGCAGCCCGGTGTTTGCGCGATGAAGTAAGCGCGCAACTTCCCTTCTGATGGTGAACGTAGAAACCCGCGCGCAGTAACGCGGCGATCACCTCCTTCGGCTTGAGGACCGGAAGCTTCGGAGGCATGCCGGCCGGGCGGCTACGGAACGGTTACTGCTACGCGTTCTGTAGTCACTTCAGCAAGGTCAGCGGGGATTGGCTCGCCCGTCAGGATGACGCTTTCCAGATAACACCGGATCGCGTCTCGCGCCATTTCGCGCGCTTCTTCTAGCGTTGCACCGAACGTGCAGATCTCCGGAATCGCGGGCACGAGCACGCTGAAGCCGCCTTCGGGGAGGGGTTCAAACACTGTAGTGTAGCCGTATTCTGCCACAAGTTCATTGTAGCTGGGAACACGAGCGACTAGATGCTCAGTGCTCGATCTCCCACGGTCACTTGAGCAATTGGATGAAGAGAATCATCACTGGCGTTACCTTCGGGCGGCAATTCTGGTATCGGATCGAGGGTCCCGTCGGGCACGATTTGTTTCGGATTTATACGAATGTAGAGTCTGATGGTCACGTCCGCCCCGTGCCTTTTTAGACTGGCGATTTGGTTTGCATGCGTTTCAGCAAGCATCCGCTCCATTGTGACTGCCAGGCCTTCCACTCTCCGCATTGCGTCGCTGAGCGCAATGGAAACTCCACTTCGCTCGATCGAGATTGAATCTACCGGAAGATGCCATATGTCCCTGTTTAGGGGATTGAGTAGTGGGCGGGAACCGACTGACATACCGGAAGCAAAATACACGAAGTGATTTGGCTCTTTTCCGGATCGATGACTTCCCAACTCAATGACCCGAGAACGGCCCAATCATCCTAGGACCTTCGGTATTTCGTTATCGAGGTGCTGGACCGTGTTCCTCAGTTTCACAACATTTGTTGTGCTATCAAAAAATGCTCGCAATGGTGTGGGATGCGGTCACGCTTTTCGATACCGGGCATATTCCGCATCAATCCGCGTAGACGGTGAAGTGAGTCGATTATTGACCATGCGTCGAGCATGGCAGACGCAGTTGACGGACTGTCAGGATCAGCAGTTTCCTGTGTCCCAAGAACTATCAGCGTGTCGCGCAGCCTGCGATAGGCGAGGTCAGCCGTTTCAATACTGAATCGAATGCCTTCAATAAAGAAAAGATCAGTCGGGATATTGCGGAACACTTTAGCTACAGCCGCTGGTTCCACCGCAGTTCTCGCATTTGTAACAAGAGCCGTTGCGGGTCATCAGGCCGCCACATTCAGAGCAACTGGGGGCGTCCGTGGCGACAGCGGAGAACGGCAGCTTTTGCTGCGGTTCGGGCTCGGTGATGGCGAGCTTGGGGGAATCGCCGGCTTCACCCGCGGCGTACTCGGGACCCAGGAACTTCGCGCCCAACCAGCGGAAGATGTAATCCATGATGGATTTCGCGTAGGGGACTTGCGGGTTGCCGGTCCAGCCGCTGGGCTCGAAGCGGACGTGGCTGAATTTGTCGACGAAAAACTTCAGCGGCACGCCATATTGCAGACCGTGGCTGATGGCGGTGGCGAAGCTGTCCATCAAACCGGAAATGGTCGAGCCTTCCTTGGCCATGCGGATGAACAATTCGCCGGGCGTGCCGTCGTCATATAGGCCGACGGTGAGGTAGCCTTCGTGGCCGCCGATTGAAAACTTGTGAGTGATGGAGGCGCGTTCATCGGGTAGCTTGCGGCGCACCGGGCGGTAAACTACTTTCTCGACGACCTTCTCTTCCACCTGCGTGGGGCCATTCGCGGCTTTCGCACCTTTTGCGGTGCCGGAACTCAGCGGCTGCACGCGCTTGGAATTATCGCGATAGATGGCCACGGCTTTGAGGCCCAGCTTCCAGCTTTCGGTGTAGGCATCCATCACGTCTTCAATGGTGCACTCTTCCGGCATGTTGATGGTCTTCGAAATGGCGCCGGAAATAAAGGGCTGCACCGCCGCCATCATGCGGACGTGGCCCATGTAATGGATGGAGCGTACGCCGTTCTGCGGACGGAAGCTGCAATCGAATACTGAAAGATGCTCGGGCTTCAGCATGGGAGCGCCTTCGATGGTGCCGCTCGAATCAATGTGATCGACGATGGCGTTGATCTGCGCGGTGTTGTAACCGAGTTTCGTCAACGCCGCGGGGACCGTGTTATTCACGATTTTGATCACGCCGCCTCCGACCAGCTTCTTGTATTTCACCAGCGCGAGGTCGGGCTCGATGCCGGTGGTGTCGCAATCCATCATGAAGCCGATGGTGCCGGTGGGCGCGAGAACCGTCGTCTGGGCGTTGCGGAAGCCGGCGATCTTGCCCAGCACATACGCTTCTTCCCAGCACTTGCGCGCGTTTTCGTAAACCGCCGCGGGAACGCGGTGGCTGTCGATGCGCGAGGTGGCTTCAAGGTGCATCCGGATCACGTTGAGGAAGGGTTCCTCATTGATCTCGTAGCCCGCGCAGGGGCCGGTAGAACCTTCGGCAATGCGCGCACTGGTGAGATATGCCTGGCCGCACATGATGGCGGTGAGCGCGGCAGCCCAATCGCGGCCGTGGTCGCTGTCATAGGCGAGGCCCATCGACATCAGCAGGGCGCCCAGGTTGGCGTAGCCCAAGCCCAGCGGCCGGAAATCGTGCGAATTCTTGGCGATCTTTTCCGTGGGATAGGCGGCGTTATCGACCAAAATTTCCTGCGCGATGATCACCGTGTCGACCGCATGGCGATAGGCTTCGACATCGAAGACGCCATCGGCCTTTACGAACTTCATGAGGTTCAGCGACGCCAGATTGCACGCGGAATCGTCCAGGAACATATATTCCGAGCACGGGTTTGACGCATTGATGCGCGCCGTGTTCTTCGACGTGTGCCAGCGGTTGACAGTGGTGTCATACTGCATGCCGGGATCGCCGCACTGATGCGTGGCTTCGGCAATCTGGTGCATCAGGTCGCGAGCCTTGTAGCGCTTCAAGGGCTGGTTGGCGAGGCGCGACTTGGTCCACCAATCGCCGTCTGAGACCACGGCCTCCATGAACTCATCGGTGACGCGCACGCTGTTGTTGGCGTTCTGGAAAAAGATGGAACTGTAGGCTTCGCCGTCGAGCGAAGAATCATAGCCCGCGTCAATCAGCGTATGGGCTTTCTTCTCTTCTTTAGCTTTGCACCAGATGAAGCCTTCGATATCCGGGTGATCGGCATTGAGGATCACCATTTTGGCCGCACGGCGCGTCTTCCCACCGCTCTTGATGACGCCGGCGAAGGCGTCGAAACCCTTCATGAAGCTAAGTGGTCCGGACGCGCGCCCGCCACCCGAAAGTAAGCCCTCTTCTTCGCGCAGCGTGGACAGATTCGAGCCCGTGCCCGAGCCCCATTTGAACAACATGCCTTCCGTCTTGGCCAAATCGAGAATGGATTCGAGCGTATCGCCCACCGAGTTGATGAAGCATGCCGAGCACTGTGGCCGCGGATTAGCGGGATCGATTTTTTCAATCTGGTTCGTCGATTCGTCGTAATACCAGCCGTAGCCACGGGTTTCCTTCACACCCACGTTGAACCATACCGGCGAGTTGAAGCAGGCCTTCTGCGTCAGCATCAAGTGCGCGAGATCGTCACGAAAGGCGGAGGCGTCTTCGGGCGTGCGGAAATAATGCTGCTCGGCGCCCCAATGGGCAATGCTGTCGACCACCCGGCTGACCAATTGTCGCACGCTGGTCTCGCGCTGCGGCGTACCGATCTTGCCGTGAAAATACTTGCTGACGACAATGTTGGTGGCGGTTTGCGACCAATCGGCGGGCACTTCGACGTCGCGCTGCTCGAAGATGACCGCGCCCTTGTCGTTGCCGATAGAGGCGGTACGCAGTTCCCAGGCGACTTCATCGTAGGGGGTCTTGCCCGAATCCATTCGGGCTGTGAAATAGCGCGGAAATTCCACGCCTACTCGATCTGCCACCGGCACCGGCCGACGCGTATCTTTCAACTTCATAGCAACGCCTACACCTAATTGTCCCATGGAAGGTCCCTCAAAAAAATTCGCGGCAATTCCGACAATTACCGCTAGAACGCTATGTTGCCCCAATATGTCGGTTCTGTCAACAGGAAAATACTACATATAGTGGTCTGGTCGCTAAGTCCTACTTCCAGATAGACAATGCAATGATACTCATGATAGGATGAGTTCATGGCGTGGGAAATCAGCCACTTGCAGGTGCTCGAAGCCGAGAGTATCCACATTCTACGTGAGGTCGCCTCGGAATTCCAGCGTCCAGTGATGCTTTATTCGATTGGTAAGGATTCTTCTGTAATGCTTCGCCTGGCACAGAAGGCCTTTCATCCCGGCCCGATTCCGTTTCCGTTCCTGCATGTCGATACCAGCTATAAGTTCAAAGAAATGATAGAGTTCCGGGATCGTCAGGCGGCTGAGCTGGGAGTCAAGCTTATTGTCAACACCAACCGAAAAGCCCTGGACGAGGGAGCTAATCCGCTTCGCCTGGGAACGGAACGGTGCTGTGGCTTGCTCAAGACGACGGCGCTACTCGAGGGCTTGCGGGCGGGCAATTACGACGCGGCATTCGGTGGGGCTCGACGAGATGAAGAAAAATCGCGCGCCAAGGAGCGCGTGTACTCATTCCGCGACACCTTAGGCCAATGGGACCCTAAGAACCAGCGGCCGGAGTTATGGGACATCTATAACAGCCGCATTGAACCGGGCGAGAGCATCCGCGTATTTCCGCTTTCCAACTGGACTGAAATGGATGTGTGGCAATACATCCACCTGGAGAACATTCCTATCGTGCCGCTGTACTACGCGAAAGAACGCGAAGTGCTGGTGCGCGGGAATTCGCTCATTATGCCCGAGCAGACCTTCATGGGTCCGCGCGAGGGAGAAAAGTTGCAGATGGTCAAGTGCCGCATGCGTTCACTGGGGTGTTCGCCATGCACTGGCGCGATCCGGTCGGACGCGGATACGATCCCGAAGATCATCGCCGAACTGGTCGCCGTCAGGAATTCCGAACGTGAGAACCGAGTGATCGATCACGACCGGGAAGGTTCGATGGAACTGAAGAAGCGGGAAGGGTACTTCTGACGATGGCGGCGCTGCCCGGTTTGGCCGGTACCGAGAAGATCGACATCGGGAAGTTCGACGTAGAGGAGTTTCTGCGGCAGGAGCAGGCGAAAGACCTCCTGCGGTTTACGACCGCGGGGAGCGTCGATGACGGAAAATCCACCCTCATTGGCCGTTTGCTACACGATGCGCGCGGCGCGTACGAAGACCAACTGAAGCAGGCGATCCGCGGCGGCGAAATCGATTTCTCTCTACTGACCGACGGGCTGCGCGCGGAGCGCGAGCAGGGCATCACCATTGACGTGGCCTACCGCTATTTCGCGACGCCCAAACGCAAATTCATTCTGGCGGATACGCCGGGGCATGAGCAATACACGCGCAATATGGCTACCGGCGCGTCGACAGCGCAGTTGGCGATCATTCTGCTGGATGCCAAGCGCGGGATCACTACGCAATCCATGCGGCATGCCTATATCGCGTCGCTGCTGGGGATCCCGCACTTTGTGATCGCGGTCAACAAGATGGATCTGGTCGATTACGATCAGCAAGTCTTCCACCGGATTCGCGCGGAATTCGCTCCATTCCTGACTCGGCTCGGCGTCGAAGGAGCCTATTTCCTGCCGCTGAGCGCGCTCAAGGGCGACAATGTGGTCGACCATAGTACGAATATGCCCTGGTTTGACGGGCACAGTTTGCTCGATCATCTGGAATCCGTCGACACCTCGCCCATCACCGTGCATGCGCCTTTTAGAATGGCCGTGCAACGTGTGGTGCGTCCGGACATGACCTTCCGGGGCTACGCGGGGCAGATTGCCTCGGGCGTGGTGCGGCCGGGTGATGAAGTTTTGACGCAGCCTTCGGGGCGTCGCACGCGCGTAGAGCGGATCGTGGCATGGGACGGCGATCTCGCAGTGGCGCACGCTCCGCTGTCGGTGACGCTGACGCTAGCCGATGAGATCGACATCAGCCGTGGCGATATGATCAGCAGCGGTCCCGAACCGGTGGCGGCGCGGGCGATCGAAGCGACCATGGTATGGTTCGATTCGAAGCCACTCGATCCGGCGGGGCACTACCTGATCAAGCACACCTCGCAGATGGTACCGGCCCGCGTCGAGTCGGTGGAATACCGCGTGAATGTGAACACGCTGCATGCTGAATCGGTGCGCGGCTTGGCGATGAATGAAGTTGGAGTGGTGCGGCTGGCGACGGCTCGGCCGATTTTCTTCGATCCTTATCGCGAGAATCGCGGGGCGGGCGCCTTTATCCTGATCGACCGTCAGACCAACGCGACAGCGGCGGCGGGCATGATTATTTCCGCCACCGAAGCCGGCACGGAGAGCGCCGCGGAACGTCTGGCAAGATTGGTTCGTGCATCGGTTCCTCCCGGAGCGCATCTAAACTTACCGGCGGAAGAAGAAGCCGCCATCGCGCTGCTGCGACGGGCGCTCCAAGGATTCTTTCGTCATGAGTGAACTGGATCAAAAAATTGAAGCAGCACGGCATCTGATTGCGAGTGAGCTCGCGAAAAATGGCGCGGCTTGCATCACCTCCAGTTTTCAGGCTGAGTGCGTGGTGCTGGTGCACATGTTGAAAGACCAGCGCCCCGAGATTCCGGTGTTGTTCCTGGAGACCGGCTATCATTTTCCGGAAACCCTGGCGTATCGCGATCAGATGACTCGCGACTGGAATCTGAACCTGGTGAATCTGGAAGCCCAGCAGAGCGTGAAGCGGCAGGAAGCTCAGTTTGGCATCCTCAACCAGACCGAACCCAGCAAGTGCTGCGGCCTGCGTAAAGTGGAGCCGCTATTTGCCGGTCTGGCGAACTACGATACCTGGTTCACGGCGCTGCGGCGCGAGCAATCGCCGACGCGCGCGAATCTGCAAGAGGTGGAGCCGTTCAAGCTGCCCGCGGGTAAGACGCTTGAAAAGGTGAGTCCACTGGCGAGGTGGACCAATAAAGATGTGTGGCAGTACTTGAGCCGGCACAGCATCCCTGCACTGTCGCTTTACGACCAGGGCTATACGAGCATCGGTTGCCAGCCCTGCACGGCGCTGCCGTTCGATCCCGACAATCCACGCTCGGGACGCTGGCAGGGGAAAGAAAAACTGGAGTGCGGCATCCACATTCAGGCCGAGTAGCCGGCGAAACGAAATCAGTGCCCCGCTAGCATATGGTTTATCTGATCGGATTCCTGATCGCGCTCGCTATCGGTCTCACCGGTGTAGGAGCGGGCACCCTTACGACGCCCCTCTTGATCCTCATAGTTGGCTTGCCGGCTCGCATTGCGGTAGGAACCTCTCTGATTTTCGGCGCGGCCGTGAAGATCATCACCTCGCCCGTCTATATGGCGCGGAGACAAGTGGACTGGCGCACGCTAGCCTTCATGCTGGCGGGCGGCGTGCCTGGTGTTTTGATTGGCGTTTTCCTGCTGCGCGGCGTGGACCCCAAAGCGATCACCGGGGTGATTGGCGCAACCATCGTCGTAGTGGCGCTCTTCAACCTATTCCGCCCGACTACGGCGAACCGTCATGATCGCACCAAGTGGCTCACCTTGGTCGCTCTGCCCATTGGGACCGAGGTGGGATTCTCGTCGGCTGGAGCGGGCGCACTGGGCGCGCTTTCGCTGCTGAGCATGACCAAATTGACCCCTGCGGCGGTAGTCGGCACCGACCTGGTGTACGGACTGGTGCTGTCGCTGATCGGCGGCGGAGCCAACGCCGCACTGGGAACGCTGAACGGAGCGGTGCTGGGCCATTTGTTAGTGGGCGGTGTGCCGGGCGCGATTTTCGGAGCGTATCTGGCGGGAAGGCTTCCGTCGAAACCCATGCGGATGGGGCTTTCGGGAGCTATGGCGCTGTTGGGAGTTAGCCTGTTTTATAAAGGCTTCTTTTAAGTGCGTGCGATCGCAATTTTCGGCATGCTGTGCGCCCTGGGAGTCTCGTCACTCGCGGTAATGCCGGCGCTGCCGCGCAAATCTCCGCCGTTTACAATCATGCAGCCTTCCGGGAAACAGACGCCCCTGGCGAGTTATCGCGGCAAGGTGGTGGTTCTGGCCTGGGTCCACACGAACTGTGTGTACTGCCAGGCGCTGACGGTCAAGCTCAATAAGCTAGAAAAGGAACTGGGCCCGCGCGGATTTCAGGCACTAGAAGTCGCTTGGAACGATGGCGCCCAACAACTGGTGCCCGAGTTCGTACAGAAGTTCGGAGTGCAGTTCCCGGTGGGCTACAGCGAATGGGGGCCCATCATGACTTACATGGGCTTCTCGGTGTTCGATCGTCCGGTGACGCCGCTGGTCGTAGTGATCGATCGCAAGGGCGTAATCCGGGCGCAGACTCCGTCCCAGGGCGACTCCAATCTCCAAAACGAGGCTAAGCTGCGGGCGCTGATCGAGAGTCTGCTCAAGGAAGGCAGCGCGGCGAAGCCCCAAAACTGAATCGCTTCAATTCGCGGCGTCGACCTGCAAAGGCGCGTCGAGCCGGAAGGTGAGAATGGTCTCCGCGGGAATGCGGATCGAGCGGCCGCGAGTCACTATTTGAGTGCCTACACCGGCTCCGGCACCTGAGGCCGCGCCGATAGCCGCTCCTTTGCCGCCGCCTGCGATGGCTCCGATGATGGCGCCGATGGCCGCGCCGCCGCCGGTAAATTCAGCCGTGCGCCGGTTCTTGCCCACGCCCTCGCGGCCCTTCCTGACCATGTCCCGCGTATCCAAAGTGTAACGCCGGCCTTCCACCGAGACCGAATCCAGATCCAGCACCAGGTCAGAGGCGCCCTTAATACGGCCTCCGCGAGACGCCGAGCGGATGATGATCTGCGCGTTGGACCCGCGCGGGATGACCACGGCTCCAGATGCGTCAGTGACATTTCGGGTGACCTCGGCCGCGTAGGTCTGACCTTGGGCCGCGACGGCTGCATCGATGGTTTCCTCCGAGCGCACAGGAATCAGAGCACCTGCCGGTAGCGTATAGGTCTGGGTTTGAATGGCTGAAAGCGGCGGATGGTAGTGATCGTCATGGGTGGTATCGGGCTGAGTCGCACCGGAATCGACGGCGGCCGGCTGCGGTTGATCATAGGTGATGGACTTTACCTGATTCATGGCAATCGTATGGGTAGTCCGATCGTCGCCGAGCAGAGTGATTTCGGATGGCGAACTGGCGGTCACAGTGCCTGTCACGCTGGTACCATCGCGCATGGATACCGTGGCATGAGGGGCGCCCGGAGCCGCGCCGCGATTCGTGCAGGATACCAGCAGCACCGCCAAAAATATTGCTGGAAGCACCGGAAAAGGCTTGGTTAAAGTAAAAAACATGTTTCTACTTCTAACGATACAATCCTCAGCCAATGGTTACAACCTTAGGTAGCCGCAGGTGGCCGGCATGTATTTTGGTCCGGTTTAGCAGCGAGTTGCGCGTAACCGAAAAGCAGGCTGACTTCTTGGCACCCAAAGCCAATCGGAGGGCCAGCCTGTCCACGTAAGACGTCCGGCGCGCTACCGAGTGTGGCTGCGCCGGGCGGATACGGCTGCCGAGCTTCGATTGAGGCCGAAACCGGGGAAGTCTGATCCCCTTTCGCATTGTTTTACGCGTAATCTAGCAGTATTCAGGCATATTCCGAGTTCTCCTGGTTCCAGTGACGGCCCTTTGGGCGATCCGCGCTGCGAACCTTAGTACTTTCGGGTTATTGACCGACTCGCGAAAGCAATGGTACCCATGGATTACTTGTTATGTACATGAAATTAGTCACGGGAGGCGTGAAACACCACTTGTGTGTGGTGGATCAGCTCTCGATTGATTCCAGCACATTGTGCGGATGCGTCGTGACCCGGCCGCATAGCTGGAAACGCGTTAGAGGGCTCGAAGGCGACGAGTGCCCGCTGTGCGCGGCGCTGGCGTTTGGCGGCAAGGCGCCCGTCCGGGCATCCAACGAATCACGCATGGCCTCTTAAGCCGTATAATGAAGCGTGGCACGCGGTTGGGAAAGTAAATCGATCCAGGCGCAGATCGAATCCGCAAATCTCCGGCGCGGCGAAGTAAAAGTCAAGTTGACTCCCGAACAATTGGATTTGCAGCGAAAGCGCGAGAGCCTGCTGCTGCATCGAACCCGGGTCCTCTCCGATCTTGAGAAGTGCACCGAAGTGCGCTACCGCAAGACCTTGGCGGACGGCTTGGCGTATCTCGAACAGCAGTTAGCCGCCTTGGGCTGGAAGCCGTAACGCGGATTCCCCGCCGCCTAATTACTTGACACGGGAACTTTCGCCGCCCGCAGTGTGTCCAAGCAGCCGAGGAGAAGCGGACTATGGCAATGGGGCTGCCCGACGGGCACAACAAAGCCGAATTGAACGTGACACCCTTGATCGACGTTCTGCTGGTGCTGCTGATCATTTTCCTGCTGATTCAACCGCCGCGATCACACGGGCTCAAGGCGGAAGCGCCGCCGCCCGACAGGAACGCGACTGCGGCGCCGCGCGATGACATCGTCATCACAGTCTTGCGCGACCACACTGTGCGGCTCAATCAGGAACCGGTAGATGTGGGCGACTTGGAGGGACGCCTGCATGACCTGTTTAAGAACGCGGTGCATCATGTGATCTTTGTGCGCGGCGAAAAAGGTCTGGACTTTCAGCAGGTCGCGGAGGTTATCGACATCGCCAGGGGTGCAGGCCTCGAGAAAGTGGCGCTCATGCCAGAGTCGGGGCAGCATTAGCCGCTGGCATTTGATAGAGTGGGTCGTTTGGAACAGGCCACTAAAGTTCGCTCCACGCAGGTATTGCCTAGCGGCCGGGCCCTCGGAGCCGAGATCGCAGGCAGCGATCTGCGAACAATCGATGACGGCGATTTTGCACTGATTCACCGGGCGTGGCTAGATCACTTGGTGCTGCTATTTCGCGGGCAGCAGCTGACTGACGACGATCTGATCACCTTCAGCCGGCGCTTCGGCCAGCTGGATTGGGCGCCGGTGCAGGAAACCGGCAGACGCTTCGTCGACGGCTATCCGGAAATTTATGTGGTGTCGAATGTAATCGAAAACGGAGAGCCGATCGGCAGCCTGGGCGCCGGCGAAGCCGTCTGGCATACCGATATGTCGTATCTGGAGGCTCCTCCCAAGGCCAGCATGTTGTATGCGCTGGAGGTGCCGGCGGCGGGCGGCAACACTTATTTCTGCAACATGTACCAGGCGTACGAATTGCTGCCGGAGTCGCTGCGCCGGCGCATCGCGGGGCTCACGCTGAAACACGACGGCACTTATAACAGCGGCGGCTATGTGCGGCAGGGCGTGAAGGCGGTGGACGATCCCGTGACGTCGCCGGGCGTGTATCATCCGCTAATATGCACTCATCCGGAGACGGGGCGCCGCGCGCTCTATCTCGGGCGGCGCAGGAACGCCTACATCGCGGGGCTGCCGCTGGCGGAATCGGAAG
>Ga0157370_10006308_pt1 | contig 13103 bp, 9 predicted proteins | sample C35metaG_FD_113463 | JGI IMG/M metagenome (GOLD analysis project Ga0157370, IMG submission 113463) | Corn rhizosphere microbial communities from Kellogg Biological Station, Michigan, USA - C3-5 metaG | ecosystem: Host-associated > Plants > Roots > Rhizosphere > Soil | place: USA: Michigan...
ACGATTCCCGAAATGGCCGAGCTGAAAAAGCGCGTCGTGCGGCTATGCGACATCGCGCCGGCCTTCGAAGCCCTCGCCGCGGCGCGCGAGGCCAAGGCAAAGGACGCCGAAGCCGCCGGCAACACGGAAGCGGCGCGCGAGCATTATTATCTCGCCGCGAATTATTGGGCCTCGGCGATGTGGACGATCGACGAGGTCAATACGCAGATCAAGATGCAGAACGCCAAGAAGCTCGAGACCTATAAGAAATTCATGGCGGTTGCGGACCACAAGATCGAATGGATCGAGCTGCCTTATCGCGGCAAGACGCTGCCGGCGATCTTCCATCTGCCGCCCAATTACCAGGCGGGCAGCAAGGTGCCGGTCATCGTCGTGGTCTCGGGCATGGACGGGTTCAAGGAGCGCTCGGTCGCGCTGAAGGACGACCGATTCTTGAAGCGCGGCTATGCCGTGCTCGCTTTCGAAGGGCCGGGCTATTGGGAGCCGCCTCTGCGCGGGATCTATGTCGACGTGCCGGGCTGGGCCGAATGCGGCAAGCTGGTTTGCGATTGGATCGCCAAGCGCCCCGAGCTCGATGCCGGCAAGATCGGCATGACCGGCGTCAGCTTCGGCTCGTTCTTTTCGGCGATCATGATGGCGGGCGACACCCGCTTCAAAGCCTGCGCCATCACCGGCACCTGCTACGAGCCGGGCGGCGAGACCATCTTCAACCAGGCGTCGCCGACCTTCAAAAAGCGCTTCATGTTCATGTCGGGCTTCACCAAGGAGCATGAATTCGACCAATTCGCCAAGACGATCGACTGGAACGGCTACGCGCAGAAGATCAAGGGCGCCTATTTCGTCGCCTGCGGCGAATACGATCAGCTCTGTCCGCTCGAGCACACCGAGGCCTTCGTCAAGGCGCTCGGCGGGCCGAAGCAGCTCGTCGTCTACAAAGGCGGCAATCACAGCATCGCCTTCACCACCGCCTCGACCAAGGGCCCCAATCCGCGCGAGGTGCAGGCGGAATGGCTGGCGGCGCGGCTCGACGGCAAACCCTTCGCGAGCGAATACTGGACGGTCGATTACGACGGCAGCGTCAGCAAGGCGAAGCTGGCGTAAGCCCGGGGCGTCGCCGGGATTTGCTAGACGCAGCGCCCGCCATCGACCTCGAGCGCAACGCCGGTGATGAACTCGGCCTCGTCCGAGGCGAGATAGAGCGCGGCGTTGGCGACGTCTTGCGGCATCGAGAGCCGGCCCAGCGGTACGGTCGCAATGAAGCGCTGGCGATGCGCCTCGGTATTGCCGCCCAAAAAGCTCGGCAGCAAGGGCGTGTCGCCCGCCACCGGACAGAGCGCGTTGACGCGGATTTTCTCGGGCCCGAGTTCCGCTGCCATGCCCTTGGTCAGATTGATCACCGCGCCCTTGGTGCCGTTATACCAGACAAGGCCGGGCCGCGGCCGGATGCCGGCGGTCGAGGCCGTGTTGATGACGACGCCGCCTTGGCCTTGCCGCCGCAGCACCGGCACGAGGTGGCGGGCGCTCAAATAAATCGACTTCACGTTGACGGCGAAGATGCGGTCGAACTCCTCCTCGCCGACCTCGAGCATCGGCCGGTTGACATGGGTGATCCCGGCATTGTTCACCATGATGTCGATGCGGCCGTAGCGATCGAGACTCGCCTTGATCAGCTTCGCCATGTCGTCGCTCTGCGCGACATCGGCATGGACATAGATCGCGCTGCCCTGGCCTTGCGCCGCCTCGATGGTGCGCGCGACGCCCGTGCCGCCGGCATCGTTCACATCGTTGACGACGAGCTTTGCGCCTTCCTCGGCGAAGCGCTTGGCGATCGCTTCACCAAAGCCCGAGCCGCCGCCGGTGACGATCGCGACCTTGTCCTTCAACCGCATGGCTTCCCTCCCTGCCGAGCCGCCGGCCGGAAGTATACGCCTTTGCGCAGCCTAGTCTGCGGCGGATCGCCAATAGCCGTAGGTGAGATCGATCGGCCCGTGCCCCTGAAGGTCGCGCCAGCTGTGGTTCGGCTCGAACATCGCGCCGATGCTCGCATGCAGCGCCGCGGGATCGACGGTGCCGCGCGGCTTCGCCGGGACCGTCACGCAATAGCCATTGGCGGGCAAGGTCGCCGCCTCGGTCGTCACCACGGATAAAACGGCGCGCTGCGGGCCCGGCGACACGCCGCTTGCGTCCTCCGGCGCCGGGTGGCTCTCGCCATATTCGGTGCCGGCAGGCACCTCGATGGGCTGAGAATTGCCCGCGGTCTCGAGGCCGGGTGTGCGGCAAACGCGGAATTCGAGCGGGCGCTGCGCGCTCGGACGGGGCGGCGCCGCAAACGCGGTCGGCGCGGCGAACACCGCGACCAAGGCAAAGGCGAGAAGGGGCTTCAAGACTGTCATTCTTTACCGACGCGCGCCTTGCGGCGCGGTGTCCGCTTCTTCATGCCGAAAGGGTCTCCACCGCGGCAAGTTACAACGCCGTAATTCGCGCACGCATCTCACACGACGATGTTGACGATCTGGCCACGGCCGCGCGGCGCGGGCGCCGCCGGCGAATCCGCCGCCCTTCCGCTGCTCGGCGTCCCCGCCTGCTCCGGCGCGATGGAGCGCGCGAGCGCGGCACGGGCCTGCTGGAGGATCGCGATTTGCGTCGGGGACAGCACGCCGGAAAGCGGGGTCGTCGCCATGTCCCGCACTCTCGCAGATCATGGTAAAGCGGGCGTAAACCCTGGCGCTTGTTGGCCGCGCCGCCGGGGTTTATTTTATTGGCCAAAGCCAATGGGAGGCATGCCATGCCGGATACGAGCGTAATCCCCGTTCCCGCCGCCACCGCCGACGGCGCCTGGATCGATGAGGTCGGTTACGAGAAGCTCTATGACCAATCGATCGCCGATCCGGCGAAATTCTGGGGTGAGCAGGGCAAGCGGCTGCATTGGTCGAAGCCCTATACCAAGGTCAAGAACACCTCCTTCAAGGACGGCGTCTCGATCAAATGGTACGAGGACGGCAGGCTCAACGCCTCCTACAATTGCATCGACCGGCATTTGGCGACGCGTGCCGACCAGACCGCGATCATCTGGGAGGGCGACAGTCCCCACGAGCACAAGCACATCTCCTTCTCGGAACTGCACGAGAATGTCTGCCGCCTCGCCAATGTGATGAAGGCGCAGGGCGTCAAGAAGGGCGACCGGGTCACGATCTATCTGCCGATGATCCCCGAAGCCGCCTATGCGATCCTTGCCTGCGCACGCATCGGCGCCATTCACAGCGTCGTCTTCGGCGGCTTCTCGCCCGACAGCCTCGCCGGGCGCATTCTCGACTGCCGCTCGAACTACCTCATCACCGCCGATGAAGGGCTGCGCGGCGGCCGGAAAGTGCCGCTCAAAGCCAATGCCGACGAGGCGCTCAAATCCTGCCCCGGGGTCAAGACCGTGCTCGTGGTGCGCCGCACCGGCGGCAGCATCGGCTGGGTCGAGGGACGCGACATCTGGTATCACGAGGCGCTCGGCAAGGCCTCGAAGGATTGCCCGCCCGAAGAGATGAGCGCGGAGGACCCGCTCTTCATCCTTTACACCTCGGGCTCGACCGGCAAGCCCAAGGGCGTGCTGCACACCACGGGCGGCTATCTCGTCTATGTCGCGATGACCCATCAATACGTGTTCGACTATCACGACGGCGACATCTATTGGTGCACCGCCGATGTCGGCTGGGTGACGGGCCACAGCTATATCATCTACGGGCCCTTGGCGAACGGCGCCACCACCCTGATGTTCGAGGGCGTGCCGAACTATCCCGACGCCTCGCGCTTCTGGCAGGTGATCGACAAGCACAAGGTCTCCATCTTCTACACCGCGCCGACCGCGATCCGCGCGCTGATGCGCGAAGGCGATCAGTTCGTCAGCAAGACCTCGCGCGCCTCGCTGAAGCTGTTGGGAACGGTCGGCGAGCCGATCAATCCCGAGGCGTGGTTGTGGTATCACCGCGTCGTCGGCGATCAGCGCGTGCCGATCGTCGACACCTGGTGGCAGACCGAGACCGGAGGAATCCTCATCACACCGCTGCCCGGCGCGACGCCCCTGAAGCCGGGCTCGGCGACGCGGCCCTTCTTCGGCATCAAGCCGCAGATCGTCGATGGCGAAGGCAAGGTGTTGGAAGGCGCGGCCGAAGGCAATCTCTGCATCACCGATAGCTGGCCGGGGCAGATGCGCACCGTCTTCGGCGATCACCAGCGCTTCATCGAGACCTATTTCTCGACCTTCCCCGGAAAGTATTTTACCGGCGACGGAGCGCGGCGCGACGAGGACGGGTATTACTGGATCACCGGCCGCGTCGATGACGTGATCAACGTCGCGGGCCACCGCCTCGGCACCGCCGAGGTCGAGAGCGCGCTCGTCGCCAACCAGAAAGTCGCCGAGGCCGCGGTTGTCGGCTATCCGCACGACATCAAGGGCCAAGGCATCTACGCCTATGTGACCTTGAAGCTCGGCATCGAGCCAAGCGAGCAGCTGCGCCAGGAGCTGAACCAGTGGGTGAGGAAGGAGATTGGGCCGATCGCCACGCCCGATCTCATCCAATGGGCGCCGGCTTTGCCCAAGACGCGCTCGGGCAAGATCATGCGCCGCATCCTCCGGAAGATCGCCGCCGACGAGCATGATCAACTCGGCGATGTCTCGACCTTGGCCGATCCTTCGGTCGTGCGCGACCTGGTCGACAACCGGATGAACCGGGCGTAACCCGTAGCACAGCTCACGCGCGAATCCAGCGCGTGAGCGTCGTGCGAAGCAAAACCAGAGAGAGGAACCGCCGATGCCGCATTCCCGCCGCTTCATCAAGCGCGACGTTCCGCAAACGCGCGCCTATTCGCCGGCCGTCATCACCCAAGGCGGGACGATCGTCTTCCTGGCCGGCCAGACCGTCTCGGTCGATGCGGCGGGCAAGTCCTTGACCGGCGATTTCGACGGCCAGGTGCGGGCCATTTTCGCCGCGCTCGGCAAGACGCTCGAGGAAGCCGGCGGCAAGCTTGCCGATATGGCGACGATGACGGTCTTCATCACCGATGCGCGCTATGGCGACCGCTTCACCCAGCTGCGGCGCGAAATTTTCGGCGACAATTTCCCGGCGAGCGCGCTCATCACCGTCGCCGGATTGGCACGGCCCGAGCTCCTCGTCGAGGTTCAGGGCATCGCCGTCATCGGTTGAGGCCGCAGCCCGCCGTCGCGGGCGCAGGCTTCATTCCATCGGGAATTCCCGCAACGCGCGGGTCGCGACCGTCAGCATTGCGAGATCGGGCTGAACGGCCGCTTCGATTTCGCGCACCAAGCTTTCGAGCCGCGCGAGATCGGCGGCATGGCCGCGGATCCAGCTCTCGAAATCTTGCGCGCCGGCGAGGGCCCGCCCGGTGAGCGCGGCCTGATGAGCGTAAAGATCCTCAATCAGCGCCGCGGTTGCGAGCTTCTGCCATTCGGTTTCGGCCGCGAGCTTGCGCGCGGCGACGCGCAGCGCATCAAGCCGGAAGCGCGAGCCGATGGCGAAAAAGCGCTTACCGGCTTCGACCGGGTCTTGGCCGGCAGCGCTCGCAAGCCGCACGATATCGACCGCCGAGAGCAGGAAATCGAGCCGCGCTACGCGCTGCGCCAGCTCCTGCGGCACGGCTTCCTCGGTAAAGACCGCGGCGCGGCGCTGCAATTCGGCTTTGTGCGTTTCCGGCAGGATCTCGCCGAGATGCTCGGCGAGGCGGATGATGCCGGGGCGGAAGGCGGCGGTCTGCGCCAGGATATCGAACTTCGCGCCGGTCAAGAACCACGAGGTGGCGCGCTCGACAAGGCGCAGCGCGGCGCAGAACAGCTCGATCTGGGTTTTCGCCGCGACCGTGTTGTCGAGCGCGTCGATCTCGCCCCAGAGCGTATCGAGATCGAAAATCTTGCGCACGATCATATAAGCACGCGCGACGTCGCTGGGGCCGCGCCCGGAGCGCGCGCCGATTTCGCGCATGAAGGTGATGCCGGTGCGGTTGACGAGATCATTGGCCGCGACCGTGGCGATGAGCTCGCGCCGCAAGCGATGCGCTTCGATCGCAGAGCGGAACCGCTCGACCAGCTTGGGCGGGAAATAGTCGAACAGATCCTCTTCGAGCTGCGGATCGTCCGGGAAATCGCTGGCGATCAGATCGTCCGTGAGGCTGTGCTTCACATAGGCAAGGAGCACCGAGAGCTCCGGCCGAGTGAGAGCCTGGCGCGCCTGCGCGCGCGCGGCGAGCGCATCCTCGCTCGGCAGGAACTCGATCGCGCGATCGAGCCGGCCGGCCTGCTCGAGGTCGCGGATGAGGCGCGCCTCGGCGTCGAGGCGCTCATGCCCCTGCGCCTCGGCAATCGAGAGCGCGAGGCCCTGGAGATAATTGTCGCGCAGCACCAGCCTTGCAATGTCGTCGGTGAGATCGCGCAGCAGCGCATCGCGCTCGCCGAGGCTAAGTCTTCCGGCGGCGACCACGGAATTCAGCAGGATTTTGAGATTGACCTCGTGATCCGAAGTATCGACGCCCGCGGAGTTGTCGATCGCGTCGGTGTCGATGCGGCCGCCCCTCGCGGCATATTCGATGCGCGCCCGCTGCGTCACACCCAGATTGGCACCTTCGCCCACGACCTTGGCGCGCAGCGCAGCGGCATCGACGCGCAGCGCGTCATTGCTCTTGTCGCCGACCTCGGCCTGGCTTTCGCTCGAGGCTTTGACGAAAGTGCCGATGCCGCCGAAGAACAGGAGATCGACCGGCGCCGTCAGGATCGCCTGGATCAGCTCCGCCGGCGTCAAATGCTCCGCCGCGATGTCGAGCGCGCGGCGCCCCTCGGGCGAGAGCGCGATCGATTTGGCGCTGCGCTCGAACACGCCGCCCCCCGCCGAAATCAGCGACTTGTCGTAATCGGACCAGCTCGAGTGCGGCAGCTTGAAGAGCCGCTGACGCTCGGCGAAAGCGGCCGCGGCTTGCGGCTCGGGATCGATGAAGACGTGCCGGTGATTGAAGGCGGCGATGAGCTTGGTATGCGGCGATTGCAGCATGCCGTTGCCGAAGACGTCGCCCGACATGTCGCCGACGCCGACGCAGGTGAAATCAGCGCGCTGGATGTCGCGGCCGAGCTCGCGGAAATGCCGCTTGATCAGCTCCCAGGCGCCGCGCGCTGTAATCCCCATCGCCTTGTGGTCATAACCCGCCGATCCGCCCGAGGCATAGGCATCGCCGAGCCAGAACCCGTATTCCGCAGCGACCGCGTTGGCGATGTCGGAGAAGGTCGCGGTGCCCTTATCGGCCGCGACGACCAGATACGGATCATCGCCGTCATGACGCACCATATCGGGTGGCGAAACGACGGCGCCGCCGACGATATTGTCGGTCAAGTCGAGCATGCCGCGCATCAGCGTCTTGTAGCATTCGATGGCTTCGGCCTGCTGCTGATCGCGCTCAACCGGCATGCGCTTGACGATGAAGCCGCCCTTCGAGCCCGTCGGCACGATGACCGCGTTCTTGACGATCTGCGCCTTCATCAGGCCCAGAATCTCGGTGCGGAAATCCTCTTTGCGGTCCGACCAGCGGATGCCGCCGCGGGCGATCTTGCCGCCGCGCAGATGAACGCCTTCCATGCGCGGGCTGTAGACGAAGATCTCGCACAAGGGGCGCGGCCGCGGCAGCAGCTCGATGTCGCGGCTCGCGAGTTTCACCGAGAGATAGGGCTTGGGCGCGCCGCCCGCGCCGTGCTGGAAATAATTGGTGCGCAGCGAGCATTCGATGAGACGCAGGAAGCCACGCAGGATGCGGTCCTCGTCGAGGCTCTCGACATCATCGAGCGCGCGGCCAATCGCCGCGACGCGGCTTTTGGTTTCCTCGGCGGCGTGCGCAGCGCGGCGTGGATCGAAGCGCGCCTCGAAAAGCGCGACGAGTTGGGCCGCGATGCCGCTATGGCGGGCGAGCGCATCTTCCATATAGGCTTGGCTGAAGGTCGAGCCGGCTTGGCGCAGCGCCTTGGCGTAAAGCCGCAGCACCGTCACCTGCCGCCAATCGAGCCCTGCCGCGAGCACCAGGCGGTTGAGCCCGTCATTCTCCATCGCCCCCGCCCAGACCTGAGCGAAGGCTTCTTCGAACCGGCCATGCTCCTTGGCGATGTCGAAATCGCCGAGCGCAGAGACGAGGCCGAAATCCTGAATCCAGGTCGCGCGCGCATCGCCCGCGACCGCGATCTCGAAGGGGACCTCGGTGATCGCCTTCAGCCCCATATTCTCGAGCACCGGCAGAACATCGGCGAGGGGGCATGGCGTTGCGGCGCGGAACGCGCGGAGCCGCAGCTCACCCGGCGCGGCATCGGCCGGGCGATAGAGGCTCAAGACGAGCGGCGCGCCTTGCCGCACCGCCTCGACCGAGGCGATGTCGGCAACCGCCGCGGAAGCGGCATAGCGCTCGCGATAGCCCGCCGGAAACGCGCCGCCATAGCGCGCGGCAAGCGCCAAGCCCGCGTCCTCGCCTCTTTCCGCGACCAGCGCCTCGGCGAGCTTCTCCGCCCAGCGCCGTGCGGCTTCGACGAGCCGCGCTTCGAGCGCCTCGAGATCGACATCGCGCAGCATTCCGACGGCGCGCAGCACGAAGTGAACCTGCGCCAGCGCCGCATCGTCGAGCAGGGTGTTGAAGCTCTCGATCCGCGCCGCGAAGCCGCTTTCGAGGATCGCGGCGAAGCTCTCGCGCAAGGCCGTGTCGTAGCGGTCGCGCGGCACGAAGACGAAGCAGGAGACGAACCGGCCGAAGGGATCGCGGCGCGCGAAGAGCGCCACGCGGTGGCGCTCCTGAAGGCGCAGAATGCCGGTGGCGAGATCGAAGAGATCGCTATCGGCGGCCTGGAACAGCTCGTCGCGCGGCAGGGTTTCGAGAATATGCGCGAGCGCCTTGCCGTCATGGCTCGCCGGTTCGAAGCGGCTGCGGGCCAGCACGGCCGCGACCTTGCCGCGCAGCAGCGGAATGGAGCGTGCCGAGCGGCGATAGGCCTGCGAGGTGAAGAGGCCGAGGAAGAGCCGCATGCCGACGGCCTCGCCATGCTCGCCCAGGACCTTGACGCCGATCGCGTCCATATGGACGGGACGGTGGATGACGGCGCGGCCGCTCGACTTGCTGACCAGCAGCAGCCGAGGCGTGCGCAGAAAGGCCTGGAGATCGGGCGGCAGGGCGGCGAAATCGCGCAGCCCGTCGAAGACACGGTAGGCGGTGTCGCGGAGAATGCCGAGGCCCGGCGCGATGCCGATCTCGGCGGTGGGCGCGAAGTGATAATCGCGGCAGCCGAGATAGGTGAAGTTGTCGTCATCGAGCCAGGCGAGGAAATCGAGCGCCTCGGCGAGCTCGGCGCCGGCGACCGGCGGCTTGCCGGCTTCGAGCTCGCGGCGCGACGCGGCGAGCGCCTCGCGCATTTTGCGCCAATCCTCGACCGCCGCGCGGGTTTCGCGCAGCACGACATCGAGCCGAGCGGCGATCCTTTTCAGCCGCTCGGGCTCGTGCAGCAGGCCGATCTCGACATGAATGACGGATTCGGCTTGCCCTCCGCTCTCGCCGCGCTCCAAAAGCCGCGTGACGGAACCGGCAGCATCGCGCTCAAGTTGGAGGATCGGATGGATGATGAGATCGATCGTTCCGCCCTCGGCATTGAGCGCCATGCTCACGGAATCGACCAGGAACGGCATGTCGTCATTGACGATCTCGATGATCGTGCGGCGGCGCTGGCCCTCGCCCGCCGCTTGCGGGTTGAACACCCGGACGATCGGGACGCCGGCGGGACGCTGGCGCGCGAATTCCCAGAGCGAGGCGGCTGCGCTATAGAGTTGCTCGGCCGTGCGGTCCGCCAGGTCGGCGGGGGCGACGCGGGCGTAGAACTGTGCGACGAACCGGCGCACGGCATCGGCGCGCGCCGTGTCCATTCGGCCAGCCGCGAGGTCCGACGCGGATTCGATCACCGTCTGCTTCTGCTGCTCGGCGCGACGTGCCATGGAAATCTACCCGCATGCATATGTGATACGGCGAATTAGCGCTTCCGGGGTCGGCCGCGGCACTGATAACGGGAGAGTGGGCGGGGCTAATTGCCGTGGGCCGGAGCGAATCTAAGACCCAGATCATGAAGAAAATGCGAGCAAATCTCAACAAACTGCGGCTACCCGCCGAGGGGCTGTTCTTCGCACGCTGGCTTGCCGCACCGCACAAGGTCGGTGCCCTGATCCCGGCCAGCCGGCATCTCGCCCGGGCCATGGCCGAACAGATCGTGCCCGAGAGCGGCTTGGTGGTCGAGCTGGGCGCCGGCACGGGCAGCGTCACCCGCGCCCTCATCGCCGCCGGGCTCTCCTGCGAGAATCTGGTGGTGGTCGAGCGCGATCCGGCATTTTGCCGGCTGCTGACCAAGACCTTCCCAGGGGTGTCGGTTCTCTGCGGCGACGCGCTGCGCCTGCGCGCGCTGCTGGCGCCCCTGGGCATCGCCCGCGTCGGCGCCATCGTCTCGAGCCTGCCCCTTCTCAGCATGCCCGGCCCAACGCGTCAGCGCATCGTCGAGGAGTGCTTTGCCCTCCTGCCGGCGAACGGCATGCTGGTCCAATATACTTACGGTGCGTTCTCGCCGCTGCGGCGGCGCAAATCGGGACTGAAGGGCGAGATCGCCGAACGCGTCTGGCGCAATTTCCCGCCCGCCGCGGTGTGGCGCTTTCGCCGCCGCAAGCCGCTGCCGGCGGCCTAGCGAACTCTCAGCCGCGCTCAGGCGCGGCGGTCGGTCCGCGGCATCCGGGACGAGAGGCCCAAAGCCGGCCGCAGCTGGTCGGTTTCGAGCTCGGCAACTTGCCGCAGCGGCAAATCCAGCTTTTCCTGAATCTTCTGATAGACGGCCGCGACGGATTTCGCTGTGCGCCCGCCCCGGCCGTAAAACAACGCCGGATTGTGCCGGGCGGCGGCCGGCACGACCTTGGCCGCGGCTTGCCGCTCGTCATCCTCATGCGCCTTCAGGAAGCGGACCGCGCCATTGGGGCCGAGGAGATGGGCGAGATGGAGCTCGGCCGCCGTCGCACGGTGGCCGGTGGCATTTTCGAGCCGCGCCGCGTTGGATTTGGCGTATTCCGCGGCAAAGAGCGCCGAGAGGCGATCGTCCTGGCGCAAAGCAAGGATGCGCTGCTGCGTCGCCTTGTCGGCGACGCCGACCGTGCCGTTCGCCGTCGGCTTCACCGCCGCCGCGAGATCGGCATAGCCGTATTTCGCGCCATGCTCGCGCATCATTTGCAGCCAGGTGGGTCCGGTGAATTGGAAAATCCCCGCCGCGCTGCTGCGCGCCGCATGCGCCTTGCTGCGAAATCCGCTTTCGACGCTCGCCTGGGCGACGAGAAAGTCGAAATCGACACCGGTCTTGGTGGCCGCGTCACGCAGAGTCTGCATGAGCTCGGGCGTCAAATGCCGGCCGGCGATGGTTGCGCCGGGCTCAAAACCGGTCGTCACCGCGAAATCGTCTCCTGCTGTGCTGCATTCCCCGCGACGCTCCCCGAGTATCCTGCTGCCTTCGGCGCGACGCAAGCGCAGCATCGGGCGGGGCGACCCGGGTGAGGCCTAAGAGTAGCGCCGGGCAACTTGTTTTACGCCAGCGGCGCCGTTGAATCCCGGGCGCGCCATCCATAGACTACTCGATGCGCCGATGGCGTGGCGGCTGAGCGGAGAATCGGCCTTGGACGCAAGCTTCGCGACGATTCTTTGGAGCGCGATCATCGTCACCGATGTCGCGCTGGCGGTCGCGCGCATGTTCATGGCGCGAGGAACGTTGCGCTTGTCTTTCGCGCTCGCCATCCCGGTTCTGATCCTGCTCGGCGCCCTCATCAACGCGGTCTACAACCGCGTCACCACGGGCCACGCGCTCGAAGCGCCCCCGCGACGCAAGGTCTCGCGCCCCTAGAGCCGGCTCCGCCCGCGCTTGACTCCTCGCCGTAGCGGGCCAATATCCCCATTAGAAATACGTAATTTTGCGCCGAAATTCGGCCGCTTTCCCGACCTTGGCGCGCTCGCGAGGAGACACCCATGGCAGACGACGGGTTCGCCCACACGGTAAATCGTGAAGCCGAGAAAGGCCGCGTCGAATTCTACGGCCGGGCGGGCAAGGAGAATCTGGCGCCGCTGTGGCGCGTGCTCGGCAACCTCGTGCTCGATGCGCCCAAAAGCCCTTGCGTGCCGGCGATCTGGAAATGGGGCGAGGTGCGGCCTTATCTCATGGAGGCTTGCAAGATCATTACCGCCGAAGAGGCGGAGCGGCGGGTTCTCGTCCTCGAGAATCCGGGCATGAAGGGCGAGTCGCGCATCACGCGCAGCCTCTTTGCCGGATTGCAGATCATCCTTCCGGGCGAGGTCGCGCCGGCGCATCGCCATGTCGCGTCGGCGCTGCGCTTCGTCATCGAGGGCAAGAACGCCTATACCGCGGTTTCGGGCGAGCGCACCATGATGTCGCCCGGCGATTTCGTCATCACGCCGTCCTGGACCTGGCACGACCACGGCAATCTGAGCGACCAGCCGATGGTATGGCTCGACGGGCTCGACATGCATCTCGTCAATCTGATGGATGCGGGGTTCCGCGAGGGCTGGCCCGAGAAGACCCATCCGGTGACGCGGCCCGAAGGCGCGGCCGACGCCGAATTCGCGTACAATTTGCTGCCGGTCGATTACGAGGCGCCGAGCAAGACGACGCCGATCTTCAACTATCCCTATGCGCGCTCGCGCGAGGCGCTCGAGCGGCTTGCGCGGTTCCACAAAGCCGATCCGTGCTTCGGCTACAAGATGAAATACGTCAATCCGATCGATGGCGGCTGGGCGATGCCGACGATCTCGACCTGGATGCAGCTTCTGCCCAAGGGCTTCAAGACCATGCCCTATCGCTCGACCGACGGCACCGTGTTCGTCTGCGTCGAGGGCACGGGCAAGACGACGATCAACGGCGAGGTCTTCGAATGGGGCCCGCACGACGTCTTCACCGCGCCGAGCTGGCTCTTCTACGAGCACCAGGCCTCGTCCGATGCCGTGCTGTTCAGCTTCTCCGACCGCGTCTCCCAGGAAAAGCTCGACTTCTGGCGCGAGCAGCG
>Ga0157370_10006311_pt1 | contig 13099 bp, 10 predicted proteins | sample C35metaG_FD_113463 | JGI IMG/M metagenome (GOLD analysis project Ga0157370, IMG submission 113463) | Corn rhizosphere microbial communities from Kellogg Biological Station, Michigan, USA - C3-5 metaG | ecosystem: Host-associated > Plants > Roots > Rhizosphere > Soil | place: USA: Michigan...
AACGGCGGCTTTCCTGGTCCCTTATTGCGTTTTAAAGAAGGGCAACAAGCGATAGTTGATATTTATAATGACACAGATATACCCGAACAATTTCACTGGCATGGCCAGATGGTGCAGGTAGATGTGGATGGCGCTGCAGAAGAAGGAACACCCTACATACCGGCGCATGGAATGCGTCGCGAAATTTTTATTCCCGGTCCTTCCGGGTTCCGGTTTTATCATACGCATTTGGCAGCAGGCGCTAATTTGAATTTGGGGCAATATAATGGCGAAGCAGGCCCGGTTTATATTGAACCAAAAAATGATGCAGGAAATTATGACCGCGAAGAATTTATTGTACTAAAAGAATTTGATCCCTACTTTATGCGGGGCGGAGATATGGCGATGGATTTTTTATCAGGAAAACAAATTTCTGAATTAAAAGCCTTACAGGAAAAGGCGGAAAAATTATCTGCCGGAAAACCAAAAGGCTACGAAGTAGGCTATAAAATATTTACTATAAATGGCCATCAGCTTGGACATGGCAATCCGATTCGTGTAAAATATGGCGAACGCATACTGTTTCATATTCTAAACGGAAGTGCTTCTGAAATACGCAGCCTTGCTTTGCCTGGTCATACTTTTAAAGTGATTGCGCTGGATGGAAACGCGGTGCCAAATCCGAAGGAAGTTCCTGTATTATGGCTTGGAACTGCAGAACGGATTTCTGCCATTGTGGAAATGAAAAAACCGGGCGTTTGGATCATGGGAGATTTATCGGATGATGACCGCGGAAATGGCATGGGCATTGTGATCGAATACGAAAATAAAAAAGGACAGCCTCAATGGATAAAGCCAAAACCTTTTAAATGGGATTACACCATTTTTGGTAAAAACGAACCCGTTCAAAAACCAGATGAGATCTTTGAAATGCTTTTTGCGAAGCAACAGGCGGCAGATAAAGGTTTTAACCGGTGGACAATTAACGGCGTTGCTTTCGATATGATGAATATGCCTACGATGTTTCATCTGAAAGAAGGGAAACGCTATCGTCTTCACATGCGAAATGCCTCTGACGACCTTCATCCGATGCACCTTCACCGCCATAGTTTTGAAATTACAAAAGTGCATGGCAAACCAACATCAGGAATCATAAAAGATGTGGCAATGCTTGGTGGTTTCCAGGAAATGGATGTCGATTTCACTGCAAATAATCCCGGCAAAACTTTATTTCATTGCCACATGCAGCTTCATATGGACTTTGGATTTATGGCACTGTTTGATTATGAGTGATAATATAAATTGTATTGTTGTTTTTTGATGCTTAAAAGAATAGAACTTAAATCTTCCTTTTTTCTTTCTTGACTGTATCCTAAATTTTAAATTTAATCAACTTTTACCACCACTTTCCCTTTTGTCTGATGAGTTTCAACCGCTTTATGCGCCCACGCAACCTGGTCTAATGTGAATATTTTATCAATAAAAACTTTCAATTTTTTTTCCTGTAAGAGCTGTGCGATAATTCGCATTTGTTCTCCATCCGCGCGCATCATTGGCCAGATTAATTTGATGTTTCTTTCCCTGGCAATTTCTATCGCTTTTGGGTCATTTTTTGTAGATGAAGGAAGACACACTACAGTACCACCCCCTTTTACACATGAAATAGTCCGGTACAAAACATCGCCACCCATCGCATCCAAGGCGGAGTCTAAATCATGAACCAGGTTTTCAAACTTTTCCTTTTTGTAATCAATAAATTTATCCACTCCGATTGATTTCAAAAATTTTTCATTCTTTTCTGATGCGGTTCCAATTACATAAGCGCCATTGATTTTTGCAAACTGAACAGCCAGGTGTCCAACTCCGCCAGCCGCTGCCTGAATGAGAATTTTTTCTCCTGATGATACCTTTAATTCCTCATTAATTGCCTGGTAAGCGGTTAAACCTGCAATTGGAATCGCTGCTGCTTCCTCAAAAGAAATATTATTCGGTTTTATTGCCAGAAAATGCGGGTCGGCAATTGTATATTCTGCATAAGCATTGCCCAAACGCGGAAAACCAACACATCCAAAAACTTCATCTCCAGGTTTAAATGTGGTAACATTTTTACCGGCATTTTCAATTATTCCACTTACATCCCATCCTAATATGACAGGTAATGTGATCTGTTTTGAAATGCCGCTGGTTCCTGCTCTCACTTTCGTATCAACAGGGTTTATGCCAATCGCTTTTACTTTAATTAAAACCTGTTCCTCATTTATACCAGGCTTGTCAACTTCAGTTATTTGTAATACATCCGCATTTCCAAATTTATTAATAATTGCTGCTTTCATTTTATTGTTTTACTTAAACTTAATTACAATCTGCTTGTTTTTTTGGACGAATAATCAATCTTAATGTCGGATTATTGGTAATAAAAGACCAGAACCAACTAAATGCTAATTTCACTTTATTTCTAAAACCAACCAAAGGAATAATATGAACGAAAAGCCAGATGAGCCATGCAAAAAAGCCGGTGAAAGAAACTTTTGGCAAATCCGCAACTGCTTCATATTTGGAAATAATTGCCATGCTCCCTTTATTATCATAAGCAAACGGTTTTAGTTTTTCATTTGACTCCATTTTTCTTAAATTTTCTCCCAAAAGGCGGCCTTGCTGAATGGCAACCTGGGCTAATTGCGGATGTCCTTTTGGATAATTTTTATCGGTGGTTTGCAGGCAAATATCGCCGATTGCATAGATATTTTTCGAATCTTTTACTTTATTGAATTCATCTACCAAAATTCTTCTTCCGCGCCCAATCTGTTCAGGCGAAATACCAGGTACCTGCCGTGCTACAACGCCCGATGTCCATATCAGGCAATTGGTGGGAATTGTTTCTCCGTCGGCCATTATTACGTTTCCATCTTTATAATCTTTTACAGTTTTATTTAATTTAATCTGTACGCCCAATTCACCCAAAACCTTATAAGCAGCATCCTGCGCTTTCTTACTCATCGGCCCCAAAAGATGAGGCGAAGCATCTACCAGGTGAATCCGCGAATTTCCACGTTTTATTTCAGGATATTCTTTTGCGACTATCGTTTGTCCCATTTCTGCCAGCATTCCCGCGATTTCTACTCCGGATGGGCCGCCGCCTGCAATCACAATTGTTAATAATTTTTCTCTTTCAGTCGCATCATCAGATATTACTGCTTTTTCCATATTAAGCAATAAATGATTGCGAAGGTTGATTGCATCTTCAACAGATTTCATCGGTAAAGAATGTTGCTTCACATTTTCCATTCCAAAATAATTCGTTTCTGTACCAAGAGAAAGCACCAGATAATCATAATCGAGTAAACCGGTGGTGGTTTCAATCGTATTTTTTTGCGGATTCACTTTCAAAAGCATTCCATAATGAAACCGTACATTATTTTTTTCGGTAAACATCCTGCGGAAAGGATAACTGATATTTGAGGGTTCAATAAAGGCGGTTGCCACCTGGTAAAGCAACGGCGGGAAAAAATGATAATTATCCTGATCAACCATCGTTATTTGAAACCGTTTATCTTTCCATATTTGTTTTACAATATTGATACCGGCAAAACCACCCCCAATAATCACTACTTTTTTAACTGCATCTTCCATATTTTAAACATTTTCTCTAAAATTACTAAAAAACCAAGCCTTTTATTTTCTAAAGAGGGAATAGTTAATCTAAATAACTTTTACATGATTGAAATCATTTCTCTCAAATTTTATTCCTCAATTCGAATGCTTCAAACCATGAATGTTTTATGGAGGTTACTCAATTTTTGAAAACCTCATCAAAACATTCTTGGTTATACATTAAAGAGTTTTAGGGAATGAGGACCTTTTTGTTTTTGTTATTTTTTACGATGTTGTTAAAAGCCTTGATTTTATTTTGTTTCAAGGTAATTTCAACTCCGCTAAACTATAAGTTTTGTGTACATTTGCACCCTAATTTTTAAATATGGGAATGGATAGGAATACGATTATTGGTTTTGTTTTGCTGGCTCTTTTGTTTTTTGGATATTTTTATTATTCCAAACAAGGGCAATTAACAGCAGAAAGAGAAAGGCAACATATCCAGGATTCTCTGAATAAACTGAAACCAAAAATAGATACCACGCTTAAAATGCAGGCAGCGGCTGATTCTTTAGCTGCAAAAAAAGATTCTTTGCTTTCAGGGTTAAAGCAGGATAGTACCGGAAAAGAGCAATTAGTTACTGTTGAAAATAAAGTATTTAAAATTACTTTTTCAAATAAAGGCGGCCAGCCGCAAAGCATTGAACTAAAGAATTTTAAAACTTTTGACGGCAAACCGCTCATTTTGCAGGATGGCAGCTTTAATAATATTTCTTACGCAATTAATACGGGAAATAATCAAACCGCACAAACTTCTGACCTTCTTTTTACGCCACTGCCGGTGCAAACGGAATCAGACAGCAGCAAGGTTATCGGTTTTTCTTTACAAACCAATAATGGCGAATCAATAGAACATCAATATATCATCAAGCCGGATGATTATATGATTGCTTTTAATATTAAACTGAATGGCGCAAATAAATTGGTAACTCAAAATACCATCAATCTTCTCTGGCAGGTAAAAGCAGTGAAAATGGAAAAGGATATTGATTGGGAAACACAACAATCGCATGTTTCTTTTGTGGAAAACGGCGATTACGATTTTGAGCATGTAGTAAAAGGTAAGGATGATGATAAAAAGTTTATACGTCCTGTGGATTGGCTGGCTCTAAATCAGCAATTCTTTGCAGCGGCTATTGTTGCTAAAAATAAATTTTCTTCCGGGGAAGTAACCTGGCAAAGCCCCGGTGACACCAGTTTGCATATTATAGCAAAAGCTACGGCTAATTTAAAATTGAGTGTGCCTGCGGGGAATGATGCGGTAGTTCCGTTAGAGCTTTTTTACGGACCCAGCGATTATAAAATTCTGAAATCTTATGGAAACCAAATGTACAATATGGTTCCGTTGGGAAGTGGAATTCTTGCGTTTGTAAAATATATCAACCGGGGTTTTATTATGCCGGTTTTTAATTTTCTTTCCGGTAAAATCGCCAGTTATGGTTTGGTGATTGCGCTACTTACAATTATTATCCGTTTACTTATATCACCGCTCACTTATCAGAGTTACCTGAGTGGAGCAAAAATGAAATTATTAAAACCTGAATTAGAAGTTTTAAAAACAAAATTTAAGGATGATAAGCAGGCATTTGGTATGGAACAAATGAAGCTTTATAAAAGCGCCGGCGTCAATCCTCTTGGCGGTTGTATTCCCGCTTTATTTCAGGTTCCGATATTTTTTGCTTTGTATGATTTCTTTAATTCGAATATCGCATTGCGTCATCAGAGTTTCTGGTGGGCCAAAGATTTATCAACCTATGATTCGATTTATCATATTCCGTTCAATATTCCTTTTTATGGCGACCATGTAAGTTTATTTACCATTACTGCTGCCATTACGAGCATGCTGATTTCTGTTTATGGAATGAGCAATATGCAGGACAATAGCAATCCGGTAATGAAATATCTTCCGTATATTTTTCCGGTTATTTTGATTGGTGTTTTTAACAGAATGCCCGCAGCGCTTACCTGGTATTATACCGTTTCCAATACCATTACGCTTCTTATCCAGTTTGTGATTCAAAAATATATCATTGACCATGATAAAATAATGGCGAAACTGCAGGAAAATAAGAAGAAACCTGTGACACAAAACAAGTGGCAGGAACGAATAACGGCCATGCAGGATTCTAATACTAAACTTAAAACCATGAAGGAGAAAAGTGATGCTTTGAAAAAGAAAAGATAGTTTTTTAATTTGCAACCTTTGGAAGCATAATCTTATCTATATCATTGAATTATCTTTAAATAATAACCATATTATGAAATCTTATTCAATTGTATTTCTCCTTTCATTTTCTTTTCTTTCGTTTTCTGCGACGGCACAAAAAACGCTTTCAGAGGGAACGCTGGTGTATAACATGTCTGTAGAAACCGGAAGCGGGGAACCGAAGATGGCTGATATGCTGGATGGAGCTACCACTACTATTTATCTAAAAGGAAATGAAAGCCGTTCCGAATTAATTAGCAGTCTTGGCCGTGAATCTACAATTTATAATGCTTCTACCGGAAAAGGAGTGTTTCTAAAAGATTACAGCGGACAGAAACTGATGATTACTATGACTCCTCAAAACTGGGAACAGAATAATCAAAAATATGAAGGAATTGTTTTTAACAATACCAATGAAACTGCAACCATTGCAGGTTTTAAATGTAAAAAAGCGATTGCTAAATTGAAAAACGGAACGAGTTTTACCGTTTATTATACTACCGATATAAACCTGACCAATAAATCTTACGATGCCCAGTTTAAAACATTACCGGGATTGCCTGTTCAATACGAAATGGAGAATGGAAAAATGAAATTCAAATTTACCCTTGCATCTATTAATTATAACCCGGTGCCTGCTTCAAGATTTGAAATTCCAACATCTGGTTATCGGGTAATGACTTATGAGGAAACTAAGGCGAAATAACTTCATCTTTTTTATCTAATCTTCCCTTCGGTTTTTTGAGGAAAATGAAATCCAACCACTTATTTTTTCAAAAGTTTCCGCTGCATCAAACTTTCTTTTTTACTAAACTGAAACGGTTGTTTCTTTACTGTTTTTGATTACAGATTAACGAAGGGTATCTGAAAGCAAGTTAGAAAAATAAATACTAATCATTTTCCCAAAAAAAATTAAAAGCTGTTTAAACACAAATGCAGGGTGAGAAAATTAAAAGAATTTACTTCTGTATTGAATAAAAAAACCTGCATTTCTGCAGGTTTCCTTTAAAACACTTTATGAAACAATTATTATTTCCTCCCTCTTATAATTAATTTATAACCGTTCTGCTGGCTGTATTCAGGAATTAAAATTTTTTGTTTATAAGGTAAAATATAAACTGTATTTCCTTTTTTGTATGAAATATAAGCATCGCTTACCAAAGCGTTTCCAATTTGCTCCTGGTCTGTAAGGAAACTACCTCTGTACGTAAGTCCCGATTTTAAATTAAAAGGAATAGAATTTTTTAAATTGCCGTTTGTCTTTATATTGAGCTGGGTTTTGTTCCTTTTCACAAAACCGCCTCTGTCTGCGAAAGCGAAAACACATACTCCGCAAACAAGCAACAATACCGATACTATTTTGGAATATTTTGTCATTTGTGAAAACTCTATTAATCTTATAAACGCAAAATTAAGAATTTATTGTGATAAATTATAGCCATTCATCACATTTTTTTTCGAAAAGCAATAAAAAAACATGAAAAGGGGTTTTGTTTTAAAATAATCAGTACTTTGTAGCTGTAAGTTCAACGATTATGAAAGATAACCATTACAGGCAGGAAAAGGAAGAGATGAATGAACTGTTGCGGCAGTATAATAATTTTAAATCAGGCAGGAAATTCAATTTTATTGAAGAAGAATCATTTCATAGGCTGATTGATTATTTTGATGAAAATGATAATCTTCCGGCGGCATTGGAAGCGGCTAATTTTGCCATCGAACAATACCCATATTCTTCATCGCTTTATGTAAGAAAAGCTGATATTCTTATCGCAACACAGCATTATCATGAAGGTTTGTCCATTCTTGGAAAAGCAGAAGTTTTAGATAGTAATGATATCAATCTTTATATTTTAAAAACGGATGCTTACCTCGCCCTGGATTACCAGGAAAAAGCGGCGGCATTACTGGAAGAAGCGATTGCTGTTTTTGACGGAGATGAAAAGATTGAATTGCTTTTTGAGCTTGCAGATGTATATGACGATTATGAGGATTTTGAAAAAGTTTTTAATTGCCTGCGAATGGTTTTGGAACAGGAACCTGCAAATGAGGAAGCCCTCTATAAAATCTGTTTTTGGGCAGATTATACGGGTAAAAATGAAGAAAGCATTAAAATTCATCAGGATATAATAGAGGAACATCCATATTCTCATCTGGCCTGGTTCAATCTGGGCACGGCGTACCAGGGATTAAAATTATATGAAAAAGCTGTAGATGCGTATCAATATGCCATTGCAATTGATGAAAAGTTTGATTATGCTTACCGCAATCTGGGTGATGCATATTTAAGAATGAAAAAATACCGGGATGCAATAGAAGCGCTACAAAAAGTACTTGAACTTTCCATGCCCGAAGAAGTGATATATGAAGCAATCGGCTATTGTTATGAAAAATTGAAAAGCCCTGCGCAGGCAAGATTTAATTACCGGAAAGCGGCGCATTTAAATCCAGCGGAAAGCCGTTTGTATTATAAAATTGCCGGAACATATATGGACGAGGGATATTGGGAAAGTGCAGTGAAAAACCTGGAAAATGCAATGAGTATAAACCGCGCGCAGCCGGATTATCATTTTGCCGTGGCGCTTTGTTATATTCAGATCGGCAGGATAAAAGATGCGGTTATCCATTTCACACATTTTATAAAAGCCCGTCCGAAAAATGTAAAGGGCTGGAAAGAACTTATCAAATGTCTTTATGATGCTGAGTATTACGAAGAAGCGCTGGAGCAAATATACAATGCACAAAAAAACACCGATGGTAAGCCTTTGTTTATTTTCTATAAATCAGCCGTTCTTTTTATGTTGGGAAAATCAAAAGAAGCGTTATTGCAACTTCATCAGGCAGTGCATACTGCACCCGGATTATTAAAACAATTTATCGAATTAAATCCCTCATTATTACAGCATCCTGCGGTTTCCGATATTATCAGCAATTATAAAAAAGCGTCGAAGAAAAAGAAATAAAAGGCTTTTATTTTGATTGTAGGAAAAGATGGTTCTTATCAGTTACTGACATACTGTTCAAATTTTTTTACACTTCTTTGCTTCTGCCAAACTATATTTGCGCATCTCAATAATTTAGTAATTTAGTATGAATTTTAATCTGAATCAAATCCCTGACAGGGTTGAAAAGCCCCGTAAATATGGTGTAACAATGATTATGGATAAAGGGCTAAGCCTTGAAGAAGCCAGGAATTTAATAAGCGTTGCACATCCGCACATTGACATTGTCAAACTTGGTTTTGGAACTGCCTATGTAACACCAAATCTTCGTGAGAAAATTAATTTATATCAATCTTTTGATATTCCTGTTTATTTTGGCGGTACTTTGTTTGAAGCATTTTTGGTTAGAAATCAGTTCAATGACTATATTCAGCTTTGCAAAGATTTCGGAGTTACTTTCATGGAAGTAAGCGACGGTTCTATCACCATTCCTCACACAGAAAAATGTGGTTATATTGAAAAACTTACCAAACACGGAACAGTTTTAAGCGAAGTAGGCAGTAAAGATGCCGCGCATATTATTCCACCATATAAATGGATAGAACAAATGAAGGCCGAACTGGAAGCCGGTTCTTCTTATGTAATCGCAGAAGCCCGTGAAGCAGGAAATGTAGGAATTTATCGTGGCACCGGAGAGGTAAGAGAAGGTTTGGTACAGGAAATATTGACACAAATTCCGGGCGAAAAAATTCTTTGGGAAGCACCTCAAAAAGCCCAGCAACTTTATTTTCTCGAATTGGTTGGTTGTAATGCAAATCTTGGAAATATTGCTCCATCAGAAATTATTCCACTGGAAGCAATGCGTATTGGTCTTCGTGGCGATACGTTCCATCTCTACCTAGATAAAGAAAACGCGGAATGAAAATCTATGGATTGATTGGCAAAACCTTGCATCATTCGTTTTCACGAAGGTATTTTTCTGAAAAATTCAGAAGTGAAAACCTTACAGATTTCCAATACAAAAATTTTGAAATAAAAAATCTTGCGGAGCAAATTCCTGAATTAAAAAATAATCCTGAATTGAAAGGATTAAACGTTACCATTCCGTATAAAACAGAAATTATTCCTTTTTTAGACAATGTTTCAGAAGAATGCAGGGAAATAAATGCATGCAATTGTATAAAAATATCCGGGGGAAAATGGACCGGTTACAATACCGACATTATTGGTTTTGAAAAATCTTTCACTCCTTTTTTAAAACCCTTTCAACAAAAAGCCCTGATACTTGGAACGGGCGGTGCTTCTAATGCTGTAGCTTTTGTTTTAAAAAAATTAAATATTGATTATGTAAAAGTTAGCCGAACAAAAAATCTTTCTGATTCAGTAATTTCTTATGAAGATATTTCAGAAGAAACAATGAAAGATTTTCAAATCGTCATCAATACAACTCCCCTCGGCACTTTTCCAAATGTAGATGAATGTCCTCCGCTCCCGTATGAGTTCATTACTGCCTGGCATTATTTTTTTGATTTAATTTATAATCCTGCAAAAACTTTATTTCTTTCTCTTGCAGAAAAACAAGGTGCTTTTATTGAAAACGGCGACAAAATGCTGGTGATTCAGGCAGAAGAAAGCTGGAGGATATGGGATGGCAACAAGTGGAAAGGAGAAAGCAGAGGAAATAATTGAAATTCTTCTTGCCGCGTTTCATGTATTTACTTCACTCATTTTATTTTTATCAAAAATTATTTTTCTGACAATACTAAATAAAAATTCCGTTTTTATTTAGCTTTCAATCTGTTTAAATATATTGCAGAACCATTTATCAGATATTTAGGAAATATTGCCCTAATCTAAAGAAGGTTTTAGAAACCAATTTGAATTTACTACTTTAAATAAAAAACTAAAAACGACACTCCTTTTATGCACTTACATCTTGTAGATTACGCCATTATTGGTCTTTATTTTTTGTTTGTAATTGGCATTGGATTTTTATTAAAAAAGAGAATAAAAACCGGTAATGATTTCTTGATGAGCACCCGTAACATTCCATTATGGATTACGAGCCTTGCATTTATCTCTGCAAACCTTGGTGCACAGGAAGTATTGGGAATGGCTGCGAATGGTGCAAAATATGGTCTTTATACAGCGCATTTTTATTGGATGGGAGCGGTCCTTGCGATGTTGTTTCTGGGTGTTTTTATGATGCCCTTTTATTATGGAAGCAAAGCCCGAAGCGTACCGGAATTTTTAAAACTTCGCTTCGACGAAAAGACAAGAACCTTTAATGCGTTGACATTTGCAGTGATGACAATTTTTTCTTCGGGCATTTCTTTATATGCCCTGGCAATGTTGATGCAAACGATTCTTGGCTGGGATTTTAATGTTTCCATCTGGTTGGCTGCAGGTATCGTTTTGGCTTACACTTTTTTGGGCGGATTGACCAGTGCGGTTTATAATGAAGTGTTGCAATTCTTTTTAATTGTTTTGGGAATTGCGCCTTTGGTTTATATTGGCTTTCAACAGGTTGGCGGCATTGATGGAATACTTGCAAATGTAGATAATGCTAAATTACATTTATGGAAAGGAATGGGTAGTGCTGCTACTAACCCGATGGGGACAGACGCATTCAGCCTGATATTTGGTTTGGGTTTCGTACTTGCATTTGGTTATTGGTGTACCGATTTTTTGGTGGTACAAAGAGCTATGATTTCACACAATTTGAATGATGCAAGGCGCACTCCCATTATTGCGGCGTTACCAAAAATTTTCATGCCATTAATTGTAATTATTCCCGGAATCTTATTGCTTGCTTTGAACAATCATTCAGCAGCTTTTGATCTTCCGCTAAATGTAAATGGACAAAAGGATTATAACATGGTGCTTCCAATAATGTTGAAAAATCTGTACCCAAGTGGAATTCTCGGAGTCGGCATCACCGCACTGATTGCATCCTTTATGTCCGGAATGGCTGGAAATGTGACTGCTTTCAACACGGTTTTTACTTTTGATATTTATCAGACGCACATCAAAAAACACGCAAGTGAAAAACATTATTTATACGTGGGAAAAGCGACTACCGTAGTTGGGATTTTATTATCTATTATTACAGCTTATGTAGCGCGTGGATTCAACAGTATTATGGATTTATTGCAATTGGTTTTCAGTTTTGTAAATGCACCATTATTCGCCACTTTTTTTCTGGGGATGTTTTGGAAAAAAACTTCATCGAATGGAGCGTTTTGGGGACTTTTATCCGGCACAGGTGCAGCGGCGCTTACATATTCTCTCACGACAGCCGAAGGCAAAGGCGGCTCCATTGCAAACCTTCATACTTTTTATTCCGGAACCAGCCAGGCGTTTAACATTGCTTCAATATCTTTCGTAGTTTGTTTTATTGTAACCACTTTGATTAGTTTGGTTACCAAACCAAAACCGGAAAATGAACTGGTTGGACTGGTTTACAGCCTCACACCAAGGCAGAGAGATAAAAACAGGGTATGGTACAAAAATCCTGTTTGGCTTGCAGTAATCATGCTGCTAATTACTTTGTTTTTTAATATCCTTTTCTATTAAAATAATGATAATGAATAAATTTTTTGATCTCCGTTTTGTAATAGGAATTTTTTTTCTGGCAGTAGGAATTTTATTATTGCTTTATAGCTTTACAAATCCTACCGTGATGCACGCTGCTGTAAATCGTTGGTGTGGGATTGTGTTTATGATATTCGCATTAATAATGATTGCTTTAGCTTTTGGAAAAAACCAATCTGATAAATTGTGATATATAATAACTGCTAAATGATTTAAGAAGCCGCTAAGGAGCGTCACTTTTATTATAAATCCGGTTATTTTTATAAAGTGAATAAACAAATATCAGCATTCCAATTCGGGTATTCGCTATTTAATTTCAATTTCAACAATTGTATCTACATCATTTAATTTAATTCCATCAGTATTAATTATTACTCCATTCTTATCCTGTTTGAATTTTACTTTTTGATTTGATCCCATCAATTGGCAATTTTTTACTTTCCCCTGAATTCCGGTGATAAGAATTGGCAGCGTTGAATCTTTTAAAATATGAACATAAATGGTTTTATTTTTTGCTGTTACAACTCCCCAATTTTGTGGTGGCATTACATTTCCCCTTGTTCCGTAGATACTTTCGCCGTATTGCTCCATCCATTTCCCCATTTTTTGTAAGGTATCTGTAAATTCATTTTGAATTTTTCCATTTGGCATCGGGCCTATATTTAATAAAAAGTTCGCATTTCTTCCCGCCGCATTTACAAGATAATGAATCAATTGATTTACGGAT
>Ga0157370_10006313_pt1 | contig 13097 bp, 11 predicted proteins | sample C35metaG_FD_113463 | JGI IMG/M metagenome (GOLD analysis project Ga0157370, IMG submission 113463) | Corn rhizosphere microbial communities from Kellogg Biological Station, Michigan, USA - C3-5 metaG | ecosystem: Host-associated > Plants > Roots > Rhizosphere > Soil | place: USA: Michigan...
CCACTGTTAGTGGAAGCCGGCCCGGGATTGTCGTCTTTGTCCGTGCCCTCGCCAAAAGGCTGCGAAGCGGTAATCGCCTGAAAGGCGGATATATTGCCATGGGCATCCAGGCCACCCCTGCATGCGAATGCGGAGCCCGTGCGGAAAGGTCCCTGGGTCATATCGTCCTCTCTTGTCCATACCACCTGCACAGGCGCTTTCATCTCCTTTGATATCAACGCTGCTTCATGCGGGTAATCCGGCGATGCCTTGCGCCCAAAACCGCCCCCGAGAAAAGTCATGTTCACCGTAATGTTCGCGGCGGGTATATTCATGCGTTCACTTAAATCCTGTTGTATCCAGTTTGCTTCCTGTACTGGCCCCCAGATTTCAATACTGTTGTCCCGCACGTCGGCGATGCAATTAAGCGGCTCCATACAGCTATGGCTCTGGTAAGGTGTTTCATATACCGCCTCCAGCTTTTTGGCCGCCTTTGTGTAAGCCGCTTCAAATTTTTCCGAGGCGCCTGGTCTTTTTATATCTTCCAGCATCCGGGCTTTTAGTTTGTCCGAATCAAGGTGTTCGAACCCGTCATCGTCCCATTCCACTTTCAACGCCTTTCGGCCCTGCATCGCTCCCCAAAGTGTGTCAGCCACAATGGCCACTCCCTCGTACCAGGCACCAAAAACCGGTCGCTTTACAGTAAATACTTTTTTGACACCTGGGACGGCCCTGCAGGCGGAGTCGTCAAAGCGCTTTACCCTCCCCCGAAACCGGGGGCTGCGCTCCACCATGGCATACAGCATGCCCGGCAGCTTTTTATCCAGGCCGAATATGGCCGTGCCATTGATTTTAGACAGTGCGTCCAGGCGGGGCATCGGCTTGCCAATAACGGTATAATCTTTTCTGTCTTTTAATACGACATTTTGTGGCGGCTGCAGTTTTGCCGCCTCACCCACCAGCGCTCCATAGCCGAGTTTTTTACCTGAAGGGCCATGTATTACTTCGCCTGATCGTGCGTGGCATTCAACTACCGGCACTTTCCATTGGGCGGCAGCGGCAGTTATCAGCATTTGCCGCGCCGAAGCCCCCGCCAGTAAGAGCTGCTTATGCCATCCCCGTACGGAGAAACTGCCGTCCCGCGGCTGTGGGCCATATTTTTTCGGATTGGCAGCGACAGATCTTATGCTGACCTGGTCAAGCGATACTTCCAATTCTTCTGCGATGATCTGCGGTATGGCTTGTGAGGTACCCTGGCCCATCTCGCTTCTGTGATTCATGATAAGAACCTTTCCGGATGGATCCACTGAGATCCAGGACATCAATTCCGTTCCTGCTTCGGTGGCGTCTCCCTGTGAGACATTTACGACGCCTGTTTTATTATTGTTGCAACCCGGAAGGGCTATGCCGAGGGTAAGCGCCATGCCTGTCAGACCCGTAGTCCGGATGAAGTTTCGGCGCGATATATTTGAAGGAGCTCTTCCCATGGCGGTAAATTTTATTGTTTGGCCAGGCGTGCGGCGGTCTTAACGGCTTTGCGTATACGCGGGTAGGTGCCGCAGCGGCAGATATGGCCCTGCATGGCATTGTCGATATCCGCATCGGTGGGGTTGGGAGTGCGTTTAAGCAATGCGGCGGCCGTCATGATCTGGCCGCTCTGACAGTAGCCGCATTGGGGCACCTGCTCGGCGATCCACGCTTTTTGTATGGGGTGTGAATTGTCGGGGGAGAGCCCTTCGATGGTGGTAATGCGCTGATCCGCCACCATGGATACCGGCAAAGAACAGGAGCGCATGGGGTTGCCGTTGAGCTGCACGGTACACGCGCCGCACTGCGCAATGCCACATCCGTATTTTGTGCCTGTGAGACCTGCCAGCTCTCTTATAACCCACAGGAGAGGCATTTGGGGATCGGCCTCTATGTTATAATCTTTTGAATTGATCGAGAGTTTATATGCAGCCATAGGGCTCATGTTTGTTAGTGTGTATCCAATTGGGTGCCAGGTCGATAGAATATTGATCTTTAGTTTTTTAGGGTGGGCAGGATGGGAGGAGTTGTTCGATATTGATACAAATGGTGTACGATGGTGGATAAAATGATAGCTGGAGGTCAGCAGGATGCACTGGATGCGATGTTTTGTAGTGGATGGTGCTATATTATTCAATAAAACGCCCGGTAAAGCCCCCTAATTGGTCTTGTAGATTCTGCGTTCTTTTGTCCGGAGCGATCGGATATGAGATGTCTTTATCCTTGAGCCTGCGTACCAAAGGTCATAATTGCGTTGCATATTTAGCCAAAGCTCGGGTGTCGTATTGAAAGCTTTTCCCAGCCTTAAAGCCATTTCAGCGCTGACGCCCATATGACCATTGATCAGCTGGGATATGGTTTTGCGGGCAACGCCTAAGTTATTGGCCAGTCCTGTTATGGTGATCCCCAGCGGATCGAGGTATATCTCTTTTAGAATTTCCCCCGGGTGAACGGGCGGCATTTTTTGTTGTAACATTGTTTGGGTCCTCCTATTAATATTTTAATGATAGTCAAGGTAGTCTAACAGGTGTGCATTTCCATTTTCGAACCTAAAAATAATCCTGTAATTGCCGGTGACTGTCAGCGACCAATATCCTTTCAGATCACCTTTTAAGAAGTGCAGTCCGGCTCCAGGATAGGTTAAATCTTCTATTGTTTCTGCAGCATGCAACAGCACGAGGATATTTCTGATCTTTTTGACCTGTTCTGCCGGAAGCTTCGATGGGTCATTCTTAGTCCACAGGAGCTTTAAACCCTTATGCTGTATGCTGGCAATCATACTACAAATGTAACCTATTACGTTACAAGTTACAACTGTTTTTTTGAACTGGATAAATATATGGTCCGGGACAATCGTTAAAAAGTTTTTTTGGCCCGGAGAAAAACCGGTATACTATCCGGGCGGGCGACGGGTGAGTTGGACAAGGCATCCCGCGGAAAATGGTTTATATTTGAGCATGAACAGACCAATGCTGCTTTTCCTGTTTGTCCTGGTCGCCCTGAGCGGTTCTGCACAGAAAATAGATACCAGGGGATATATGGATTCGATAAAAGCTTTCCGGGCCGACTACATTCAAACCCATGAATTGCTGACCAGCGCGGAGCAGAAGGCTTTGTTGCGATTTTATCCGTTGGACCCGACGTACCGGGTGGTAGCGCGTTTCGAAAAATTTGCCGACAGCCCCTGGTTCCCGATGGCCACATCCGGAAAAACACCCCAGATCCAGCGTAAATATGGCCGCTTGACCTTTTCGATACATGATACGGTTTTACACCTTACCATCTACCAATCGCAGGCTTTGATGCAAAAGGCGGCTACGCGCGACTATCTTTTCATTCCATTCACTGATGCGACCAGCGGTATCGACAGTTATGGCGGTGGCCGTTACATCGACTGCGCGATTAACGATATCCGGGGCAGCATCCTGGTGCTGGATTTCAATAAGGCGTATAACCCCTATTGCGCCACACGGCAGGATACAATTGCCCAATCCCTCCGCGCGAGAATGATCTGCCTGTGGCGATCCAGGCGGGAGAGAAAAACTATGGGAAGGGACATTAACTACCAAATAATTGCCGGTCGCGCGCTTTTTCAGGGACCTTCCAATCTTCATCCCACCAGGGTTTGTCAGCGGAACCAGGCGCCGGAGGCTTTTGCAGCTGCAGGGGCTTTCCGGCGGCCTTTGCCTTGGTAGCGGCATCGCGATATTCGTAGTGGTCGAACATCGTCACGGCCTCGATCATGTAGCTGGTGGCAATGCGCTGGTCAGCGAAGCAGAAAAGGTTTTCGCCATTCCTGGTGTCGGCACTGGAGGAAAAATTGTAGGAGCCGGTGTAGACGCGGGCGGTGGGCTTGTTGAAGTCAATGACCAAAAATTTGTGGTGCATGTTGATCCCTTTTCCGCCCGTGACCTCATTGCCAAATGGGGGCGGCGCCTGTTTGAGCAGGGCTGCCGGGAAGGCGGTCGGCGGATTGCCGTCGGGACTCTGTATGCTGAGATCTCCTACGGCAGTGTTGGCGAGACCATAAACGAAAATATTGTTCGTATCTGTGATCTTTTTGATGGCCTTATGGATCGGCCCGGGAGTAGTGGATAAGAAGGCCAGCGAGTAAAACAGACTTGACTTCGTAGAAAGGATATCGTTTGCGAGCGACTGGAGCATGGCATTGGAGGTGTTATGCGGCGAGAACGTGACCTTGCCATTGATACCGGACAATTGGAGATCGTTCCAGGCGGCCGAAGCATTTTGCGCGAAGCCAGTGGGGTTGTTCGGGTTTTTAAACAGGTTGTCAAACGCGTCGGCGAACAGCTGGACGGCTGCTGCGGTTTGCACGACGACGGTGTTGTTGTTTTGCACGTAGATACCGCGCCAGGAGAAGTTGCATGATCCGCCGATGGCAAATTGAACTTTTTGGCCCTGGACAACAATCATCTTGTTGTGCTGCAGCTGGCCCATATGCTGACGCTGGACATTGGCCGCACCGGCGGAGGTCTTCAGCAGTGCCGCGTTGCGGGATTCGGCGGAGGTTGCCGGTCCATGTGTGCTCGAGTCATCGATGATAATCTTGAGTCTGCCTCCCAGTTTCTGGAGGCGGGAAACGATCTCGTCGTCGTTGAAGTCATAGGCGGCGACGCGTACTTTTGTGGTGGGGTCGGCGGCGGCCTGGTCGAGGACGTTAAGGATGGCGGCGCGGGCTTCGAAGCCCATCCAGGCCAGCGCCTTTTCTTCATTGGGATAGCTGGGTTTAAAACCGAAGCCTGCGTTGGCGGTGGCCGGCAGGATCTCGGCGACGCTGTTATTGTTCCCGAAATGTTGAATAAAGGCCTGGGAGGAGATGAAGCCGCGGGTGAAACAGATGTTCAGCTTGCCGGGATAGGTTTCCGCTTCCAGCTCGATGGCCGCTGTTTGTTCATCGCCGTAGCTCAGCGCGCCGGCGGCATCCATGAATACTGGCGTGACGCGATAGGTAAATGCTCCGGGGATGCCGGCATGGAATGGAAAATGAACCCAACGGAATTTTTGGATGGGGGATAGCTTGGACGAAAGTATGGCCGGATTGACGGCTCCGCTGGCGCCAGGGAATGCAATGCGATTGGAGAGGGGAAAGAATTGGGCGCCGCCGGGTTCCTGGTACTCGATGCCGAAGCCGACGAAATTATTCGGAGGGGTGCCTGTTTTCCAGTTCATGGCCAGAAGACACATCCCTTCTCCCCGATAGATGGTCAGGGTGAATAGTGCGGTAGCGCTGGCGCCGCGGACGACAAATGCGGGGGCGGTGGAGTTGGTGGCGGCGGTCAGGCGGTCACCGGGTTTGCTGACGGGACGTGGGGGTTTTGCTGGCGGGGCGGCGGGCGGTGTTGAGACGGAAGGGCGCTTTTTGACGAGCGCCTTCTTCTTGGTGACCCTATTCTTCTTTGTGGCTGTCTTCTTTGTGACCGACTTCTTCTTCGTAGCCGTATTCTTTTTAGGGGCCGTGGTCTTTTTTGCGGCCGCGGTGTTCTTCGTAGTAATTTTCTTCTCGGGGCGTTTTTTTGCGACTTTTTTTTGGGGAGAAGGCATAAGGAAGTAGTTTGGGTTAAATGTATCGCTAATCGGTGGCCGGGAAAAGAGTGAAAACACCTAATTATTATATTTTTATCTTGTGGAAATATGCCCATGTCCGAACAACATCCCTACTTCCCGAGCGGTGACTGGGAAGGCTTTTACAACGATCCTGGCGGCAGCCGTCCCAGAGGGGAAATGGCCATGACCCTCGATTTCTCCAACGGCCGGGTCACTGGCGGCGGGTCCGATCCCGTGGGCGCCTATACATGGTCCGGTAGTTATGATACCAAGGCGGAGACCTGCCGGCTTACGAAAGCATATGTGGGTGCGCATTCCGTCGAGTACACCGGCTATGCGGATGAAAACGGCATCTGGGGCAAATGGAGCATCAAAAAAGGACGGACAGGCGAGTTTCACATCTGGCCCAAAAAGAAGGGCGCCGGCGAGGATAATGTGGGGATAAAAGAAGAAGCGAAAGAGGCAGTCCTTCAAATGATCTGTACGTGAGCGGGAAAAGGAACGTTCCGATGCCCTTTCGGGAGCGGGGCACTGCCAGTGCTTCACCTTATTATTCAAATGATGTTTAGTTTTTCAATAGTTGGGGCTTACTTGCCGGACCACCGACGCGCAAACAGCGCGGAAAAGCATGACCCGGATATCATTGCTGCCAATAAGGGATACAAAGTCGAATCCAAAAGATTGCAGGCCCGAAGGGCTTTAGAATGTCCTGACTTGAAAAAAACTCTGATGAGTCCAGAGGACAGGTCGGAAGCTTTTGTTTTGGATTATTTATCGGCAACGGCGGTATTTTTCTTTTCCAGGTAATTTCTTATCCGGATAAAGGTCCGGACCGATGTTGCGTTTAACTTCTTCAACTCACTGATCGATCTTGATTGTTGGCTGATCAACGAATCGAGCCTGACAATTTTTTCTTCGTCCAAGGCGACCCTTTGTATGGCTTCGCTATAACGGGCAAATGCGGCGGTGACGCTTTTTGAAGATTCCACGGAATGGTCTATTGCGTATCTCGATGCCTTAGCCAACTGAAAGGTAAAATAAGCGAGCCCTCCAAGAATAATGACGGCCAGGACGGAGACGGTGATGGTGATCAGTTTGCTCCTCGAGCGGCTGAAAGTATCTTCGACCGACGATCCGGCCTGCTGGGCGGCCAGGGCCTGCGCCAATGACCGGTGGACAGCTTCTACCTGGTCGCTGAGGCGTTCTGTCGTTTCCTTTCCTTCCAGGGTAACCTGTAACTGCTCGCGGGTATTGAGATTGATATCTTCGAGATGTTTGTATAATTTTTGGAACATGGCAATTGCTTTCCCTACTTATGAAAATATTGTGCCATGGGTGCAGGAAAAGGACGATATCGTCGTCATTGCATGGCGCCACCATTCCGGAGGAGGGCTATATGGACTTCCAGCCATTCGGAAGATAAAAGAACAATTCAAAAGAGGCTCTTTGTATTGCAGGGCATTGTGAAGCAGAAGAAAAAAGGGAATTTCCAATATTTGCTTGAAAATTCCCTTTCTGTAGCGAGATCGGGAGTTGAACCCGAGACCTCCGGGTTATGAATCCGACGCTCTAACCATCTGAGCTATCTCGCCGGGTGCCGTTGGAAGACCGCCGGGTTATGAATCCGACGTCCGAAACGGGTTGCAAATGTATAGAAATTCGGGGAATAAATGGAGAGAAAAGTGAGTGAAAGTGCGGGGGACTTTGGCGAGGTATGGGACACTTTGGCGAAGTATGGGAAGCTTTGGCAAAGTTTGGGAAACTGTTGACAGACTTTTGGGAGGAGGTTTGGCGGACTGGACAGTCCGCGGCCTTTACACGGACGCTAATGGATTACCGGCCTGACGGCCGGCGGAGCCGGCCGAAAACGAAAAGGCCTCCTGTAGAAACAGAAGGCCGTCTAACGATTGCTTGCCATATGAAAAGAGATAATGATCTTGTTGTCTGCGAGCACAAAATTAAGCGCTGCGTTCGAAATAAAAAGAGCTGAAGATTATCAAATAGTTAAAATAGATTATTCAAGCTGCTAAAACCTTTTTCCAAACCCCTCTTTTTCTCTTAACTACTCGTCTGTGCTATTCTGAATCAAATGTCGGAAGAATTTTTGGAACATGCAAATTACTTTGTCAACATTTTCAGAAAAAATTCAGTAAAAAGCAAATATTAGTTATATGTAGGTAATTATAATATATTTTTTTGGTCTAAAATGGCCAAAAAACGATGCTTTTGGCGAAAAACTAGATTTGCTAATATGTATATAATTAATTTTAATATTAATTTGCCTTAATTCTTGCCGGGTATTGCTCTAACGCCTTCTCCAGACAGTCCATCGCCTTATGAAGGGCGTCCGTGTTGAGAACATACGCCAATCGTATCTCTTTTTTGCCCAATTCCGGCGATCCATAAAATCCTCCGGCGGGGGCCAGCATGACAGTTTGGTTGTCATATGAAAAGGATTCTAATATCCATTGACAGAACTTGTCCGTATCATCCACGGGAAGGCTGGCCATGGCATAGAACGCTCCGCCGGGATTGGGGCAGAACACACCGGGTATGGCATTGAGACGGCTGACGAGCACATCTCTTCTTTTCAGGTACTCGGCCCTGGTGGCGTCGAAGTAATCCGCGGGCAGATCCGTCGCGGCCTCTCCCAGGATCTGGGCAAAGGACGGAGGGCTGAGCCTGGCCTGGGCGAATTTCAGCACGGTATCCAGCACAGCCTGGTTGCGGGTGACGAGGGCGCCGATCCTTCCTCCGCAGGCGCTGTATCTTTTGGAGATGGTATCGATCATAATAACCCGATCCTCTACGCCCTTCAGGTTCAGGGAGGCGATGTGCCGGCCGCTGTAGCAGAAGTCACGATAGGCCTCGTCTGCAAAAAGATAGAGGTCGTGCTTTTTTATCAGTTCCTTGAGGGTCTCCATCTCCTCCCGGCTGTAGAGATAGCCGGTGGGGTTATTGGGATTGCATATGACGATGCCTTTTGTCCGGGGGCCGATGAGCTTTTCGAAGTCTTTCACCGGCGGGAGCGCAAACCCGGTATTTATATAGGAGGTGATCGGCTTTACCACCACGCCCGCAGCCACGGCAAATCCGTTGTAATTGGCATAAAAAGGCTCAGGGATGATGACTTCGTCGCCGGCATCGAGACAGCTCATAAAGGCAAAGAGAATGGCTTCGGATCCGCCGGTGGTGACGACGATCTGCTGATAGTCCACCTCCATACCCGCGCGTTTGTAGTACGCCGCCAGCTTCTTCCTGTAACTCTCATTACCCGCACTATGGCTGTATTCCAATACCTTAAAATCAAAATGGCGGACGGCGTCCAGGGCCATTTTGGGGGTTTCAATATCGGGCTGGCCGATGTTGAGGTGGTATACGGTTACGCCTCGTTTTTTGGCAGCCTCGGCATAAGGCACGAGTTTCCGGATCGGCGAAGCCGGCATTTGCTGTCCACGGTGACTGATAGTTAACATCCGGCAAAAATACAAAATACAAAAGGCTCCCCGCTAACGCTGAAGAGCCTTTTATCAAATAGTTAGATTAATTATTTACCGCCTGACTTGCTGCCTTTGGACGCCTCATATTTGGTGTAGGCATCTGCGGTCAGAACTTCGCCGACGATCTTGAGCTGGAGCGGCATGTCGATGCCGGCAATCTTTACAGTAATGGATTTATTGAAAGGTCCTGCACTTGCCGCGTTGAATCCTGCTGTGATCTTATTTTCCTTCCCTTTGGGAATAGCGCCTTCGGGCTTGACGGGGGTCGTGCATCCGCAGGAAGGAGTAGCTGATTCGATGATGACGGGAGCGTCGCTGACATTGACAAAATTAAAATCATGTGTTACGGGAACACCTTGTTTGATCTTGCCGAAATCGTAGGTCATTTCTTTGAATTTTACAACATCATCGGCCTTCTTTTGAGGTGTAGCCTGCTGCTGAGCGAACAGAGTGGTTGAGAGGGCAACAGCGCCGGCAAATAGGAATAGTTTTTTCATGATGATCAATTTATTTGTTTTAATAATTGTATAGATGGGTTCTCGGGGGCGGAGCTGGCCGGACTTTTAAATACTTCCCCTGAGATGGTGATGGTCTTTGTCATATTGGTATTATAGACCACGGTGACTGTCTTGGTAAAAGGGCCTTCGGCGTAAGCGTTGTAACCGACCTTGATCTGGGCGGCGCCTCCGGGCTCGATGGCGTCGCGGCTCCATTCGGGGGTCGTGCATCCGCAGGAAGCCTGGACATTATCCAGCTTGAGCGGGGTCTTCCCTGTATTCACCACTTCGAAAACATAAACGGCCGGTCGCCCCTGGGGTATTTTCCCGAAATTATGGCTGTTCTCCTTCAATTGGAGCATATCTGCCGGACGAGGCAGGGCTTCACCCTTCCCATTGGTCAGCTGTGCCTGACTGGAAAGAATGGTGAAAAATAGGCCGACAACAATTGCTATTTTTTTCATAGTTTGCCCGCTATAAATGGTCAGAAAAAAGGAAAGCGGAATAATCTATTCCTTTTTCCTGAAAAATCTAATGTGTCCTTCGGACGGCGAACCGGAGGTTCGCTTTGATTATAAAATTAGGTTTTTAACGCCAGTCTGGCCAATAAATTATAGGGTTATCCTACTTTTTTAACAATCAAGGGAATGCACTGATTTTGGATAGCCAACAGAATGGTAACTTTGCTCCGGGCCCAAAACACTCATAATTGACTCGAATGGAAAACCTTTCTACTAACACATTGATCGACCAGGAGAAATTATCTTTCGACAAATTTCGGGAAGAGGTGTTGAAAGACTATCGTACTGCCTGTGACAGCCGGGAAGCGAGTTTGCTGGGGAGGAAAGAAGTGCTGACGGGTAAGGCCAAATTCGGCATTTTTGGCGATGGGAAGGAAGTGCCCCAGGTGGCGATGGCCAAGTTCTTCCGGCCGGGTGATTTTTATGCGGGCTATTACCGGGACCAGACCTTTGCGTTCGCCTCGGAGGCGGCTACTATCGAGGAGTTCTTCTCACAGCTATATGCAGATCCTGATGTGCAGCATGACCCACATAGCGCGGGCAGGCAAATGAATTCGCATTTTGCCACGCCTTTTATAGGCCGGGATGGGGAGACGCTGGACCTGATCAATCGTAAGAACCTTACGGCGGGGCTGGCGCCTACGGCCGCGCAGATGCCAAGAGCGCTGGGACTGGCCTATGCTTCCAAAGCCTTTCGGGAGATTGAGCAGCTGAAACAATTTACGGGACTGTCGAACAATGGGAACGAGGTATGTTTCTGCACTATCGGGGACGCTTCGACCAGCGAGGGGCATTTTTTTGAAACCGTGAATGCGGCGGGCGTGCTGCAGGTGCCGCTGGCTATTTTTATATGGGATGATGGATACGGCATCTCGGTGCCGCGGAAGTTCCAGACGACGAAGGGATCGATCTCGGAGGCCCTGAAAGGGTTTCAGAAAGAGGAGGGGACTAACGGAGTGGAGATCTACCGGGTGAAGGCCTGGGATTATGCGGGCATGTGCGAAGCGTTCGAAGCGGGCATCCGCGCCATCCGGATGACCCATACGCCGGTGATATTCCATGTGGAAGAGGTGACTCAGCCACAGGGGCATTCCACTTCGGGCAGCCATGAGCGATACAAGTCGCCGGAGCGCCTGGAATGGGAGCGGGAATGGGATGGCATCAAAAAAATGAAGGAGTGGATCATCGACAACGAGCTGGCCAGCGAGGAGGAGCTGGATGAGATCGAGACTTCGGCCAAGGAGTATATCCGTCACTGCCGGAACCTGGCCTGGGAAAAATACCAGGAGCCTATCAAGCGCCAGGTATCCCGTTCGGTAGAGCTGATCAGGGGGCTGGTGGATCATTTCCCTTATCGTGGCGAGTCGCTGGAAAAACTGGCGGCGGAGCTGGCGGCCAACCGGGAACCGGGACGGAAGGAGGTTTTGAAAACCCTGCACCAGGCATTGGATCTTACAGAGGGAAATGACCTCGTCCGGCCATTAAAGGAATACTATTCCGAGCTGAAGAAAGAAAACACGGCGCTGTATAATTCCCATTTATACCATGAAGGGGGGAAAAACATATTACATATAGAGGAGGTAAAGCCGGAGTTCGGCGAAGAGGCCCCTATGATCAACGGATATGAGATATTGAACCATTATTTCGACGAGCTGTTCACGCACAATCCGAAGGTGCTGGCCTTTGGGGAGGACCTGGGCAAGATCGGGGACGTCAACCAGGGTTTTGCCGGGCTGCAGGCTAAGCATGGCGTCAACCGAATATTCGATACGGGCATACGGGAGCTGACGATCATGGGTCAGGGCATTGGGCTGGCTTTCCGCGGTCTGCGTCCCATTGCGGAGATACAATACCTGGACTATCTCCTGTACGGATTGCAGCCTTTGAGCGATGATCTTGCTTCCTTACAATATCGTACTGCAGGTCAGCAAACGGCGCCATTGATCGTGCGTACGCGGGGCCACCGGCTGGAGGGCATCTGGCACAGCGGATCACCCATGGGGGTGGCGATCCATGCATTGCGGGGCATGCATATCTGTGTACCCCGGAACATGGTACAGGCGGCGGGCATGTATAATACCCTGCTGGAAGGCGCAGACCCGGCAGTGATGATCGAATGTCTGAATGGCTACCGGCTGAAGGAAAAGCTGCCTTCCAATCTACTGGAGTTCAGGGTTCCTCTTGGCGTGCCGGAAGTGGTGCGGGAAGGGGAGGATATCACGCTGGTGTCTTATGGCTCGACGCTCCGCATAGTACAGGAGGCGGCTGTTGCACTGGAAGAGCTGGGCGTCAGCTGCGAAGTGGTGGATATACAGACATTATTGCCTTTCGACGTACATCATAAGATCGTAGAGTCCCTTAAAAAGACCAGCCGTATCATTATCATCGACGAAGATGTGCCGGGCGGGGCCGCGGGCTATATCTTCAATAAAGTGATGGAGGAGCAGGGGGGCTATCGCTGGCTGGATACGGCGCCGCGAACCATTACGGCTCAGGCACATCGTCCCGCCTATGCCAGCGACGGGGATTATTTCAGCAAGCCCAATATGGAGCAGATCATCGACGCGGTGCGCGAAATGATGGCGGAGTAAGGGCCGGCCAGGGCTGGCAGCCGATGGGAATCTGTCGAAGGTCCCGTCGGGCATGGGATCCCGGGGGTATGTACTATTTCAAGTTGTAAAATACTTTCTGAACGTCCTCGTCCTGCTCGAGCTTGTCCACCAGCTTCAATACATCCTGCACCTGGTCCTCGGGCAATTCCACGGTACTGGTGGGGATCCATTCAATCTCGGCGCTGATGGGGGTAATGCCTTTTTCTTCCAGGGCTTTCTGCATGCTGCCGAAGTCGCTGAAGGCAGCCCGAAGCACGAGCACGGGTATGTCATTCTCCCCTGTGCCTTCGCCCATTTCTTCCAGGCCGTGGTCGATGAGCTCCAGCTCCAGGTCGTCAGCATTGAGGCCTTCGGGTTTCAGCTTGAAAACTCCCATTTTTTTGAACTGGAAGCTGA
>Ga0157370_10006315_pt1 | contig 13094 bp, 9 predicted proteins | sample C35metaG_FD_113463 | JGI IMG/M metagenome (GOLD analysis project Ga0157370, IMG submission 113463) | Corn rhizosphere microbial communities from Kellogg Biological Station, Michigan, USA - C3-5 metaG | ecosystem: Host-associated > Plants > Roots > Rhizosphere > Soil | place: USA: Michigan...
GCGCACAAATGGAGAGCGGATTGAATTTGTGAAAGATGCCCGAGGCGCCGTCACGGAGTTTGTGTATCATACCGGATTCGAAGATCGGCACGCCGCGCGGAAGTAGAGTCCCAGAGGTCGTACAATAACTATCGATACTGCTGAAAAAGCCGTGAAAGGAGTGCTGAAGATGAAGACAATATTTACGATTTCCGGGTGTGTGTTGGTGCTGTGCGTTGCAGCAGCCGCGCAACAAAAACGAGGTGCAGAAAAGGGATTCGGGCAACCCCAGGGCGCGCGTGAAGTCACGGTCACTGAAATCCCCGGAGTGGTGGCAGGCGGCGCCCGTTGGACACTGGCGTGGCAAGGGACCGATAACGCCGACGGGATCATCGGCTCTAGCGATGGCGGATTACTGTTCGCACAGGAACAGCCGAATCGCATTAGCAAACTCGACCGGAACGATAAGGTTTCTGTTTTTCTAGAGGACACGCACGGCACCGGAGCATTGTCGATGGATTCCAAGGGCCGGCTGCTGGCGGTGGAGCGAACTTGTACTGATCCGGGCCGGAGCGGCGCTCCCTGCACCGAGGCGACCGCGGTTGCGGAACTGGCTCCGGCGCGCAAGCTGTTGGCGGACGATTTCGCGGGCAAGAGCCTGGGGCGCCTGAATGACTTGATCGCGGACAAAAAAGGCGGCGTATATTTTAACGGCGCCGGAACTTATTATGTCAATCGCGAGGGCAAAGTAAGCAGCATCGGCGAGAATATCCGTACAAATGGGATTACTCTAAGCCGGGACGAGAAAACTTTGTACGTGACTAATGGCGGGGAAGTGGTAGCATTCGACGTCGAGCCGGATGGCTCCGTGAAGAACCAGCGCGTTTTCGCGAAGCTGGAGGCCGGCGGCAATGGAGATGGGATGACCATCGACTCGGAAGGGCGAATCTATGTGACGTCCGGCCCGGGGGTGCAGGTGCTGAGCCCGGAGGGCAAATACTTAGGCGTGATTCCGACGCCGCGAGCGGTGATCAGCGTGGCCTTTTCCGGCGCGGACAAGAAGACGCTGTACGTGGTGGGGGGCGGAGCGCTGGGCCCGGACGGCAAGGAGTTCCGCACGCCAGAAGGGGTCCGCAATAACGCTAAGACGATCTATCGAATTCCCATGTTGGCCCACGGATTTAAGGGTCGGGTCAAGTAGCGGTAGTACACGCGAGTTACTTCATTAATGCGGGTAGCGTGGTGAAGGTGTGAGCGGCGGGAATGCGAATACCCAGAGTACCGATCTGCGCGCCCGCAGGCGCATCAAACTCGATGGTCCCCCGGATATTCGCGGTGGCCGGATATTTGTCGATGGCGAGGGTGAACGCTATATGCCCGTTAGCCGACAGGGCAATGGTGTCGGTCGCGATCTGCGCCCCGGTGTCATCACGTACGATTACCGGAATATTCACGGGTTGCGCGGATACGCTGTTGAGAGCCACACCGGTCGCGGTGCCGTTGGTGTTATCGAAAGCCACCAGGTAGGCGCTGGCATTGCGGCTCTCCAGCGGCACTACTGCTTCCTGGCCATTCAGGTTGTAGCGAAAAATCACGAACCCTCCGATGTGGCCGTTCGCGGTGAGTTGCGCGGAGCCCACGGTCGGCGCGGGATTGGACTCCGGCGCATGACTTTCGACGATCAGCGTCGCTCCGGCGGCGAGGACTTGGCTGACATTGGAGTTCGTCGTGGTCGTACCGCTGCCGGATTGCGGGAACCCCAACGGTAGGGGTAGCGGCGCGCCGTTATCGTCGAAGAAGTTCAGGCTGGCTTGCGCCGCGCTCACACCGGTGTTGACCAGAACGAAAGTGGTCTGCCAGCCGTTGCCGGTGGCGATTTGCGCAACAGAGCCTCCGCCGCTCCCGACATTTGCCAGCGGCGGGATGGTAGTGAGCGCGTTGCTGGACCCTAAAGGTGTGGTGCGGATGCCCAGCACGCTGATCCGGCCGCCGGCCGGAGTATCGAACTCAATGGTGCCGCGCTTTTGGTCCGTCACTGGATACTGGGTCGATAGAAGGAAGGACGTGTGGCCGTTGCCCGCGAGCGAAAGGACAGGTTCCAGGGCATCGGCGATAAGATTGCCGCTTTCGTCGCGAATCACCACCGGAATTGTGGCGGCTTGCGCCGAGATATTTTCCACGGCCACGCCTAGCCCGACACCGCCGGTGTTATCGAAGGCCAGCAGGTAGGAACTGGCGTTGCGGGCTTCCATTGGTACAACCGCCTCTTGCGCCCCTGGAATCAGGTGGAAGATGGCGAAGCCGTCGACTGCGCCGGTGGCCGCCAGTTGTGCTGAACCGATTTCCACGGGTGGGTTCTGCGGACCCGCAGTGGTGATAATCAACGAGGAATTCGCGGCCAGTGTTTGGTCGAGCGTAGTGGCCAGAATCGGTCCCTCTGTCCCCGGCTGCTGGGGAAACAGGAGGGGTACGGACAGCGGCCCGTTGGGATCTCCGAACAAACTGAGGCGCGCAACGGCCGAGGATGCACCTTTGTTGACCAGTGTAAGTGTGGTGGTCCAGTTCTCTTCAGCTGCGATATGCGGCAGCGAGCCGATCAAGTTCAGTCCGGGAATGAATGCCGCCTCCTGTTCAATGACGAAGGCGGCCCCCCCGATCGACAGATTCGCAATCCGGCCCGCTCCGGCATTCGACAGCACCAGGAAGCTGACGATTCCACTGCCAGTGCCGCTTCCGTTCGTCACTATCAGCCAGGCCGGGGCGCCAATAGCGTTCCAGGCGCAGCCCGGAGAAGTGGTGACCCCAATGGTTCCGTTTCCGCCCGACGCGCTAAATGCTTCGCCTCCGTTGCTGAGCGAATAGTCGCAGGAAGCCAGCGTCACGGTGAAGTTCAGAATAAACAGAGGCGTGCTGGATCCATTCCAAGTCACCCGAATACTCCAAATTCCCGGGAAAGAGGCGGCTGAAGTTCCGCTGATGGCCAGATTTTTCGAAACACAACCTGTTCCGGCAATCACAATCGATGTGTTGCTAGTAGCGTATAGGACGCCATCCGAGCGTATGAATTGCACTTGCGCGGAGTCTCCTGCCTTAGCTCCGGTAAATCCAAAATAGAACCATACCTGCGGCGACAGAGTGGTGAAACTGGAGACGGGCGGGGGCGGAGTGCAGACTCCATTCACTACGCCGATAGTAGTAGAGGTGACTTTAGTGGTAACCGTCAGAGGATCCGGAAAACTCCCGGTAAGCGTGTAGCCGACCATATCCAGCACCAGGATCTCGGCGGCGGGAGAAATATCGACGTTCGCAACGCCTGGACATCCGGCGCTTTGCACCAGCGGCGCCGCGCAATTCGGCACCCAATCGCCGGCGTCGTAACCATCGTTCACGTTATAGTAATGCTGCAGCATGTGAACACCGTCGATCGAAAAGCATGCATTCCCTGTGTTGCTGGTGGTGCAGGGGCTGTTGTTGCCGGCCCCGAAGCTGCGAGTGCCGTTGCTTTGAAATCGAAACAAATCGGCGGGATGGATGTGGCTGCCGCCGCAACTGGTGAACGCGCACGACGCCGTGCCGAGAATTTCATCGGTCTCGTGCTCTACGATGGTGTAGAAATCATATTGCGAGAAACCGATAGATCCCGCGCGGAAATATAATCTCCCGGCGGATTGCTGCTCGCTACTGATCGTGATAATCCCGTCGTAACACCCAGGGCCGGCGACCTGGCAAATGGTTCCGTCCGGCTGGATGCCGCCGGAAGGAGTAAGTCCCAGCGCCCGCATATTTGGAAGCGAGAGAAGGACGTCAGAGTTGCTGTTGATGGGATTGGTGGCCGGAACACTATCATTAAAAGCCGTGGCGTCGTTGGCGCTTGACAGGCTGCTTTGTAACGCGCTGCGGAATGCGCTGTAGGCCACTCGATTTAAAAGAAAGTGGCTCATCCCGAGGTCGCCGCCGGTGCTGGCGAGCGTGATATAGATATTGGCGTTCGCATTGGTAAAAATACCGGCATACAGCCCCGCTGTCGCGCTGTTCAGCGTGCTGCAAATCCCGGCTAGGGCGGCAATGCCGGGATCACAAGTGTAAACAATTCCAGATGGGGTAGAAGCCTCCTGGGCCGAAACGGGGAGGTCGGCTGCCGGGACCACACGGTTCTCATCCAAAGCACTATGCGTAGGGACTCTTGCTCCGGCGACGCCCATGCCCGCGATCGCGATTCTGAGATCGAGGACCGTCTGGGCATTGATCGACGCGGCGAAAATAAGCCCGAGCATTGTGGTCCGGACATTCATTGGTAATTCATCTTCGCCGCACGGTCTGAAGAAATGGTATCTCAGAATATCCGCTCTTCAAGCATTTTGCAATAAGTGATTTACACTGTAAATTCGCACAAAAGCGTGCATCCCTAAGAGCTGAACGTTTTCTTGTGACAGAATAATGGGGTTAGGGACAACGGCGGAGGTCTCAAATTCAAACCACAAGGAGGCTGTATGGAAGCCATCATTTCAGAGTTGTTAAACCGCTTCGAGAAGGGAGCGCTCACGCGCCGGGGGTTGATTCAGGGTCTGGCGATACTGAGCGCCGCGGGCGGCGCCGCATCCCACGCGCAAGCTCAGGACCTCGCGATTAGTGCCGCGAAGATCGACCACGTCAGCATTCAGGTCAGTGACTTGCCCCGTTCCATTGCGTTTTATCAAAAGATATTCGGACTGACCGTGGTCAGTGAGGACAAGCCCAATGAAATCGTCCGTCTGGGTACGGGAAGGAAAGTTTTGGTCTCGCTGCACCACAAGAGTCCCACCGGTCTGGTCGATCACTTCGCAATCGGCGTGGAGAAGTTCAACAAGGAATCCGTCACCCGCGAACTGAAGGAACGCGGCGCAATTCCGGAAGACAACCTGGATGCCGGATTCCACATCAAAGATCCGGAAGGAATCAGCGTGCAGATTGTCGGCGCTTAGTGTTACTTAGCGGCCTGCGCCGTGTCGTTCCGAATGACTTTGCCGCCCTTCATCACGAACTTCACTCGCTGGAGTTCGGTGATGTCGGCCAGCGGATCGCCTGACACCGCCACTAGATCGGCATACTTGCCCTTGTCGATTGACCCGATCTGATCCTGCCATCCCAGCGCTTCCGCGTTGATTATGGTTCCGGATTGAATGGCCCGCGCCGGAGTCATGCCGGCCAACTTCACCAGCGCTTCAAATTCGAGAGCCTGCGTCCCGTGCGCGAGCGTCGCGCCATCAGCCCCGCTGCCCAACATCACTTTGATCCCCTTGGTGGCGGCCGCCATGGTCGCGGCTTTTTCGAAAATGGGGATGATGCGATACTTGCCCCCGGTGTTCTTCTTATCGTTGTCGTCCATATACGGCTCGGTGTAGCGAACGATGGTCGGGTCGTAATAAAGCCCCTTTGCCACCATCATATTCACTTGCTCCTGATCCAGGCCGAAGCCGTGTTCGATTGTGTCGCATCCGGCAATGATGGCGTTCTTCTGCCCCTCGCCGCCATACACATGGCAGCCGTTCTTCTTGCCCAGGCGATGGGTCTCGTCGATCAGAGCCTGTAGCACCGGCAATGGATAGGTGACCTCGTATTGGTCTTTTCCCGAAGGGCTGAATGAGTAGGCGCCGGCCGGATAGAGCTTGATCCAATCCGCCCCGTGTGCGATCTCCTCGCGCACTGCGGCGCGCGCCTCCTCGACGTTGTGAACCACAATCGGGTTTAGCGGATTCACCGGAACGGCAGGATCCGCGGGTTTCGCGCCCCACACGATCCCGCGCGTCGAGACCTGATAGCGCGGGCCATCGAAGCGGCCCTGGTTGATGGCGTCGCGAATCGCGACGTCGCCATAGCCGTTGCCGTGGGATGTCATATCGCGCGCCGCGGTGAAGCCGGCCTGCAGGTTGGCCTGCACGTTCTGAACGGCGATCAACATGTAGTCTTCGGTGGTCCCCTTGGGCTTACGCTGGTTGAACATGTGCGTATGCGCGTCGATCAAGCCGGGTAGGACCGTGGCATGCCGTAAGTCGATCACTTCCGTGCCCGCAGGGATCTTGACTTTGGATTCCGGCCCGACCTCAGTGATTCGCTCACCGGAAATCAGCACTACTTGTCTGGTCAACATCTGGCCGGTCTTGCTATCGAACAAGCGGCCCGCGCGTACCGCCATCGACCGGGGAGCCGGAGGGCACTTATAGACGCCGCCGTCAGATCCAAAGCAGGGTGGAGTACCCGCCCCGCGCCACGGTGCCGGAGGGGGCTGAGGCTGAGCCCATAGTGCGGCTGTTCCCAGCAGTATTCCAACAACCAATTTCATCGCCAGCCTCCTTTTGCCGCATGCACGATTGTAGCGCCTGTCACCAGTTGGGATCATGTTCCATACCCAAGGCCCGTACGAACGCGGCGGCTTTGTGGCGGCTCTCCACAAACTCGCTGCTCGCGATTGAGTCGGATGTAATTCCGCAACCCGCATAGTAGCGGACGCGGCCATCCGCCACGAAAGCCGTCCGGATCGCGACCGATAGCTCCATGCGCCCGTCCATCGAAATCCACCCAATGGCCCCCATGCAGGGACCTCGCAGCTGACCTTCCTCGCGCATGGCGACGCGGATCGCCTCAATCTTTGGCGCCCCGGTGATCGAAGCCGCCGGGAATGCGGCCCGCAGCAAATCCACCGTTCCCGCGTCCTGACGAAGCCGGCCCTTTACCGTCGAGAACAAATGATGAACTGTCGGCAGGCGCATGAGTGCGGCATGTTCCACTACCTCTACCGATCCGGTTTCGCAAACCCGGCCCAGGTCGTTGCGCACCACGTCGACGATCATCGCGAGTTCAGCCCGATCTTTAGAGCTCGCGAGAAGCTCCCTCGACAATGCCTCGTCGCGCTGCGCCGAAAAATCGCGCGGGCGCGTTCCCTTGATTGGGCGTGATTCTACCATCCCTCCATCGACCTTCAGAAACAGCTCGGGGCTGATTGAAAGAACCGCCCGCTGTTCATCAATCCGAATAAAGGACTCATATTGCGCAGAACTAATCGCCCGCATCCGTTGGTACAACTCCCACGCGGCGCCGGGGTCGAGAGCCGTCTCGATGCGCCGGCAAAGGTTGGTCTGAAAAATATCGCCGTTGCGGATGGTAGCTACGATCCGCTCTACCGCCGCCTCAAACGAAGAACGGTCGGGGTGGCTGCTAAGCGTTCCGCTAATAGTGAATGGTTCAGCGACGCGCGGAGCCAACTTGTCAGCACGAGCGAGCAAATCCTCAGCCACATCCGGCGGACTTCGCCACGCATCGGTTGCCAGCAGGCTCCAATTGTTGTCTTCGAACGTCAAGGCCGAATCGAACAGCCCAAAATAAAACTTCGGAAAGCTGAAGTCCTCCGGCGGGATCGGCCCCAGATCCTCAATTTCAGTCGCCAGATCGTAGGAAAGGAAGCCGGCCAGAAGCGCTCCCGCAGGCCCGCGGCAGGCTTCTAACATCGCGTGAAGCACATCGAAACCGGATCCGGAAACCTCCACAGCTCCTGCGGGACCCGTTATTAAGGCCGATCCGCCAGAGTAGGAAATCGTTGCCAACGGACGGTGCAACAGAAACGGCGCGGCGCCAGTCACCAATGCGAAGCCCGGCTCAAGACGCAATAATTCCGCAACTTGGTCCACGCTCGCCCGGCCGTGGAGGCTAGTCCGGGAGTCGCACGCCGCGGGTGAAGGTGGAGGCAGTGCGGAACGTAGCTTCGCGATCAGCGCTTGCAACCGCTCGGGCGGGGTACGATCAGACCACATGAACCGGCGTTCCCAGAAAGTTCTCGAAAATACGAGCGCCTTGTTCGGTCAGGAAAGATTCGGGATGAAACAGCACGCCTTCAACCGGGAGCCCGCGTATCCGGCAACCCATAATGTGGCCGTCTTCACTCCATGCCGATACTTCAAGCTCGGTTGAGACGCTGGACGGCACCACTACCAGCGAATGATACCGCCCGCCTAAAAAGGGATTCGGCAATCCACGCAGCAGCCCTTGCTCATCGTGGCGAATGGGAGATGTCTTGCCATGCACCGGGTGACCCGAGGGCCGCACGATGGCGCCCGTCGCCCGCGCAATCACCTGCATGCCCAGGCACACTCCCAGCATTGGCACGCGGCCGGAGAACGCTTTCACAACCTCCGTGCAGATGCCGGTCTGCTCCGGTCCGAAAGGTCCCGGAGAGATCACGATGCGCCGCGGTTCGAGCGCTTCCACTTCCGCCAGAGTGATGCGGTCTGAACGGTAGACCACGCAACTTCCGCCGGCTGCTTCTAAAGCCTGCACCAGATTCCAGGTGAAGGAATCGTAGTTGTCGAGTACCAGGACCTTCAATGCGATGCCGTGCGCCAACCTTTAGCGTACTCTTCGCGCGCCACCTTGGAATAGGGCACCGGGCTCACGATGGCCCGGATCTCGGCCTGCTTATGGCGCTCCACCGTGGTTTTCTTCGAGCCGCCGCCTTCTTCGCCCCACACCAGCGTGACTTCGTTGCCAACCGCGACGTCCGGATCCACCACGCCGAGCGACAGCATCGAACTCTCGTTGTAGCTGTACCCGCTGAACATCGAAAGGCCCACGGTCTTTCCGCCATTCATGACTTTGTCGTAAGAAGCGGAGGCGTAGTTCGAGAGCGGCAGGTCGATGTATTTGTATTTACCTGGACCCGGGTTGAGCATGGATCGGAAGACTTTGCCGACATCATCGGCGTTCCAGGCGAACGTCACTTTCCGGCGCTGTGGTTTATTCGCGATTTTCTCAAGCGCTTCTCGTCCGATGAAGTCATGATCGAATTTCACGAAGGGCCCATAGCCCAGCTCGTAAGGCGTCAAATAGTAGTCTTCGATGTTATCGGAATAGAAACTGCCGCCCAGCGAACCCGTGCCCTCATAACCCGACGCCGGCAGCCACTGCCGATAGGCTTTCATCTTTTCGCCGGTATAAACCGCGGGCAGGGGAGACGGAATCCAGCCCGACTCTAGCGTGTTGGTGGCGTAAGCCCGGTTACCCACCTGATGCAGTCCGAAGTCCCTGCCGGCTTCGATGATCGCCGCGCGGATTTCCTCGCCTTCCGCATACGGACCGAAGACCTCCAGTCCCGGAGCGCCGGCCATCCCGTGACGCAGCGCGCAGACCTTGCGCCCGGCGATGGTGATGTAATCCATGTTGAAGAACTTGATGTCGGGAATGGGCCCGCCGTTGAGCTTTTCGATCACCTGCTTGGCATTAGGACCTTGTATCTGGTAGCGGTAGCGCTTGCGAACCACCGGCTTCCCGCCCGGGCGCGAAGGCGACCTGTCATCTTTTTCCGTCGTGACGTTGTAGCCGCCGGTTTCGGCATGGAATTGAATCCAACTGGCCGTGGGCGCGCGTCCGACGAATACCAGCTTGTTCTGCTCCAGGTGAAACAGAATGCCGTCACCAATGACATGCCCGCCGTAGCTGCACGGAACAAATTGTTTGGCGCGGTTGACGGGGAAGTTTGCGAAGCTGTTAATCGCCAGATGGGAAAGTAATTTTAGAGCATCCGGGCCTTCCACGTTTACATCCACCATGTGATGGGATTGATCGAAGAGCACGCAGGTCTCGCGCCACGCGCGCTGTTCATCGCGCCAATTGGTGAACTCGGCGGGCACCACCGGATAAACGTAGGCTCCGATCTGCGAATTGCGGAGCAGATTTACGGGATTCCCAACCGTCTGCAGCAACGCCTCAAGGTTTTGAGTACTCATAATCGCTTTACCTTCTCTTTCGCTTACACTCAGACGAGAATAACATGGACCGGCTGTGAGGCCCGAAAGGCCGCGGATGACGGCCCCAGAGCTTTCGATTGTCCGGCGATTCGCAATGCGCAGCAGCCCGATAGGGGCGTATTTTGAGACGAATGTGAAGACGTGACTAAACAGGAGTAGGATCGTTTTAGGGCCCTGAAACGTGCGGCGCCGGCCAGCCGGCCCACCCCATTCGGAAAGGAAAGCAGAATGAGCGAAATTACATTGAAAGCGAACGGCACCACGCACAGGCTGGACATCGATCCAGCCACACCCCTGCTGTATGTCTTGCGCAATGACCTCGGCTTTAAAGGCCCTCGGTTTGGCTGCGGACTAGGACAGTGCGGATTGTGCACCGTAATCATAAATGGCGTCGCGACCCGCTCGTGCATCACCCCGGCTTCAGCCGTTAAGGGCGAGATCACCACGCTGGAAGGAATTGCGAAAGACGGTAAACTGCACCCGCTGCAGCAAGCTTGGATCGACGAGCAGGTCCCGCAGTGCGGGTTCTGCCAAAACGGACAAATCATGACCGCCAAGGCGCTCCTGGACAAGAATCCGAATCCCACCGACGAGCAGATTCGGGCGGGGATGGACAGGACGCTCTGCCGCTGCATGACCTATTACCGGATTCAAGCCGCCATTAAGCGCGCGGCTAAAGTAATGGCGGATGCCCGGCCGGTGTCGGGCCAGGGGGTAGTGGCATGACATCCTTTACGAAGATACCGAAACAGATCCAAGAAGAATTATCGCGCCGGAACTTCCTGCAGAGCGCGGGCATGCTGGTGGTGAGCTTCGGTCCGCTGCTCGAGACCGCCCAGGCGCAGAACGGATCGGGACAGGCTGCGGGTCCTTATCCGGATCCCAATTTCCGGCAATTGGATTCGTGGATCGTCATTCATCAGGACAACACGGCCACCTTCTACGTCGGCAAGACGGATTGCGGGCAGGGTACTGGAACCTCCTTCCGGCAAATGATGTCCGATGAATTGGATATTGCATACGACAAAACCAACCTCATCATGGGCCGCACGGATACCACTGTCGATCAAGGAGGTTCGGGTGGTTCTGATGCGATACAGACCGACGGGTGGCCCATGCGGCGAGTGGCCGCCGAGGCTCGGCGAGTACTGCTCGAAATGGCAGCGCAGCGCTTGGGCACACCGGTCAATCAGCTTGCCGTCAGCAACGCGGTAATCACAGTGAGAGCAGATCCGGCCAAGAAGGTAACTTATGGCGAGCTCATCGGCGGAGCGAAATTCAACGTCGCGCTGACCGGCCGGGACGTCGACGCGACCACCGGCTTAGCCAAGGTAAAGACCGTACAAGAACTCAAAATGGTCGGCCAATCGCCCCAACGCTACGACATTCCTCCCAAAGTGGATGGTTCGTTGCAATGGGCGGTGGATGTGAAGCTTCCCGGCATGGTTCATGCGCGCAACGTGAAGCCGCCGGTGGCGGGTGCGAAGCTGATTAGCATCGATGAGTCGTCGGTTCGCGATCTGCCCGGTTTCGTCAAGGTGGTGAGCAAGGGCAACTATGTCGCGGTAATCTGCGAGCGCGAAGAGCAAGCGATCAACGCCGCCAGACGGCTGAAGGTCAACTGGCAGAAGCCCGCGTCGGCGCCCTTCCCTTCATCGGAAGACTTATTCAAATACATGCGCGCCGCGACGCCCACATCCAGCGAAAAGCCGGAGGTCGAGGGCAATCCAGAGGCAGCGATGGCGTCGGCGGCAAAAGTGATCGAAGCCGAATACGACGTCCCCTTCCAGGGACACACGGCAATATCCCCGGCCCACGCCTTGGCGGATCCCTCGAATGGACAGATGACCATCTATTCCAATGACATGAAGTCGTACGGGATGCGAAATGGCATCGCTGAATTCTTACGGATGCCGCGCGAAGAGGTGCGTGTGATCTGGATGGAGGGTCCGCAAGGGTACGGCCGCACCGCTGCCGATGATGCCGGCTTCGAGGCTGCCTTCCTGGCCAAAGAGCTCGGCCGGCCGGTTCGCATGCAATGGATGCGGCAAGAGGAAACCGCATGGGATACGAAGGGCCCGGCTTTTGCGTTCAAGCTGCGCGGCGGGCTGGATGCGCAGGGCAACCTGGTTGCATTTGACTACGACGCTCGATCCGCGGACTACAATCACGTGGGCTACAACGAGCCTGACACCGTACTCATCGCTCAGCTCATGGGCATCCGGCGAAATCCTCCTACTCCGGGGGGCCGAGGAATTGTGCCAACCGAAATGTACGCCCTCCCGCACCGGCGCAATTCGACGCATGTGGTGAGCCTTCCGCTGGCTTGGGAAACTCCGGTGCGTACTGGAAATCTGCGGGATCCTAACGGTCCCCAGGTGGCCTTCGCCTCGGAATCGTTTATGGACGAACTGGCAGTAGCGGCGAAAGCCGATCCGGTTGAGTTCCGTTTACGGCTCCTCAACGCCAGCACCTCTGACGATAGCGGGTTCAAGCGTGCGCGGTCCATCGCGGTCGTAAAAGCGGTAGCCGAGGCTTATGGTTGGGACACCCGTCCGTCGCCGAGGCCCGTCGGCAGCGGAAACATTCTTACCGGACGCGGTATCGCGTACGCAGTGCGTAATCAAACCGTGGTCGCGGAGATTGCCGAGGTGGAGGTGAATCGCACCACCGGGCACGTGTGGGTAAAACGGCTGGTATGCGCGCATGACTGCGGCCTGGTGATCAACCCGCAAGCGTTGCGCGGCACCATCGAGTGCGGCATGCTTCACTCCCTTAGCCGCGCCCTCCACGAAGAAGTACGTTTCGACACCGAAAAGGTCACCAGCGTGGATTGGGTTACCCACCCCACTTTGACTCACGCCGACACGCCCGCCCAAATCGACATCGTACTAGTGAACGGGGACCCCCATCCCAATCGGCCTGACCTTCCCCACTATGGAGCGGGAGAGACCATCTGCAAGCCCATGCTTGCCGCAGTTGCCAATGCGATCCATGATGCGACCGGCGTCCGCCTCCGCCGGCTTCCTTTCAGAGACGAGCGGGTGCTCGCGGCACTTAAGACTGCGCGCGTGTAACCCCGCGATCCTTTCATGGCACGGTAGCGCTAGCCGGCGGCGGGCGCTACCTCTGCCGACGGTACGATGCAAGAGCAATTTGAGAACACTTCAGCCGCTGGCTTTGATCTGCTTGAGACCATGAGGGTCTCAGCCGGCGGGACGATTTCTCTTCTGTCCCGTCATCTGGAGAGACTGCGCGGATCAGCGCGCTACTTCGGATTCGCCTGCGACCCGGATGAGATTCAGCGAGCCGTGTCGGCCGAAGCTGCGCGCCAGCGCGAGC